>Ga0208373_1000174_pt1 | contig 121403 bp, 110 predicted proteins | sample RifOxyC2_FD_184036 | JGI IMG/M metagenome (GOLD analysis project Ga0208373, IMG submission 184036) | Soil microbial communities from Rifle, Colorado - Rifle Oxygen_injection C2 (SPAdes) | ecosystem: Environmental > Terrestrial > Deep subsurface > Rock core/Sediment | place: Rifle, Colorado... | reverse complement strand
ACATAAGTTTTTAAAATAGCTGTAAAAATGGGTGGCCGGGTTGTGTTTGAGCGGGGCGTACGGAAATTTCTGCGGCTTGGACTCCGCCGCAGGCGGAGCGCAGAAATTTACGCCGAGTGAGGCTTGCCGCAGGAGCAAGCCGAACGTCCCCGCGAAAACATAACCTGGACAGGACCCATTTTTACCATCATATCTATCAAAGAACTTATGTAACAATGCACTACTGTATTTTCTCTTATAACCAACAACCCGTAGTATTGAGAAAGCGCTAACCTGCGGTTGACTTAAAGGATATAGTCTTTTTTAATGCGCTTAAGGGAACCAACGATATTCGTCCTTACCTCAGGGCATGATTTTTCTATCATCTGGATAACTTTAGCGGCCTCATTACGCCTAGTAGTAGCATGGTTGGGGCAGGAGCAAACATGCTCCGGAAATGCCTGTGTTCTGGCAAAAGCGGCAACTTCACTCTCATCGATATACGCAAGAGGACGGATCAAGGTAAGCTCCCCGTTGAAAAGAACCTGTTTAGGGTTCATTCCCGAAATCTCTGAATTAAAAAACATATTCATAAGAATGGTTTCGGCAATATCATCTTTATGGTGGCCGAAGGCAACTTTATTACAGCTAAGCGCCTTTGCGGTTTCAAAAACGGCTTTTCGCTTATTCCATGAACACCAGAAACAGCTAATATCCTTACGGGATTTACAGCCGCCCTCTAAGATATCGACCGTTACTATTTTATATTCATAGCCATAGCGCGCGAAATACGTTTCCAATATTTTTGGATGCACGCACTGATACCCTAAATCAACGTGCACAGCAATCACGCTATAGCGTATAGGGCTGAAGCTAAGTCGAGAGTGCAAAATATTAAGAAGGGCTAAAGAATCTTTCCCTCCGGATACGGCAACGAGAATCCTGTCGCCCTCATCAATCATGTTGTAATCAAAAATCGCCTTACCGACTTTTTTCGAAAAGGAATGCTGCAGGCGCTCATTTTTTTCTTCAGCGAAGGCTACCGGCCCTTCTGAAACATCATGAAAACCTTGAGCGGATTCTTCTGTATTGTGGCGGGAAGGCTCTTCCATGACAGGTTAGTAGGGAAAGAAAAAACGCAGGATATCTTTACCCCAGAAAAGAGATATAAGTGCCGCTAATGAAAGAAACGGCCCATAAGGGATCAAGTGGCTTTTCTTTAAAAGTAAAATATAGACGCCTACTACCGCGCCAAAAAAAGGGGCAATAAAAAAGGTGAGGACAGTAAGCTTCCAGCCGATAAAACTGCCGATCATTGCCAAGAGCTTGACATCTCCGCCGCCCATAGATTCGGTTTCGCCTTCTATGGGCCCTTTCTTCATCAGCTTAAAAATGATAAGGTTCCCCAAAAGGCCGCTTCCATAAATCAATGCCCCTCCGACAAGCGCGCCAATCACAGAATCCATTAAAGGGCTCTGCGTTATTTTCTTAAGGTGAGGAAGGCTTTTAATAAGCGCGAAGAGTATGCCAACCACTATCCCTCCCAACGAAATTTCGTCAGGAATAATACGCCATCTGATATCAATGAACGTAGCAACGATAAGGCCGCAGGCAAATACCGCATACACGAAGAAATTAAATGACAGGCCGTAGTGGGCATATCCGGCGAGAAAGATAACTGCGGTTAATGCTTCTATCAAAGGATATTGAAATGATATCCGTTCCCGGCAATACCGGCATCTGCCTTTGAGAAAAAGAAAACTTATGATAGGAATATTATCAAACCAAAGAATCGATTTCTTACAGAGCGGGCAGTGCGAAGAAGGGCGAACCAAGGAATACCCTTCCGAAGGCATCCGGAAGATACAAACGTTTAAAAAACTGCCAAAAATACTGCCTAATAAAAAAACAAATACGTTAATGGAATTTTCCATGGTCATATTAAAAACATGCTCGTCGATGGTCTATGGTCAATAGTCTATAGACTATTGACCCACATTTTCGCCTTATTGATGTGACGCCCTTACTAACGCGTTACGCATCGTAGCAAGAGGAGCCTTACGCTTAGTCCAGAGCTCAAATGCCGCGGTTCCCTGGTAAAGCAACATCCCTAAGCCGTTACACCCTCGCATACCTTGTGCTCTTATTTTTTTGATTAACTTCGTTGGTGAAGGATTATAGATAATATCATACACAGCCATACTTTTAGGCAAGAGCGCGGTATTAATAGGGAGAGGATCGTTTTTCTTCATACCGCAGACAGACGCATTCACTAATAAATCACTTACGGACAACGCATCAGAGTTAGCAGACTCCGCTGCCGAAGCCCTGCACGCTGGAAACGCGTTCTGAATAGCCCTTGATAATTGTTTGGCCTTAGCCGCTGCCACATCATAGAAAACAATCGTGCTGGCCTTTTCTTTGGCTAACGCGAAACCTATTGCCCTGGCAGCGCCTCCGGAGCCTATAATAAACACATTTTTTGCCCTCGGGCTAAATTTCAAATCGTTTTTAAGAGAGGCAATAAAGCCCGCGGCATCCGTATTATAGCCGATATACCGGCCTCTTGTATTAACGACAGTATTTACCGCTCCGATTTGTTTGGCCAGGCTATCCAACTCATCCACATAGGGAATAACCATTTCCTTATAAGGAACGGTAACATTGAATCCGGCTACCTTCATGAGTTTTAATTGCGTAAGCGCCCCAGAAAATTCTTCTTTTGATTTCTCAAAAAGCATATACACCGCATTGAGCTTTAACTTCTTAAATGCGGCATTATGCATAGCCGGGGATAAACTATGGGTAACCGGATATCCTATCAAGCCGTAGAGAGAGGGAGAGTTTTCCATTTTCATTCACGCTCAAGCTTTTTACCAAACGCTATTTGCAAAAACTGTTGCCACTGCTCTTGATAAAAATCATTAAGAATAGGATACTCCTCTTTCAAACGCAGCTCAATTTCAGCAAAAGTAAGTTGCCTTACTTTTGTAGGCAAACGGGTATTCTCTGGATGTTCTAGGGGAAACACCCCATAAAGTATATTCCAGAAGTTTTTCCAGTCTTCCTGCTGAAAACTGATAAAAGGTTCACCTATTATTCCTCTTAAACTTTCTTCTCTATCAGAAAGGAAAATAGGTATTCTTCTTTCAGGGTATAATGCCGTGCCTATATTAGCAAGATAAATATTAACAGTTTCCAGCAAATCTTTTCCATCCTGCTGCAGATTTTTACTTGCAATAAACAGTAGAGAAGCAAAAACTGCGAGAAGAACGAACCATTTCTTTAATCTGTATGGTGAATCCATGCCTAGTGCTCTGTCAACTTAATTCTTAGTAGTATAGCGAAGTTAACTCCGCACTTCCGCTAATCCCGCCTTTTGTGGGGCTTCGGCGTTCTCCGCCTACGGCGGATGAGCACCCCTCAATCGTAGGGGAAATTTTTCCCCACGCTCCTTTTAGTACACCGTTACACTAATAAAAACTAATCTAACGGTGTACTAGCACCAAATACCATTAACATAAGCAAGAATCTGACTATCGCCGTGAAAAAAGCTTATTTTGCAAAGACTATTTTGTTAATCGCCTGCAAATACGCCCTTATTGAAGCCTCTATAATATCGGTAGAACTTGCCCTGCCGGAAATTTCTTTACCATTACATCTGAGGCGCACGCTCGCTTCTCCTTGGGCGTCTTCACCTCGGGTCACCGATTGTAAACTATAATCCAAAAGCTGGCATTTCACGCGGGTAATCCCCTCTATCGCCTTATAACAGGCATCTACGGGGCCATCCCCGGATGCGGTGTTCTCAAAAATCTTTCCTCTAAAAACAAGGCGTATCCGCGCGCTCGGCTGGATACGATTACCTGAGCTAATGACAAAGGTGTTCAGGCGCCAGACCTCAGGCACCTTCCCTTCAATCTCCTCTTGTATAAGCGCCATGATATCATCGTCAAAAACCTGCTTTTTCTTATCTGCCAAGGCCTTAAATTTCTTAAATACCTCATCTATCTCATGATCATTGGGTTTGTAGCCGAGCTTTAGAAGCCTTTCCTTAAAGGCATGGCGTCCGGAGTGTTTTCCCAATACCAAACTTTCAACCTTAAAGCCAACATCTTCCGCGCGGATTATTTCGTACGTAGCCCTTTTTTTTAACACACCATCCTGGTGGATTCCCGACTCGTGCCTGAAGGCGTTAAGCCCCACGATTGCCTTATTTGGGGCAATAACAAAACCGGTCAATTTACTCACCAGGCGCGATGTCTTATAAATCTCCCTGGCATTAATTGAAGTCTTTGCTTTAAATCTGTCTCGGCGCACCACGAGCCCCATGACGATCTCCTCCATTGAGGCATTCCCCGCCCGCTCGCCGATTCCATTGATAGTACATTCCACCTGCCGGGCGCCATTTTGAACTGCCGCCAATGAATTAGCCACCGCGAGGCCCAAATCATTATGACAATGCACCGAAATAACGGCTCGGCTGATATTAGGAACATTTTCCTTAAGAGACTTTATCACATTGCCATATTCAAAAGGCTCGCTGTAGCCAACCGTATCGGGAATGTTGACTGTCCTGGCACCCGCGGTAATTACGGCTTCAACAACTCGAAAGAGAAATTCCCTTTCCGTGCGCGAAGCATCTTCCGGAGAAAATTCAATATCTCCGCATAGATTCCGCGCGTATTTGACTGCTTTTACCGCTAAACGCAGGATTTCATCTTCAGCCTTTTTAAGCTTATACCGCATATGTATCTTCGATGTCGCCAAAAATACATGGATGCGCGCCTGGCGTGCTTTTTTTGTTGCCTGAAAGGCACTATCAATATCTTTAGGGATAGCCCGCGCTAAGGCGCAGACCGCAGATTTTTTGATTTCTTTTGCAACCAGAGAAACAGCGGCAAAATCTCCCGGGCTCGAAATAGGAAACCCTGCCTCTATCACATCAACTCCCAGCCTCTCAAGCGCAAAGGCAATATCCAGCTTTTCCTTCTGATTTAAAGAAGCTCCCGGAGCCTGCTCGCCGTCTCTGAGTGTCGTATCAAAAATAATTATTTTTTCCACGTGGCTTACAACCCTTCTATCTCTATATATCCCGAAGATTCCAGGAACTTGCCTTCGGATAAGGTATAGGCCATCGTTAACGCCTTGATGTTACTAGCTATACCTAAAAGGCCATCAATGTCTTCCTTTGAAAAATCAACCCTTGTATTTGGTGTAAGGCTATTTTTCCATTGTCTAAAGGATTTTATTAATCTCAGATTATCGAGTAACCGTGTTACATCAAAATAGAGCATGTAAGAATAAGATTCACCCAAAGTAGCCTTTACAGTTTCAAAATACAGGTTTGAATCAAAAGAACCCAGCGTATGCTTATAGACATCGATGGCTCTTTTGGTTACGTCTGGAGATAATGAAAAAATAACATACGTATCCACAACACAATAGTTTACCTTAAGCTCCTCTATGGGAAAACCAGGGATATCGATACTGTAGATAGATACGCCGCCATAGTCATCACTCTTTAACGCCAAGAGAGGCTTTTGCGTCTGGACTCCCTGTACAGCCTGTTCATGAGCCTGCTGCGCCTGCGCCTTTTCTATCTGCTGCACGAACGCGTTCGCGGTATCCAAAAGATGCTCAAGCGCTTGTGTTAACACTGCCTGTGTTTTAACGCTGTCCTTTACTTCACAAAAGATATAGAATTGCGGCAATACCATAGCCGCGCCTACACTGTGCTCTGCTACAGGCTCTAATCCTGAAACACCCTGCCGGATATTACTCTCTTTCAAATCAACCAGCACCATTCCAAAATTATTTCCCAATAAAGAAACGATATCATTCTCTATATTCACCCCTAAAAACGACTCCACCGTTTTCAACACGGCCTCAAAGCTCATGTTTTCTAACTGGCCTGTATGCCCTTGGTAACGGGGGTCATTTTTCATCTCTGCTCTTAGCATCTCCTGAAAGGAAGAATAAAACTTCTTTAAAAATATCCAGCTAGCAGGGAAATTCTGACTGCCCGCGTAATAGAGGATAGGCGCCCTGGGCACAAGCGAATTCACCCGCGGGTCCACCCCTTTATCGGAAATGATACCCTCAAGTAAACCGGCCTCACCGGCGTTCTTGTTAAGCAGGGCATATGATTTAAAGACAAAACCGGCCCTCGCCTCAGCATAATCGATATAAAATGCCTGGCCGCCAAACGTATCCATAAGCTCTACCATCGGCTTCATAGCGGCAAACGATTCTATGGATTTTTCTTTAGACTGCTGTGAGCCAAGCCTATTAGACGCGTAGTGATGCAGAATTTCCTGATAATAGCGTTTGGTATTGCTGTAGCCCCAGCATAAAGCGTCTTTTTTGATTTTTGAGGTAGCATTCTGGAAATCGGACGCGGTAAGCAGGCTGCCATGATGCTCTTTATCCCTGAATAAATCGATGCTTTTTTCAATATACAGCTTGCTATTACAGACAATCATTACATCGCTGATAAGGGCAGCGTGCACGGACATTGCTAAAGCAGGCAAAGTATAACTGGTGATACTTATTCCCTTGTATTTTTTATGCGCACTCTTATCTTTGGTTGTAAACAAAAGATAGAAATCAGCAATTGCCTTTTTGACGCGTACATGTTTTTTGTTATCCACGCGCGTTAAGAGAAGAAAATCTCCAATGCCACTCTCCGCAGCGGAGATCTTTTCCCCTCCCAGAGAAAAGACCGCAAGAGCCGTATCACGCTGGGTAAAATCGGCTAGAAAAGGAACCTTTGCACGTAGCTTCTCTATCTGGGGTTTGATACTTTTCTCATACACCGAAGATGCTGATAACTGACGAAAAAACGAGGAAGAGGAAATATTTTTTATTTTTTCGGCGGGATTATACGCATACACATAGTAAAGCGCGTCGTCAGGAACCAAGCTTTCTAAAGAACTAATCTTTGGTTGGCGCGATATACTATAATAATAAAAAACCGCAGCCGACCCAAGCGCCAAAACCAAGGTTATCCCTAACCATTTTTTCATCTTATCCGTTTAAAGCCTCTTTAACCCTAGCGCTATTTTTTCATCCACGGCATCATTTCACGCAATTGCGCCCCCACTTTTTCGATGGGGTGATTATCGCCTTCTTGCATAAGCTTATTGAAATTGGGCCTTCCCCGTTCATTCTCTTTGATCCATTCCTTAGCAAATGCGCCTGTCCGAATCTCCTTTAAGATTTTCTTCATCTCTTTGCGCGTTTCTTTATTGATAACTCGCGGGCCTCGGGTTAAGTCTCCGTAGCAGGCGGTATTAGAAACCCCCCTGCGCATTCCGCTGATACCCCGCTCCTGAATCAGATCGGTAATAAGCTTAAGCTCGTGCAAAACCTCAAAATAGGCAATTTCCGGTTGGTATCCGGCATCGATAAGCGTATCAAAACCAGCCTTGATTAATTCGGTAACTCCTCCGCAAAGCACCGCCTGCTCCCCGAAAAGGTCTGTCTCGGTTTCTTCCTCAAAAGTAGTTTCAATTACCCCGGCCTTCGTTGCCTTTAATGCCTTGGCATAGGCAAGGGCTATATTCAGCGCTTGAGAGCTTGCATTTTGATAAATCGCGACTAACGACGGGACTCCTTTATCTTCCTCATACATCCTCCTTACCAAAGCGCCCGGCCCTTTCGGGGCAATCATAAACACATCCACATCCTTTGGCGGAACAATCTGTTTAAAATGGATATTAAACCCGTGCGAAAAACAAAGAGCTTTACCTTTTTTAAGGCTTGGCTCAACCGCGTCTTTGTATACCTTTGCCTGCACATGGTCTTGAGTAAGAATTTGGATAATATCAGCCTTCGCGCATGCCTCTTTTGCGCTCAAGGGGCTAAACCCATCCTTCTTTGCCTGCTCGTAATTAGGCGTACCCTCAACTTCCGAAACTATCACTTTACAGCCTGAATCCCTCAGGCATAAAGATTGGCCTCTTCCCTGAATTCCATAACCGATAATGGCAATCACTTTATCTTTTAACACGTTCACATCCGCGTCTTTGTCATAATACACTTTTACCATGGATAACCCCTTTCTCTGCTTGGTTAATACAAACGAATAAATAGCTTTACATTTAACACGAATTTGCACAAATTACACACAAATACACACGAATTAAATCTCGTTTTTTATTTGTGGTAATTCGGCTTTTGATTCGTGTGCAATTCGTATTAATTCGTGCTTAACAATATCAATTTATTTTTTGCGTTCGTAGTAGCAGGCCTTACACCGCCATCGCGATTCTTCCTGTCCGGATGAGCTCCTTAATCCCAAACCGGCTTAATTCGCGAAGCAATTCTTTAATAACACCCTGCTCTCCCATAAACTCAATTATCACGCTATTTTTTTTACGCTTAACGATGATTGCCTTATATTTATCCAAGAGGCCTTCTAACGCAGCCTTTGTTTTAGCCGAATACGCGACCGTTGCTAAAATTAACTCTCTCTCAACATGCTCTTTTTTGGTAAAATCAGTAACGGTAAGCACATCAATAAGCCTATTAAGCTGTTTTTTTATCTGCTCCAATATTTTCTCATCTTCGGCGTCCACGACAATGGTCATGCACGATATCGCGGGGTCGTGCGTTTCGCTCACCGCTAACGAAGCTATATTGTAACCTCTAGCGCTAAACAACCCGGCAATACGCGCCAGGACCCCGAACTTATTTTCCACGATAACTGATATTGTATGTTTCACTCGTCGCTACCGCTCCTCATACACGAATTAACACGAATCAAAAACAAAATTATCACGAATGTATTCGTGTAAATTCGATTTATAATTCGCGTCTATTCGCGTTCACGCCATGCCGCCGATCATTCGATTAATGGCTTCACCTGCCGGCACCATAGGATACACATTCTCCTCTTCCTCAACCACAAAATCAAGCATCACAGTGTTATCAATTGCTATTGCCTTTTTAATCGCGGCACGCACATCTTCTTTTTTGGTTATACGCATTCCGACAGCGCCATAGCTTTCAGCTAACTTCACAAAATCAGGATTACAAAGCTTCACTGAAGAATACCGCTTCTTATAAAATAGCTCCTGCCACTGCCTCACCATTCCTAGGTATCCATTATTAAGAATCGCGATTTTTACCGGTATTTTATTACAGACCACCGTCATAAGCTCCTGGCTATTCATCTGTATCGAACCATCACCGGCAATATCAAACACGATTTTATCCGGGCAAGCTACCTTTACCCCCATTGCCGCGGGAAACCCAAAACCCATAGTACCAAGCCCGCCGCTTGAAATAAAAGTGCGCGGCTTAGTATATTTATACCATTGACAACTCCACATCTGGTTTTGCCCGACTTCCGTGGTAATAATCGCCTCGCCTTTGGTAACCTCATAAATCTGTTCTATCACAAACTGCGGCTTAATCCTATTGCCTTCATCGCGATAGCGTAAAGGATGTTTTGCCTTCCACTCTTTAACCTGCTCAAGCCATTTCTTAGTATCTGGCTTCTTTTTTATCTCTTCTAAGAGCTGGCCTAGAATATTCTTAGCGTCTCCTACAATAGGGATATCTACCCGCACAGTCTTGCTGATAGACGTAGGGTCAATATCAATATGGATTATCTTAGCATGTGGAGCGAAAGAGGAAACCCTTCCGGTAACCCTGTCATCAAAACGCGCGCCAATGGCAATAATTAAATCCGACTCCATAGTCGCGTGATTCGCGTAGGCTGTCCCGTGCATACCCAGCATCCCTAATGATAATTCGTGCGTTCCCGGAAAAGCGCCTAACCCCATCATCGTCATTGTCACCGGCGCAAGAATTGTTTCCGCTAATTCTTTCACTTCCTGATGCGCCCCAGAAATAATCACTCCTCCGCCGATATAAAGAATGGGGCGCTTTGACGCCGCAATCAACCTTGCCGCCTTTTTGATTTGGCCGGGATGGCCAAAAAGAGTAGGTTTATATCCGCGGATAAAAACCTCCTGCGGCCACAGGAAATCACACTCCGCCTGCTGAACATCAACAGGCAAATCAATTACCACCGGGCCCGGCCTTCCCGTTAAGGCAAGATGAAATGCTTCACGCACTACTAAGGCCAAATCCTTCACATCCTTCACCAAATAATTATGCTTGGAAATAGACCTGGTAATCCCGGTAATATCTGCTTCCTGAAAGGCGTCATTTCCGATAAGGAAGGTCTTTACCTGTCCTGTGATTGCCACCATAGGAATAGAATCCATATAGGCATTGGCAATTCCGGTAGTAAGGTTCGTTGCCCCCGGCCCTGACGTAGCAAGGCAGACTCCCACTTTACCGGTTGCCCGGGCATAGCCGTCTGCCGCGTGCGCCGCCCCTTGCTCATGGCGGGTTAAAATAAAACGTATTTTAGAGTCATAGAGCTTGTCAAAAATAGGCAGCACCACTCCCCCGGGATAGCCAAACATAACCTCTACCCCTTCACGTTCCAAACACTCAATTAATATTTGCGCGCCAGTCATATTTTCATTGCTACATTTAAAACTGTTAAACTGCTAAATGGCTAAACTGTTTAACACTTTAACACTTTAACAATGTAACAGTTTAACAGTTTAAGATGGCTCCCTTATCCGCCGAAGAAACAAGCCTTGCATAGCGCGATAAATAGCCTGTGGTGATCTTTGGCTTGTGCGGTTTGCATTTACTTAAACGCTCTTGTAATTCCTTATCGCTTATGGCGATATCTAATTTCCTCCTCAGTATATCAATCTTAATCAGGTCGCCGTCGTGTATTGCGGCTATCGGGCCGCATCCTTGGGCTTCCGGCGAGATATGGCCGATGCAAGGGCCGCGGGTACCTCCGGAAAAACGCCCGTCTGTAATAAGTGCGACATCATCAGATAACCCCATCCCTACAATCGCGCTCGTTGGAGAAAGCATCTCGCGCATACCCGGTCCTCCAGCAGGGCCTTCATAGCGGATGACTACGACATGGCCTTTATGGATTTCTCCGTTTAAAATCGCCTTCATTGCTTCCTCTTCAGAATTAAAGCAAATTGCTTTTCCGGAAAAAACCTTCATCTTTTCTGAAACAGCCGCTTGTTTTACTACAGCGCCGCTGGGTGCCAGGTTGCCATAAAGAACAGCAATCCCTCCTTCTTTATGGTAAGGCTTATCCAAAGGCCGGATAACGTCGTTATCGAAAATCTCTGCTTCATCAGCGATAGCATAAATGCTCTTGGCATTGACCGTGGGATTATTTTTCAGCCTCTCCTTAAGCCGCTTTAATACGGCAGGGATACCTCCTGCGTATTCCAAGTCTTCCATATAAAAATTTCCTGACGGCTCAAGTGAACAAATATTTGGCGTAGTTTTAGATATTTCATCAAAAACAGACAAAGGCAAATCTACCCCCGCGTCATTGGCAATGGCTAATAAATGCAAGACAGTATTTGAGGAACCTCCTAATGCCATATCTACCGTAACCGCGTTATAAAAGGCGTTCTTATTCATAATAGAGCGAGGTTTGATATCTTTTTGCACCAGGTACACCGCCCTCTTGCCGGATTCAAAAGCAATCCGTTCTTTTTTGGCTAAAGCCACCATACTGGTGGCGCAACCGGTTAAACTCATCCCCATGGTTTCGGTAAGGCACGCCATCGTATTAGCAGTATAGAGCCCCTGGCAGGAACCGGAGCCGGGGCAGGCACACATCTCTATCGTTTCAATCTCTTTCTTAGAAATCTCTCCCTTTTTTGCCTTGGCTACCGCTTCAAAGGTATCACGCACAAGTGATAAGCGTTTACCGCGCAATCGCCCTGTGACCATAGGCCCGGCAGTAACCACCACCGAAGGTATATTAAGCCGCGCCACAGCCATAAGCATGCCGGGAGTAATTTTGTCGCAGTTGGTTAAAAGCACTAATCCATCCAGACAATGGGCATTGGCGATAGATTCAACCATATCCGCGATAAGCTCACGTGAGGCCAAAGAATAATGCATTCCGGCATGCCCCATAGCAATCCCATCGCAAATACCGGGGATACCGAATACAAAGGGCCTGCCGCCTCCGGCGTAAATTCCGTTTTCAATCGCCTGCTCCAAAGGGCGCATTTGGGTATGTCCCGGGACAAGGTCAGTAAAACTTGAGGCGATGCCGATAAACGGCTTGCTTAAATCCTCCCGGGTAATCCCAGTTGCAAAAAGCAATGCCCTATGAGGAATTCGCTCAACCCCCTTTTTAATTGTATCCGAACGCATAGCCACCTTCTTTCAATGTACTGGTCACCAAGTCACCACGTCACAAAGTCACCGGTTTTTTTACTGGTGACTGGTGACATTGTGACCAGGTGACTTTTTTAATCTGCCCCTTCTCCGTCATGCACTACCTGCGCGCCTTCTTTTCTTTTGCGAGAAATAACTCTCTTGAGGCTCACATATTTATCTACCAGTTCTTTTTTATTAATCATAGCAAGCTGTTTAAAAAGAAACTCAAATTTTTTTTCTATTTCTCCCGCGATCGCGTCCCTGACTGAATCGGCTAAGCCCATAATATCGCGCTTAAACGGCCCTAACGCCTTCTTTCTTGTTTTGTAGAAAAACTGCTCATCGGTTTCGCCCTCTTTTTTTTCTGAGGCGGCATTTACTTTAAGCCACGCGTAAATCTTTTCTTTTAACTCATGAGGAAAGTGTGGTGAGTCATAGATCATATTCTGAAATTCGGTCGCCAGGTGCACTTCAGCAGTTTCACATTCCGCGAATTTATGGAATGCCTCTGACGGCAATGTTGATGCTCCATGCTGAACCGCGCCGGCTAAGCCAAATTCTTTTCTGGCAATTTCAGATAACGCCTTTAAGGTGTCAAAATCAAGGGCTACCTGGGCAATAGTGCCGTCAGGCAGGACCACTCCGCCATGAGACGTGCCGGTCTGCACAGAAATTTTGCTTATGCCGATTAATCCTTTTCGCAGCCTCTCCTTAAAACCATCCATAAATACCCGCAGCTCCTCAGGCGTTGAATTCTTATGCCCAACCTCGCCAATCTCTCCTCCTACGGAAACGGTGATTCCTCTAGGCTCAATCCGCCGGATAAACTGGGTTAGCTTGGCACAGGTATCAAAATTATAATATTGCTGCTTTTTTACGCTCGATTGCGATAAATCAACGAGCGTTGATGAATCTATGTCTATGTTATAAAAACCGAACTCAATTGCCTCAGCAATGAGGGCCTGCAAAGTTTCTATTTCTTTTTCCGGATTTTCCTTAAATTTCTTGATATTCACCTGGGTGTGGTCTGCCTGGATAAACACAGGGCCTGAGTAACCTTCCTTAATTGCCGCTGCCAGTATCATGGCTCCATATTCACAGGGCGGCTGGCTGGTATAGCCCATTTCGCTCTTGGCAATTTCAAAAATAAACGCCCCTGAGTTATTACGCTGGGCTACTCTGAATAGTGCCCGTGCCAAATCATAGGTCATAGAACGTAAATTGATTGCCGGCACAGTAAACCCGCCAAAGCCTTCTTTTGCCCGGGCACTATAAAAATCATGTATGGATGCCGGATAAATACCGCTCTTATAGGCAATCCCTAAAATCTTTTTATAAATCCTCTTCTTGGTTTCAACATCATCTATCGCGATTAAGTCTTTCACAAAACCGCTTATATCTTTTCCACGCCTAGCCATCTCTTAAAACTCTCCTTTCAATTATGTTATCAATACAAATACACTACCTAATTTTACTATCACGAATTAACACGAATCACACACGAATTTCCACGAATTACTTTCAACGAGAATTCGTGTTAATTCGGCTTTTTATTCGTGGGAATTTGTGTTTATTTAACCATACCTATGTGAGCACCTTAACCAAATTATAAAAATGGTCTACTTTTAAATCTTTCTTTCGTATCGCGGTTTCCAAATCAAGCACTATAATCTTACTGTCCTTAATCCCGACCACCTTATGTGTTTCACCGCGCAACAGGCAATCAACTGCCGCATGTCCCAGGCCCAGCGCCAATGCCCGGCTAAATGCCGTGGGGCGGCCACCCCTTTGCACATGGCCTAAAACCACCTCGCGGGTCTCAAGGCTGGTCATTTCTGTTATCTTTCGGGCAATGTCTTGCGCCTTTGCCGCGCCCTCAGCCACGACTACAATCCAGCTGATTTTTCCCCTTATGTTTCCCTCCACAATGCCATGGCACATACTTTCTAAATTTAATTCCCGTTCCGGGATAATGACGTCTTCACATCCGCCGGCTAATGCCACTTGTAAGGCAATATAGCCTGAGCTTCTCCCCATCACCTCAACTACAAAAATTCTCTCCATTGAGGTTGCGGTATCTCGGATATTATCAATTGCCAAAAGAGCAGTATTGATTGCGGTATCCGCTCCAATAGTTTCATCTATGCCGTTTATGTCATTATCAATTGACGCGGGAATACCTACGCAAGGGACATTGTATTTTTTATAAAACTCGTATGCCCCCCGGAAACTGCCGTCGCCTCCAATAACTACAAGCGCGTCAATCGAATCTTTCTTTACTGTCTGATATGCCCGCGATTGGCCTTCCTCGGTTTTAAATTCAGCGCAGCGCGCGGTCTTAAGTATCGTGCCTCCCTGATTAATGATACCAGAGACCGAACGATGGTCTAAAGGCTTTATTTCTTCATTAATGAGGCCCCACCAGCCGCGGAATATCCCGGTAACCTCTATTTTCCTGCTTAGCGCGTATCTAACCACACTGCGGATAGCCGCATTCATTCCCGGGGCATCGCCGCCAGCGGTTAAGACCCCGATTTTCTTTAGTGCCATATTATTTTTGCCTAATTTTCACGATCCCTGCCGGCTCATTTTAGGAAATATTTTTTTTAGCCCCGCGGCAAAAAGAACGATAACAATGACTAACAGTAAAAGTTTTACTATAGTAAAGGCGTGACGAAACGCCTTACAATACCTTACCGATACACTAGGGCTTTCCTTCTCAGTCACTATTAATTTTGAAAAATAAAAAAGCTTGCCCTCTTGTGGAATATCAATCCTAATGGGTAATACCCCTTTCATCTGCGCGGATTGCACCTCATCATAAAAACCCTCCGTCACCACAGACTGTCCGGCAAACTGCTGGCCAACATTTGATTCAAGCCTATAGCCAGCGGCTTTTGACATTGGCGCCCTTTCTTTAGTTCTAAAATCATCGGCAACAGGGAACATACTCGCCTTCACCTGCTTAACATCTCCGCCAAAGTTAAAATAAGCATACTCAGATGGTAAATAAAGCGACCACTGCAAACTGCTTATTGGTATATCGTTTTGCGGTAAATTAAGTTTTATGTTTCCCAAAAATTTCATGGTAGGGGTTTTATCTAAATACACAATTTCTACCGGAAACTGCGTAAGCCCTTCTTCCCTTAACTGCGATTTTTCTAAAGGAATGAGAATATGCCCATTCTTGTCTTTGGCTGGCTTTACCGGCTTACCCGCCACGAATACGCTCCATAAAACAGATTCCTCAGGCAGCGTCAATCGGAGATATTGTTTGACGTTATTTCTGAGCTGGTAAATTGCTTTGGTAAGGCTTTTACCTTCATTGGTCTGCAAGGTAACAAAAGCAGCGGAATCAATCGTCGCCACCAGCACAGGCACTTCTTCATGTTTGGTAACATCTATCGCGATGGTAAAGGGATGCTTCAGGTATTTAAAAGCCAGGAGAATCGGATTAGCCGTCATGCCCCAAAGCGAGGAGGGTAATTCTTTTACATCAATAAGCGTGGCATTTTCGGTTTTATTTATCGCCAGCTCTACATTTGTTGCCGCGGCTAAGCCAAGAAAACCTTTTTCCCTTTCTGCTCCCAAAGCTTGAATCCAGGGGATCTGCGCGACGACCGAGCCGTCTCCGATTTTTCTTTCGTAGGTTACGTTAAGGGTATAATTACCTTTTGTGCCAAAAGTAAAATAGACATCCACATACTGCAGGTTTTCTTTCTGGGAAATTTTCCAATCCCGCAAATTTTTTCCCTGGACATCAAGGATAGCGATATCTTCCGGCAAGGCAATGCGCGCGTTGGAAATTTCTGACTGCAGTATGGAATAATTTAAGATAGACTGACAACGTATCAAGCCTTCACCAATAGAAACAGAGCTTACCGTATCCACGTACACCTTTGGCTCCAATTTAACAGGGGTAATAGTCTCTTTCGGAAGGGCCTTTGACCAGCGCACGGTTATGGTATTGGTATTGGGCATGACCGCCCAGGCAACCGTCTTCTTAGGCGCTTTCTTTACCTCCAGCCTGATTGAAGGCTCAACAAATATCTCTACATCATCCTCTTCCATAGCAAACTCAAACTGGGAAATCGGCGCGGGAATAGATTCAAAGCTGAAATTCCCCGGGCCATTTTCTCTTTCTCGGGAAGCCTTGATTAAAAACTCCATATCCAAAGTATACCTGCCCGGTTTATCTATCATCAGGTAATATTTTCCTGACTGCATGACCACAAAAGAAGTTCCTCTGTTTACGCTTACTTCAATAAGCCCTACAGTATTCTTTGCCAGAGGAATCTGCGTCCATCCCTTTTTAAAAACCTCAAAAACAATACTGCCTTTAACCGTTACCACATCTTCTTCTATTTCCGCCTTATAATCTGTTCTGTAGATTGCGTACGAAGAAAACACCGGCGCGTTTCCTTCCGCCCTTTGAAGCATGTCAGCGGAAACATCCCGGTCAGCCTTTGCCGCTTTCCGCGCTTGCTGGCTCTTGCCTTCTTCTTGCGGCTTATTACTCTGCTGCTCATTATCCACATAATACGGCTCGTACTGAGCAGCCTGCTGCATATTCTTCGAGGCATTAATCTTTTGCTGAATCTTTTCCTGTAACCCTCCGGCCAGAAGCAGCGCAGGTATACTGATAACAAACGCTAGAAATAAAAACAAGGAAACTCCTGTTTTATGTTTTAGCTTCATTCTGCGTGCCTCCTATCATACTATGTGTAAATAACCATGAAAATGAGGAAATTAGGTGAATCAGGGAATTAGGGTTTGGAGACTAGGATATCAGGATATAAGGAAAAAATCGAAATTCCCGGCTTCCCCGATTCCCAAATCCCAATCTCCCAGTATCCTGATACCCCTGACTGCCACAGGCAGGCGTTTTTAACATATTACTAGCTCGCTATTCTGCGAGCTTCTAAGACAAAGCTTTATTTTAGGGAAGCCCTGCCTTGCAATAAACCTACGTTCCCTCTTCCCAACTGGAAAGATATTTTTCCTGTTTCGCGGTCAACGTATCAATCTTTATCCCCATTGAGTCTAATTTCAGCTTAGCGATGTTTTCATCAATATGCTTTGGCACTGAATACACCGCGTGCTCTAACTCTTTATGTTTTTTTACGATATATTCGGCAGACAGCGCCTGATTGGCAAACGACATATCCATAACGCTTGCCGGATGCCCCTCCGCGGAAGCAAGGTTAATGAGACGACCCTCGCCTAAAAGATAAATCCTCCTGCCGCTAGCCAACGTATATTCTTCCACAAAATTACGGAGGGTCCTTTTCTTTTTGCTTAAGCCCTCTAAAGCCGGAATATCTATTTCCACATTAAAATGCCCGGAGTTAGCCACAATCGCGCCGTCTTTCATCTTGGTAAAATGCTCTTTACGGATAACACTGATATCGCCGGTAACAGTCAAAAATATCTCTCCGATTTCTGCCGCTTCCCCAATAGGCATCACCTCATAACCGTCCATAGTCGCCTCTAACGCTCTTATGGCATCTACTTCAACCACGATAACTCTTGCTCCCATGCCGCGGGCGCGCATCGCCACACCCTTACCGCACCAGCCATAGCCGCAGACTACAAAAGCGCATCCAGCGATTAATGTATTGGTCGCGCGGATTATCCCATCAATGGTAGATTGTCCTGTGCCGTAACGATTGTCAAAAAGATGCTTGGTCTGGGCGTCATTAACCGCGATAATGGGATAGTGCAGCTTTCCATCTTTTTGCATTGCCCGCAAGCGAATCACGCCGGTCGTTGTCTCCTCGGTTCCCCCCAATATATCGGATAACAAATCTTCTCTCTTTTGGTGAATAGTCGAAACGATGTCCGCGCCATCATCCATAGTAAGAGTGGGCTTTCCATCCAACGCGCTGTTGATATGGTGATAGTATGTCCGTGTATCTTCGCCCTTAATGGAAAAGGTCGCGATTTTGAAATCTTTTACCAATGATGCCGCAACATCATCCTGCGTCGATAAAGGGTTAGACGCGCACAGGCGTATTTCCGCGCCGCCTGTCTTTAACACATCCATCAACACCCCTGTTTCCGTAGTCACATGAAGACAGGCAACAACACGCGTTCCCCGCAACGGTTTTTCTTTGCTGAACCTTTTTTTGATAAGTTTTAATACCGGCATATTGTTGCTTGCCCACTCAATCCTTAATCGTCCGGCCGTAGATAATTTTATATCCTTAACATCATAGTCCATGTATACTCCTGTTATTTTTAATTTACGAAGGACGAGGGATGAAAGACGTAAGACGTTTTTGTTCGTCCTACGTCCCTCGTCTTTCGTCTCTCGTTTTATAACTTGGCTGCTTGCTTTTTTAAAAGCTGCGCCTTATCGGTCAATTCCCAGCTAAATTCCGGCTCGGTCCTGCCAAAATGCCCATAGCAAGCAGTTTTCCTGTATATAGGCCTGAGCAAATCCAGGCTCTGAATCATCCCCTGAGGGGTCATATCAAAATTGTTCTTAATAAGCTTTTCTATCGCGGGCTCAGAAATCTTTCCTGTCCCGTAGGTATCAACCATTACCGCCAAAGGCTCCGCCTTGCCGATAACATAGGCAACATGAATAAGGCATTTCTCGGCGATACCCGCGGCAACGATATTCTTGGCAATGTACCTGCCCATATAGGCGGCCGAACGGTCAACTTTTGTCGGGTCTTTCCCGGAAAACGCCCCGCCTCCTGAAGCAACCATTCCGCCATAGGTATCAACCACTATCTTTCGCCCAGTCATTCCGGTATCCGATTGAGGGCCACCAACCACAAATTTTCCGGTTTCATTGATATAAAACTTGGTGTCTTTATCTAAATACTCTTTCACTATAGGCTTGACAATCTCATCGATAATTTCCTGCTTCGCTTTTTTGGTGATATGCATGCCTGAGCTATCAAGGATTTCCTCAGTGTGCTGGCAGGCAATAACCACGGAATCCACTCGCTTAGGATGTCCATCAACATATTCCACGCTCACCTGACTCTTACAATCAGGGCCGAGATATTTGAGAATCTTTGCCCTTCTTACCTCAGCAGTTTTCCTTACCAAATGGTGCGCGAGCATAATGGGAAGCGGCATAAGTTCAGGGGTTTCCCTACAGGCATACCCAACCATAAATCCCTGATCGCCGGCGCCTCCGGTATTTACTCCCTGGGCAATATCCGGAGACTGGCTGTGGATGGTATTAATAACCGCGCAGGTATGATAATCAAAACCATACTTGGGATGATCGTAGCCAATTTCCTTTAATATGTTCCTGGTTAAATTATGCACGTCTACAAAACCTGTAGTGGTAATTTCACCACCGACAATAAGAAGCCCCATGGTAACGTATGTTTCACAGGCAACCCTTCCATAAGGATCCTGGCGTAAAACACAATCTAAAATACCGTCCGATATCTGGTCACAGACCTTATCCGGATGGCCCTCACCGACTGATTCCGAAGTAAACAAATACCTGCGTTTTTCCATCTACTCTTCTCCTTTTTTAAATTTTTCAAACACCTTATCCGCTTCCTGATACACCTGCGGATCACCTATATCATACCAATGCTTATTAAAAACAAAGCCATACACCGTTTCTTTGCTGCTTAGCCAACGTATAAAACTGCCGCTGGCATCCTTTTCCGTATGCGCGCTCTGGACATATTCATTAATGTACTTTACTTTTTCCCGAGGAATATAGTAAAGGCATGTCGCAATCAATGATGACCGCGGCACAGAGGGCTTTTCCACAAAATCAACAATTTGATTACTGGTATCCAGGCTCACGACTCCATATTTGGCAGCAAGTTCCCTTTGCCCGATATCATAAACACCGATACTTGCCTGCGGCTTCTTGCTTAAGGCAAACGCGATAAAACTATCCAGGCTTTCCTCAAAAAGATTATCCCCTCCAAAAATAAGGACATCCTCCGTACTCTCTTCCTGACGCAGGGCAAAATGTATATCCCCAATTGCTCCTAAGCGGTCTTCCACGCTTTTTGTGCCGTCATTGAGTACGTTTATAGATAGTCGCTGATACTTACGAGAAGACTTTTTAAAATTATCCGCCCAGGCCAAGAAATTTTTATAGTATTTATCATTCGTTATTACCTGTAGCTGCGTTATTTCTTTAATCCTGGCCAACTTTTCAGCAATATAGTCAAGTATGGGCCTTTTGGCCACAGGAAGAAGCGGCTTAGGATACTCTTTGGTTAATGGGTAAAGCCGCGTGCCGTAGCCTGCGGCTAATATCAATGTTTTCATTGTATAAACTTAGCGCACAATCTCTAATTCATCCAATTTACTCTGGATAAAGCTTTCAACTTCCTTTGCCGTTGGTAACGATAACGCCTGGGTAGCAATCTGGCTTGCCTGAGCCATCGTCACAGAACGAATGACATGTTTTATTTCAGGAATCATCACCGAAGGCATACTGAATTCATCTAAACCCAAACCCAGCAATACCAGGCTAAAAAGCGAATCCCCTGCCATTTCCCCGCACATCCCCACACGAATACCCGCGGCATGGCCTATATCAATAATGTGTTTTATAAAACGCAGCACCCCCGGATGCGCGGGTTCATAAAGGTACGCTACTTTCTCGTTGCTGCGGTCAACCGCTATAGAATATTGAATCAGGTCATTGGTGCCAATGCTGAAGAAATCAACCTCTCGTGCCAGAATGTCGGCGGTCATTGCCGCGGAAGGCACCTCAATCATTGCCCCTACTTCAATTGACTCATCAAAAGGGCTCTTACGCTGGCGCAATTCATTTTTACATTCTTCCAAAAGCACATTTGCCTGCCTCAACTCTTCAATCCCGGAAATCATAGGGTACATAAGCTTAAGCTTCCCGTGGGCTGACGCCCTGAGGATCGCCCGCAGCTGCGACTTAAACATATCGGGCCGCGCCAAACAAAAACGGATTGCCCTCCACCCCAAGAACGGAGACATCTCACGAGGAATCTCCAAGTGAGATATAAACTTATCCCCTCCTAAATCCAAGGTCCGGATAGTAACAGAATGAGGGTTCATCGCCTCCGCGACAAATTTGTATGCTTCATAATGCTCCTCTTCTGTGGGCAGGTCAACCCTGTTCATATAGAAAAATTCCGTGCGGTACAACCCTATCCCATCTGCCCCATGCTCTTTGAGGGAAGGGATTTCATCAGGAAGTTCTATATTCGCCGCTATATGCACGCGCGTTCCGTCAAGCGTGAGGGCGGGCTTATCCTTGAGGCCGATAAAACGCTGAGTAGTATCTTTAAATGCTGTTTTTTGCCGCTGATAGCTTTCCAGCGTCTGGCTGTCAGGATCAATAAAAACCAATCCCGTGCTTCCATCAATAATAAGGGTATCGCCGGTTTTAATCTTAAGCGTTGCCACTTCAAGGCCGACAACGGCTGGTATCTCCATAGATTTAGCCATAATCGCGGTATGAGAAGTCTTGCCTCCTACATTAGTCACAAACGCCAAGACATTTTTCCTATGCATCATTGCCGTATCTGAAGGAGACAAATCATGCGAAACCAAAATGACCTTTTCCTGGAGTTCTTCAAGAGGCTTAGCGGTTTTGCCCAAAAGATTACGCAGCACACGCCTGCCTACATCGTTAATATCGCTCACCCGCTCTTTAAGGTATTCATCCTCAATCCTTAAAAATACCTGAACATACTTACGCAGCACATCCTGAAAGACATACGCGGCACTAAGCTTATCCTTCTTCAACTGGGAAATTACTTCTTCTATAATCGTGCGGTCCTCAAGAACGAGAAGATGAGCATCAAAAATTTCCGCCTCATCCTGCCCCATCTCATCTGCTATTTTCTTCTGCAAATCCAGGATCTCACGGCGCGTTTTAATTAATGCTTCTTCAAAAATCTGGATTTGGGTTGCAATCTGGTCATCTGAAATAACCTGCTTGGGGACAATGAGCTCCTCTTTTGTCCATAAATAGGCCGGGCCTATAGCAATGCCCCCTGATGCAGGGATCCCCTTTAAGTTAATCATTTCTTCGCCTTCTTTTCACCATGTTTTGATGGATTTCTCTCTGCCGGCACTGGATTGACAGGTTTAAGCATCTGCTCCATATCATCGGTCCCTGCCATTTTCTCAAGCTCAGCCATTGCCTCATGAGCATCTTTTCCTGTAGTTACAATAGTGATAGTGCTATCCTTTTCTGCCGCAAGCATCAATATTCCCATGATGGACTTACCATTAACTTCCATATCATCCTTGGTAACCTTAACATCAGCTTCAAATTTATTCGCGATTTGCACAAACAAAGCAGCCGGCCGGGCATGAAGGCCGAGCTTGTTTTTCACTATTATTTTCTTTTTTACAGTATGCATTTCTTTAGCTATCAGTTATCTCCGCCGCAGGCGGATGCGCCTACGGCGCAAGCTATCAGCCTTCGGCTGAAAACTATTTTTAAAAGTTTTCTTGAATCAAATCGCTAATAATACGCGCGAGCTTCCCCGAATCATGGCGCACATAATCTTTCGCGTTGATGATGTCCGCCTCGATAACCCTATAGCCGGCATGCCGTATCTTTTCCATATCAACAACTACAGGATATGAATATTCATGGCTATATCTATCCAATAACTCCTTGGCTATGTGGGTAACATTCACAACGCAGTAATCAATGATCTTGGGAGAACTATGGTCGATGACCGCCTTGATATGGTCAAAAGCACTATAGCCTTCAGTTTCTCCGAGCTGTGTCATGACGTTGCATATATATATTTTTAAGGCGCTGCTGGCGGTAACCGCGTCTCTGATTTCCTTAATCAAAAGATTCGGAATAACGCTCGTATATAAACTCCCCGGCCCAAGGATAATAGCCTGTGCCTCGGAAATTGCCTTGAGGGCCTCAGGAGTAGCAATAGCATCCTGAGGTTTTAATGATATCTTCGCGATAGGCTGTTTTTTTTTCGGTATTGAGGCCTCTCCCTCGGTAGTTGTACCATCTCTGTAGCGGGCAACCAACGATACCTTATTTAACGTTGATGGTATTACCTGGCCGCGTATCGCCAGGACCTTGCTTGATTCCTTAACCGCTTTCTCAAAATCACCGGTGAGTTTCGTCATAACGGTAATAAATAAATTCCCAAAACTGTGCCCGGACAATTCACTTGAGGTATCAAACCGGAATTGGAATAAATCCTGCATCAAACTCGGCGCATCCGCTAGCGCCACAAGGCAATTGCGTATATCCCCGGGTGGAAGGATATCGAATTCCTGCCGTATCCTTCCTGAAGAACCGCCATCATCAGCCACGGTAACTACTGCCGAAATATTAGAAGTATACTCCTTGAGTCCGTAGAGTAATGCTGATAACCCTGTGCCTCCTCCGATAGCAACAATCCGCGGCCCTTTCTCGAGATAACGCTTGCGGTAGATCATATCTACGATTTCTCTTTCACCGGGCGGTATAAAGACATTAATAAACGAGCCAAGGATATTACGTAAGCCAAGAATGCCTAAGAACACACCGGTAAATATCGCTAAAATATAAAACGCGCGGTAAAAGACACTCGGCTCAACCAAAAGGCGGGCGCTGCCAAAAGTAATCAGTACTACCGCAAGGGTAAGCAAGGCAATCCATCGTTTTACCCTCATTCCAGGATAAAGCCACTTTATTACCTTAAAGAATATATTTGAATTATTCTTCATTCGTACCAACAAAGCATAGCTTCGCTGCCATAATGAATCTCTTTTCCTGCCACAACCGCCAATGGCTCATCTAAAAACACCTAGAGGGCTATACTCTTTTTTCATCCTCCTGAATGATGATTTTAAAAATAGCCTTTTCATCTTTACATTCCTTAAGGCTGTCACGGAAATATTTGTCTTTAAGAAGACGGGAAATCCTGGCCAAGGCCTTTAAATGAGGGCCCGCGGAATCTATAGGGGCAATAAGCAGGAAAAAGATATACACTTTCTCTCCGTCAAGGGAATCAAAATCAACGCCCTTTTGCGACAGGCTAAAGGCAGCAGTAAGCTTATTGACGCAATCCGATTTAGTATGGGGTATTCCTACTCCCTGTCCAATCGCGGTTGAACCTAACGCTTCTCTTGCCATAAGCTGCTCGACAAGTTTATTGCGGCATTTTTTATCGATCGCTTGGGCAGAGACAAGCAAATCAACCATTTCCTTGAGCACATCCTCCTTTTTGGTTGCTTTAATATCTGCGCTCATTGCGTCTTTCGACAGAAACTCTATAATTTTCATACGAGTCATTCCTCCTTCAACACAATACCGATAGCAACAACTTGTTAAACTAAAAATACAATGAAAACTTCCACGCTAAAGTAAACCCCGTTAGAGAATTACGTTCTCTAACGGTCCGCGCCAACGGTGGCATTAAACCACCGTCGACTTTATAAGGTGATGACCACCGAATAAATTCGGTGGCTTTCTCTACTGGGGTAAATAAGCGGGAGGCGGGATTCGAACCCGTGACATCAACCTTGGCAAGGTTGCGCTCTACCAACTGAGCTACTCCCGCGTCGTTCACTATAGACTATTCAAGGCTAGCAAGTAAACAAATAAAGCTTTTTGCCTTATCAAAAACTTATCTCCTATTGACGGACGTTCACTCCCCATAGGGGCTTCGCCCCTATGGCGCCCCGAAGTTACGTTAGGGCTGTCACCCCAACAGCGCGGGGAAAATTCCTTCCCCGCACCCCTTTGGCTTTTTAACAATCGGCTATGTTTGCTTACAACAATTATCCTGCCGAAGGCAGGATATTGTTAAAAAGCCACCTGTGGCTACAAACTAAATTCTTAGCTCTTAGTTCTGATGTACTGGGCGGAAGAGGATTTGAACCTCCAAGGGTTTCCCCAATAGCTCCTAAGGCTATCGCGTATGCCAATTCCGCCATCCGCCCTCGGTAAGGCAGACAAAAAGTGTGTACGTGCGTAAGTGTAAAGTTTCGTGAATCTCATACACACTCATCCCACTTACACACTTTACACTTACACACTTTACACTTAAAATGAGCCGCCCGTGACTCGAACACTATCCAAAGAGGCTTCCTTCGACTTCGCTCAGGATGATTCGAAGGATGGTAAGCAAAATCGAACCACTGCCCCTATGGCGTCCGCCAAAAATCGTGGCGGACTGTTACCCCGAAAGCGAGGGGGAAATGCTTCCCCCTCAACCCCCTTGTGTTCTACGTCACCTGCGAAATTATAAAAATGAGCCGCCCGTGACTCGAACACGGCACACTCGGCTTAAAAAGCCGATGCTCTACCTGATGAGCTAGCGGCCCATAAACACGAATTTACACGAATTTGAATCAAAATAACACGAATTAACCGCATGGTTTTTATTCGTGTTAATTCGGCTTTTCATTCGTGATAATTCGTGTTTTAGAATTCGGCCAATTCTTTTTCTTTTGCTGCCAATATCTGATCAACTCTCTCTATGTGAGAATCCATCACTTTCTGCAAACTGTCATGGCCTTTGAATTTATCATCTTCTGAAATACGTTTATCCTTCTCCAGCTTATCAATAGCTTCTTTCATGTCTCGGCGAATAGTCCGCAAGGAGATTCTTCCTTCTTCTGCCATTTTCTTTACCACTTTGGCCAGCTCATCGCGCCTGTCTTTAGAAAGTTGCGGGATTGCAAGCCTTACCACTTTCTTATCATTAACCGGGCTAACCCCAAGGTTTGATTTCAAAATTGCCTTCTCTATTTCCGGAATGACTGTGGTATCCCAGGGCTGAATCAATAGTGTCCGCGCGTCGGGAACACTAATCGATGCTAATTGCTTTAAAAGCATCGGAGAGCCGTAACACTCAACACGCAAGCCCTCTACCATATGAGGGTTTGCCCTCCCGGTACTAATTTCCGAAAATTCTCTCTGCATCGCCTCGAGAGCCTTCTTCATCTTTTCATCCGCGTCTTTTATTATGTCTTTTACTGCCATATTTACCTCTCTATCCTGCTGCTCTATGTTATCAATAATATTTAAATGCGGCGACCGGGAAATCAGGGTATCGGGATTTGGATATTGGGGGGTTTCTGTCCCTAATCCCCAATTCCCTGACACCCAAATCCCAATCACCCGATTACCTAATATCCGCCTTTTTACTGGATAATCGTCCCTATTTTCTCGCCCATTATTACCTTGTGGATATTCCCTTCCTTGGTCATATCAAAAATTATAATAGGAAGTTTATTTTCCATACACAACGTAACAGCTGTCGAATCTATTACCCGCAAGCCCTTTCTTACCACATCAATATACTTAAGTTCGGAAAACCTCTTGGCCCCCTTGACTTTAAAGGGATCTGCCGCGTATACTCCATCGACCTTCGTTGCCTTTAATACAACCTGGGCATTAATTTCTTTTGCCCTTAATGCCGCTGTGGTATCGGTAGTGAAATAAGGATTTCCCGTCCCTGCTACAAAAATGACGACTCTCCCCTTTTCTAAGTGGCGCATGGCCCGCCGCCTGATATAGGATTCCGCGACCTGCCTGATTTCTATAGCGGTCATAATTCGAGTAGCCACGCCTATTTTTTCCAATGCGTCTTGAAGCGCCATGCCGTTGATCACTGTTGCCAACATTCCCATATAATCGGCTACCGAACGGTCCATATCAAGGCCCTTAGCCTCTACATTTTCCTGTCCCCGGAATATGTTGCCGCCGCCCAGCACAAGGGCGACTTCAATCCCTAGCTGTTTAATTTCTTTTATTTGCGTCGCAATGGAGAAAAGCGTCTTCTGGTCTATACCGTGGCGATGCGCGCCCTGCAAGGCTTCGCCGCTTAGTTTCAGGACCACACGTTTATAAACAGGCTTTTTGATCATTGTATCCGTTACAAAGGTTTATTGTCTTATGTATCCTACAGCAAAGAGTGGAGAGTATTATCCTTGATTCATTGAATGATTACGCTCAAGGATATGCCAGAATTTTTATTCTCCGATCTGAAAACGCGTAAAACGCCGGATAATTACATTTTCCCCCACCTTAGCAATGATTGAATTAAGATACTCCTTGATGGTAAGAGAAGGATTCTTCACAAACGGCTGCTCCAAGAGGCAGGCCTCTTTACAAAAAGCCTCTCCATCAGCCTGCTCCTTCACCGTTTCCTGCGGAACATCTTCCCTCTTAACATAGCGAGGCTTCATTGCTGCCACATGCAGAGCCACATCACTGGAAAACTTGATAAACTCTTCATTGCGCGCCACAAAATCAGTCTCTGAATTTACCTCAACCAGAACCCCGGTTTTATTATCATGATGGATGTAGCTCGCGATTCTGCCTGCCTTGGCTATCCGATCGGATTTTTTAGCAGCGATCTCGAGGCCTCGCTTCATTAAAATATCTTTTGCTTTAGTGACATCTCCTTTTGCTTCGTACAAAGCCTTTCTGCAATCAGACACTCCCAAGGAAGTAGTTTCGCGCAATTGCTTGATTAATTCTAAAGAACCATGTATTCCCATGAAACCTCCTCACCTCTAACGTCTATAGCTTCGACTATCATTATCTCTTCTTAAACCCGCGCTTACCTTAGTCAGAAAATCCGGTAGTTTTCTCATGAAGCATGCCTTTCATGCCTCATATCCGCGAAAAGGCTCTTCTGATTCTAAAACAGCTTATTTTTTACCCTTCCTCTTTGCCCTTTGGTCGGCTGCGGCATCTATGGGCTTCGCTTTCAGGGGCCTTTTACCGGCTTCTTCCTTGTCAACGCCTACGACTTCTTCGGCTAACGCGATAATTTCTTCTTTTACGTTTCCATCTTCGCCGAAGGTTATTGTTTGACTTTCTATCGCTGCCTCATCGGCCTGAGCTTTTATATTCACCTGTGCCAAATACTCAAGGAATCCTTTTCTGCCTTCGGCGATAGATTCCGCGATGAGAGTCGTGACAAGGCGGATTGATTTAATCGCGTCATCGTTACCCGGGATAGGATAATCAATGAGATCAGGATTACAATTGGTATCAATAAGCCCAATAATAGGAATACCCAATTTCCGCGCTTCAGCGACTGCCAACGATTCCTTTTTGGAATCAATAACAAATAAAGCAGACGGCAGGCGTTCCATATCCTTAATGCCCCCAAGATTCTTTTCCAGCTTCTCTTGCTCTTTAAGCAGCATGCTCACTTCTTTCTTGATGTAGCTATTCATGCGGCCGTCTTCTTTCATTTTCTCGATATCCTTGAGCCTGTTGATTGACTTCTCGATCGTCTTAAAATTGGTCAGAAGCCCGCCCAACCAACGATGAGGGACATAATACATTCCGCATGCTTTCGCCTGCTCGGCAATAATGTCCTGGGCCTGCTTCTTCGTGCCGACAAAGAGCACAATCTCGCCTTTTCTGGCTAAATCCTTTAGAAACTCCCGAGCCCGCTGCAAATACTCTACTGTTTTCTCAAGGTTTATAATGTAGATATTGTTGCGCTCTCCAAAAATAAAAGGCGCCATTTTAGGATTCCAGCGCTTTGTCTGGTGCCCAAAATGCACCCCTGCTTCAAGTAACTGCTTAACTAACTCTTCTGCCAATTGTATTCTCCTCCTTTAATGCCACGCTCTTTAGAAAAACTTCTAATATCTAATAGAGGTTAAAAACCCACTGCCAAACCTTTTTATCTGCTATTACCGTACATAATTCCTAGTAATAGCCAAAGGAATGGATCGCTACAGCATCTCAACTGTCAGGGTATTATGTTATTAATTACTACTCATCATCAAAAAACTAAACACTCTACAGGTAAAAAAAAATTATACCATAAAAAAGCAATATGGCAACTCAAATTTTACTAAAATTTTGCATATCCCAGAGCCTGCGGTACAGGCCTTCTTTTTCAAGTAAATCCTGATGGGTGCCCGACTGCACAATAGCCCCCTTATCCAAAACAATAATCTGCGACGCGTTCTTAAGCGTAGAAAGCCTATGGGCTACCATAAACACGGTCCTTCCCCGCATCAGTTGATTAAGCGCCTCCTGGACCAAACGCTCCGACTCGCTGTCTAACTGGCTGGTTGCTTCATCCAATAAAAGAATCGGAGGATTCTTGAATAATGCCCTGGCAATGGCAAGCCTCTGGCGCTCTCCTCCGGAAAGCTTCACCCCTCTGTCTCCCACAAACGTATCGTATCCATCCGGAAGCTTTATAATAAAATCATGGGCATTGGCAATACGAGAAGCCTCAACTATTTTCTTCTCATCAACATCCAAGTGGCCATAGCTGATATTCGCCTTTACGGTATCATTGAATAACACAACCTCCTGCGTCACTATGCCGATCTGATTTCGCAACGATTTCAGGGAAATAGTTTTACTATTAATCCCGTCAATTAAAATCACGCCTTCCTGAGGGTCATAAAAACGGGGCAGCAGATCAAGCAACGTGCTTTTACCCACGCCGCTGGGGCCAGCAATAGCAATCGCTTCCCCCACTTTAACCGAAAAACTGATATGTTTTAATACCTGCGCCTCTTCGTATCTAAAAGAAACATCCTTAAACTCTATCTGCTGAGAAACCCTGCTTAAATCAAAGGCATTCGGCGCCTCCCTAACGGCTATCGGGGCGTCAAGCACTTCATAAATACGGCTATTTGCGGCAAGCGCCTGCTGATTGATAGAATTCACCTGGCTGAGTTTTTTAAGCGGACGGATCAAGGAAAAAAGCGAGCCTAAATAAAGCCCGAATACCCCGAACGAAAGCTTCCCGGAAATCACATCTTTACCCACCCATGAAAGGATAAAAATCCCGAAGAAAACTCCGATAAGTTCTGTGAGCGGGCCTAAGAGCAGCGAACGCTTTATTGACTTCATGGACAATTTATAATACTCGTGATTTTGCTTCTTGAACTTGGCTATTTCATACGGTTCCATACAAAAAGCCTTCACAATCCTCACCCCGCTTATCGTCTCTACCAAAAGCGAATTAGTATCCGCCATCTTTTCCTGGGAAAAACGGGAGATCTTGCGCAGCTTTCTGCCTACTTTAGTAATAGGAAGAGCGATAAAAGGAATCAACAGTAAGGAAAGAAGGGCTAATTTCCAATGGATAAAAAATATGGTAAAGGCAAAAATGATAATCAAAAATGACTGGTAGACCAAATCCGTAGTGCCATAGGAAAGGGCATTCTCTACCAGTTTCACATCGTTGGTAATCCGCGAAACAAGCTCACCAGCCCGTTTTTTAGTAAAATACTCCAAAGATAAGCTCTGAAGCTTCTCATACAAACGGCTGCGGATATCCCGCACGCAGAGCTGGCCTATATCAGACATATAGTATGAATAAAGGAAATTGGTTAGCCCTTTTAAGAGGAAAAGAAGAGGAATAAAAAGAATAAGCATATGCAGTAAGTCTATCTGCGAGATATTGTTAATCCTCCCCACAAAGCCTTCAACGGCCTCAGGCAGTTTAACAGGAAAGACAATCTTACCGTTATTAAAGACTTTATCGGTAACCGGTACAAGCATGGCAATGGAAACCCAGTCAAAAAGGCTGGAAATAGCCATAAACACCGCTGCCAAGCCTAAAATCCCTGAATGCGGTTTTAGAAACCGGATAAACCTGCGATATTCTTTCATAGAAAATTATATAGTTTTAAGAAATATTAGGCACGAATAGACACGAATTACACACGAATACGCACGAATGATTTCAAGACTATATTTGTGTCAATTTGTGTGCAATTCGTGAGAATTCGTGTTTAAAAGAGTTTTCAGTGAAATTTAAGTATACCAAACTTATTGACTTTTCACAAGCTATTTGTTATGATTAGGTTTAATGTCTACCAAAATCAACGTAGCAGTCATTGGCGTAGGGCGGCTGGGTTCAGCCCACGCGCGCGTATACAGCGAATTGCCTCAGGCAAACCTCATCGGAGTCTGCGACACTGAGCACTCCAAGGCGCTCAGCATCGCGGAATCCCTCCAAACCAAGGCATTTTTTGACTATAAAGGCCTTTTCTCCCGCGTGCAGGCAGTAAGCATTGCCACCCCCACCGTGAGCCACTACGCAATCGCCAGAGAATTTCTGCTTTCCGGAATCAATGTCCTGGTAGAAAAACCATTCACTACCAGCCTCAAAGATGCAGACAGCCTGCTTAAGCTCGCCAAAAAAAAGAAATTGACCGTGCAGGTTGGGCATATCGAAAGGTTTAATTCCGCGTTCTCCGCGATCACCCATATCTGTAAAGAACCAAAATTTATCGAAGTCCACCGTTTAAGCGGTTTTCCCGGGCGTTCCCTTGATATCGGAGTGGTGCTGGACCTGATGATCCATGATATTGACATTGTTTTGGGGATAGTACATTCTCCGATTAAACGTATAGAAGCAGTTGGCATCCCTGTACTTACCAAACATGAAGATATTGCCAACGCGAGAATTACTTTCAAAAATGGATGCGTCACCAATCTTACCGCCAGCCGTATCTCTGATGAATCCATACGTAAAATCCGCATTTTCCTAAACAATACTTATATTTCATTAGATTATAAGAACGAAGAAGCTGTCATTTACCGCAAAGACGGCGATCAGCCAGAGGGCAATGGTTGGGCTTCCTCTAGCCCAAGCCAGAAAATAACCAAGGAATCCATCTGGATAAAAAAAGAAGAACCCCTCAAAAAAGAACTTTCCTCTTTCCTTGAATGTGTAGCCCACAAACAAAAACCCTTGGTCTCTGGCCTTGAAGGCCGCCAGGCGCTTCAAGTAGCCCTCCATATCCAAAATTTAATATGGAAACACCGATAGAACCCCTTACACACGCCAGGGGTATGAAAAAGGTTCTCATAGTTACAGGAGAGCCATCAGGAGACCTTCAGGCTGGACTGCTTGTTTCCCAATTAAAGGCATTAGATACCACTTTAGAGGTTTTTGCTGTTGGCGGTGAACGCCTCAAGGCCGCGGGGGCGGAAATTATTCACGATATCAAGGATTTAAGCGTCTTAGGCTTTTTTGACGTTCTAAAGAATCTCGATAAGTTCAAAAAATTGATGCGCTTGGTCTTGGATAAGATTGAAGAGCTTAAGCCTGATGCGGTAATCTTCGTGGATTTTTCTGGTTTTAACCTTAGGCTTGCCAAAAGGATACATACCCTCACCAAAACCATCTACTACATCAGCCCTCAAGTCTGGGCTTCCCGGCAGGGCAGGGTAAAAACCATTAAAGAATGTATTGACAAGATGATTGTTATCTTTAAATTTGAGCGGGAGTTTTACCGGAGATTCGGGATAGACGCGGAGTTTGTGGGCCATCCGCTTTTAGATATCGTAAAACCAACCCTTAGCCGGCAAGAGGCATTACAGGCGTTTGGCTTAAAAGAAAACTGCCCTGTTTTCGCGCTTTTACCGGGTTCGCGGGCCTCGGAAATAAACAATATCTTACCCATTATGCTCCAAAGCGCGCGGCTGATCAAAGAAAAAATACCTAACGCCCAGTTTATTATTTCTAAACCCTCATCCCTCGACACTACTCTATACGAGAAAATTATTCAGTCGTCATTGCCAGGACTGCGAGGCGAAGCCGAAGCAGGACGAAGCAATCTCAATTTAGAAATCAAGATTATTGAAGGAAAACAGTATGACTGCCTCAATGTGGCGGATTTTGTCCTGGTGAGTTCTGGAACAGCGACCCTTGAGACTGCCATAATGGAAAAACCGAATGTGGTTATCTATAAAATGTCAGCGTTAAATTATATGCTCTACCGGCCGCTAGTAAGGGTACCTTACATTGGAATGGAAAATATCGTGGCAGGAAAATGCATAGCCCCTGAATTCATTCAATTCAAGGCAAAACCAGAGGCAATAGCTAAAAAAGTTTTAGAAATATTGAGCGATACACAACGATTAGATGAGCTAAAGAGAGAGTTCACTGCCTTGAGGGAAAATTTAGGCGAGCCAGGCGCCCCCCTTCGCGCCGCCAAAAGCATATTGGATTTTGTCAAGGCTAAGCCTCGTAACGAGGCTTAGCCTTCAGAATTAAAACAAGCTTTTAATTCTGAAGGATCTTCTGTTTGCAGGACAACCCTTACGGAATCAGCAATGACTGGCGGCAGGCCTCAAGCAGGCAAAACCTTCCCGGTTTCGCGGATTATCTGCCCGAAAATGGTATTATTAGAATTCCTTAATTCCTTGGGAGTATACCCTATTACCTCAAGGGGAGCGTCAATATCCATAGTGAAGCGGGCAAGCAATTCCTGCCTTTTTAAAGGAGGGAATTTTGCTAAATCCGGAGAAATTACTACCAAATCTATATCGCTATAAGGTTTAGGATTTCCCCTGGCGTAAGAGCCGTAAAGGATGGTTTTGGTAATGCGGATATTATGGCGCCTCAATTCGCCTTTATAGGCATTAACTATCTTTTTTATTTCAGATAAGCTTCTAACCATTTAAAAACCTCGTAAGTTTCTTTATATAATCTCATCGCAAAAGCTTTCGTATATTGCTTATAAAGTTTAGCGATATCCTCAGGATATCTTGTTCCGATATAATGCGGCATTAAGCCAAACAGGAATTTCTTTCTGTCTTCAGGAATATCTTTTAGCTCAGCTTGATCAAGCAAGATTTTAAAATTATGGGTAGGTAGAGGGATTTTCTCAGTGCGATGGGATATTATCGCTTTTAGCAGCTTCTCAATTGCCTAATGGCAAAAATGCGCGGAATAATAAACTTTTCCGTTACGCTTTAAAAGCTCTTTAGCCAGCTCTAAATCATTCTCGGCTAATTCCAGCCAGGTTTTGGCCTTTCTGTTCATTATGGGATTAATTATAACATACCCATAATGATAATCAACCTTTTTAAAACCGCACCACTAATTCAGCGAAATATTCTCTTTTGCTTGCAAGACAAACCTCCCTGAATCGGCAATGACTATGGCTTCCCGAAGCTCAGGTGCGCTCTCCATATTCTCATCCTCAAGCAGGCGGCAGACCTCAACTAAGCATAAGAGCAAGTATTCCTGTTTATCCTCAATCTTGCCTTTCTGGAAGCAAGCAGCCAAATACTCCTTTATCCTTTGGCCGGAAGGAATTATCCCCTGCATGGCCATATTCGTTATCTGGTCTAATTCTTCATCCAAGTCTATTGCCTCAAGAGCGCTGCTGCTAAGCAGAGGCAGGGTAAAATTAAGCCCCTGAAAACTACCCATCGGCTGCGTGAGGTAATTCATGGCACGAAAGTCAATACCGCCTAAGGTATCTCTAGAGGGCTCACTACCTGCAAGAGGGCTTGCTGCCTGCTTCTCCCGAGTTGCTTCTATGCTCACCTCCGGAGAAACCGCATCTTTTTGCTTAGGGCTAAGCTTCTCAATAATTTGATTAAGCTTATCCACAAACTTATATTTTTCTAAAACCTCTTTTAAGTCCTTATCACGATAGTTTTCCATTATCCTTATGAAAGTATCCAGGCCTGATGGAATACTATTCATATCTTTTAAATAATCCGCTATAAGATTAAGCAATATATTTACAGCCCTCTCAGGAGATCTTACCGTTGGCACCTCCGGACCAAAAGGTACCTGGGCTGGCTTCATATCCTCAGGCGTAATCTTTCCATCCAAATCATTAAGCAGCTTTTTCAAATCAGCCATAGCCAGCCAAATTTGCCTCGATATCTTTTCTTTCTCCGCAAGAGGCGAAGAGCCTGTTCTCTCCTTAAGACTTCGTTCAATTGATGACCTTAAATCTAACGTAGCTTGTCTTATCGCTAATCTTATTGCCTCATTAAGCTCTATAGAGTTATTTTCATTTGCAAGTGTATCTAGCGGATTGAGTATTCCTTCCAGAGATTCATTCATACCTGTAATTGGATAATCTTGTCCGAATTCTTCTCTTATATCTTTTAGGATATCTCCTATTCTTTTCTCTCTCGAGTCTTGAGGACTTAAACTGAGAACTTTTGAAGAAAAACCAATAATATATTCTTGGATTTTCCTAATAATCTGGGGGCTAAGAGGAAATTTTTTTTCGAGATCGCGCGTAAATGCTCTAATATTATCCTGCGTTTCTTTCTTTGCTCTAAGATAATTAGCCACTGTTAATGCCTTCTCTTGCCTTACAGAATATTCTTCAGCCCCCACCTTTCTCATTGCTCCCGTATCACCATTACCAGCAAAAAGAGATAAATTTGAGACTCCTGCAAACAAAACAGGCAAGAATAATTTCTTACCTCCTTCGTATATGTTCTTAGCGAAATTCATCACAACTCCCCCGCTCACATAACTTCGAATCGTCTGTCCATAGGGAGTGGCTACCTGCTCTTTGAGGTTATATTCGCCCTTGGCAAAAGACTCCTTGTATTGGTTGAAATAAACAGTCTTTGACCAGGGTTCTTGAGAGCTAATATCATTAAGGTTATGGCTGTCAATCAGGCTGGCGTAGGTGCCGGGTTTTCCGGTGAAATTATCCTTAAACCAGCGAGCCATTACCAAGGAAAAGAATACCTGCCGAAGAGCGGCGTATCTTTTGGAGATATTTACCTCTTTGGTCAGCTTAGGGATAATCAGTTCCCGGATTAACTGTGAGGAATATTCATTCAATTCCTTCATTCGTGGGTCCTTAAAACTGTAATCTATCCCCTGAACTCTTCCCCCTGTCCCCTGAAGGTGATCCTGCTCTAACATCACCTTCATATTCGCCTTGTAGATATAGGCGCTTGTGGTGAGCGAAGTCGAACCAGAATCTTCCCCTTCTCTTATAATTATCTCCCCCGGGACTATCCAGGGACGGGTTATAGTGGGGATAGTGATATTTTCTGTTCCGAAGAGCTCACCTGCTTTTTTATACAACTTATCCCAATATTCTTTTCCTTCCGGAGTTTGAGGCGAAGTAAAACTTGCGGTGTCTTTCTTTAACTGCAGGTCAGCCTCAAGCATAATCTTGCCCACATCAGTCTTTTCCAGTTCCGGATCAATTATCTGGTCTTCCGCATCCGGCCTCAAGTTCACCCAAAACTTATCGTTAGGCAAAGATAATCCAATCTGAAAATACTCCATCAATGCTTTAGACTTATCCTTAAGCTCATCTTCCTTTATATCCTTATTGTCTCCCTTATCCAAAAGCATTTCAAACTTATCCGTTGCTATATCATAGGAGAAATAACGCATATGCACAGGGCGGAATTTATCCACTGCCATACTGCTCGTTGCAGTACGCAGGTAGCTTCCTATATTAAGTTGGGCTACGCCTTGGGCAAAAAGGCATTGGGTGAAGAGGAAGTTAAAAGATAAAAAAACGGCTATCGTCTTTTTTAGCATTGGCCATATCTCCTAAAAATTGTTTTAGAGGAAAACATAAACTTTTTTGAGTTTTCAATTGGTAATTAAAGTATACCCTCGATTCTTAGGATTACAAGGCTAAAACAGGGGTTTCGGGAAAGCGTTTTCTTTAATAAGGCAATAACTTAATTATCCGGCCGACTGAGGCAAAAATTATCGAAAACCTTTCTTTTAATGGAGAGAAAAATATATTCCTCTGGATTAGAGATTTTGCCTCGGCTTACCTGCCGGCAGGCAAGCGAGGAGGGAGATCTTAACTAGGCAGGATAACAATAACGGAGAAAGAAGATAGAAAATTCGCGACTAACGCATACTTGCTTTGATAAACTCGCGGAATAACGGGTGAGCCTTATCTGGTTTTGACTGGAATTCCGGATGGAATTGCACCCCTACAAACCAGGGGTGCGCTTTTACCTCTAACATCTCAACTAAATTCTTTTTAGGATACACCCCTGAAAAAATCATTCCTTTTCTCTCAAAGAGCGTCCGATAGCGGTTATTAAATTCGTAGCGGTGGCGATGGCGCTCACAGATAAGCGTTCTCCTATATGCCTGATAGGCCTTCGTTGCTTTGGTTATCTGACAAGGGTACTCTCCCAAACGCATGGTCGCGCCCATGAGCTTTACCTTACGTTGTTCCTCGAGCAAACTTATAACCGGCTCTGTGGCATGCTTTAGGAATTCCGTTGAATTTGCCTTCTTTAATCCCGCGGCATTCCTGGCAAATTCAATTGCCGCGCACTGCATCCCTAAGCATATTCCAAAAAAAGGAATCTCATTTTCGCGGGCATACTGAATTGCCTTTATCTTACCCTCAATACCGCGATACCCAAAGCCGCCGGGCACTAATATTCCGGAAACTCCCGCTAAACTCTTTTCAGGGCCATCAAGCTCAATATTCTCCGAATCAATCTTTTGTATTTCCACATGGCAGTCATTGGCAATACCTCCGTGGCGAAGGGCTTCATAAATAGATTTGTAGGCATCCTGCAGCTCAATGTATTTACCGACTACCGCGATGGTTGTTTTATGTTTCGGATATACTACCTTATCGACAACCTTATCCTGCCAGTCTTTTAGGTTCGTATGCTTAGGCTTAAGCCTGAAATGGTCAAGAATGATTTTATCTAACCCCTGATTTTTATAAATGAGCGGTATCTCATAAATACTTGAAACATCCAGCGCCTCAATAACCGCGTTCTGCTGAAGATTACAGAAAAGCGAGATTTTAGCCTTAACATCATCGGCAAGAGGCTTTTCTGTCCGGCATAAAAGGATATCCGGCTGAATTCCTATTTCTCGTAACGTCCCTACCGAATGCTGGGTAGGTTTGGTCTTTATTTCCCCCGCTACCTTAATATACGGAACAAGGGTAAGATGTATATAAATAACATTCTCCCTGCCCTCCTCCAACCCAAATTGCCTGGCAGCCTCTAGAAATGGCAAAGATTCAATATCACCGACGGTCCCTCCTATTTCCATAAGGATAATCTCCGCACGGCTTTCCTTGGCAACTAACTTTATCCGGTCTTTAATCTCATTGGTAATATGAGGAATAACCTGGATAGTCTTTCCTAAATATTCGCCTTTTCTTTCTTTAGTTAAAACCGAACTGTAGATTTGCCCGGTAGTCACATTGTTGATGCGGCCGAGACGGGCATGAGTAAAACGCTCGTAGTGGCCTAAATCAAGGTCAGTCTCTGCTCCGTCATAGGTAACATAGACCTCGCCATGCTGATAGGGATTCATTGTCCCCGGGTCAACATTAAGATAGGGGTCAAGCTTCATCAGGCTCACCCTGAAGCCGCAGGACTCTAAAATCTTGGCAATAGAAGCTGTGGCAATACCTTTACCAAGGCTGGAAATTACTCCACCGGTAACAAAAATATATTTAGCCATAGATACCCCTTTAAAAGTGAGAGAGGCGCACTTATTATTTATTCAGCGCGCCTTCCTGTTATGAAATTAATTCTTATCATTACCGCAGCGTTATTTTATAAATCTATTTATTTTAGGATAGCATAAAAGGTAAGCTTGTCAACCAAAATCAAGGAAGCTTTCCCGATTTTGTTGTAAGCACTTTTTGTAATATTTTATTTACCAATGAATCAGAATAGATTTTTGCGCATTGATTAAATACACGAATGCAAACAGATTTTTTTATCCGCGACATCCGTAACCATCCGCCTGAATTCGTTTATCCAAGTTTTCATTATTTCAAACACCGAGAAAACGCTTTCTAAAAATGGCTTTTTACCCCTTGTTTTTTTGTTTTCTTATGGCATACTTTAGTTACAAGTTTTCTAAAAGTCTTGGGGAACTGCCTCCCTAAAGCAACAATCCCTAAGAACTCATAAATAAAGGAGGAAAAAAATAGCGACAAGCGCTAGAGGTTTATAGCCTCCAAAAGGGCCCTTGGATAAAGGGCTTTTTTGTTTTTTAGTGTCCAGAGACGCTGTCAATTCTTTAGACTATTATAATTAAATGAACGTGGTTAAGCGCATCAGGCGGCGCTTACGAGGAGGGTGACGTTATTCTTAAAAACTTCTAAGAAGCCTTTACCGTGAGCATGAAGTACGGTTATCTCATCGGATGGATTGCGGATGGTGATTTTTCCGGGAACAAGGTTAGTGATAAGCGGGGCGTGGTTAGCGAGGACACCAAGATACCCTAATTCAGAAGGCACTATTAACGACTTGATTCTCCCTTCGTATAATTTTTTATCCGGGCAAAGTATGGTAAGTAAAAAGTCTTTTTCCATTATCTTAGGCGGCACTCTGCTTTTTAAGCTGGCCATCCTTCTCTATCGCCTCATCAATAGTGCCTACCATATAAAATGCCTGCTCGGAAAGATGGTCGAGTTTTCCTTCAATGATCATCTTTACGCCTTTAATAGTATCCTCAAGTTTGACATATTTTCCCTTCATTCCGGTGAATGCCTCAGCCACAAAAAACGGCTGAGAGAAAAACCTCTGCAGTTTTCTTGCCCGGGAAACAGTCAACTTATCCTCATCAGAAAGCTCATCCATACCCAGAATGGAAATAATATCCCGTAAATCTTTATAGCGCTGTAAAACCTTCTGCACGCTTTGGGCGGTATTACAATGATCATCGCCAACTATCCGGGGGTCCATAATCCGCGAGGTGGAATCCAGAGGGTCAACCGCCGGGTATATCCCCAGTTCGGCAATCTGGCGGGAAAGCACTATCTTAGAATCAAGATGGGCAAATATCGCCGCAGGCGCGGGGTCAGTTAAATCATCCGCGGGGACATACACCGCCTGAATAGACGTAATGGAACCGGACCGGGTTGAGGCAATCCTCTCCTCTAACTGGGCAACCTCTGTGGCAAGGTTCGGCTGGTACCCTACTGCCGAAGGCATGCGCCCTAAAAGAGTAGAAACCTCAGAGCCTGCCTGTATATACCGAAAGACATTATCAATAAAAAGAAGCACATCCTTTTTTTCTTGATCCCTAAAATATTCCGCCATAGTAAGCGCGGACAAGGCAATCCTTAAGCGCGCTCCCGGAGGCTCATTCATCTGCCCGAACACAAGGGTGCTGTTTTTTACTACCCCTGACTCATTCAATTCAAGCCAAAGTTCATTCCCCTCTCGTGTCCTCTCCCCCACGCCGGCAAATACCGAAACGCCTCCGTGCTCTTGTGCAATCGTGCGGATAAGCTCCATAACAATAACGGTCTTGCCTACGCCGGCTCCGCCGAACAACCCTACTTTCCCACCCCGAGGTATCGGAGCAAGCAGGTCTATCACCTTAAGGCCTGTCTCAAGCATGACTTGGATAGGAAGCTGTTCCTCAAAATTTGGAGACTGGCGGTGAATGGGGCTGCGAAGTTCCGGATTCGGAAGGTTTCCTTTACCATCAATCGCTTCGCCTAAAAGGTTAAATATCCTGCCTAATGTCTGAGGGCCAATAGGAACACTAATTGGTGCTCCTGTGTCCTTAGCCTTCATGCCCCGCACAAGGCCTTCGGTTGAGGCAAGGGCAATACAACGCACGGTATTATGCCCGATATTCTGGGAAACCTCTAAGGTCAAGTCTATGCCTTTATCCGGATAATTTATTTTTATCGCGTTTAAAAGCTGGGGGCTTTCTCCCTCTGGAAACCTTACATCAACGCTTGGCCCTATAACTTGAATAATTTCACCTTCTGACATGGTATTATCCTTTCAATGCCTCTGCCGCGGAAACAATTTCAATAATCTCGCGGGTAATATTTGCCTGCCGCACTTTATTTCTTAATAAGATAAGGCCGGTTAAAAGCTCTTTCGCGTTTTCGGTCGCGGTCCTCATTGCCATCAGACGAGAGGCATGCTCGGAGGTAAATGACTCTAAAAGCATAAGCCTGGTTTTAGCCGATAAATACTCCGGAATCAACTCTTCTAAAATCCTTGCCTCGTTTGGCTCTAAAATATAGCCTATCTCCTGCGCCTCTTTGCAGTCAATATTCAAAAACTTCTCAACGACCGCTTTGTTGGTAAGCGCGTTCTTAAAACGGGTATAGGCAATATACACCTCATCTGCCTCAGCCGTTAAAAATGCCTGGCATAATGCCTTGCATATTTCCCGCGATACTTTATCCGAATATTTACCGTTAAGGCCCACATAGGTATGGAGTACGGCTTCCTTGTAATTTCTGAAATAGGCATAGCCTTTCTTACCGATAACCACTAATTTCACCTTGTTTCTCTCGTAGCGGCTGATAAACTCTTCCGCGAGGCGAATGACATTGTTGTTATACACCCCGCACAGGCCATTATCTGAAGTTACCACGCATAAAAGTATCTTCCCCTTCGCTTCATCCTTCCTGAGAAAAGGATTACCTGAGGCAGTCCTGCCTTGCAAAAGCTTATCTAAGAGGATAGTCAACCTTTGAGCATAAGGGCGGCTTTGCGATAAATACGAATCTATTCGGCTTAATTTGGTAGCAGAAATCATCTGCATTGCCGAAGTTACCTTGCGGGTATTTTCTATACTGCGGATCCTGTTTTTTATCTGTTTCAGGGACTGGCTCATACGACTGAATGCGGTTAGCTTGCGCCTGTGCCTTTGAAATACTGCTTGAACGAAGCAATTATCTCATCAAGCTTTTTCATCAAATCAGGGCTTAATTCTTTTTTATTCTCAATCTCATACTCAAGGTCAGGATATTCCTTCTCGATATGCGCGAAGATTTTGGCCTCAAAATCCTTGAGTAAGTGTATCGGCAAATCGTCAAGAAACCCGCGCGTGCCGCAATAAATAATCAAAATCTGCCTTGCCACCGGAAGCGGCACAAACTGCGCCTGTTTGAGTATTTCAACCATCTTCTCCCCGCGGGTCAGCTGCATCTGGGTAGTCTTATCCAATTCGCTTCCGAATTGGGCAAACGCCGCCAATTCCCTGTATTGGGCCAGGTCAAGGCGCAGCTTCGCGGCCACCTGGCGCATTGCCTTTATCTGGGCCTTGCCTCCGACTCTTGAAACGGATAGCCCCACGTTTATAGCCGGGCGCACCCCTGAATAAAATAGGTCATTCTCAAGGTAAATCTGGCCGTCAGTAATTGAAATAACATTAGTCGGGATATAGCTGGTGATATCTCCGGCCTGTGTCTCAATTATAGGTAACGCGGTAAGCGAGCCTCCGCCTAAGGAATCCTTGAGCTTTGCCGCCCTCTCTAAAAGGCGGGAATGCAGATAAAACACGTCACCGGGATATGCCTCTCTTCCCGGTGGGCGCCTTAAAAGTAACGACAGCTGCCGATAGCTCTGGGCATGCTTAGAAAGGTCATCATAAATCACTAGCACATGCTTTCCCGAATACATCATCTCTTCGCCTATCGCGCATCCAGCGTACGGCGCTAAATACTGTAACGATGCTGATGCCCGGCTTGAGGCGCTGACGATAGTAGTATATTCCATTGCCCCATAGGTCTTCAGAAGTTCATGTATAGCCACCACACTTGACATCTTCTGGCCTATCGCCACATAGATACAGTAAACGCCTTTTCCTTTTTGATTGATGATAGTATCAATAACAATCGCGGTTTTTCCTGTCTGGCGGTCGCCGATAATCAACTCTCTTTGCCCTCTACCGATAGGAATCATTGAATCAATTGCCTTGATGCCGGTTTCAAGCGGCTCTTTTACCGGCTGACGGTCAATGACATTAGGGGCGCCTGCTTCAAGAGGCCGATATTTATCCGTAACCACGGCGCCTTTACCGTCAATCGGGCTTCCCAGCGCGTTTACTACCCGTCCCACCAGGGCATTACCCACAGGGACCTGGACAATTTTTCCTGTGCGCTTGACAATATCCCCCTCGCGGATAGTCATATCAGCATTGTCAGTCCCGAAGATAACCACACCCACGCTATTTTCTTCCAAGTTTAACACCATTCCCATAATCCCGCCGGGGAATTGCACCAGTTCACCCATCATCACATCATCCAGGCCATAGACGCGGGCAATAGTATCTCCCACCTGGATTACGGTACCAACCGACTCCACCTCAATCTTTGAACGGTACTTTTCTAATTCTTTCTTGAGTATTGATGTTACTTCTTCCGGTTTTATCGCCATTTTACGCAGTCCTTAGTGTTTCAAATCGTTCTTTAAGCCTTTCAATACGCCTTTTCACGGACCCATCAATTACCTTGTTGCCTATGACCACCTTAACTCCCCCTAACAGCTCGCCGTCAAGCTCTATATACAGTTTGATTTTTCTCTGGAACTTTCTCTCCAGGCTGTCAATAATCAACTGGACCAATTCCAAATCTAAAGGAAAACTCGTCTTAAGCAGCGCCCTTACGCTTTTGCCGTGAGAATAGGCGACCCTGACATATTCCGCGACATCCCAGAGTTTGTCGATCCTGTTTTTCTTTAAAAGAAATTTTAAAAACTGCCGGAACTCTTCTGAGAAGCCCTCGCCAAAGAACTTATCAATAAAGGCGTTTTTCTCAAGCACGGTTACTGCCGGAGCTTCCAAGAAATCAAGAATAAGCTCTTTATTCTCTAAGAGAATTTCCCTTGCCTTTTTAAAATCGTCAAGCGCCTTTTCTTCACTTAGGCCCTGGCAGGCATAGCTTAAAAAGGCATCGGCGTATCTCTTTGCTAGCACATCGTCCTTCACCCCGCACCTTCGTTCTTATTCATTTTTAATCTTTTAAACATTTTAGAAGGCGCGGGGTTCATCAGGCCCTGTCTATCTTGTCAAGAAAATCTTCAACCAGCTTCTTGTCATGATCTGCCGTGAGTTTCTCAAGGATAATACTCTCAGTAGCCCTTAACGCCAAATCCACGATATGGCTTTTTAATTCCTGCTTTGTCTTTAAGAGCTCCTGCCTGATATTCTCCCGGCCACTTTCTATTATCTGGCGTGCCTGCTCCTCAGCCTTGGACTTCAACTCATCGGTTATTCTTTTTCCTTCTTCAACAGCCTCTTTTATCTTCTGCCGGGCGATTTCCTCAATTGAGGCAAGCCTTGTTTCATATTCAGCCTTTAATGTAGCAAGCTCTGCCTTGGCGTCCTCAATGTGTTTAAACTCCGCGGCTATCTTTTCTTTCCTCTGGTCAAGTAAAGATATGACCGGCTTCCAGAAAAACAGCTTGAGCAGCCCCAAAAGGATGAGAAAACCTACGGCTTGGGTAAGTACCTGTTGAAAATCAAGATTCATCATGTTCGTGCCTTACTAAAAAGTTACTGCAATGAAACAACTTTACATTGTTACGTAAATTTACGCGAATTTTAATTCGCGAATATTCTCAATCTTTTTATTCGCGTTTATTCGCGTAGCCCTACATTGTAGATTAATGAACCGCCTGTATCTTTGCCATTGAAAGAAACGCGATAACAAACGCGTAAATCGTCAATGCTTCAATAAAAGCGCATCCGATAATCATCGCCACCTGAATTTTCGGGGCTGCCTCAGGCTGGCGCGCCATGGCATCCATTGCTGCCGACACTGCCCTGCCCAACGCGAAGGCACTTGCCAGCGCGGCGATTGCCAATCCAAACGGCAAAGAAAGTGCTAATGCTGTATTTGCATCCATTTTTTTACGTTTCTCCTTTCTTATTAATGTTTCACTTCTTCATGATGCGGAAGCATCATCGAGATATACACTGCCGAAAGCAGGCTAAAGACCATTGCCTGCACCGCCCCCCCGATTAACGACAAAAACATTATCGGTATCTGCAGAGGGAACCCTACGGGACTTTTCCAGGCAGAAAACATTGAAAGCCCCAACATAACAAACACATACAAAAGCGCGTCTTCACCGGTAATATTCCCAAAAAGACGCAGGGATAAGCTTACTGGTTTTACAAACTCGCCAATAATATGGATAATGAATAAAAGGATATGGATAGGAATAAACAGTAAAATTAAGAATATTTTAAAAACGCCTTTTTCCTCAGGCATGCGCGGGCTTCCTGCCATATGGTCAAGATAGCCGATCATTCCCAGCCTCCGTATCCCGGTATATTGCACGTAGATAAAGGTGCAAAGCGCAAGTGCCACAGTCGTGTTCAGGCTGGACGTGGGCGATTTCATTCCCGGCACCATACCCATAAAATTCATAATTAAGATATAGAGAAAAAGCGTGCCTATATACGGAAGATAATGCCTGCCTTCTTTTTCACCCAGGACCCCGGAGACAAAATTACTTAAACTCTCAACCAGTACCTCAACCATATTCTGGAGCCTTCGCTCAGGGACAAAAGAGCGGTTACGCTGGGCAAAGTAAGCCATAAGAGATAGAAACACCACCGCTATCAAGGAAAAAATCACATTTTCCCAGCGATGAAGGAATATCCCAAGGCCTGAATCACCTAAACCTTTAACCGTGATACCGATAAAATTTGCTAATTCCTGTGAGGAGCTTTCAGAGCCTGACACAAGGCACCTCTTTTTGAGTAAACCCCGTCAGAGACATTTTAATTTTTCCGGTTGCGCTGTAGTCTCCAACGAGGCAAACACCATTCCTATTGCCTGCAGAAAAATCACCGTAAAAATGATGCCAAACCCCACACTGATACCGGGCAATGAAACCTTAGACGATGATATAATCAAATAACCTGTAATATAAAGCGCTCCAAACTTAATAAAAGCATACAAGGCTATCTTCAGCTTGTTATGAGCAATATCCGTAAAAGCTTTTGAAAGCCCAACAAAAAGCAAAAAATTAGCTATACTCCAGAAAGAGCCGCTGATTAAGCCTAATGTGAATTTTTGGCCGAAATAATAAAGAGAAAATAATGAAAGCAGTAGAGTAAACCAAAAGCTTACTTTGAGCGACTTGTAGATAAAAGAGATCTCCACGCTTATATGCCTTTTTGCACCCTCTTAATAATATAAATAGTTTCTTTGACTGCCGCGACAAAACCCAACACTACAAAGAGAAAAGTAAATAACTTCCCGGAATTAAACCTTTGGTCAAGAAAAGCCCCGATAAAAAATCCCACCATCGGCCCGCCAAGCAATACAAAGGGGATGCTTGTAGCCTCAAGGACAACCTTTAAGTATTTAAGATTCTCGTTTTTGTCTTTGTTATCCGCGGGATTCAGCAAATGCCTCGCCTGTTAAGTATTAAAGCAGAAGTGTAACCTTTTGGGATTACTACTATTACGGGTGCGGGGTACTAAACTTTAGGTTTAGCTTTTAAGGCACACATAGCCTTTTTAGACACCCTTGTCTTTATAGCCTCATAACGTGCCTATAATGTAACATATTTTCTTCTTTTGTCAAATATTTTTTCTGCTAAAAAAAGAGCAATGCCTGGCATCTATAAATAGACAGTGCCAGGCATAGGCAAGTTGTTTACGCGTTGTATATGTCTGGCACTGATAACACTAAGATACCAGGCATTAACAATTCTTACTTGACTATGCCTGGCATTGGCGGGCATTGGTAGCTATCGGTTAATTCAGGCTATTTACGTACAACGCATCAGGGAGCAAGGTGGCTAAACGCAGGGTCTCGCTGCTTTCTTTTCCCTCACGCTCATCCAAGGCATGCGCTTCTTTAAGGCAGGCGGTGATTTCAGAAAGCCTTTGGCTAAATTCTTCCCTATAATAGCAGGCGGCGATAAACTCCAAAATACGCGTATCTGAAGGCCTGATGCCGGATGAGGCCATGGCCTGTATCTGCTGGTATTCATTGTCTAAATCAATCGCTTCCACATGACTGAGTTTTGGCAGCTCCATCTCTATATCCGCAAGGCTTCCCCAGCGCTCAAAGTTAATATGCAGCGCCCTGTCGGTCATATCAATACCACCGAAGGTATTTTGGGCTTCAGGGATAGCAAAGTCTTGAGCAGGCTCTTGAGCGACAAGCGACGACGAAGACGATTTTTGGCCGGCAGAGATGGCTTCTCGCGCTTTAGCTACTGTTAAGAGGAATTCGTTATATTTATCTATCTCATCCAATTTCCCTTTCAATTCGTCAATAGAAACGCCTTTCCTTTTCATAGCTTCATAATACTTCTCTTTATCATCAGACCATTCTTTCTTCTGTACCGCTCGATTGACCGAAGAAAACTCTTGAACCTTAGTCAACAATAAATCCTCAGTACTTTTAATAGAGTTTATGTGTTCTTTATAGTCGCGGATACCTGCGCCTAAGTGAGCGGTGAGCGCGCCTATCCACTTGCTAAGATCTTTACCCGCTTTCTGCGCTAAATCACGCTTATATATCTCTAATCTTTTTTCAATCATATCAAGAATGCCCTCTCTGGCATATTTCTTCCTTCTTAACAACGTTTCTTTGGCATCTTCCCAGAGAGTTAACCTATAAGGGTCAAGCGCCACCCCATTGTGAATTATTGAATACAACTCATCGGCTATTTTAGCATAAGGAACCACTACATCTTTTTCAAGAGCCGAAACCGCTCCTACCATTCTGTCAAAAGCAGTTTCATATGAGATCGTCTTCTCTTTGGCCATTTTCCCAAGAGCATCTACCGCAAGAATAAATTCTTCAGCGGTAAGCGCCGACGATGAACGGGATTTTTGCATACTATCCCACGCCTTGACAACGGTATCTAATTGCGCGGAAAACAACTGATCCTTTACGTTACCTTTAAGAAGAAGATCAATAACTTGTCCTGCCGCATCAAGGGCTTCTTTATATTCTACTGTATCCTGTGGCGTAAGCTTGCTTCTTACCTCCTCAGCCGCTTTTAAATAATATACTCCTAAAATCCCGGCTAAGTAATCTCTTAGCTGGATCAATTCGCTATCGGTTCTTGAGCCCTCTTCCCGGATTTCATTAAACCTGGAAACTAATACGCGTTTTTTCCCGGTTTTGCCTGCTTCCTTAAACTCCTTACAGAAAAGCTTGATAGAATCACTGGTAAAAAATTGATTCGTCCGGCTCACCTGTTCATCCAGAATTTCCTCTAATTTATCGATTCTTACTCTTTGGATCATTATATCCCAAGCCATAGCGTCAAAGAGGGATTGGTCTATATACGTGCCTTTGATTGTATTGCCGCTTTGCTTAGCGGTTATCTCCTTTGCCTGCCTTACTGACGCGAGTAATGCATTAGCCTCTTTATTTTTCTCAAGCAACTCCGCGATTTCTCCGCTCTTAAAATCAATCGCATCTTTAATGCCATCATACTGGCTAAACGAATCTTTAATAAACTCTTGAATCTTTTCTATCTTAATATGATCTTTTTTTATTGCGGTTATTACATCATCTATCTGTTGTGTATACCTTGAATAGGCAAGATGCCCTGTTAAGGCCTTCTCAATAGCGTCCACTAATTTAAACCCCATATCCTCTTTAACCATATAATTTTCTAATCCGCTTTCAATTATAGCCAGGATAGGTTCTATAGTACGGGCCTGCCCGGGGATATCCTTACGCTCTTTATCAACATATTCACCTGCCACAGGCATGATACGGCTGACTGCCGCGTATATTTTCTCTTGGATATTTTCCGGTATCTCCTCCCGGGCTGAAAGCTCTGATGCCATCTTAATTAATTCTAAAAATGCTTCGTGAGACGACACTTTATTATTAGGCATCTGATCAAGCTTTTTAGAGAATTCCTTAAGCGTCAACGGTGAGGCGGCGGAAGTATTACCCTGAGAAACAATCTTTTTTTGTGCCTCTTGCGCTAAATAAGTCTCCCGCAGCCGATAGGCATGTTCTGCCGCTTCAATAATTACATCTACGTCATTCGTCGTTTCAATATCACGGGCATATTTATTAGTGTAGTATAATTTCTGCTCTTCATCCAATTTAATATATGAATGCTGCCCGATTTCCGCATAAAAAGCTGCCAACTCTTTTTTATATGCTTCCATATTTTCTCTGACTTTGGCCTGAATCCGTACAAGCCCTGCTTCAATACCAAACCATTTTTGTGCTTCTTCGGGTAAAGCCATACGATTCATTGGCTGAATTTCGTTAGCCATCTTTGTGACTGATATTATAAGGTTCGATAGCGATACGTTTGAGAATTGCAGTATAGTACCGCTATGATATGCATTTAATTTTTCTCTTACTTCCTGTATCACCTTCACTTCATTCTCCAGCGCCAGCGGCGAGGCGGCTGCTTGGTAAATTTTTTTATAATACTCTTTAACCCCCAATACTGCCATTTTAACATCTCTAACCCGGGTAGTTCCAATGGCTATGCTTAGCTTACCCACAATATTAAAACCAGGGCTCTTGAAAAATGCCATAAAGCTTCCCAGCGGGGCTAAACCAGTTCCTCTATTTTCAGCCTTCCAGTTCATCCCGATATTGAGGATTTTCCCCTTTTTCTCCCCTTGAATAATCGCTTCCTCTATAACCGGTTTGATTGCCTCAACGGTTTTGGCAGCACTGCCAATAAGCCCACCGTCAACGTCAGGCAAAGATAATATCTCTTTGTTCTTTGCGTTTAAGCTTCCGCCATAATCAACATCAAGCTCTATGCCTAGTACTCCTGCGCTTTTTAGAGTATCTTTTATAAATCTATGCGCATTCTGAATCTCTTCCAATGTAGGCGTTTTGCCTGTTCCAATTGCCCAGCGCGGCTCATAGGCTATCCTCAAACCAATACCCCCATATTTCTGCACATCTTCTTTCATTATGTCCTTTAAAATTTCCTTTATGTCCTGCCTTAAAACATCCTGCGTCCGCCCTGCGTAACGCTGACCTAAATCCTCACCAACGCAAAGTACAACTTGTTTGACTGGATACCCCTTTTCCCCCTTTGTAGAAGCTATTAGTTTTTTCAACTGAAGATTAATTATTCTGTTCACTATAGAGCGTGCGCTATCTTGCAGATTATCACGATTAATCTTGTCCTTTTCTTTTTGAAGATCAAAATATTCTTTATAATCAGTTTCGGATATACCTTCGGTTGCTAAAGTTGCTTTCCAAATTCCTACTGCTTCATCAGCAAAAACCATGCGGTTAAGTTCACTGTCAAACCGCTCATACCCAAAATAAAGTATTCTTCCTAATACATTCCCTATAGCCCACTCAAGCCTGGCACGCTCCTCAGAATGATTTAAAATTCCTCCATCGTATAGGCTAGATTTAGCAAGCCCAATATTAGCCTTCCCGGTTTTAGCTCCTTCTGCAAGCGATAGATGATTATCCAACACATATATCTCTGGAGTAGATTCTAACGGCGAGGCGGTGTAAAGAACATTTATTTTCGATTCTTCATCCCATGCCTGAATAAAGGCAGCCTCTATATCTTTTTTCTTATCTTCGCTCAGGTTTAGAGCGTTCGGGAAGATAATCTGGCTTATTGCATTTGTCTTTTCATTATATTCCAACCTCCCCCAGACAATAATCTTACCTTGGTCTATTTCAACCGCAAAGCGCGCATTTTTATATGTATTATCCGTTTCCCTTGCAGACAACGTCATCCGCTCAACGATGGAACTTCTCAAAGAGCTAAGTTCCCCCTCAGTTAAATCTTCAACAGAAACATAGCGTAAAGGCTGCGCATTCTCGCCATACACCCCCGACATTTCTTCTCCCAGCAGGCCGGCGGTGATGCCCTCTACTTTATCACTTAACACTAGAATTCCTGGCAAATTGCCATCATCTTCGATAAACTTTAAGGCCGCGCCTCCTCCTGTAGATACGTGTGACATTTCACCAGCTAGCCCAAACTTCTCTACCGCGAAAGCAGAATCTCCCCCTCCTACCACCGCGATACCGCCTTTTTTCTTTACCACTGCCATTGCCTCGGCTATTACTCTCGTGCCTTGCTCAAAATTATCAAATTCAAATACCCCCATAGGGCCGTTCCAGATAACTGTTTCCGCCTCCTCAATGATTGCTCTGTAATGCTTAATAGTCTCAGGGCCAATGTCTAAGCCCATCCAGCCGTCAGGGATCTTGCCTGACTCCGCAGATTTTCTTTCCGCATCATTATTAAATCTATCTGCAACTATATGATCCAAAGGAAGGATTATTTTTCCTTTCGCCTTTTCAAGAAGCTGCCTTGCAAATTGCGTTTCTCTTTCTGCCTCTTCCTTATTCTTACCAAGCTTAGAATTGCCAATATCTTTCCCCATGGCTTTTTCAAAAGCGAATGTCATTGCCCCGCCAATAAGAATTTTATCCGCTTTTTCTAAAAGCTTCTCTATTATTTTAATTTTATCGGATACTTTTGCTCCTCCGACAATTGCCACATCAGGATTCAAAATCTTATTCAGGTACTCTATTTCCTTCTGGACTAAAAGCCCGGCAACACGCGGCATCCCCTTAGGAGCGCCAACCATTGAAACATTGTTTTCTCTATGCATAACCCCAAAGGCATCTGAAACATATTTATCTATGCCAAAAAACAAATCTTTGGCGAATTGGCTATTAATCCCTTCTTTTTGTTCTTCATCTTTATTCATCCGGACGTTTTCTAAAAGTAAAATATCCCCGTTTTTCATCTCGGAATTAATAAAACCTTCCGCGTCTTTAGGGGTAAAGATTGTCTTGTCAAATGTAATGGTTACTCCTGGCAACTCAGATCGTAGAGCCTGAGCTACTATATCTAAACTGAAATCCTTGTTTTTCTCCTCCTGCGGCCGGCCCAGGTGTCCTGCAATAACAAGCTTCACTCCTTGTCCTATCAAATATTTGATAGTAGGTAACGCCTGTTTAAGGCGCGTATAGTCAGTGATATTTCTTTGCTCATCGGTTGGCATATTAACCTCAGCGCGCAAGAACACCTTTTCTCCTGGGTTAAATTGTACATCTTTTACGGTCTGTTTCGTCAGCGGCGAGGCGGTGATTTCCCTCTGCCCAAGGCTCTTTTCAATTTGCCTCATAAGCGATGGCAGTTCATACCTGTGCAAACTTACCATCATAGACTTGATATCGGTATGGATACTGCCTATTTCACCTTCCTTATTAAATAGAATAGTTGATATTTTTTCAATCGCGCTAAAAGCATCTTTTAGAGTGCCTTGCCCGTTCACAACATTATCTATCTCATTTAACGGCCTTTCTAAATCTTTTTCTAAATTCTCCAAGAATGATGCTAATTCTTCTTTATAATTTAAGAGTCCTTGGTCATTTATCTTTTCCTGTATTTTCTCGAACACCCCGCTTATCTTCTCCTTCAACGTTGTCAGCGGCGAGGCGGCAGAGAATAAATTTACTAACTGATCTTTATAAACTTCTAAAATTTTCTCAAATGTGCCATCATCTATCCCCACGGCGGCAATATCTTTTCGCAAATCATCTTCTTCAGCTTGTTTGTAATTATCTACTGATTTTTCCTTATAAAACTCGCTTGTTATCTTCTCATAATACTTTCTCAACTCTGGCTCTCTCCCAGCTTTCTGATAAAGAATTTCCACTATATTTGATAAATCAATATAGTGCATAAATTTATTGCTAAGATCCGACGGGGTAATTTCTTTGCTTTCACCGCTTCTCTTGGGACGAGCATAATAAACATAATCACCGTCTTTGTTTTTTTCATTTTCATAACGAAAGTCATCAATCTCCAGGATTGAGATAATTTTTTCCCATTTATCACCAAAAACTCTTGACATGCTGTCTTTTACCTGTTCCAAACTTGCTGTTAAAGTCACTTCTGTTTTATTTTTTGGCTTCGCCCAACCATTTTCGATCAATTTGCTGGAAACATCCTTCCAATCGAGTCCAACACTCTGAACGAGGTCTTCTGCAATAGTCCCACCCCCAAATATTATCTGACGTATGTTTTTAAGATAAGCTATGCGCTGTTCAAGATTTTCTTTATCTTTATCTTTTAACATCACTCCGCCAAAATTCTGATTAGTAAACAATACTGCTCCGGCTAACTCTAAAAATGCAACGCCTGTGCCAAAAACCCCCCCAGGGCCTTCCAGCTTTCTAGGAAAAACATACACAGCATAGTTGTTATCACTATTTTTTGTGAAAACGATATTAAACGGTTGATTACGTTTATGCAATATATCGGTAAGTAATACCAGCGCTTTGTTTAATGAATCTAATGAACTACCGTTTAAAACAATGGTATTGACTGCCCAATCTGATAGAGTCATAATGGATACGTTGTTATTGCTGAAAAAAGAAGTTTTTTCAGCGTTTTCTACGGGCAATTTATCTTCTCCAGTGCTGTCAAAATAATCAAATCCCTGCAGATGAAGTTGAGGGACAGAAGCAAAAGCCCCAGGGCCATTAAATCCTAGTTTATAACCCGGGTTGTTAAACTTATCCAATAAATTAAGAGCTACTATCGCTGCTTCTTTGTTAAAATATTGGCTAAGGCACTTACTGGGATCGGGAAGAATAAGCACATTTCCCCACAAGAGCGGATTAGCGTTTACTATTATATCAGTAAGTATCCCCCCAAAGTTAATTCCTAAAGCAATATCCGGCAAAACATCGTTGAAAATAAATTTATCTCCGGGGTTATATTTTTTCTCGAGAGTCTCTCCAGCTTTAATTTTAAATTGCGTGGCGCGCTTACCTGCTCTTTCTAAGTTCAATATCTTCATCAGGCTCCCTGCCCGAGAGAATTCTATATTTCTCTTAGTCAAATGCTTAACAAATGCGTGGTATCTTTCAGAAATAAGCATATCAGCCATTAATTTTTCCCATTGCTTTAATATGGCAACGCTAATAACTGTTATTTTTCCAGCATTAATATTAGCGGCAAATTCCTTAAGCACTGACAATTCTCCACCTAATGCTTGTTCTAGATATTCTTGCAAGATTTTTATCTTATTAAGGAGTACCCGCGCTCGGGTCTCATCTTTTTCTTTTATTTTAGTGTACTCATTCATAACATACCTAAGAAAGCCTTTTATTCTGGATAATTTCTCTATATCTTTTCTTGCATGGGGCATTCCAACATCCTTATCAATATTGCTAAATTTGCTAATTTTAATGCTTTTATATTCTTTAAACTTCTCTACCACATCTTTTGGGAAAATATCTGAAATAAATTCTTCTTCAAGAATATCCAGAATCTTTTGATCTGCATCTTCAACAGTCACCGGCGAGGCGGCGAGGGCAACAGGCTTCTGTTCAACAACTTCAAGATTTTCATCTAAAACTATACTCTTTTCATCTGCGCCAATTACCGCATCAGAAATAACAGGATTATTCCCTTGAAAACTTCCTCCCCGTATTGGACTCCCTGCGCCTTGACCTTGCATATCAGCTTCAAAAGGTAATATCGCTTGCCCAATGCCAATCCCCCCGCTGGTATAACTCCTGATACTCTGGCCGTAGGCAGTAAACGTAGGTTCCTTGATATTATATTCACCTTTGTTGAAGGAGTCTTTGTATTGGTTAAAATAGGTAATCTTATCCCATAGTTCTTCTGAGGTAAGGTTAGTGAGATTACGCCTATCAATTAAATTAATGTAATTTTCTCCTTGTGACCTTGTGACTTGGTGACCTTGTGACTCTTTACTATTAAAACGAGCCTTAAACCATCTTGAAAGTATCAGCGAATAGTATACCTGCCGTAACTTAGCATACCTTTGGCTTGAGTTTACCTCTCTGGTAAGCTTAGGAATTATAGTTTCTCTGATAAGCTGGGTAGAGTATTCATTGAGCTCTTTTAACCTTGAATCTTTAAAATTGTATTGCTGAGGGCTGAGAGCTGAAGGCTGAGAGCTTTTTAGATAATCTTCTTCCAGCAACACCTTAAGCGTTGCTTTGTACACATAGGCCGAATCATCTGTTTCTCTTACGATGATTTCATTGGGCACTATCCATGGGCGGGTTAAGGTAGGTATGGTAATATTCTCCGAGCCAAATAATTCCCCTGCCTTTTTATAGAGTTTATCCCAATACTGTTTGCCTTCAGGGGTTTGGGGTGAAGTAAAGCTCGCGGTATCCTTCTTGAGCTGGAGGTCGGCCTCAAGGAATATCTTACCTATATCGGTTGTCTCTAACTCAGGGTCTATGATGGTATCCGGGGCATCAGGCCTTAGGTTTACCCAAAAAGTATCATTGGGGAGAGTTACTCCTATCAGGAAGTAGTCCATCAACTCCTGGGCAGTTTCCTTGAGCACGAGATCTTCTTCTGGTGACCTGCCTGCCCCGACCGAAGCGTCGGGGGTGTCCTGGTGACTTGGTGACTTGGTGTAGTCTCCTTTATCCAAGAGTATCTTGTAGCTGTTATTCAGGCTGTCATAGGAGAAATAGCGCAGGTGCACCGGCCGGAAGATATCGGGCTTAACCAGGCTCGTATGCAACTGGCTAAGATAGCTTGAAAGGTTAAGTTCACCCGCGGCATAAATAACCCCGCCTTGGTTAAAGAGTAAGCCTATCGTTACTACTATTGAGATTATCTTACGTACCATCTTTGTAATCCTCCTATAAAAACCCCTTACCAAAGTCAACCGCGGAGGTTGCGGAAATTTACCGTCGGGGAAAAAAGTCAACCGCGTAGGTTGCGGGGTTTGGTTATGGACAAAAAATAAAAAATGCCGGACTGACCATTTTTGGCAATCCGGCATTATATATTAGTTACGTTGTTGGCGTACCTCCATACACCAGCAACATATATAAGCTAATTGTTGTTAAATACTTATTTAAAGTATATCATAGAAACTTATTTTGTCAAGTTATTATTTCGATAGTTTCTTAAGTTTGTTGCAACTTTTGAGTTAAAGATAAAACATAGTTTTTAATGAACCTGTGTTTTTAGATATACTGATTCAGACGGATGATTACGGATGTCGCGGATAAAAACAATCTGTCTGCATCCGCTACAATCCGTTTGCATTCGTGTTAGTGAATCAATGCGTAAAAATCTATCAGAACTCATTGGTAAACAAAGCGTTACAAATAATGCATGCAACAAAGTCGGGAAAGCTGAATTATTTCACTTTTCCTAATCGCCTGGCAAGCTCTTGATAAACCTTCATATTTTCCCGCTTGCCGATGGCATAGATAATGACCTCTTTATTTCTTAAGTCAAGCTCATAAACTACCCTGTATTTTTTCTTAAAGAAATAAAGCTTTCTGTAACCTGTAAGGTCAAAACCCGCCTTATCTCCTAAATGTTCACCAAGTTCTGGCGAATTTTCCAACTTTTTAAACTGAGCAAATGCCTGCCTTTGAATTGCTTTATCAAGATTCTTAAATTCCCGTTCGGCTTCCGGCTTCCACTTTAGGCTATAAACCATATTGCTTCTTCAGTTTTTCTAAAGAGACCTTCTTGGCTGGGCTGGATTTTCTTTGCTGAGCCATTTCATAAATAGTTATATGCTCCAATAATTCTTCCAATTCTTCCAGCTTTTGCTTTATTTTCTCGTAGCGGGAATAATCCATTAATACAGCCTCAGGGGCATTGCGTTTAAATATAAAAATATCTCCTAAGGGGAGTTCATTTTCATACTTTTTAAATGACCGCACAAGCTCTGTACTGCTGACAATCTGCTTCTTCTCAAAGGTAGTTACCATCACACCTCCTTAATGAGCGCACAAGTTATGGAACCGCCGCAAAGCGGCAGGTGAACATAACTTGTATGCGCGAATTGCTTATCTATATACATATAAAAATCATATTTCTATACAAAGTATAACATGTATCAGAAAAAAATCAAGCCAAGATATAAATTAGTTTTTAAATTTTTTATTAAAGAATGGGTAATGAAGATTTACCCATAAGGTAGGCGTCAATAGCGCGGGCTGCGTGCCTGCCTTCGTGGATTGCCCAGACAATCAGGGATTGACCCCTGCGCATATCGCCTGCGGAAAACACACCCTTCTTGGAAGTCATATAGTTCTCGTCGGTTTTGACGTTACCGCGGGAATCTAACTCTATTTTTAACCCTTTTAACAAACCTTCATGCTCGGGATGGACAAAACCTATTGCCAAAATTACCAGGTCCGCTTCAATCTCAAATTCGCTTCCCGCAACCTCTCTCATCACAGGGCAGCCTTTGGCGTCTTTTCCCGGGAATTCCGCCCTTACACAAGAAACCTTTGTAACCTTTCCATTTTCACCGATAAACTTTTTAGTTAAAACCGCCCATTGGCGCTCTCCACCCTCTTCATGGCTTGAAGAAGTTTTTAGCAGCATCGGATATCTTGGCCAGGGCATATCTTCAGTGCGGCATTCAGGCGGCTTAGGCATAACCTCTATCTGCACCACACAAGACGCGCCCTGCCTATTGGCAGTCCCCACGCAATCAGCACCAGTATCCCCTCCGCCGATTACCAATACACGCTTTCCTTTGGCATCAATAAGCTGACCTACTTCCAAACCCGCATTGGAATTTTTCCAATGCGGGTTTGGTTTTTCTTCACTAGCCCTCTGGTTAGACTGAATCAAATAATCCATGGCAAAATGAATCCCGGCTAATTCCCTGCCCTCTATCTTTAAATCGCGCGCAACCCTTGAGCCGCCGGCAAGGCAGGCCGCGTCAAATTCTTTTAATAATTTTGAGGCCGGATAATCTATACCCACATTAATATTGGTCTTAAACTTTATTCCTTCTTTTTTCCAGATAGCAACGCGCCTATCAATCACCCGTTTCTCAAGTTTAAAATCAGGGATGCCGTAACGTAAAATACCTCCTGCGTGCGTGTACTTTTCAAATACCACGACCGTATGGCCTGCTTTATTTAACTGGCTGGCAGTTGATAACCCCGCGGGGCCTGAGCCGACTACCGCGACCTTTTTTCCGGTGAGCTTCTTAGGAGGCTGCGGCTTAATAAATCCTTCTTTAAAGGCAGTTTCTATAATTGCTAATTCATTCTCTCGTATAGTTACAGGGTCATCGTTAATTCCTAATACACAAGCATATTCGCATAATGCCGGGCAAAGCCTCCCGGTAATCTCCGGCATAGTATTAGTGGCATTAAGGAGCTCAAATGCCTTCTGCCACTTGCCGGATGCCACCAACTCATTCCATTCCGGGATATAATTGCCAACCGGGCAGCCAAAATGGCAAAACGGCGTGCCGCAGTCCATACAACGCAAGCCTTGCTCCTCAGATTGCGAAGCGCTCCTTAAGACAATGACCTCCTTATAGTCCTTAACGCGCTCGCAGACCGGCCGATATTCAGCATGCCCGCGTTTCACCTTTAAAAAACCTTTGATATCAACTGCCATTAGGAACTCTCCGAATAATTCTTAACACTTATAGCGGGTGACAGGGTTGTGTTTGAGCGGGGCGTACGAAAATTTTTGCAGCTTGGCCCCGCTATTACTTCCGTGGCGGGTGCAAAAATTTACGCCGAGTGAGTCCGCCTACGGCGGACGAACGTCCCTGCGAAAATACAACCCTGGCAGGACCCGCGTAACTATTCAACTATTATCAATCCGACACTTCCGCCAAATCCAGCTTCTTCTCCAGCTTCTTCTGTTCTAAAATCCGCTTATACTCAAGCGGCATAACCTTTACAAATTTCTTGAGCGTATCATTAAAATTATCAAGCATCTGCTTGGCCACAGGGCTATTGGTATAACGGTAATGATTATGCAGTAAATCGCGTATGGTAAGCTCATCATCGGCATCAGACTTTTCTAATGCCACCATCTCCATATTGCACTTATTTTTGAAGTCGCCATTTTTATCGTACACATACGCAATTCCGCCGGACATACCCGCGCCAAAATTTCGTCCTGTTCTACCCAGCACTATTACCCTGCCGCCGGTCATATACTCACAGCCGTGGTCACCCACGCCCTCTACCACCGAGAATAACCCAGAATTTCGTATACAAAAGCGCTCACCGGCAACACCGCGAATATATGCCTCGCCGGTAATTGCCCCGTAAAAAGTGGTATTTCCTATAATAATGTTTTCTTCGGAGACATATGTTGCCCGCTTATCCGGATAGATAATAATTTTACCGCCGGAAATACCCTTACCCACATAATCATTTGCCATGCCCTCAAGCTCAAAGGTAATGCCCTTTGCCAAAAATGGATACAATCTCTGCCCCGCGATTCCCTTAAACTTACAAGTGATGGTCCCATCGGGCAATGCCTCTTCGCCATAACGCCTGCAGACTTCACCGCTTAACATCGCTCCGGTTGTCCTGTTCACATTCTCAATGGGTAAAGTTATCGTTACTCCTTGAGCCTTTTCCAATGCGGGTTTGGAAAGCTCAATCAGCTTACGGTCTAAGATTGTATCAATACCGTGATCTTGGGTAATCATGCAATAGGTGCCGATAGATTTTGGGGCTTTAGGCTTATACAAGATACGGGAATAGTCTATTCTTTTCGCCTTCCAGGGAATAATTTCTGAATTAACTTCTAAAAGCTCGGTCCTGCCAATCATATCATCAAGCTTGGCTATCCCCAAAGAGGCCATAATCTCCCGCAATTCTTCTACCACGAAAGTAAAATAATTAACCAGGTATTCGGGCTTGCCGCTAAATCTTTTTTCTAACATCACATCCTGCGTGGCTACCCCCACAGAACAGGTATTCAAATGGCAGTGCCGGAGCATCACACACCCTGAAATGATTAACGCCGCGGTACAGAAACCGTATTCCTCAGCCCCTAAAATCGCGGCTATCGCTATGTCGCGTCCGGTACGCATTTGTCCGTCTGTCTGAAGGCGCACCCGGCTCCTTAAATCGTTAAGCACAAGCGTTTGATGGGTTTCAGAAATTCCCAATTCCCAGGGGAGCCCGGCATGTTTAATCGAGCTCGCCGGAGACGCTCCCGTGCCGCCGTCACCACCTGAAATCAAAATCATATCCGCGTGCCCCTTTGCCACGCCCGCGGCAATGGTTCCTACGCCGATTTCTGAAACTAATTTTACGCTTATACGCGCCCGGGGGTTGGCATTCTTTAAATCAAATATCAATTGCGCCAGGTCTTCAATAGAGTAAATATCATGATGCGGGGGCGGTGAAATAAGGGTTACTCCCGGGGTAGTATAACGGGTTTTGGCGATAATCGCGCTTACCTTATGCCCGGGGAGCTGGCCTCCTTCTCCGGGTTTTGCGCCTTGGGCAATCTTTATCTGCAGCTCATCTGCATTAACTAAATAATTGGCAGTAACCCCAAACCTACCCGAAGCTACCTGCTTTATGGCACTGCGAGCTGATGCACCATTAGGAAGGGGTTTAAAGCGTTCAGGGTTTTCGCCGCCTTCACCGGTGTTTGAACGGCCGCCAAGCTTATTCATGGCAAAGGCCAAATTTTCATGGGCGCCGCGGGAGATAGAGCCAAAACTCATCGCTCCTGTAGCCAAACGCTTAAATAATGCCTGCGCCGGCTCAACCTTGTCTATAGAAATCGCTTTGGTATGTTTTCCGCCAGAGGCGGATGAGCCTTCGGAGAAAAATTTCAGCAGGCTTCGTAAGGTAGTGGGATTTTTAGACTGGTCGTTAATGAGGCTTGCGAATTCTTTATATTTCTTATGGTCCCCGCGCCGGGCGGCATCCTGTAACGCGGCGATAGTGTCCGGATTCCAAAGATGGTATTCTCCGTCTTTTTTCCATTGATATACGCCGCCGCTTGCTAAATAAGGGAAGTGCAATAAATTTTCAGAAAACGCGGCTGTATGCCTAAGCAGTGTCTCCTCGGCAATTTCCTGAAAGCCGGCTCCGCCGATACGCGAAACAGTCCCGCTAAAACATTTGTCAATGACTTCCTGATGTATCCCCAAAGCCTCGAATATCTGGGCGCCCCGATAACTCTGTAAGGTTGAAATACCCATTTTAGAGAGTATTTTTAATATTCCTTTATCAAGGGCATGGCGGTAATTTTCTAATGCCTTTTCAGGCTCTAAGTTTAACTGGCCTTCATTAATGAGGTGTTTAATTGCCTCATATGCCAAGTAGGGATTAATACAATCAGCGCCATAACCGAATAATAAAGCAAAATGATGCACCTCCCGCGGCTCGGCAGCCTCTAAAATAATACCGATTTGGGTGCGTAATGCCTTTTTGACCAGATAATGATGCACCGCGCCCACCGCTAAAAGCGCGGGTAAGGCCATATAGTTTTTATTCACCCCACGGTCGCTTAAAATAATAAAACTATAACCTTTTTTTATAGCGGAGGCCGCCTCTTGGCAGATACGGTTAAGGGTTTTTAGGAAGCCGCTTTTTTTATCTTTTTTCGCGCCTTCCGCGGGAGAAAGTATAGAGATTATCTTGGATTTAAACCCCTTTTCTTTGATTGCGCGAAACCGCTCTAAGCCGTCATTGGTAAGAATGGGCTCTTTCACCAGTAATTTATGCGCGTGCTGCGGAGTTTCATCCAGGATGTTCTTCTGCGAGCCCACAAAACTAAAAAGGCTCATCACCAATTCTTCTCTGATAGGGTCTATCGCCGGATTGGTAACCTGGGCGAAGAGTTGTTTAAAATAAGTATACAGGACCTGAGGATGCTTAGAAAGCACGGCATGGGGCACATCATTACCCATTGAGCCCGTAGGCTCTTTTCCTTCCTCAGCCATTGGCTTGATGATAACTTTTAAATCTTCGCGAGTATACCCAAAAGCTTTGAGTTGCGTCAGTATGTCATAATCGTCCTTCGTCCTTCGTCCCACGTCCTTCGTCTTTCTTGTCAACGCATCAAACTCTAACAGGTTCTCCTTAAGCCACGCTCCATAGGGCCGTTGGCGGGATACCCTCTGCTTTACCTCATCATCGTTAATAATGCGCTGCTCTTGGGTATCTATAAAAAACATCTTCCCCGGTTCAAGCCTGCCTGAAGTAACAATGTCTGAAGCAGGAATATCCAATACCCCCACTTCCGATGCCATAACCACTAAATCTTGCTTAGTCACCACATACCGCGCCGGGCGAAGGCCGTTTCTGTCGAGCACCGCGCCTATTTGGATACCATCAGTAAAGGCAATCGCGGCAGGGCCATCCCACGGCTCCATACAACAGGCATGGTATTTATAAAAGTCTTTGAGTTTCTCATCCATTAACGCATGCTGTTCCCACGCGCCCGGAATCAACATCATCATGGCATGATAAATGGGCCTTCCGGAAAGCACAAGCAATTCAAAGGCGTTATCCAGCATTGCCGAGTCACTTCCCCCTGGCACGATAACCGGCTTTAGCTTCTGAATATCTTTACCGAAAAGCTCGCTTTTTAATAATCCCTCGCGCGCTGACATCCAGTTAACATTGCCGCGTAAGGTATTTATCTCGCCATTGTGCGCCAGGAACCGAAACGGCTGCGCCAAATCCCATGTCGGGAAGGTATTAGTTGAATACCGTGAATGCACCAGGCAGATCGCGCTTTTTATGCTCTCGTCTTGCAAATCAAGGAAAAATTTATCCACCTGCTCAGGCATCAGCAGGCCTTTATAGGAAAACGTGCGGCTGGAAAGATTAGGGATATAAAAGAATGATTTTTGTTTTAAATTTGACGAGCGAATGGTATTTTCTACCTGCTTTCGGATAACATAAAGCTTCCTCTCAAATTCGAGAGACTCTTGACTTTTTGCCTGCGGCTTGTCCCCTGAACCCCTACCTTGCCGGCAGGCAGGCTGTCCCCTGAACCCCGTACTATTACTTCTATCTTTGCCAATAAATATCTGCTCAATCACCGGCTGGCTATCTTGCGCCGCTTTACCGATAACAGAACTATCAACAGGAACTTTTCTAAAGCCTAAGAGAGTTTGCCCCTCTTTTTTTATACTTTGGGCAAATACTTCTTTGCAGAACTTTCTTTCCTTGGCGTTGGTAGGCAAAAACACTAAACCCGAAGCATATTCTCCAAAAGGCGGGAGGGTAATTTTTGCGGCTTCCGCGGCTTTGCAAAAGAATTCATGAGGCGTCTGAATAAGTATCCCTGCCCCGTCTCCTGTTTTTGGATCCGCGCCGGTTGCGCCCCTATGCGAAAGGCGCTTAAGCACAGTTACGCCCTGCGTAACAATGGCATTTGCCTTTCTTCCCTTAATGTCGCAGACAAAACCCACGCCGCAGGAATCATGTTCAAAGCGCGAATCATAAAGCCCGTATTTTTCTAAGTTTTGACGGCTGTTCATTAGAAATTATGAATTATAAGTTATAAATGATAAGTTTTACGTTGTACCTTACGACAAGAATAGCCTGCATAAAAACATGGAGGGGGGAAAATTTAAATTTATCATTCATAATTTATCACTTATCCTTTCCTTAAACGAATATTTATAATATCTCAAAGTCGGGCTTTAGGCAAGAAAAAAAAGGGGAAACATTATTCCTGTTTCCCCTTTTTTTCCTTCACTGCGGCTGCTATTTTACAAACAGCATCTCGCGATACTTGGGCAAATCCCAATGTTCATCGGAAACAACCCGCTCCAAGGCATCAACATGTTTTCTGATATGTTCCATAAGCGGCTTGAGCTCTTCAAAATAAAGCTCCGCGCGCTCTTCGTGGTGCAGGCCGGCGGCTTTTTCCAAAAGCTTCTCCAGCTCCTTGGAGTTGCGCCTGACGTAATAAATCTTTTGCGCCACTTCACTCAAATGAGCTTTCTGGTCATTTAACACCGCGGCATCTAACTCCAACTTAACCTCTTTCTTAAGCTGTGTAAGCTTTAAAAGATTATCCGCCAATAATTGCTCGTATTCGCAGCCCGCGGGCACAATACAGGAATTGACCATTTCGTTCAGGGTATTCGCCTCAATTCCTATGGTTATATTATACATATCCATCCAAATCTTGTAGCGCGCTATAAGTTCCTCCTTTGAGAAAACCTTATATTTCTCAAACAGGGCGATATTATCCTTCTTCTCCAACGCCTTTAATGACTCCGCGGTAGAAGCGACATTGGGAAGGCCTCGTTTCTTGGCCTCTTTCAGCCACTCTTCGGAATAATTATTGCCTTCAAAACGGATATCTTTGGTTTCTTTGGTAAGCTCAGCAACCACCCGTAACACTGCGGTGTTAAAATCTTTACCGCTTGAAGCCTTGCGTATTTTATCGGCTACGTAATCCAGGCTCTCGGCGATAATAGTATTAATTACCGTAATAGGCGTTGAAATATTCTGAGAAGAGCCTACCGCCCTGAATTCAAACTTATTACCGGTAAAGGCAAATGGCGAAGTACGGTTACGGTCGGTGGTGTCTTTATTAAACTTGGGCAGGCGGGCAATGCCTAAGTCAATTATGTCGCGTTTAGAAACCTTATTCTTAGCTCCTTTTTCAAGCATGTCCAGGATAGAGGTTAACTGGCTTCCCAGGAAGACACTGATAATCGCAGGCGGGGCCTCGTTAGCTCCCAAGCGGTGCTCATTTCCTGCCATTGCCACACTCGCGCGTAAAAGGTCAGAGTGCTTGTAGACTGCCCGAAGCACCGCGGCTAATACCGCCAGAAACTGCAGATTATCCTCAGGGGTTTCTCCGGGATTTAAAAGATTGTTGCCTTTATCATCCGCCAAGGACCAATTAAGGTGCTTACCGCTTCCGTTTATGCCGGCAAACGGCTTTTCGTGCAACAAGCACACCATGTTATGGCGAAGCGCGACCTTCTTCATTAACTCCATCAAGAGCTGATTATGGTCAGCGGCAAGATTTGATTCTTCAAACATAGGCGCGAACTCATATTGATGCGGCGCGACTTCATTATGCCGGGTAATAACCGGAATGCCTAACTTATAGGCTTCCTCAGCCACCTCAAACATAAAATTAATCACCCGCTCTTTAATGGTCCCAAAATACTGGTCTTCTAACTGCTGGCCCTTAGGGGAACCCGCCCCTACCAAGGTGCGCCCGGTCAATACCAAGTCCTGCCTCAAATTATAATAATGCTTGTCTATTAAAAAATACTCCTGTTCCGGCCCGCAGGTAGAAACTACTTTTTTAACATCTTTATGGCCAAAAAGCTGTAACAGGCCTATGGCGGCTTTATTTAAAGCCTCATCAGAACGCAACAGCGGAAGCTTCTTATCTAATGCCTCTCCGTGATAGGAAATAAAAATGCTCGGGATGCACAACGTTTTGCCCAATGTGCTTTCAATGATAAACGCGGGGCTTGAAGGGTCCCAGGCGGTATAACCCCTGGCCTCAAAAGTCGCGCGTATGCCGCCGGAAGGAAAAGAGCTGGCATCAGGCTCACCCTGAATAAGCTTATTCCCTGAAAATTTCTCGATAACTCTTCCGGGCGCGATTATGGAAATAAAACTATCGTGTTTTTCCGCGGTTAACCCCGTCATCGGCTGAAACCAATGGGTATAGTACGTCGCTCCCTTAGACATAGCCCATTTTTTCATGCACTCGGCAATCTCATTAGCCTGGTCCATGGAAATAGTTATTCCTTCGGACATCCAACGCTTAAAGGCGTTAAATGTGCTTTCGGAAATATGCTCTTTCATTGTTGAGACACTAAAAGTATTCTCACCATAATAGCTCGATACACTTTCAGGCTGCTCTTTCTTCTCCAAATCAACACTCTTAATTTTGAATAAAACTTCTTCTCGAATACTCATGATCCTCCTCCACTCGTATACTATGTGTTATAATAGATGTGAAATACGGAAATCAGGCAATCAGGGTATCAGGATTTGGTAATCAGGGCATCAGGATATTGGGAACAAAATATTACCTTTTTCTCCCAATCCCCTGATCATCCGATATCCCTGCTTGCGGCTCGCCTCACGGCGAAGCCGTGGGCAGGCACTTTTAACATATTACCGCACTAGTGCTCTGTTAACTTAATTATTGGTAGTATAGCGAAAGTTAACTCCGCACTTCCGCTATGGGAGCAAGCCCCCCTTCGGCGCTCCGCCGACTCATCGTCGGCTACGCTGAACACCCCCCAATCGTGGGTAACGGTCTTCCCCACACCCCCTTAGTGCACTGTCAACTATTGAGAACTAATTTCACAGTGCACTACTGTAATTTTTTTGTCTCTCTAGGGGCTAACGGTCAAACCGATTTGCCCTTTTTACACTTTCCGCCAAGAAAAGAGTATACCATAACCTTATTATTATGATAAGTAATTTTATGGTTACTTTGGTAACCCATATTTTCTTGACCGCAGGCCTCCCCTCGCGCACCCAAGAGGCCATGCGGCTTCCATCATCTCTTTTATCCTATAGCCATAGGCCCGCGTTCTTCGGTGCGGATACGGACACAATCTTTTAAATCTAACACAAAGATTTTACCATCGCCTATCTCACCTGTCCGCGCGCCCTTAGTAATCGCCTTTATGGTTGGCTCGACAAAATTATCGTTAACGGCAATTTCCAGTTTAACCTTTCGTAAAAGGTTTCCTTTTTCCCTTGCCGCGCGATACACCTCAGTGACCCCCTTCTGCCGGCCATGGCCTAAAACTTCACTTACGGTAATAAGGTTTACTTCTGTATTATAGAGTTCAGCCTTGACATCCTCTAACTTATGCGGCTGAATAATCGCGATAATAAGTTTCATATAACCTCCTCTGTTTAAAGATACTGTTTCGTTTACCGTTTACCGCCAACAGTTTACCGTTACGGTGAGCGGTACACGCAACAATTATCATCTTCCTATGTAACATGTTCAGCGCTGCTCCTCATTTTTAAAGAAATCTCTATTCCAAAAGTGTATATGCGGCCTCATGGTGCTGAGTAAGGTCAAGCCCAACAACTTCATCCTTCTCTGACGCCCTCACCCCCATTACCATATCCACAATCTTGTAAATAGCAAAAGTAACAATCAAAGAATAGAGGACGGTTATTCCGACTGCTTTTAATTGGATAATAAAAAGCTGCGGGTTACCATAAAATAATCCGTCCGCGCCCGCGGGATTAACACTTTTGGAAGCAAACAAGCCTGTTGCCAGCGCCCCCCAAATACCGCCAACACCATGCACCCCAAAGGCGTCGAGAGAATCATCATAGCCAAGTTTCGGCTTAAGCACGGTAACCGAAATAAAACATATTATGCTCACTACCACTCCTATAATTATTGCCGAAATAACATTCACAAAGCCTGCCGCGGGGGTAATCGCGACCAACCCGGCAACCACACCCGTGACACATCCAAAAATAGTGGGCTTGCCGTTAAACATCCAATCCAAAAGCGCCCAACTTAAGCCTGCCGCGGCTGCCGCGGTATTGGTAACCACAAAGGCATTCACCGCTATGCCATTTGCCGCCAAAGCGCTTCCTGAATTAAACCCAAACCAGCCAAACCATAATAACCCCGCGCCTAAGACTATAAAAGGGACATTATGCGGAGGGGTAGGGCTATGATTAAAATTCTTTCTCTTTCCTATAGCAAGCGCCGTTACTAACGCCGCGATACCGGCATTGATATGCACTACAGTCCCGCCGGCAAAATCCAAAGCGCCTAATTTCCTGATAAAGCCGCCAAGCCCCCAAACCCAATGGCAGACCGGATCATAGACAAATGTCGCCCAAAGAATCATGATAACTAAAAAGGAAGAAAACTTCATCCTTTCGGCAAACGCGCCCAGGATTAAAGCCGGGGTAATAATCGCGAACATTGCCTGAAAAATCATAAATGCCTGATGAGGAATCGTCCCCGCGTAATCCGCGTAAGGCTCTAAACCTACATTAGTAAGCCCTGCCCAGCTAAACCCACCCCAAAAACCTTCTCCGGGGGCAAAAGAAAGGCTATAGCCGTAGAGTACCCACTGCAGGCTTATCACGCACATCAGAATAAAACACTGCATCAAAATACCCAATACGTTTTTACGTTTTACCATGCCTCCATAAAAAAATGCCAATGCCGGCGTCATGAGCAATACTAATGCCGCCGACATCAAGACAAATGCGGTATCTCCTGAGTTTATCATCTTTCTTCCTCCTTTTTTTTGTGAATCTTTGTTAGCCTTAAAACTAAAATAGCGCCGTTTGCTTACGCGCTCCTGTACGCACGCGGATACAGTCTTCCATCGGTAACACCGCGATCTTACCATCGCCCAATTTCCCGGAAGCGCAATGGGAGACAACCGTATCCACAATTTCATTTACCTGTGAATCCGCGGCGTAAATCTCTATTTTTACCTTATGCACAAAAAGAAAACTTTCAGGGCGCAGGGTCTGCACGCCAAAACCCCGCACTTCACTTACGGTCATGCCGCCTATACCTACCTCGCGCAGTGCTTGCGTAAGCTCCTTCAGTTTTTCCTCACGGACAATACACTCAATTTTTTTCATTTTCTCACCCATTCATTTATTTAAAAAATAAAAGAGGCGCCTTCTTTGTAAGACGCCCTTTGTCTTAACCCTTCTTTCCCGGTGCTTTTACCCTTTACTATTTTTTATCAGCGTAACAGCATTGTTTTCGCCTGTGTACACCACAGCTAAGGAATATGACTTACCTGGCAGCGCTGCTAGTATCAAAAAACTTATCTTTATACCTTGAGCATATGGCCTGTTTTATTTTGAAAACACGCACATGAGATATACCTAACGCTTCCGCCGCCTCCCTGAGCGTGAGGCCTTTGTAAAGCAAACTCACTACCTCTTTCTCGCGGCTCCTTAATCCGTTATGCATCAAGTCATCAACAATAAGCTTACAATTGAGCCTCTGTAAAGGACTCTCCACTGTGTCGGGAATGATATCCTTAAGATAAATAATATCAGGCCCTTCTCTGGCTATAGGTTCATCAAGGCTTTTTATATCGCAACGCACTTTATGTGTCCGGATATAATTCTGTATATGAAAATAACACCCTTTGAGGACATAGCTTATTGTTTTATCACGCAATTGGCCGCACGCAAACCGTTTCCATAGGCTTATAAGCGCTTCCTGAATGAGATCATCCCTATCAATACATCCCAAAAATCTATTCTTTGTGCAGATTTTTTTTATGCTCGGCATAAGTGCATTGACTATGGTATCAAAACTTTGCTCTCTCACAGTATATGAAAATTCTCCCGCTGCCTCTTTCATAAAAAAATGTCCCAAACATAGCTTCTTTAGCCTTGCTATATTCAGGACATCGTTATCCCGAGATCACCAAAACACTAATGAAACATTATAAAAGCTGCTTTTAAAACCTACAGCTACTTCTTCATGGTTTTCTTTACGTTCTTAAGCGAGCCTTTATATAGCTGCAAAAAAAACGTCCAGACTTTTGTTCTGGACGCCTCTATGCGCTTTACAGCTTTGTACAATACCTAAACTATACCACAAACAATAATTCTGTCAAGAGAAATTTTTCTTGTAGTCAAACCCCTCCACAATATGCTCTACCTTGATTTCCGGCTTTCTTTCTCTTAAATCTATCCGCTCTTCCTTACTATCGGGAGAAAGAATTTTAACGCGAGGGGAAAAAATATCATCCTCATTTACTTCTTCTACCACAGCTACCCTCTGGTCACTTAAAGCTACTACTGCCCCTATCGGCCAAACACCAATCACCTTAAAAAATCTTTCCAGGATTTCAGGGTCAAATAATCCACCCTTTTCTTTAAGCATTAAATTATAAATCATATCGGGAGAATAACTGTTTTTATAGCTCCTGCGCTGATTAAGCGCATCATAAACATCGCACACTGAAACAATAAGAGAGGCCTGATGCGGCATATGCGGAAAACTTAATTTCGGATAACCTTTAACATCGTATCGCAAATGATGTTCGAAGGCAACCGTCGGCGATAAGATGCCAAGGCTATCAGTATATTTCAAAAGGATTTCCGCTCCCAAGACAGTATGACTTTTCATCATGGCAAACTCTTCATCTGTCAATTTATCAGGTTTATCAATTACTTTACGCGAAATATAGATCTTCCCGATATCATGAAAAAGCGCGGCAATACCAATACTATAAATCTCTTCTTTCCTGAAGTTCATCCTATAAGAAAGATACATGGCTAAAATCGCCACATCAAGCATATGCACAAATGTACTCACATCGTGCTTTTTTAACGTCGTTAATTTGAGAAAATCTTTATAATCACCGAATAACTTCTCCGTAATATTAGTAAAGGCATACTTTAGATCTATATAATCGAGTGCCTGACTATTTAAAACTGCATTCATAGATTTCGATATAGCATCAAGGGAGCCGTGATATAAGTTTAAATAACGCACTGATTTCCTCACCTCTTCAGAAGACGAAGATGATAGCCTTATTTTACTAACAAATATATTTTCAACACCCTTAAGTAATAAGTAGTGTTGTGCATTATTTCCAATATCTTCTTTTGGAGTAATCAAGAAAACAATAAATTCGAGAAGCTCTTCTCTTCGCACTCCCCGTCTGAATACAATCCTTTCCACTCCTCTTTCCTTAAGAAACTGGATGAGCGGTTTAACAGCCCTGCTTAAATCAAGAAAAATTTCCTTCTCAAAAGCTAATTCATCACCGACAATCCCCACCACAATCTCTTCCTTGCCTTGGAGGAGATGTTGCAAACTTTCATACGCCTTATCCAGAGCATTCCTACATTGAGGATGTTCTCTTGGGTAGATTTTTGCTAACTGTAACGAATTGATTAAATCTCTTAAAGATGTCTCAAAATTTTTCTGCATTCAACCTCATTAAGGCAGCATGCGCCTTTTCCCTAACCTCTCGGTTCCAAAAAAACCTTTTCCTGCTTAATAGTGTAAGATAACTAAGCGCCTCTTTGGCCGCCTTTGCTTCTGCCGCTATTTCTATATTTTCCTGCAAAATTTTATTATGTACTCCAAAAGGGCTGGAAATGCATAGTAAGAGCTCAAACGCATTTTCCATGCTCTGAGGATCATTGCGTATCAACAAGAATGCTTCTTTCCTGAGAAGCACGTTATTTTCCTTGAGGACGGAAAACAAAAAGTTTTCATCTCGGGTTGTCATCTGGCGCATGGCGACAAGTATCTCTTTTTTTACAAAAATACCGCCAAGTGAATAAATGTATTTAAGTATTTCCAGGCTCAAGGCTGAATTAACCTCCTTTAAGCTATCCATCATAGCCTTGAGAAATACGCCATCGTTAGATTTCTTTTGCAGAAGAGCGTAAAAATCAGGCATACGTCTAGAATAAAAACGGAAAAACAGGCGTAAAATGGAAGCATGTACTCTATGTTCCTTAAATATCTTATTAAAATAGACATCTGCAGACAAAGAACTATTGGTCAGAAAATCAGCCATGCGCTCAATACCTAAAGAATTCTCTTCTTCGAATAGAGCGTTTTCTATAAAGTTTAGGGCACGCATTTTCAACGGTTCAAGAGTATCAAAAAAAGATACATCGTTTGCTTTTTGCTGCATTATTACTAGAAACACTTTCAGAAACTCTATATCACTATCGGCAGTAACAGAAGACCACTCAGCCAACAGTTTTTCCGATAGTAGCGCCAGCCTACTGCGATTTCTTTCCTGCGCCAATAAATTAAGGATAAGAAAACGATAGCTGTTATGTACGGAATGAGTATTGAAGAGCGCTTGGCCTGCTTTTGAAGTAGTTAGCTCCTTAAGTAATATCGAAAGCGTGCTACGATACACTTCGGGAACAGAGGTATTCGCAGATAAAAACAAGTCTTGAATCTTTTTTCTTACGCGAGGGTTATCAACAACCCGCTTGTCTTTTTTAAATTTATCCGCCAGAGAAACGGCAATTTGCTCATGTTGTTTTTTATCCCTAATTAAGGTGGAAAACAGGCCAAAGCTTAAGGAGTTAAAACTGTCATTCCCTACAATTTCCTGCCACAAGGTATCTGCCAATTGTTCCGCATTTAATCCTCTAAAAAAGGTGCGCGCCCTCTCAAGCATAGCTTCTTGAGAAATATTCCTGTCTTTTAAGATAAGGTTCATTACTGCTTTCGAGCATTCAAGGAACTTTTGGTGTTCTTTGCTTTGCAGATATTCAAGGAATTTAACCATGCTGTAGTGCAATTCCTCATTCTCGAGTAAATCACTGCTTTTTAACCTACCCACCACTTCTTCAAAGTTATCAGCAAGATGATCAATCTTGTGGGTATCCTCTTCCGACATAATAGTGTTAAACAGGTATGCCCAGACATCCTTACCCTCTTCTCCCCAATCAGTGCAAAGAAACTGGGAATAATCTAACACTTCTACCCTAATAGAAGATATGCTCTCTTTTTTAGCAATGCTCTCTATTACTCCTTTTTTGAAAATTTCGCGGGGACTCTTCGAAACATTAAGGAAAAAATTAATCAACTCCTCCAACGATACCCCTTTTCTAATTTCTACGCTTTGGATCTTGCGGAAATGGAAAAACCTTGCCAGGTCTTCATAGAGTTGCGTTTTCTCAAAGACTTTTCCGTTAAAAAATAGCGAAACCGGAGCAAAAGCAATTCTTATAGGATTAACAAATGTTACCAGTAGTTCTATTTTCAGTTTGCAGTCTTCTATTGATTTTTTAAAAACGGGATGCTCAGGAAAATACACCGCAGCATTATTCAGCGCGACTTTAAAACTGTTAAGAAAATCGTGAAAAACTGTTTCAAGATCCATAGCTATGCTCTTTTTGAAGGCATCATTTTTGGAAACAAAAATCCCGTTAGGTTACATGTCCCTCACAAAATCTTTGAAACCTAACGGGCTATCGTTCTGCATAGAGAATGCCTTTTTCTCATCTCTTACTCAGGCAAAATATAAAGTTCCCGCGCCAACTCCTTACCACTTTTTGTCAAGAAAACCCTCTCTATTACCTCAGATACCTCTTCCTTATGATACCTGGCATACTCATCCTTAAAATTCACCAGCCAATCCGCGTCATAGAGCACCTTGAAATTTAATGTTTCCGCTTCCTTAGGGCTGTGATGATGGGCAATAATCGCGCAGACTTCATCAACGACTTCTTTTTTAAGCTGGATTTTTTCCATCATTTCCCGGGCAACCGCGGGGCCTTCAATTTCCTGATACCCGGCCGCGTGGCTGCCGTACTTTTCTTTTGCCTTACATATCCCTATATCATGAAGAATAGCCGCGGCAATCACCACTAAAGGCTCCGCCTTTTCCTTTTCCAAAAGCTGTTCGGCAAAACTAAGCACTTTTTTGGCATGGGTAATACTTTTAGTATCCTTCCCGAAATATCGCTCCATTTCAAAAACCAAAAGATCCTTTTTAGTCCTGTATTTATCTGTTGCCGGCGCTTGTTTCGCGGAAGCTAAAAGCTGTTGATAACGTTCCTGGCCAATGCATTCCACTGCCTTGGGGCACCACAACGCACAGCCAAAATCAACTTTAGGATTAATTACCTCATGCTTGCAGTTATAACATTTCCTTTTCGGTTCATCCTTAAAAAACTCGACTATCTCTTTACACTGAGGGCATTGCACCTCAACGGCATCTTCCGGCTTCCAGTATTGCGGGTTCTGCCCCGGGCATTTCGCGTCCGCCATGATTATTTCTTCCTTTTAAACACGAATAGACACGAATTTCACACGAATTAACACGAATAAATTATTTTTAATAAATTAGTGTCCATTCGGCCTTTTATTCGTGCAAATTCGTGCTTACCTAATCTCATCTATTACCTTAAGATTATAATACCCTATGACCTTTACTTTTGCTTTTGATTTGCTCACCAGCCAGTCATGGAATTTTTTCATAAAACGGCCGTGATCCTGCTTGGAATTCCATTCGTAAACTGAGGCATACTGGTTCTTATACTCAAGGCGTTTTACGGTAAGATAGCGGATAAACCCTTTAGCCTTCTTGGCATAACCGGCCCACATCTTACAGTCTTTACAATAAGCCTTGATTTCCTTAGCCTTAATCTCAAATAATACGGCGTGTGTAAACATTAGACCAATGGAGAGCTCATGGTCTATGGTCTATAGCCTATGTTTTCCCTATTGACTATTGACCATCGACTATCGACCCCTTATTATCTTTCCTTAAAATTTTTTATTCCCGTGCTTATAAGGGCGTTTACGGTTTTTTTGTATCTTCCGCGTAATTGCCTTTTGCAAATCTATACCGCGTGCCCCGCAATAATCAAATATCCGGATACAGCAATCTGCCAATTCCTCAGCAACATCCTCTTCTTGGGCATGGTTACGCATTGCCTCAAGCGCCTCTGAAAGTTCTGAATGCATCAGGGCAATTAATTCCCCATCATTCCTAGCATCATCCCACCAGCCTTTTTCTTTAGCAATGTGATGGGAAATATCCACCAGTTTCTTAACCGTTGCCATAGCTATCCTTGCGTTAAACGCTGCCTCACTAATTCACTCACCAATTTATTATCAGACCTGCCGGCAAACTTAGCCATGAGCTCCTTCATTACTTTCCCCATATCCTGAATACTGGTTGCACCCGTTGCCTTCACTACCTCTTCAATGATTTCCTTCATTTTCTCATCAGAAACCTGTTGGGGCAGGTATGCCAACAATATCTCAAGCTCCTTGGCCTCCTTTTCCACCAAATCCTGGCGGTTGCCGGCCTTAAACTGCTCGATGGAATCCCTGCGCTGTTTAACCAGCTTTCTTAAAACACTTATCACATCTTCGTCGGTTAAAGCATTTTGCCTTTTATCTATGGCTAGATTTTTCATTTGTGAACGTAAAAAACTAATGGTAGACACCTTTTCTGCGTCTTTGGCCTTCAATGCTTGCTTATAATCCTCTAAAATTTTTTCCTCTAACATCGCCGCTCTACTCCTTTTTTAAGCCTTTTTGCTCACTCGCATTTCTATCTCACAATCCCTTTAAAAATATCTCCATCCTCCTTAACGCCTCTCTTAAATTGCTAAAGCTGGAGGCATAGGAAATGCGGATATACCCTTCTCCCGACTTTCCAAAGGCGTTGCCGGGAACTACCGCCACTTTCTGCTCTTTAAGTAACTGCTGGCAGAAATCTATTGAGTTTAAGCTGGTGTTTTTTACCGAAGCAAAGGCATAAAACGCCCCTTGAGGCTTATTGCAGGATAATCCTATCCTATTGAGGTTATCTACCACAAATTCCCTTCTGCGCCGGTACTCACGCTTCATTTCTTCGACAGCTTTTCTCCCCGATTGCAAAGCTTCACAGGCTGCTATCTGACTAGTTATAGACACGCACATTATGGTATATTGGTGAATTTTAGTCATAGCCGCTATTATCTCTTTCGGGCCGCAGGCATACCCAACCCGCCAACCGGTCATAGCATAGCTTTTTGAAAATCCGTTTAGATAAAGGGTATTGTTTTTTAGCCCGGAGAGCGCCGCAAACGAAGTATGCGCGAAATCATAGGTAAGCTCATCATAGACCTCATCGCTAATTAATATAAGCTTATGCTTAAGGATAGCCTTTTTTAAACACTCCAGATCCCTCTTACTATACGATACTCCCGTAGGATTAGAAGGATAATTAATAATGATGGCTTTGGTTTTCGTATCGCAGTGCCGCTCAATTGCCTCAGGTGTAATTTTAAAGCCTGTAGGGGCGGTTGAAACATACACAGGGATACCCCCGGCAAGCGCTGTGACTGGCCCGTAAGAAACATAACAGGGTTCAGGAATTAAAACCTTATCTCCAGGGTTTATAATAGCCCTCATGGCTAAATCCAAGGCCTCGCTCACTCCCACAGTAATGAGGATTTCATCGTCTGGATCGTAGGTAACTTCATGATGATTCTTAAGAAAACGCGCAATTTGAAGCCTGAGCTTCATCATCCCTTTATTCGAGGTATAGCTGGTATACCCCTGTTCCAAGGAAAAGATAGCAGATTCCCTGACACTCCAAGGGGTAACAAAATCCGGCTCACCCACGCCCAGAGAGATGACATCCTTCATTCCCAGCACAAGGTCAAAGAAGGCACGGATACCTGAAGGTTGCATTTCTTGGACTACTTTAGAAATAATATCTTTCATAACAATGCTTAGTTCATTAGCTGTTTAGCTCGTTAGCTGTTTAGTAAAACAAAAAACATCTTTTCTTATTACTATCTACTGCCTACCCATAAACTAATCAGCTTATGTGCTACACGCTATACGCTAATACGATATCGCTATCCTCTTATTCTCTTCTCTATGCTTCAACATTACCCCATCCTCCTTATACTTCTTAAGCAGGAAATGGGTCACGGTTCCCCTAACATTCTCCATACAAGAAAGCTTTTCGGCAACAAAATTCGAAACCGTGTGCATATTCTTACCTTCAATGACTACCAACAAATCATACGTTCCTGAAATAAGGTAACAACTCGTAACCTCGGGAAACGAATAAATCCTCTCTGCAATCTTATCAAAACCTAAGTCTTTTTGCGGCACGATATTTACCTCGATGAGTGCCCGCACCTCAGACTCCTCGTCACGGGTAAGCTCTTTATTGATTACCGCTTTGTATTTTAAGATTACCCCCTCTTTCTCATATTTCCTTATTGCCTGCTTTACCTTTGAAACATCCTTATGAAGCATCTTGGCAATTTCTTCCGGACTGGTGCGCGCGTCTTTTTCTAAAATCTCTAAAATTTCATCCATTGCTTTCCCCCTCGTATACTATGTGTAGTTAACCATCTTAACTGCGGAAATCAGGTAATCGGGTGCTCAGAATTTGGTAATCAGGATATCAGGATGTCGGGAACAACACAACGGTCTTTTTCCTGATTCCCCGATGTCCCGATACCCAAATCCTAATCCCCTAGATGCCCTGATATCCGTTTGCAACATATTACCGCACTCCTTACCGAATTCTTGCTAATAGCTCATTATTTAGAAAGAAGAGAACTATTAATCTGCCTCCAAAGTTCTTTGGCTTCTACCTTTTCCTTACGGTCAAAATAGATATTTTTACCAGAGGCGGAAAGAGGAATACCTATAACAGGATTACACTCTTTCAATAAAGCTAACTTGTATCCTGCCAAGCCTGCCCGGTACATAATACGGTTATCAATATTAAAATGTGCCGCTGCCTTGGCAGCGCTTGAGACGGCGATACCTAAATCCAAAAGCTTAAACATACAAAAGGGTCCCGCCATAAAGATAGTTTCAGGCGACTTAGCGCTCATGAATTCCTGACAGCCTTTAAAGCCGCAGCCCCCGCAATTAAACCCCAATGGTTTACGGCCCTTCACTCCTAAAAGTATAAGGCAATCTGATTTGTCAATCACCTCCGCGTCGCTATGCCAATCCAACTCTATTGCCTTTTTCGTCTTTGCTTCCCTATTTTCTTTAATCAGAAAGGCCGCGATTTTTCTGATTTCATCTGCCGATGCTGCCTTTTCAGAATCACTCACTATCGTATACGAAATATCGTCAACCCCAGCGCTTTTGGGTGCGGTGCGGATGGCTATCCCGATAAGTTTCGCCGCCTCTTTTACCGCTTCCGTTTCCTGCATCTTACAAAGTAACTTTCATAAAATAATAGTTATATCTTGAAGACATGTTACGTTTACCGTTACGGTACACGGTACACGAAACTTTATTTGGTTAACAAGATATTATAGCTTACCCCATAAAGTTAAAATCCCGATAAGAATAAATATCCCTGCGCTGACAAAACGCAGGATATGGATAGGCACAAACTTTGCCACCACATCCCCTAACAAAACCGCTAAGAGAGTTGCTACCGCAAACGCCAGCATTGCCCCCCAAAATATCGGCCAGGGAGATTTAGTCTTCGCGGTCAGGCTTAAGACTGCCATCTCAGTTTTATCCGCTAATTCCGCGACAAGTATTGTGGTAAATGCGGTAAAAAAAATACGCCAATCCATTTTAAATTGTTAAAGTGTTAAAGCGTTAAACTGTTAAGCAGTTTAGCCATTTAGCAGTTTAACAGTTTGAAATGCAGCAATTTAAAGTATTTATCGCTTTTCTTTCACTGCCTGCGCCATGACAATTGCCTCAGCAACTTGATGCATTGATTTACGAGAATCCATGCTATACTTTTGAATCGTCCTGTACGAATCTGACTCTGATAACCCTTGTTCTTTCATTAGAATGCCTTTTGCCTTCTCTACCAACTTACGTGTCTCAAGCTCTTCCTGAATAATTTTTGATTTTACCATAAGCTCGGTATTCTCAATCACCATCGCGGCTTGATTGGCTATCGCGGTGAGCATATGCACTTCATTGTTGGTAAATTTATGCGGTTTTGAGGTATACAGGTTTATTACGCCGATGACCCTTCCCTTAACCATAAGCGGCACACACAACAAAGAGGCAAGCCCTTCATTTTCGGCAATATCCTTATATTTATATTCTTTTTCCTGAGTCACATCATAGACAGCAATAGGCCTTTTTTCTAAGGCAGCTTTTCCCGCTATGCCCTCACCAACCTTAAGCGGAGATTTTTTGTTATAGCTTTCGGATATTGACTGTGTTGCCCTGATTATCAATTCTTGTTTTTTCTCATCAAGAAGCATAAGCGAACAAATCTTCGAACGCAAGGTTTGGGCAGTAACTGTGACAATAAGCCGCAAGATATCGTCTAAATATAAATCCGAGGTAATTGCTTGCGCGATTTGAGAAAGCGCCTCAATCTGATTAGTGGTTTTTGGCATTTTTTCCTTTAACTATAGCGACACCCCGCGTCTTGGCCTTACCGTAGGCGGGGCCTTCGGAAAACCGCTTAAGATTTATTAAAGGGCGATTTTCCACGACAGGCTTTTACGCAGATTCCGCAGATATACTGGTCAACAATCTTTTGTTTTTGGAACTCCTTCAATAAGGCAAAACACCCTAAATGGTCAAAATCTTCTCTTTTTTCCTTTATTGCTTTTACTGGACATAGTACCACACACGCGCGGCAATTTCCACAATCTTCTTGCGTAGGCTTATCTGACTTTAAAGGCATATCCGTAAGCACCGTTACCAACCTGAACTGACTGCCTAACTTATTATTTACCATTAAATTATTTCTGCCAATCCAGCCTAATCCCGCTAAATACGCTATATGCTTATGGGAAAGGTGAGCAGTTTGTTTTTGCCAGTCAACGATTTGCGATGCGGGTATAGGAAGCGAGCGAAAACCTAAATTCTGGATATAATTGCTTAACCGCAGCGCTAATTGGTCCAAAAACATATTAATGGTGCGATAATGATGGAAATAAAGTTTGGTAGGTTGCTGCTCAATTTCACCTAAAACTTCGCACGAAGCGCGTACTCCAAGGCTGATTGCGCTCTGTAAACCCTCAACGATTCTTGGAGTAATAACAAAGGTACCTTTTAACGAGGATATCTCCGCCGCCCCAAAGAGGTCCGCGCCCCATTCCAGGCAAAACTTTTTTATTTTACGGTAATTTTCCAGTTTAGGCATAGCATTATCATATCATAAGAAAATGCGATGCTCAACGGTAATAATGATTGCTACAACTTCTCCGGATGGTGCCTGACCATCTTTGCCTCAGTCATATAAATCACGTCTTCGGCAATATTGGTAGCGTGGTCGCAGATACGCTCTAAGTGGCGGGTAACTAAAATTAAGGGAACCGCGCGCGGGGCGGTTGTGCCGTCTTTTACCATATAATCATAAATCAATTCCTTCTGGACCAAATCACGAAGCGCATCCGCTTCCCTATCAGCAAGCATAACCTTCTTTGCTAATTCCACATCCTTATTGATAAAGGCATCTATTGCCTCTTTTACCATTTTCTGGGCAATTTCGGCTAATTTCGGGATATCAATTAACGGTTTTAACGGTGGCTGAGCAATGAGTTCTTCCGCCCTCTGGGCAATATCTACCGCCAAATCCGCCATCCGCTCAAGGTCAGCATCACTCTGCATTGCCATGGTAATAAAACGCAAATCCTGGGCAACCGGCTGGCGAAGCGCGATTAAGTCCAAACAAAATTCATCAATCTTATTTTCTAACTCATCTATCTTTTTATCAGAAGCAATCACTGCCTCAGCCAGCGACTTATCCCTTTGCTTAAGCGCCTCTACTGATTTAAAAATGGCTTCTTCAACCAATGATGCCATAGTCAATATGTATTGGCGCAATTGCTTCAATTCTTCGTCAAAGATTCTTTCCATTATTCCTCCCTTGCAACCGCTGAAACGCGGAATTTGAATAAAAATTATGCTTTTCCGCTGAAGCGCGGAAATTCAATAAGTCTTCTTCTGTGTTTCTGCGGAACATTTACTTCTAACAGTTATTCAGCGCCTCCGCGGTTGCAATTACCCGTATCTGCCTGTAATATAATCCTCTGTCCGCTTGTCCTTGGGCGCGGTAAATATTTCTACTGTCTTTCCGAATTCAATCAGTTCACCCAAAAGCATAAATCCCGTATCATCAGAAACCCGCGCTGCCTGCTGCATATTGTGCGTCACTATCACTATCGTATACTCTTTTTTAAGCCGCTGCATCAGCTCTTCTATCTTGAGGGTTGCCTGCGGGTCAAGCGCTGAGCACGGCTCATCCATCAGCACTATATCCGGCTTAACCGCGATAGTCCGGGCAATACAAAGCCGCTGCTTCTGCTCTAACGATAACCCTAACGCATTCTTACGCAGTTTATCTTTTAAATCATTCCACAGCAGCACGGACTCTAAACTTTCCTGTACTATAGCGTCAAAATCATTCTTTTTTGCCAAGTGATGGACTTTAAGGCCGAAGATAACGTTCTCATACACCGAAAGTGGAAAAGGGTTTGGCCTCTGAAAGACCATACCTACTTTTTTACGCAATTTTACCAAATCATTAAACCCGCCGTCAAGAATACTCTTATCATCTATCAACACCTCTCCTTTCATGCGCACGCCTTCAACTAAGTCATTCATCCGGTTAAAAACCCTTAAAAGCGTAGACTTGCCGCATCCGGAGGGGCCGATAATAGCAGTGATACGCCTCTCGTCAAAGTCAAGGTGAATATGCTTTAAAGCGTGAAAAGCGCCATACCAGAGATTTAAGTCTTTTGCAATTATCTTTGACATTGTTGGAAATCACCTTGCTGTTCACATCCTTCGTCTCTCATCATACGTCCTTCGTAACATTGAGCTTTTTTACCCGAATTTCCCCTGTATATACTCTTCTGTCCTTTTATCCTTGGGAGCGGTAAATAGTTTATGCGTTTTGTCTATCTCTACCAACTCACCCGTAAGGAAAAAAGCTGTGCGGTCGCTTACCCGGGCTGCCTGCTTGGTATTATTGGTTACCAAGACAATAGTATATTTTTCTTTCAGCTTAAGCATTGACTCCTCTACTTTAGCAGTAGAAATAGGGTCAAGACCGGAGCAAGGCTCATCGAATAAAACTACCTCAGGCTTTACTGCCAAAGTGCGGGAAATACACAAGCGTTGCTGTTGGCCTCCTGAGAGTTTTGTCGCTAATTCTTTTAGCCTGTCCTTAACCTCATCCCACAAAAACGATGACTTAAGCGAATCCTCAACGATACCGTCTAGTTCACTTTTACTCTTACCATCGTGCATCCGCACCCCATAGGCAACATTGTCATAGATAGATATAGGAAGAACCTGCGGAAGGGCAAAAATCATCCCCACCCTTTTTCGTAACGCTTCAGGTTTTATGTGCTGGATATTTTTGTTATCCAAAATGACCTCGCCGCTCATCCGAAAACTCGCCTCCAATTCATTTAGGCGGTTAAGCTGCCTCAAAAAGGAAGTCTTGCCACTGTTGGCAGGGCCAATAACGCCAAGGATTTCATTACCCTGTATTTCCAGGTTCAGGCTCCTTAAAGCCAAAACCTTTCCAAACCAAATGCTAAGTTGTTGTATAATAATTTTACTGGTGACCTGGTGACCTGGTGACCTGGTGGCGTGGGTTACCATTTTTTCCTCTTCCTTAAGCGGGCACGAATCACTACCGCTATAATATTCATACTAAAAACAATGCCTACCAGAACAAGCGCGGTCGCGTACCTGGTTTCCGTACTAATGTTAGGGATTTGAGTAGAAATAATATACAGATGATACGGTAACGCCATTGCCTGGTCAAAAATAGAATCCGGAAGTTTGGGAAGATAAAAAGCGGCTACGGTAAATAAAATAGGCGCGGTTTCACCTGCCGCCCTGGCTAAGCTAAGGATCGCGCCGGTGAGTATCCCGGGGATAGCAAAAGGCAATACCGAATGCCGGATAGTCTGCCAACGGCTTAAACCTAAAGAATAACTTACCTCCCTAAAAGAATATGGGACACTCGCCAATGCCTCTCTTGAGGCAGTAATCACAATCGGAAGATTCATTATCGCTAACGTAAGCGCTCCGGAAAGGATTGAAACCCCAAATTTCATAAACGTAACAAATAATGCCAAACCGAATAAACCATAGACTACAGAGGAAACTCCTGAGAGATTAACAATGGCAAGCCGTATAAGGCGGGTGAGTAAATTATCCTTGGCATATTCGTTAAGATAAATGGCGGCAAGGAGCCCTATGGGCAGAGAAAAAACTATTGATAAGGAAACCAGATACAATGTCCCAACGATTGCCGGATAAATCCCTCCCCCGCGCATGCCATCCTTAGGCATGGTAGTCAAAAATTGCCAGTTGATCCCATGCCAGCCATTTTTGATAATAATCCCCAGAACAAAAAGCACCGGAAGCACTACCATAATAGTACACAAAAAAAGGATGCTAAAAGCGATTTTCTGCTTAGTAGTCGTCTTCATGCTCAAATAATTATCACAAATCTATTCGTGTCAATTCGGTTTTTCATTCGTGTTAATTCGTGTATTTATTTTTTATTCCTATGCAAAAACATATCCGCCGTCACATTAATAATAAAAGTAATCACAAAAAGGATTATGCCGATGGCAAACAGGGAATAATAATGCATGCTGCCGTGCACTGTCTCGCCCATTTCCGCGGCAATGGTCGCGGTAAGGGTGCGCACCGGCTGCAAAAAAGTAGTGGGAATTACCGCGGCGTTACCGGTAATCATCATTACCGCCATCGTCTCCCCGATAACCCTGCCAATACCCAGCATTGAGGCGGCTATAATTCCGGGGAGTGCCGCGTGGATAATCACCCTGTACATCGCCTGCCAACGAGTAGCCCCCAACGCCAAGGCCCCCTCCTTGTATGATTTTGGCACGGCATTAATCGCGTCTTCCGATATAGTAATAATAGTAGGCATTGCCATCAACCCAAGCATAATCGAACCGGATAAAGCGGTCAAGCCCGTAGGAAGATTAAATACATTTTTAAGAAAAGGAACCAAGGTTGTCATACCGATAAAACCCAACACTACCGAGGGTATGGCCGCGAGCATTTCAATCCCGGCTTTTAAAATATCCTTGATTCTTCCTTGGGCAACCTCTGAAATGTAAAAGGCGCAGGCAATACTTAAGGGAACAGAAACAATAATTGCCCCTAAGGTAACAATAAGCGAGCCTAATATTAAGGGTAATATTCCAAATTGTTCCGGGTCAGAAATCGGATACCAATACTTCCCGGTAATAAAGGTTTTAATGCTTATTTCCTTAAAAAACAAAAAACCTTCCTTAAGCAGAAAGGTAAAAATTAAAACGACAAACAGGATAGAAAGTATGCCGCTTAAGAAGATAAGCTTCTCAATGATAAATTCTTTGATCTGGCGCAATTTCATTTCAAGGGCACAAAGTCCGTATTTTTCACAATCTCCTGCCCCTCTGCCGACAAGGCAAAATCAACAAAGGCTTTCACTATTCCCTGCGGCTGGCCTCTCGTATAGAGTAAAAGAGGCCGGGAAATAGGATAAGAGGCATCCTGCACATTCTCTATCCCTGGAGCGATGTACGCGGACCCTTTGTCTTTTGCGATAGCTATCACCTTTTGCTTCGGGCTTATATAACCCATCCCGTAATAACCAATGGCATTGGGATTCTGGGAGACTTCTTCGGCAATTGCCTGACTTGATGGCATTAAAAGCGCCGAGGGAGAAAATTCCTCAGGCGATTTTTCATCGCCTTTTCTTAAGACATGTTCTTTAAAATATACATGGGTGCCTGAATTAACCTCCCGGGAAAGAATAACTATCGGCAGGTTATTGCCTCCCACCTCTTTCCAGTTCTTGATCTTACCGGTAAAGATATCCGCAAGCTGGCTAATGGTCAACTCAGAAACAGGATTAAACGGATGCGCTACTACCGCCAAGCCGTCTAAGGCCGACTTGATCTCAAAAGGCTCAATACCATTCTGCTTGGCCTTATTGATTTCCTTCGCCTTCATTGTCCGTGAAGATATAGCTATATCCGCTGTTCCCCCAATCAGCGCGGCAATGCCTGTCCCTGAGCCTCCTCCGGTAACCGCGGTGTTTGCCCCTGGATTCTTTTTACTGAACTCCTCAGCCCAAGCCTGGCCAAGATTGACCATAGTATCCGAGCCTTTAATCTGGATTGCGCCTTTTAACTCCTCAGCGAAAACCTGAACGCCCAAAACAGACATCACCAAACATGCTCCTAATATTCCTTTTAAAATTCGCATACCGCCTCCTTTTTAGAAAAATACAAGATTTTTAAGATACCCAAACGCCTCTACCTCAAATGTGAAAACATATTATATAATTTTATTATGACAATGTAAAGAGAGAATGCGGGCAGGTGTGGCAGGTGTGCTTTGGGTGCGGAAAACTAAGTATGATTATTCAATTTTTCAGGATGGTGCCGAACCACCTTAGCCTTAACCATATAAATCACGTCTTCAGCTATATTGGTGGCATGGTCGCAGATGCGCTCCAGATGGCGGGCAATCAAAAGTAAAGGGATGGCGCGGGAAACAGCAGATTTATCCTTGGCTATATAGTCATTGATCAATTCAGCCTGCACTTTATTACGCAGGCTATCGGCATCCTTATCGCGTAAAATCACCTTCTTTGCTAAAAACACATCTGCCTTGACAAAGGAGTCCAAGGCGTCTTTGGTCATATGTTGAGCTAATACGGCGAGCTGGGGGATATCCACCAAGGGCTTAAGCAGGGGCTTCCCTGCAAGCTCCAGAATCCGCTGGGCAATATCCACGGCTAAATCGGCCATCCTTTCCAGATCGGTTGAAATCTTCATTACCATAGTAATAAACCGTAAATCCACCGCCATAGGCTGATACAACGCGAGTAAATCCAGGCTCTTTTCATCAATGCTAAGCTCCAGTTCGTCAACCGCCTTATCGGAACAAATAACCTTTTCCGCCGCAGGCCTGTCTAATTGTTTCAAAGCTTCCATAGCGGCACCGATAGCATATTCTACCAGGCTGCCCATACGCAAGATATCCGCCTTGAGTTCCTGCAATTCTGTATCTAAATGCCTTTCCATTATTTTTCCTCCGATTATCCAAACCTTCCCGTAATATAATCCTCGGTGCGCTTGTCTTTGGGCGCGGTAAAGAGTTCCTGGGTTTTCCCAAACTCAATTAATTCTCCTAACAAGAAAAAACCGGCGTATTCAGATACCCGCGCCGCCTGCTGCATATTGTGGGTCACGATAATGATAGTGTAGCTTTGTTTTAAATGATGAATAAGCTCCTCTATTTTAGCGGTGGAAATCGGGTCAAGCGCGGAACACGGCTCATCAAAGAGGATGACCTCGGGCTGAGTGGCTAATGTCCGGGCAATACATAAGCGCTGCTGCTGGCCTCCGGAAAGGGTGAGCGCGTTCTGTTTCAAATTATCCTTTACCTCATCCCAGAGGGCGGCTTTTTTAAGGCTGGATTCTACAGTTTCATCTATAGTATCTTTGATATTTAAGCCGTGAATTCTTAAGCCGTAGGCGATATTTTCATAAATGGACTTCGGAAAGGGATTAGGCTTCTGAAATACCATGCCGATACGCCGGCGCAGTTCGACCACATCCGTTTCTTTATCATAAATATCCTTCTGCCGGTAAATGATATCTCCGGAAATCCGAAAAGAAGGAATCAAATCATTGATGCGGTTAAGTGAACGGATAAAGGTGCTTTTGCCGCATCCGGAAGGGCCAATTAAGGCCGTTACCGTATTGGGCATAATAGAAACGCTCACTCCCTTTATCACTTCTTTCCTCGCGTAAGAAACGCGCATTTGTGTTATGCTGAACGCCGCATTATCCATCTTTACCACCTTGTCTTTTTTCGTTGACGGTAACGTACAATTACGGCAATACTGTTCATTGCCAAAGTAATTCCCAAAAGAACAATAATGCCTGCCGAGGCATTCACGGAAAAACCTTTTTGCGGGCGGGACACCCAGTTAAATATCTGGATAGGCAATGCCGTGAAAGGGTCAAATAACCCCTGAAGGCCCACACGGATAAAGGGGAATTCTCCCGATAAAATAACCGGCGGCTGGGGCAGGAAAGCAATATAGGTAAGGGCGCCTATGGTGATTAACGGGGCGGTCTCTCCCACTGCCCGGGACATTGCCAGAATGACCCCGGTCATAATGTTGCCCAGCGCCGCGGGGAGCACCTGGAGATATACCGTCTGCCACTTGGTTGCCCCTACGGCGTAGGAGGCCTCCCGGATGGAAAAAGGTATGGCTCGAAGCGCCTCGCGCGTAGAAAGAATGATTACCGGTAAGACTAAAATGGCTAAAGTAAGCCCTCCGGCAAGGACGCTTCTATCCAGATTAAACCAGCGCACAAAAAGCCCTAAACCCAAAAGCCCGAAGATTACCGACGGCACCCCGGCAAGATTAGCAATACTTATCTCAATTAAAGCAGTGAGCCTGTTTTTGGGGGCGTATTCCTCAAGATAGATAGCTGAGCCTATTCCCAAAGGAATAGCGATAAATGCGGTAACCGCCATAATCCAAAGCGTACCCACCCAGGCCGAAAGTATCCCCGCGGCTTCCGGCTTACGCGAGGGAAAACTGGTAAAGAAGCCAAGGCTAAGCCTTGACGCGCCATCTAAAAACACATCAATAAACAGAACCAATAGCACCAACATTCCAAATACCGTTGTGAGAATGCCCAACACCTTAAACAGCCCATCCAGCCTCTTATTGAGTATTCTTTTATTCATATACTTGTTGAAAATGTTTTCTTAATTTATAGCTTACGATATTTAAAAAATAGGTCATCACAAACAAAAACATCCCGCAGGCAAAGATAGTGCTATATTCCAGGCTGCCATGGGGAGTATCGCCTAAACTTACCTGGACAATATAGGCGGTAATTGTCTCAACCGGAACCAAAGGATTTAAGGTCAGCCTGGGCTGCTGGCCGGCGGCAATGGCCACTATCATCGTCTCGCCCATCGCCCTGGATATGGCCAAAACGCAGGCGGCGCAGACCCCGGAAAAAGCCGCCGGCAGAACTATCCTTAAGGACACCTGCATCCTGTTTGAACCTAAGGCGTATCCCGCCTCGCGCAGGCCCATCGGTACGGCGTGAAAGGCATCTTCGCTCAAGGATGAAATCAAAGGGATAATCATTGTCCCCATTACCAAACCGCTGGAGAGGGAATTAAACCCGCTCATCCCGGGGATGCATTTCCTTAATAACGGGGTAACAAACAAAAGCGCGAAATAACCATACACCACCGTGGGGATTGCCGCCAATATTTCCATTACCGGCTTGATGATATCCCTGGCCTTTTCCGAGGCGTATTCGCTTAAGTATACCGCGCTGATCAAGCCAACGGGAAGCGCGATAAGCATCGCGATCAGGGTGGTTAGAAGCGTCCCGCACAAAAGCGGCAGGATGCCAAAATGCTTCTTGACAAAAAGCGGCGTCCACTGGGTATCCGTAAAAAACTTTAAAAGCGATACCTCCTTAAAAAAGGCGAAGGCCTCAAAGGACAAGACCGCGATAATCCCTACGGTGGCGAATATGGAAACTAAGCTAAAGAGAAAAAGCAGTTTCTCAATCAGATATTCTTTTAATTTTTGAAACTTATTCTTCCTAAACATATTTTTAGCTTATTTCTGGCGCTTCAGCAAATCTTCAATCTTAACCCCTATGGCCGCGCCCTTACCGCCAAAGACAGAGCCTTTGACCCGCTTCTTAAAACGCTCTAAGGCCGCTTGGTAGGCCGCATCCGGCAAAGGGATGTAACCGACTTCTTTTACTAATTGCCCGGCATGGTTAAGGTAAAACTCCACGAATTTTGCCACTTCTTCCTTTTGGGCCGATTGGACGCTTACATAGATAAATATGGGCCGGGCCAAAGGCTGATAGGTTGAATCCATTACCGTCTCTATTGCCGGCGCGACAGGCCCTTTGCCATTAGCGTCATTTTCATCATCAATAGCCACCAGCTTAAGCTTATCCTTATTCTGCTCATAATAAGCCAGCCCAAAATACCCTAAGCCATTCTCTTCCGAAGAGACCCCTTCTACCAGCACATTATCATCTTCGCTGGCGGTGAAGTCGCCGCGACTGGCCCCGGATTTGCCGCAGATTGCCTCGGTAAAGTAATCAAACGTCCCAGAGTCTGTTCCCGCGCCGTAAAGCCGCAATTCTTTATCCGGAAAACCCGCGCGTATCTGACTCCATTTAGTAATTGTCTCTTGGGCATCCGGCTCCCACATCTTCTTTAATTCCTTAACCGTAAGATGGCTTACCCAGGTGTTCTGCGGATTAACCACCACCGCCAGGCCGTCATAGGCCACCGGAAGCTCGATGTATTCAATATTATTTTCTCTGGCTAAATCCACCTCTTTGGGTTTTATGGGACGGGAGGCATCGCTGATATCGGTTTCTCCGCGGCCAAACCTCTTAAACCCGCCGCCGGTTCCGGAAATACCCACCATCACCTTTATCCCGCTATTTTCCTTCTGAAATTCCTCGGCCACGGCCTCAGTAATGGGAAAGACGGTGCTTGAGCCGTCCACCTTGATTAATTTCGCGGCGTAGGCCTGATTAACGCAGGCGATAACCGCTATTACCATAAAGCACATTATCCTTTTCATGTCTTTTTTCTCCTTTTAGATTCTATAGGTTAAAATTTGAAATTCAAATCCACCTGGAATAAATTCTCGGTCTTGACCCGAGAATCACTATGAGTAGTGGTTAAATCCGTACGATAATAATCCAACTCCAAGCTCCAATTCTTACCTAAACCGTAAGTAAAGAGTATTTCATTCCCCCTGATTCCGGTCCTTCCGCCATATCTATCCGAATCCGGAAATGTATCCAACCAGGCATCGGTGGCCAGCATAGTGTAAAAATACCTCAACTGCCATTGCTTGGCATTGCTCACCTTCGCGTGGCCTATCTTAAATCCGGCAAGGTATCCGCTCTTTGAGGAAGGCAGATTATGAACATATTCGCTGAAAAGCGAAACATAAGGCAAGCCTATACCCATAAACCGCAGAGGGTCTTTAACGGCTAATTCCACACTTGGACTAACAGCGCTAAGGCCATACCACAGGCCGCGCTTTCCGTTATTGGTATTACTGCTTGCGGAATGGTCCAGGATCGCTCCCTTAACCTGGCTGCTTCCGTAATACGCGGTGGCCAGATTCAGGCTGGTTTTATCATTCATCTTCCACTTGAGCCCCGGCTGTAAGGCGTAGATCCAGGGGTCGGAGGCGGCCGCGTTTTCATCCAGGATAAAGACGCCGGTATTAAGATAGGTTTCTAACCGGTCATTTACCTTACCATTTAATTTTGCCGCCAAACCTTCAGGATTAATATCCGTATCCCAAAGCAAATCCCCTGGCTCCCAGAGCGGATTTTTCATCCTTCCGCCTGAAAACGCGGCCCAGGCCAAAGGCGCGTATTCAGCATAGGCATAGTCCAGCCTAATATCCTTAAGCTCAAAACTGTTTTCTAAGGTTTGATTGGTGGAACGGGGGTCAGTGCCGCCGGTTGCCAAACCAAAAAGCACTTTGGTTTGGTCATTTACCTTAGTCTCCGCGCCCAGCCTAAACCTGATTCTGCCCCTATCCCTCTCAGTGGTATTTCCGGAGTTGGTATTACTGCCTTTTTTCTTCTCATACTGATAACGCAGGCGGAAATCACCCTTCAATTTCATCTCCCTTACCCAGCCGGGCAAGCTCTGCTTAAGCCCTTCTTCCCTTACTATCTTTTCATCCTCAGCAATCTCGCTTTTTAGCTTGATTGCCTCCTGACGCTCCAGAATCCCCTTTTCTACCAGTTTCTCAATCAGGGCATCCACCTGGGTAGTCGCGGCGAAACATACGGGGCCAACCCCCAGAAACCATACCGCTAAAACTATCATCCCTATTTTATTTACCATTTCATTTCTCCTTGATTAAAACTCCTTTTATCTTTTTTTCGCCTGCCTTATCCAATGGCGCAAAAACGGCGTATCTGGCGCAGCTGCGTTTCCGCGGACTTCAGGCTGTTAGCGGTAAACTCGCTTTCCACGCTCTCTCTTTCTTCTATCGCCGAGAGCACGTCGTGCAGTCGGTTAATCAGCGCACGAAGTGAGCTTGCGAGAAAATCCTTTTCCAAGTTAAATAAAGTTCCTGTCATATGTCTTCACCTCCTCTCTCATATTCGTTTTACAACTAAAGTATAAGATATGGAGGTAAAGTCCGCTTCAAGACAATGTAAAATCCGGGTAAAATAAAAAACCCGCCCAAGCCATACCTCAATGGCTTAAACGGGTGTAGAATTCAGGTAAAAACTATTTTGGGAGAATAAAAGAAAATTCCGAGCCGAGGCCTTCGCTGCTTTCTACCTCTATACTTCCTCCGTGCGATTCAATGATATGTTTGACTATTGATAAGCCTAACCCCGTTCCTCCCATGGCGCGCGAACGGGCCTTATCCACGCGGTAGAAACGCTCAAAGATTCTCGAGATATCCTTAGGAGGAATACCCTCCCCAGAGTCCTTGACTATGACCTTGATTTTGTTATCAGGAAGCTCCTGGGCATAAATCTTTATACTGCCTTTTTGGCGGTTAAACTTAACGGCATTATCAATGAGATTGGTAAAAACCTGTTCTATCTTATCTTTATCCGCGTTAACGATAAGATTTCCGGGGAGTTCATTTCTTGCTTCAACCTCTTTCTTTTCTAGCTGTGCCTCAAAATTCATCAAAATCTTATCCGCCAGTTCCTTAAAATTCACTTCCTGCGCGCGTAAAGAAACTCCGCGTTCCTCCAAAGAAGCTAAATCCAATAAATCATTGATCAGGCTCTCCAGGCGATTAGTATGCTCCTGAATAACCCTTAAGAATTCCCGGTTATTTTCCTTATCATCGATAGCCCCCTCAAGAAGGGTTTCCACAAAACCTTTAATAGAGGTAAGGGGCGTCTTTAATTCATGGGAAACATTGGCCACAAAATCCGAGCGGACCCTCTCAAGCCTGCGCATCTGGGTAATATCGTGAATAACCAAGACACAGCCCGCAACAGCCCTATCTTCAAAGATAGCTGAGGCATTGATTTTAAATACTTTCTGTACCGGTAAGATAAGGTTAAGTTCATTTGATAGCGGCTCGCCGCTTTTTAAAACACGGCTAATAATCTCGAAAATATCGTTATTACGGATAACCTCTAAAAACAGCCTGCCCTCGGCATCCTGTTTTTTGATATTAAATATCTTCTCCGCTGTCGGATTAAGAGACAAAACCCTGCCATCCTTATCTATGGCAATAACCCCTTCAACCATACTGGTTAAGATGGCTTTGCCCTTGACTGCTTCCCTATTAAGAACATTTATTTGGGCGGTTAACGCGGAAATTGAACTGTCAATTACCTGTGCCAGCCTCCCGAGCGCGCCTTTTGAGTAAATGTTAATCCTCTGCTGGAGATTGCCCCTTGCAATTTCCTCTAATACTGCCGTCATTTTTCTTATATGCCGCCCGGGCTGCCAGAAAAACATGATATCTTTTTACTCCTCTTCTTGCTCAAAACGGTAACCGTAGTTTTTTACGGTAACAACGCGTTTTGCTTCTGTTTTTAGCTTCTTGCGCAGGGTCTGTATATGCACATCCACCGTGCGGCTCTGAATCTCAACGGCATTGTCAAAACCCCATATAGTATCCAAAAGATAATCCCGGGATAAAACCCTGCCCTTGGCCTTTATCAAGGCCGATAACAACTCAAATTCTTTAGCCGTAAGTTCGGCAGGCTTATTCCCTATAGCTACTTTAATCTTAGAAAAATCAATTGTTAGGTTTCCTATCTTAAAAATCTCCGGCAGTTTATCTTTTTCCCGCGCCCGGCGAAGCACCGCTTTAACGCGCGCGGTCAGCTCCCGGATACTAAACGGCTTGGTTATATAGTCATCCGCTCCCAATTCAAGCCCCACAATTTTATCCGTTTCCTGGGCCTTAGCGGTGAGCATAATAATTGGAATATGCGCGGTGCCGGGAGACTGTTTCAAAGACTTACATACTTCCAGCCCGTCAATCTCAGGAAGCATCAAATCTAGGATAATAATGTCGGGATGTTCTCTTTCGGCCCGCGTTAAAGCCCTCTGTCCGTTAGAAGCGCTTATTATCCGAAAACCCTCCTTCTTAAAATTATACTCAAGCATCTTAACGATATCGGGTTCGTCTTCTATGATGAGAATTTTTTCCTGCATTTTAGGATAGACGGAATCTGTAGAAACCGGGAGTTTTAAAATAAGATTTTGTCACAACGATTCGATAAGTTTTCATAAACTTTCCATTTTTCTTCACCATAAAGCAGGGATAGCTTGTCATAACTACCCCTACTTTATGGTTTATTTTACCCTAACGTTAAAATAAAGCAATCTGTTGTTTATTCCTTGTAGGCCGAGAGGATTACTTCACTTATCTGGCTGCGCTTTTCTTTGGTGGCAGGCAATGCCACTTGATACCATTTACCGTCTTTGCCGGGCTGGCTGGGCATACTGACAAACAAGCCTTCCTGGCCTTGCATTATCTTAAACCCTTTGACAATAAGGCAGCCGCCTATGGCTAAATCCACAAATGCCTTAAGCTTACTGCCTTCCTTCTCGACCCTAAAGAGCCGAGCCACCTGAAGATCGCTACTTTCTACCATCTCGCCACCTCCTCAATGTGCCCGCCAATCTTTGTGGCGGGCGAATTGACCCCGCACCTTTTTTGTATTCAAGTTTTTTAATTTTTAAAACGTGAATAAATAAAAGGGGCGGGATAAGTTTCAGACATCTCAACTATGGCCTTTCCCTTACCATAATTTTTGTCCTTACTTATATAGACGTAAGAAATGGCTATTTTCGTGCAAATATTTTCAATGAGCGCACAAGTTATGAAGCCGCCGTTTTTGCGGCAGGCGAACATAACTTGTAAGCGCGAATTGACCCCGCGGAGCGAGGCAAAATTATCGCAAGAAAATTTTGCCTCAGTTTGCGAAGCGGGGTAAATCACTGCTTACCGTCAGAGGCGAATTGATCCCGCCAAGCTTTGTGGCAGAGAGGCCGAAGGCTGAATTTTAGCTGTGGGTAAACAAAATATAGCCATCAGAGTGGCGTTGTCTGCGGTAAAAACAGCTCTCCCGCCTTATTATTTCTTAAATAATCTATAAAGGTTACGGCCACCATGCACTATAGTCAAAATAAAAATGGTTTTAGCGTTTATTTTATAGATAATCCTATAGTTTTGGTATATAACTTCACGAATATTTTTATTGCCGTATTCGGGGACGATGCGGCCCATCAAGGGGAAAGATATAATTTTCTCAACGGCGGCAATTATCTTTTCGATGAAAATTGCGGCGTAGTAAGGGGAATCGTGAGCAATATAATCACGTAAGTTTTCTAAATCGGCAACGGCGGGCGACGACCATACTATTATCATTTTGAGAGTAACCGCTTTTTTGCTTCTTCGTGTGAGACGGTTTTCCCTTTACTAACGGCATCAAGCGCCACCTCAATCTTTTTTGTCACATAAAGCTCATATAACAAATCATCCCACGTAGCATTTTTAGATAACCTGTTAATTATTTTCTTTGCCTCTTCTTTTACAGTACTCATTGGTTTACCTCCACCATAATTATAACATAGAAGCTGTTAGTTTCCCACCATTTATAGAAAGATCATAGCGGCTTTTTTAACGTTTATAATGTCTCTGCCGCCTTAGTGCTTCCTCTCAAATACCTTTTCTGGCTTTTCCCTGCCGCTATCTTCCTGATGATGGCTCAAGTTGCGAAAAATCATCACCAGATTCCTGCTTCCCTCAACGCTGAGTGCCCATTTAATCCCTAGAATAAGGCTTAAGGTCAAAAACTGAAAGAAATACCGCTTAATGAAAAAAGAAAGCAAGAAACTCATCATACTCAAAATAAACCACTTTTGTTTGGCTAAGCTTTGGGTCAGGCTCACCTTCTTCTTTGACGCATCAACCGCATCCTTTGCCACTACCAGCAAATCCAGGCAATAGCCGCAATCTGCCAAGTGCTTCTCAATTTTATCCCTTTGGCTTGGCGGTAATGTTTTATCCAAATACTTCCCTAATTCCAGTTCTGAAGGACAAAGCGAAGTTCTTTTAAGGATAGGCTCTCTCCTTCCAAAACTCTTCTTTATGATTTTCTCTAAATCTGGCATATTTTTCTCCCCTACTTTATAAGACGTAAAATTAAGCTATTTTCGTGCAAAAATCTTAGAAACCATCTGCGCACCTCCGCGGTGCGTACCGCAGGGGGGGATGTTCAGCTTTAAATCAAATATCGCTATGCCCATGTTTTCTTAGCACTTCCCTGAAATGCAGCATTGTCCGGCGCAAGATGCTTGAGACAGTATTAATAGGGATTTTCATAAATTTCGCGATTTCCCTATGAGTCTTATTATGCTGAAGGTTGAGCCTCAAGATAAGCCTTTCCCTCGGCTCTAAAGACTCAATAAGCTTTTCTACCGCCAAGCTAAAATCATCCTGAATGAGTTCTTTCAGTGGATCAGCTGCTGAAGCTAAAAGGGGTATAATTTCCTGCGAGGCGCCCTCATCATTAAAGAAAAAAGAATCCTGACGGTTAAACTTTGCATGGGAACGGATAAAGTCAATCGCGGCATTCTGAGAAACAATGGCAAGCCAGCCGCTAATTCTGTCTTCATCCTTGACTAAGGCTAACTTATTATTCTTCCAGATATCAAGGAATATCCCTTGAGTAATATCCTTAATATCTTCTATGGTATGTGAGAAATTGTGGCGGTGTAGCCTGGCACGGACAGCCCTTTCTACAAGCGGCCGAAAGCGTAAAACAAATTCACTCCATGCGGGCTTATCTTTTTGCAGGCACTTAGCGACTAATTCTTTTAAGGTAAGCACAATAGGCTTGCTGGATATCCTTAAGGCAATCCCCGCCGAATTTTTCTAATAGGCAGTTGGCAATTTCAAAGGCTGTCATGCTTTCCGCGACTACGCCCGCGGCCTCAACCGCGCAGGTGTCAGCGCGCTGAATAGAAGCAAGCATAGCCTTTTTAGTTTTAATATCTACCGAGGCTAAAGGCTTATTCAAAGTAGCAATGGGCTTCATATAGCCGCGAATAATGATATCCTGGCCATTTGAAATTCCCCCTTCGATACCACCGGCATTATTAGTCTTTCGGTAGTAACCGTTAGCCTTTGAATAGTAAATGGCATCGTGGACTCGTGAGCCAAACCTATGTGCGCACTCTAACCCCAAGCCAAACTCTATAGCTTTAATTCCAGGGACAGACATAATAGCTCCAGCCAAGCGAGCGTTAAGGCGCCTGTCTGGCTGGACATAACTGCCTAAGCCCACGGGAACCCCGCGAATAGCCACCTCAAAACTTCCGCCTACGCTATCTTTTTTGCGCATAGCTTCATCTATTATCTTCCGCATTTCTTCTTTGATGGTTTTTCCGCCAATAGAAAGCACTTTAGAGCTAACAGTGATGTCAAACTCCGCCAAGAATATTTTGCATACCGCGCCTATGGCAACCCGTGCCGCGGTCTCCCGCGCCGATGCCCTCTCTAATACAGGACGGGCATCACTAAAGCCATATTTTAACAACCCAGCCAAATCCGCGTGCCCCGGGCGGGGATTGGTAATAGCGGCTTGCCTATCGATACTAAAATCCTTATTCTGAATAAGCATTCCTACAGGGCTTCCAATGGTCAGGCCCTTATGCAACCCTGAGATTATCTCAACCGTATCTTTCTCAATCTGCATCCGAGCGCCCCTGCCATAGCCTGCTTGGCGCCGGGCGAGCTCAGCATCAATTCCTTCTTTTTGAACCTTTAGCCCGCTTGGTAAACCTTCCAAAATTGCCATCAAAGCCTTGCCATGCGACTCCCCCGCGATTAAATAACGTAACATCTTTGCCTCCAGTCTTTGCCTCACGGAGGCGGAGCCTCCGCGAGAAAATATGCTATAGCGCAATGGTAAACCAATCCTACTGAAATATTCTTTCTAAGCGCGCCGAAACATCTGCTCAGGATAAGTTATAAAATACTTATTCATAATGCGTCCACATACGGATAATTTTTACCGTGCGCAATTCTTTTATCACTTGATATACCAGCCGGTGCTGAATATTTATTCTACGGGAATAAGCGCCTTCTAAGTCGCCGACCAATTTCTCAAAAGAAGGAGGATTTTGAAAAGGATTCACTTTTAAGATTTCTAAAAGGGCTTCCGCTTTAGGCCGCAGCCCTGAAACAAAAAGTTTTTTTGCGTCTTTTTGCGCCTGCCTTGTATATACTATCTGCCACCTTACCATTTAAGGGCCTTGGCGCATCGTGAAACTGGCTCTTTTAAGCCCTTCTGAATGGATGCGCGCATCCCCGGAATAGAAAGCAAGTACAATGTTTCGTTTATCGCGCGCCAGTCCTCTTCAGATATTAACACCGCGTTGTGGCGTTTTCCAGTAATTTGCACAGGCTCATGCGATGCGGTAATAACATCCAGCAGTTTATATAGTCGGCTTCGCGCTTGTGTGGCGGTTAACGTAGTCATACAATCACCTCCTGCCTAAAGCGTACCATAAAGCGTACGCATTGTCAAGACTGTTTCCATCTTCATTATAACTTAGGTTTCTTATAATTCACATAATCCCTAAGCACCTGTTTATGATCAAAGGCCAGGTTAAGCTTTGACGCGTCTTCAGGTTTAAAAACCTTAAGATTAGCGGCATCTGAATCTGCCTTGGGGACGCCTTTGCCTTTGGCGGTAAAAACCGTAGTTACGGTGTGAAAACGGGGGTCGCGTCCTGGTTTAGAATAGGTATGCAATTGTTTTAAATCATAAATATCCAGGGATGTTTCTTCTTTTGCCTCTCTCACCGCGCAATCTTCTAAACTCTCATTATAATCAAGAAACCCCCCGGGAATAGCCCAACCGTACGGCGGGTTTGAGCGCTCTATCAGCACAATACCGCCTGGCAATTCTATGATTATGTCTACGGTAATAAACGGCCCTGATTGCAATTTATGAATCATATATTCCAAATAGCTCAACGCGTTTTTATTAAATATACCGTAGGCCTTCTTATCATAAAGCACAAAAACTATCTCTTTTAAAGAAGTCTCGGGATAATCAAACCATATATGGCGAAATACCTCCTGGGCCATAATTTTAGCCGCGCCTACCTCTGGGAACCCTCCCACCCCACAGCCAAGCGCGGGAAAAGCAATTGAAGATATTTTTAATTTTTCCGCTTCTTTTAAAGCATTGGCGCACGATGAACGGATTTTCAGCTCATCAGTCCTTGAGTCCATGCCCATTGTTGCCGCGTGAATCACATATTTTGCCTTCAAATCGCCTGCTGATGTAGCGACAGCCTCACCGATTTCTATCGGCCCTTTTTTCACCGCCTCATCCTCAATACATTGTCCGCCCTTTTTCTTGATTGCGCCCGCCACCCCTCCCCCCATCCAAAGTTCGTTATTGGCGGCATTAACTATAGCACCTACACTTTGTTCGGTAATATCTCCTTGTACTATGGTAAGCTCTGCCTTCTTTATCTTCATCATTTCCTTTAACCCGCTAAGTTCAAGTTCTGACACAAAATCCGGCTTATAAAAAGCTGCTTCTATAATTTTTCAAGGGTAAGTTTCTTCTTCGCCTGGTCAATCGTCAACTTGAATCGTCCTAAAAATGACATGCCACAAAGCCCATCTTTAAAGCCGGCATTAGTAATATTCTCTGGCATAATCGCGGCCGGAACATCATTAACCACCATACTTTCCACACGAACACTTTCTAAGAGAAAGAATTTTGCTTGTACTTTCTCTCCGTTGGCTACTTGCAATTCAACATGCTCTTTTATTTCATCCGGATTTATCCCTAGCTTTAAGGCAACCGCGTGCGTTATAGTAAAGAGCGACGCCCCTGTGTCAACGATAAGCTTAGCCGAGACTTTACCATTTAACAAAGCCTCCACCACAATATGCCCTGAATCTTCATTTTCGATTGCGACGTCTTTGGGCTTACGTTCTTCTTCTACCTGACGCCTTGCTTCTGCTTGCTTTCGCTCCATCCAACGCTCTTTGATTACTTCTGACTCTTGGGAATTAGATTTATATATCTTCGTAATTCTATCTTTTCTAAAGGTAACCGTACCGAATCCTACGTTTAATTCTATTTTATCTTTATCTTCCCTCTCTATAATTCCTTCTACCTGACGCCCATTATGAAGATACAGGGTATCCGCGTATCCCCTCTGAAAGGGAAAAACCGCGCCTATCACTAAAACCATTACTGCGACACTTGGCCTCATTGCGCCCCTCTTGTAATTTTCTCCCAGATGAAAATAACACACTTACCCAAAAGCCAAATAGCCGCTAGTGCCAAGAGAACCATCAGGCAAATCCGCAAAAGAAACCCTGCAAGTAAAAGTAGAGGATAGAGTAAAAACACAACTCCCAACAATAAAACGAGCGCAATCAGAAATAATAATCCTGTAAGAAAGGCTTTCATGATTTTTTTACTCTTTCTTTTACAAAAGCCCCTGCAAGCGCCAATGCCTGAGCTTTCGTTGTTATTTCACCTACCGCTTGAGACTCTTCAGCTTCAGCTAAAACTTTCCCAATCAACGGGCCGGGAGAAAGGTTACAATGTTTCATCACATCATTGCCATCGATAAGCCTCGGCAGTTTTATTTCTTTCTCTTTACTGAAAAATTCTTTGGCTAATTCCAAACATACGTCTTCATGATGCTTTCGGTTTGCCCCGCGGGTTAACGGCCCGCGGGTTGAACGTTGGTCTGCTATCGATAATAAAATGATGCTTACAGCCTCACGCTGGGTATCCCGGAAGTATTTGAATACCGCCCGGCGGCTTAAATGCTTAATATCCGCCATATACCCGGGACGCAAATGCCAGAAAATAATTTTTTCCAAGGCATTTCTCTCATCATTTGCTAAACGCAGCCGCCCGGCAATCCCTCGCGCGATATTTCGCCCTGCCCTTTCATGGCCATGAAAACACGTTTTTCTTCCGACACGCCTCTTTGCGATAGGTTTTCCTATATCATGTAAAAATGCCCCTAATTTTAAAAGCGCGCGCTTGGTATGAGTTCCCGCGACTACCTGATTAAGGTAGTCCTGGATATTCCTATGGCGCTTCAGTTGCTCAAAGAGTATTTCGATCTGCTTAAGCGTTTCCAACGAATGGCCGTAAACATCAAGATGATGGTACGGCCCCTGGCTGACCTTACGCATACTTTTAATTTCAGGGATAATTTCATCTAAAACCTTAAGCTTATCCATAGACGCAAAAGTCGTAAAGGCGTTTTCTGAATTCATGATTTTAAACAGCTCTTCAGTGATACGTTCAAAAGCGGACGATGTAACGCTTTTTTTATATTTTGCTATTGCCGCTTTTGTCTTTGGCGCGATGTTAAAATTCAATACCGCGCTCAGGCTAAATGCCCTCAATATCCGTACCGGGTCCTCTGGCAGGCTGAAGTCAGAAATTACGCGAATAGTCTTGGCCTTAATATCCTTTCGCGCGCGATAGTTATCAATCAGTATCTCATCAGCGCTTTTTGCCTGCTTTATTCTTTTTAAATTTACCGCCAATGAATTAACCGTAAAATCACGGTGCAACAAATCCTCATTGATATCTTTGCCGCGAAAATCAGTAAAATCGAAATTACAGGAAAAGCTGTTGTCTCGGTAAATAATCCGCGTTGAGCCATGCTCCTTGTCTAAGATCACAAAGCCGCTCTTTAGTTTTTTCGCGATTTCCCGGCTCAATCGTATTGCCTGCGAGGAAACCGCAAAGTCAAAATCCCCATAGAACAAATTACCGCGCGACAGACGAGAGCGCGTCTTCGTTTTTCTCTTAAGCATTATGTCCCTAAGCCAACCGCCGACAAGATAGATTTCCTGAGGACAGTCCCGGGTAAGCTCAATAATACGCCGCAGAGAGGGGTTGTGTTTGAGTTCGGTGAGGATAAAGTCCATGTATGAAGATAGCGCGCTATGTATTAGACTTGGCCGATTGCTCTACGACTTCTTCTTCCACAAAAACAGGCGCTTTGACGCGCACACACAATGCGATAGAATCCGAAGGGCGGGCGTCAATGATTCTCGACTCGCCGCTTTCTGTTTTTAAAAACAGCTTGGCATGAAAGGTGTTATTCTCCAACTTATCAATGACTATCTTCTCAACCTTTGCCTTTAACGCGTCGATTATGGAATACAGCAAGTCGTGGGTAAGCGGACGGGGAGGATTAACCCCGGAAAGCTTCATTTTTATGCTTGAGGCCTCCAAGAGGCCAATCACAATAGGCAACAGCCTATCGCCGTTCTTTTCTTTTAAAACAATAATCTGATCCTGGCGCTTTTCATCAATAATAATTTTATTCAGTTCCATTTCAATCATTGCCATCTCCTGTACAAAAACAAACGTCGCCTGTAGCGTTAACCACTAAGCGTTACGGTAAACGGTACACGGTTAACGGTACACGCGCGAATCATCATCGTTTCTTTTTTTTAGCTTTCGGCAACTTTTTATAAGCTCCTTTGCCTAAAATCTCCTGAAGCTCCTTCATAAACTGGTTGACATCCTTAAACTGCCGGTAGACTGAGGCAAAGCGCACGTACGCGACATCATCAATTTCCGCGAGTTTTTCCATAATCAGCTCGCCGACGATTGTTGAGGGAATCTCCTTCTCATATTTACGCATCACGATACGCTCAATCGAAGTTACCATATCCTCCATTTTTTGCATACTCACCGGCCGTTTCTCACAGGCCTTAATGATACCGGATAAAATTTTAGTGCGGTCAAAAGGCTCACGTTGCCCGGCCTTTTTGACAACTAACAGAGGTATCTGTTCAATATATTCATAGGTAGTAAACCGCCGTTCGCATTTAAGGCATTCACGCCTTCGCCGTATGGAATTACCTCCTGAGCTTGAACGCGAATCAATAACCTTATCTTCTTTATAACCGCAATAGGGGCATTTCATCCTAAAACCTCCCGAGAAATATATACTATCACAAACTAATCATCAATAACCCTGCCTGCGGCTCGCCTCGCGGCGAAGCTGAGGGCAGGCAGACAAGATACATTAACCAAACGTTTGATAATTGGTAATTGGTGTTTGCTGATTGGTTATTTTCATAGCGTTATTTTATTCCCATTATTTTTGATCTTTATAATTCACCACCGCATTAGACAATACGGATAATGCTACCTTGGCTTTCTTAAACAAATCCCGGCTTTGTGCCGCGGCATGATATTTACTCTCGCAGACAACCCTTTTTATTCCGCAGTTTACAATCATTTTAGCGCAGGTAAAACAAGGCTCCATTTTACAATATAATGTAGAGCCTTCTAAAGGTATGCCAAAGCGCGCTGCCTGGCAAATGGCATTCTGCTCCGCGTGGATTGTCCGTATACAATGCTTGCTCATTGAGCCGTCAGGGGCAACCACATCCCGCATCATATGGCCGGCCTCATCGCAATGAAGCTGGCCCGCGGGCGACCCCACATAGCCGGTAGCAAGGATTCTTTTATCTTTCACAATCACACAGCCTGCCTTGCCTCTGTCACAGGTTGCCCTTTTAGCTACTTCCTGAATAATTCCTAAAAAGTATTCATCCCAGCCCGGACGCATATCCTGGCATTTTTTACTTTTTTGCTTTATCATTTTTGCTTCTCCAATACACTACTGCACTGTGAAATTAATTTTCAATAATTGACAGTGCAGTAAAGGGGTGTGGGGGAAACCGTCCCCCACGCTTGGGGGGTGCTCAGCGAACGCAGTGAGCGCCGAAGGGGGGCTTGCCCCCCTAGCGGAAGTGCGCCCTCAAACCATCTTATATTATCAATAATTAAGTTCACAGCGCACTACAGGCCTATAATACTCACATCTATGGTATTCCCCACACGCCTGCCGGCAGACAGGGAAGTGTGGGGGCGCCTTATTTCTTTAGTTGCGCATACAGCGGAAATTCCTTAGTCAATGCCCGTACCTTTTTCTTTGTTTCCAGGAAAGCCTTTTCTTCTGCCGCCTTTAATACCGTATCTATATATTCAGCAATCAGCTTCATCTGTTTTTCCTTCATTCCCCGCGTGGTTACCGCGGGCGTACCGATACGTATCCCGCTGGTTAATACGGGAGACTTATCATCGAAAGGAATCAAATTTTTATTCACGGTAATGCCTGCCTTGTCTAATTTTTCCTGCGCTTCCTTGCCGGTAAGGCCTTTTTCAGATACATCAAGGAGAAACAAATGGTTATCCGTTCCTCCGGAAATCACACGATAGCCTTTTTCTTTTAATGCCTCACAAAGCACCCTGGCGTTTTGTATAGTCTGCCGCTGGTCTTTTTTAAATTTAGCGCTCATCGCCTCTTTAAAGGCAACCGCCTTAGCCGCGACCACATGCATCAGGGGGCCTCCCTGAATCCCGGGAAAAATTTCTAAATCTAATTTTCTGGAAAATTCCTTTTTACATATAACAAATCCGCCGCGAGGCCCGCGCAACGTTTTGTGGGTCGTCGAGCTGACAAACTCAGCATACGGCACTGGCGAAGGATGCGCGCCCGCCGCGACCAATCCGGCAATATGCGCCATATCCACAAAGAGATATGCGCCGACACTATCGCAAATGCCGCGGAATTTCTTAAAATCAATAATCCTCGGATAGGCCGATGCCCCTGCCAGAATCAAGCGGGGGCGGTATTCCTTGGCTAAGGTGAGAATCTGGTCATAATCCAACTTTTCGGTCTCACGATGCACGCCGTAACTGACCACCTTAAAAAACTTGCCTGAGAAATTATGCGGATGGCCGTGAGTAAGGTGGCCTCCGCAGGCAAGGTCTAAGGCCATAATAGTATCGCCTACATTAAGGCAGCTAAAATAAACCGCCATATTTGCCTGGCTTCCTGAATGCGCCTGGACATTGACATGCTCTGCCTTAAAAAGCTCGGTAGCCCGTTCAATGGCTAAACTCTCTGCCACATCCACATTTTCACAACCGCCGTACCAACGATGATGGGGATAACCCTCGGCATACTTATTCGTGAGAATTGAGCCCATTGCCTCCAGGACTGCTGGTGACGTAAAGTTTTCCGAGGCGATTAGTTCCAGGTTCTCTTCCTGTCTTTTTGCCTCATTATGGATAACATTATATATCTGGGGATCAATTTTCTTAAGATGCTTCATTTTCGCTTACCCTCAATCTCCTTTATCTGTTGTACCCTGCGTAAATGCCTGCCGCCTTCAAATTCAGTGTTGAGCCATACGTTTAAAATGCGTTTGGCAAGAGTTTCCTTCACGAAAACTGAACCTAAGACCAAAAGGTTAGCATCGTTATGCTGGCGAGATAAACGCGCGGCCTTTACGTTATAACATAATGCCGCCCGCGCCCCTTTGACTTTATTAGCGGCAATGGAATTGCCGATACCGCTTTTACAAATGAGGATGCCCTTTGAACACCTTCCTGACGATACTTCCTTGGCGACAGCATAAGCATACGCGGGATAATCGCAGGATTCCTCGCTAAAACATCCCGCGTCTTTTACGGCATATCCTTTTTTCTCTAAATATGCCTTTAATTTTTCCTTTAAAGAAAACCCGCCATGATCGCTTCCTATCGCAATATTTTCCATAAGTTTCTATAGCAATGTTACTATTTTCTCAATTGCTTCCTTTATCGTAAAAAAGGTTTTTTCATAATAGTCCATACCCTGCCCAATGGGATCTGGAATATTCACGTTATCAAGCGAGAGCCTGGCAAATTCTTTTAGCAAATACACCCTCTTTTCAACATTCGGAGCAAGCTCAACGACCCGCGCCTGCTGCATCGCGTCCATAACTAAAATAAGGTCTGAAGACTTGAGCATTATCCTGTTTACCCTCTGAGATCGATACGCCGACAGGTTAACTCCCTCCCGGGAAAGCAAAGCGAGGGTTTCGCTGGTCGGGGCTAAACCATTAAACGCCCCGACACCCGCGGAAAGCACTTCCACATCAACGCGATTCTTTTCTCTCAAAACCTTGCTTAATAACCCCTGGGCCATCACCGAGCGGCAGGAATTTCCCGTACAGATAAAAAGCACTCGCTTTGTCTGTGCCGCTTTTTCAAGAAGCTCTTTTGACAACGCGCCTTCCCGCAGAATAACAAAAGGCGTTTTCGTTAAATCTACGACACTCGACTCAACGCCTAAGAGTGACGGGCCGCTGTCTATTACTAAATCAATTGTGCCGTCAAAATAGCGTAAAACCTCTTGGGCGCTGCGCGCAGGAAGAGCCTGCGATGGGTTTGCTGAAGGTAAAGCCACATCCGCCATCGCCATCTCAAGAATATGTAAAGCTACGTTGTGTTTCGGGACGCGTAACCCGATAGTTGTATTTCTCTGCTCATCGCCTATTGCATGATTAGCTGACTTTAACACCACTGTCAATGGCCCGGGCCAAAACTTATCGGCAAATTTATAGGCGACAACCGGGACATCTAATGCCACAATTTCCAAAGAGTCTTTGGTTGCAACCGCCACCGTAAAAGGCTTATCCTTAGGGCGGCCTTTAAGCTCATAGAGCCTCGCAAGCGCCTGGCGGTTATTATAATCCGCGGCTACGCCATACACGGTTTCCGTTGGAATAGCGACTAATTTTCCCTCCCTGATAAAGCGCGCGGCCTTTTCTATCGCTTCAAAATTAAGGTTATTGGGGTCAACTTTTATAACTTCGGTCCGCATATTCTTAAGAGCTATCGGCTTTCGGCCAAGGGCAATTTTGAAATTATCTTATACATTCAATTTAATCTCTTTTACCTTATCCGCCAAGTCTTTTTTGTATTTGATTAACTTTTTTTCAATATCGCTGTCCGCGGTTCCCAGAATCTCCAGGGCAAAGATTGCCGCGTTTTTCGCTCCGGCCTTGCCAATAGCCATTGCCGCCACAGGCACACCGCCGGGCATCTGCACCGTAGAAAGTAATGAATCTAACCCTTTGAGGCTTGAAGTCTCTATAGGAACGCCGATAATCGGTAACGTAGTATGCGCGGCAATAACTCCCGCCAGTGCCGCAGCGCCCCCCGCGCCGGCGATAATAGCCTTTACTCCATTTTTTCTGGCATCTTTGGCAAACTTTGCTACTTCCTCAGGAGTACGATGCGCTGATAAAACCCTCACCTCGTAGTCAGCCTTAAATTCCTTTAATACATTAACTGCCTCGCTCATGGTCTCTAAATCGGACTGGCTCCCCATTACAATTGCTATTGTGACTTTAGCCATTTCTTTCTCCCTCGCATAATATGTGTAATTAACTATGTTAAATGCGGGGATTAGGTGACCGGGAGATTAGGATTTGGTGATTAGGATATCCGGATGTTGGGAACAAAATATCGTTTTTCCCTAATCCCCCGATTTCCCAATCCCCCAATCCCAATTCCCTGATACCCTGATATCCGCTTTTAACATATTACTACCGCACTATTATAAGGCTATAACGAGGCTACGCCTCGTTATACTTATTCTCAATTCCGCGCTCTCTATGAAAATGCCTATTCAAAATTATCATTCTGCGTTTTCAGCGGTTGCAATTAATCCGCCCGCGCGCCCTTATAAGTATTTTCTAAGTGGCGCTCAAGCGCGCGATGGCCAATATCTTTTCGATAATGCATACCCTCAAATTTTATCTTTCCAACTGCCTTATAGACGTTATCTATTGCCTGGCGAATAGTATCGCCTAAACTTACCACATTCAAAACCCTTCCTCCGTCAGTTATATATTTAACTGGTGACTGGTGACTGGTGACTGGTGACGTTTTTGTTCCCGCGTGAAAAATATACGTATCCGGCGAACCCTCTCTTATGCAATTGTCTATTCCGGAAATCTCAAAACCACTTTTGTATTCACCCGGATACCCTCCTGATGCCACCACGACACATACAGAACTTTTTTCCTTCCATTCTAACCGCAATTCATCAATACTATCCTCAATACTGGCAAAACATAAGTCTACTAAATCTGTTTTAAGGCGCGGAAGGATTGCCTGGGTCTCAGGGTCACCAAAGCGCACATTAAATTCCAAAACCTTAGGTCCTTCCTTAGTAACCATAACTCCGGCATAGAGAATACCTTTATAAAATTTATTTTCTTTGGCGAGGCCGTCTATAAGCGGTGTAATAATTTCTGCCATAATACGTTCATGCATCGCGGCCGTTACCACCGGCGCGGGCGAATACGCGCCCATGCCTCCGGTATTTGGCCCCTTATCCGCGTCAAAAACCCGTTTATGATCCTGGCTTGAAGCTAACCCTACGACATTCATCCCATCAGAAGCCACCAAAACCGATGCCTCCTCGCCTTCCAAGCATTCCTCAATAATAATCTTTTCTCCCGCCTTACCGAAGATTTTACGCACCATCATATCCTCTATGGCACATTGTGCCTGGCGGCGGTTTACGCAAATGACAACACCCTTGCCGGCAGCTAAACCGTCTGCCTTAATAACGATAGGGTACGGCGCGGGAAAAAGGCGCGGCCGGTTAATAAAATCAAGTGCCTTATCAGCTGTTTCAAAAATTTCAAAACCTGCCGTGGGGATGGCAAACCTTTGCATGGCCTCTTTGGCATGGGCCTTACTTGACTCTAAAAGCGCGAGCTCCTTGGTAGGGCCAAAGATGTTCAAACCCTTTTGCATAAATTTGTCAACGATGCCATGGGCAAGCGATAGTTCAGGGCCTACGAGCGTCAAATCTATCTTTTCTTTTAACGCGAACTCACATAAGCCTTTTACATCATCAGGCTTGATACTCACTATGTGGGCGTCCTGCGCGATACCCCCGTTACCCGGAGCGCAATAGATCTTAGGAGAACTCTTGCTTTGCTTGAGTTTCCATACTAACGCGTGCTCCCTGCCTCCTGAGCCGATAACGAGAATCTTCACTTTTCTCTTCCTCCCGACAAAGCCTTAGTTCATGAATCCGCTAACTTCCTTCTTTTTTCGCGTTCTTAAGCGGCAGTATGCCAGCCATTTCGCCGATGACATTCACCAATTCCGTATTCGCGGGGACAACAATCTTGGCATTATGCTCAAAAGACTTCTCCACCATTTCCAGCCGGCGCAGAACCTGGGCATTACCCACAAAGTATTTATCCGCGGCTTCATTTACCAAATGGATTGCCTCAGCCTCACCTTCAGCCTCTAAAATACGCGCCTGTTTTATGCCTTCGGCCTTTTTTATCTCCGCCCTTTTCTGTCCGTCAGCTACAGTTTCCACGGCAGACGCGAAGTCAATAGCGGAAATCTTTTCATTCTCCGCTTTGACTACCTTATTCATAGTTTCCTGAACATCCTTAGGAGGGTCAATTTCTTTTAATTCTGTCCTTACAATTTCAATGCCCCAGCTATTAGTTTCCTCCATCAACACTTTGTGAAGCTCGGAGTTAATCTTTCCTCTTTCGCTGTTGGCGGATTTTAACGTCAGGGTCCCGATAATGTTTCTTAACGTTGTGCGCGCCAAATTGACAATCTGGTACTGATAATTAAACACATTATACTGGCAATTCTTGACGCTTTCCTCATCCGCCTTTACTTTAAAATACACCTGCGCGTCAACCTTGGCATTTAAATTATCGTTGGTGATAATTTCCTGCGGCTCGGCATCCACCATCTGCTCGGTAACATTCACTAAATACATCTTATCAATTACCGGTATAAGCCAATGAAACCCGGCTTGCGCGAAACGGTTGTATTTGCCTAATCGTTCAATAAGCCCTCGCTGCGTTGGCCGCACAATCCTAATACCAGAAAAAAATATCACCACTGCCACAATGACTAATAAAAATACTATGTTCATTGTTTTTACTCCTTTCTCTTATTCACCAAAAAATCACCATAACACCATGCTCCCAAGAGGCTTAAAACCTTTCAATAATCGTACGGCTTCCTCTACCTTGGCCTCTTGCACTGCCAAAGCAACAGGAAGGCTGCTTTCTTTCAAGCTCAACCCCTCAACATTATAGGCAAGATCTGCTTTATCAAGAATAGCGAGCACCGACTCCATATCCTTATCGTTATTAATGATAATGATTTCAACAAAAACATCAGGCCTTGCTTCTTTGCTATTCCCTGATGGAGAATCTTCAATTCTATCTCCATCCTTGGCTTTTTCCTGCGAAGAAACTTTATTTTCTATCCCGCGCCTCAGGGCTTCCCCGCAGGGTATTTCATAAGCGCTTTCCCGATATGCCTCTTTTCCCTCCCGTAACATATCCACGAGAACATTATCAGGGATCCCTTTATATTTTTCCTTTAACTCCTGCTTCTCTTTACTATCCATCTAACATTATACTATCGCGACTCTCTGGCTGCCTTTAACCACTTCTCCAATTATCCAGCTTTTCAGATTTTGTTTGGCTAAATAAGAAATTATATCGGCGCTTGCAGCCTTATCAGCCGCGAGAACCATCCCAATTCCCATATTCAGGGTGCGGTACATATCCTGCTCCGGGACATTCCCCTTTCGCTGAATAATCCTAAAAATCTCCGGAAGGGGCCAACTTTTTTTCTGTATTCTTATCGCCAAACCCTTTGGTATAATGCGTGGAATTTTATCATAAAAGGCCCCCCCGGTGATATGGGCAATCCCTTTAATCGTCCTTCGTCTCTCATCTCTCGTCTCTCGTAAGAGAGTAAGCATTGGTTTTACATAGATTCGGGTAGGTTTCAACAACTCATCGGCGTATTGTAGCAGTTCCTTTCGGCTAAAAACCTTACGCACTAAAGAAAAACCGTTGGAGTGCAGGCCGTTTGATTCAATGCCTATTAAAACATCGCCGGCTTTTATTTTTGAGCCATCAATAGCTTTTGATTTATCAACGGCCCCCACGCAAAATCCAGCCACGTCATACTCGCCAGCCTTATAAAATCCTGGCATTTCCGCGGTTTCTCCCCCAACCAAGGCGCACCCTGCCTGTCGGCACCCTTCGACAATACCTTTTATCACATCCACCAAAACTTTTTTTTCAATCTTGCCGGTCGCGATATAGTCTAAGAAAAACAGGGGTTTTGCTCCTGTACATAAGACATCATTCACATTCATCCCCACCAAATCAATACCGATAGTATCATGCTTACCCGCCAAAAAGGCAATTTTTAATTTTGTTCCAACCCCATCAGTTGAAGAAACCAGATATGGGTCCTTGTATTTTTTAGTATCAAACTTAAATAAACCGCCAAAGCCGCCGATACCCTTGGTAAGGGGCTTTATCGCGTCAACAAAACGATTTGCCGCCTCAATATCTACTCCGGATTTTTTATAGGTCATCTGCTTCATACACGTAATCTCCACGCTCAACGTCTGACACTAAACCTCATTTTAGTGTCAGGCACGAAAGCGCCTTTTAGTGCCAGACGTTGCTCTTACTTTATGCCATCCTGCCCGCAGCAACTCGCCTCAAGAGAGAACTTGCCGTGTTTCTTCTCGGGCTGAAGAACATATCTTCCAGTCCAGCAGGCAGTACAGTAATGATTGACCGGATGCTTCAGGCAACCAAGCATCCCCTCTAAACTCAAATACCCCAAACTATCTACCCCAAGATACTGGCGGATTTTCTCTATTGACTCATAGCGATTGGCAATAAGCTCATTTGACTTATGAAAATCTATCCCATAAAAGCAGGGATAGCGATGCGGCGGGCAGGAAATTCTCAAATGCACTTCTTTAACTCCGGCATGACGTAAATTACGCACGCGGATTCTTGAGGTATTGCCCCGCACGATAGAATCATCAACAATAATAATGCGCTTGCCTCTTAAAACATCTCGTAACAGATTAAACTTTACCTTTATACCGAGTTCCCGTGAATTCTGCGCCGGCTGAATAAAAGTCCTGCCTACGTAATGGTTACGGATTATCCCCATCTCAAGGGGAATCTTCGAACCTTTGGCATAACCCATAGCCGCTGAAAACCCTGAATCAGGAACCGGCACCACAAAATCAGCCTTTACCGGATGCTCTTTGGCTAACTGTTCCCCTAACTTTTGCCTTACGACATGAACGGTTTGCCCAAACACGATGGAATCAGGCCTGGCAAAATACACATGCTCAAAAATGCAGTGGGCATAACGCTTAGCGTGCAATTCTTTGGGCCTTATTGATTTTAAACCTTCCTTATTGATAAAAACAATTTCACCGGGATCTACGTCGCGGACAAATCGCGCTCCTACCAAATCGAAAGCACAGGTCTCGGATGCTAAGCACCATGCCCCGCCTAATTTTCCAAGGCAAAGCGGACGGAATCCCAAAGGATCCCTTACCCCGATAAGAGTATGATTATCCATCATCACTAAAGAATATGCGCCCCTAATTCTTTTTAAAGCATAGAGCAGGCGTTCTTTTACATCGCTCGATCGGGATCGTGCCATAAGATGGATAATCAATTCTGAATCGGTGGTAGTCTGAAATATTGAGCCGGTCTTCTCCAGATACTGGCGAAGCTCCAAAGAATTCACTAAATTCCCATTATGGGCAATACATATAGAACCTTTGGCATATTCTATGAGAAGCGGCTGGGCATTTTTCAATATACTTGAACCTGTGGTTGAATAACGCACATGGCCTACTGCCATATCTCCTTTTAAAGCACTTAATGCCTGCTCATTAAACACATCATTAACTAACCCCATCCCCTTATGGATAGTTAATACGCCTTTATTGTTTACCACAATACCGCAGGCCTCCTGGCCGCGGTGTTGCTGGGCATAGAGGCCTAAATATGACAACCAGCTTGCCTGCTTATGGCCGATAATCCCAAACAAACCACAGTATTCTCTCGGCTCATCCCTCGTCAACCTGCCCCGAGCGTAGTCGAGGGGTCGTCCCTCGTCAACCTGCCCCGAGCGGCTTGTGGTGAGCGAAGTCGAACCAAGTCGAGGGGTCGTCCTTCGTATATAATTACAAATACTTCTTGGCATACTCCACCCCATTACGGAAAATCTGTAGCCCATCCCCTGTTTTTCTTAAGCCTTCGCGCGTCCATCGCGGATGCTGCCAGCCAAAACTATGGCGCTCAGGATGCGGCATAAGCCCAAAAATTCTGCCTGTTATATCGCAAATACCGGCAATATCGTTTTCCGAGCCATTAGGATTAGCGGGATAACCTGCCGTCTCGCCTTTTTCATCACAATAGCGTAACACAATCTGTCCGTTACTCTCTAATTGTTGTAACAACGCTTTATCCTTGCTCATAAACTTACCTTCCCCATGAGCAACCGGCAAATACACAACCTCCGGCAACCCTTTTGTCCATACACATTTCGTCTCTCGTCCCTCATCCCTCATCCCTCGCACGTATACCCATCTATCCTCAAACTTCGCCGAATCGTTAATGGTTAATGTCACTTCCTGCTCTAAGGTATCGTTTCCAGGCAAAAGCCCAGCCTTGGCCAGAATCTGAAAACCGTTACAGATACCGATAATTAATTTTCCGCTCTTTATAAAAGCTTTCAGTTCGTTACCAAGGGCGTATTTTAACTCATTGGCCAAAATTTTTCCCGCGGCAATATCGTCACCATAACTAAACCCCCCCGACAAAACCAGGATATGATATTCAGAAAGCCTCTGAGTCTTGTTTTTAAGCTCATTAATATGCACAAATGCGCACTCCGCCCCTGCCTCACTAAAGGCAAAAGCAGTCTCTTTATCGCAATTGGTCCCCGCGGTACGCAGGACTAAGGCTCTTGGCTTCATGTAAAAAATATTTGTTAAGCACGAATTAACACGAATTAACTCCACGGTTTTTATTCGTGAGAATTCGGCTTTTTATTCGTGAGAATTCGTGTTTACTGTTTTTATGTTTTTCCATAGAACCCATTAATATACTTCACAATCTCTTTAGGTTCATCTATAACCTTAAATATCTCCATCTCAGATGGAGATATGTTGCCTCTTTTTAATACCGTACTCTTGATCCAGGCAAGCATTCCTTTCCAGTATTCACTGCCTGCTAAAACTACAGGAAACTTTCCGATACGCTCGGTCTGGATCAAATTAATCGCCTCAAATAATTCATCAAGGGTGCCGAAACCCCCCGGGGTAATGACAAATGCCTTGGCGTATTTTACAAACATAACTTTACGGATAAAAAAGTAGTGAAAGTTAACTAAGGTATCAACGTAACGGTTAGGCTTCTGCTCGCTGGGAATTTCTATATTCAAGCCGACAGAATGCCCTCCTGCCCGGCGGGCGCCTTTATTAGCCGCTTCCATCATACCGGGCCCGCTTCCGGTGATTATAGCAAAACCTGCCTTTGCCAGATGATAGGCAATATCTTCTGTTAATTTGTAATATTTATCTCCCGGTTTGGTACGCGATGAGCCGAATATGGAAATCGCGTCTCCTACCTCGGATAAAACCTCAAAACCCTCCACAAACTCCGACATAATTCTAAATATCCGCCACGGGTCCTCATGCGTAAAATCTTCTTTAGTAATAGTTTTTTTGGACATCATTTTACCCCCATCGTAACGGCTTCTGCCATGCTTCTTTTAAGTCGTAAATATCGGCTTCAACGCACGGCCTGCCGTCTAATCCGTATGCCTTTAAATTCCTTCCCCCCGACACACAACCAATTAAGCCAAAAGACACCCCTTGCATCGCTTTTTCAAACTCTTTCTGCTTACTCTTCTCTACCTCTACAATAAAACGTGAATTCGACTCTGAGAAAAGAACAAAATCATTTCTTGCGGCATTCTTCGTCTTTCGTCCTTCGTCTTTCGTCCCTCGTCCTTCGTCCCTCGTCTTATAAGGGACTTCCCCCAAAAACACCTCTAACCCTAAACCGCCGGCAAATGCCATCTCAGCAAGCGCTACCGCAATGCCGCCTTCCGAGCAATCATGGGCTGCTCTTACGAAACCTCTGTTCGTAGCTTTAGATAATGCATCCATGAGCGCTTTCGCCCTTTTCACATTTACCTTGGGGACATTATTTCCAATAAAACCCAACGTATCAAAATAGTATGAGCCGCCCAACTCCGGATAGGTATCGCCGACAATGTAAATTAAATCCCCGCTTTTCTTAATATCCATTGAAACAGCCTTAGACACATCATCCATAACGGCAATCGCTGAAATCAACAATGTCCCAGGGATAGATTTTGATTTTCCGTTCACTGAATATTCGTTGTAAAAACTATCTTTCCCTGAAATGAACGGAATGCCAAACCCTTTAGCGGTTTTATAACAAGCGAGAGCCGCGCGCACTAAACTCCCTAAACGATCCGGTTTATCCGGATTCCCCCAGCAGAAATTATCAAGAAGCGCGACTTCTTTGAGCGAGCCGCCTACCGCGATAATCTGCCGCAGCGCCTCATCAATAGAAGATGCCGCCATCTGGTAAGGGTCAATAAGGCCGAATTTAAAATTTATCCCGCAGGAAACAATCACCCCTTTTGAGGAAGCCAAGAGAGGTTTTACAATCGCGGCATCCGATGGCCCGTCGTTACTCACACCCACCAAGGGTTTGAGCACCGAGCCGCCTTGCACCTCGTGGTCGTATTGACGGATAATCCATTCCTTGGAAGCAACATTGTAATGGCTTAAGATTTTCTTAAGGTTATCGGTTAAATCTTGAGGGCAATCAAAATCCGGCTCCTTAAACCGTGGCTGTTTCCAAATCGCCTTTTTAGTTATCTGGGGAAGCCCGTTATGCAGGAATTTCATCTCCACATCCGAAACTTTATTTCCCTGATAAAAAAGCTCTAATCTTTTTGTACCAGTAAATTCCCCAATAACCGTTGCCTCAACATTTTCGCTGGCAAATAACGCGAGCAGCTTTTCTCTCTTTTCCTTTGGCACGGCGAGCACCATTCTCTCCTGCGCCTCGGAAATCCAGATTTCCGCATAACTTAAACCGTGATATTTTAAAGGCGCCTTTTCTAAATCCACGCGCGCGCCCGACTCTTCTCCCATTTCCCCTATCGCGCTGGATAAGCCGCCCGCCCCGCAATCAGTAATCGCGCGATAAAGATTCTTATCCCGCGCTTGCATAAGGGTATCCAGAATCTTCTTTTCGGTAATCGGATTACCTATCTGTACCGCGCCGCTTGAGGCCTGTTCTGACTCATGGGTAAGCTCCCCCGATGAAAAGGTCGCCCCGTGAATACCATCCCTTCCGGTTCTTCCTCCTACGACTACAATCAAATCACCTTTATTTACTTTCTTAAAACACTTATCTTTTGGTATTATCCCCGCGGTGCCACAATACACAAGAGGATTAGCCAGATAGCCCTCATCAAACAATACCGCGCCGTTAACCGTAGGAATCCCCATTTTATTCCCGTAGTCTTTTACCCCTGCTACAACACCCTTAGCAACGCGCTTAGGATGAAGCACCCCTTGAGGAAGCTTCCCTTGAGGATAATCGGGCATCCCAAAACAAAAAACATCGGTATTAAAAATCGGTTTCGCGCCAAGCCCGGTGCCCAGAGGATCGCGAATGACACCGCCGATACCGGTATTCGCTCCGCCAAACGGCTCAAGTGCTGAGGGGTGATTATGAGTCTCTACCTTAAAGCAAATATTATAGTTATCATTAAATTTTATGATTCCCGCATTATCCTTAAACACCGACACGCACCAGTGCTTATTCAATTCTTTCGTAACCTTCATTATGGTTGATTTCAGAAGATTATTTATTATTTTCTTCGAACTGGTGACCTTGTGACCTTGTGACGTGGTGACTTCTCTATACTCAATCTTTCCCCGAAACGTCTTATGCCTACAATGCTCACTCCAGGTCTGGGCAATGGTTTCTAATTCGCAGTCGGTAGGATTCCTGCCTAAGCTCTTAAAATAATTTTTGATCTGGCGCATCTCAGAAAGATTCAAAAATAACTGCCCCTGCTTGCTAATCTCCCGCAGTTTTTTATCTGAGGCGCTCAATAAATCAACAGTAATCAGTTTAAACTTATAATCCGCTTCGTCCTTCGCCCCTCGTCCCTCGTCCTTCGTTCCTCGATTAGCAACATGTTGTATCACTTTATTATAAAGCAACTTCTCCGAAATAATCTTGGCGGTATCTTCTGAAAACTCTCCTTCTAAATAATATTGTTTTGCCGTGCGCACTGAGATAACTCCGTTAATTCCCATATCACTAATAGCCTTAAGAACCGATTCCTCAACAGGATCCATGACTCCCTGATTATAGGCTATTTCAACCACTCGTCTCTCGTCCCTCGTCCCTCGTCCCTCGCTTATTGCATACTCTTGGGTAATCTTATCTATCAGAAGCTCTTCAGCAATCCGCGTAATCTGCGCTTGGTTAACATCACCATTGATATAATACAAAAGCGCGAAATGCACTTGACGGACGCCTTGTATGCCTAAATCCTGAATATCTTTTAAGGCCCCATGGCCAACAGCGTCAAAAATCCCCTCTTTTTCTGATACTTTTATTTTATAGGTAAGCATGAATTTAACCAAGCACACCTACGCGGTGTGTAAATTACACACCGCGTAGGTGTGAAAGAAAATCCACATATTAATTATTCTGAATTCACGAAAATATATTTAAAGTAACCTATATTTCTACCAATCGGTAAGGTAATCATATGGTTTATACAAAGAGGCCCATTTTAGCGTTTCAAATCCTGGAGTCCGTAAATCCTCAATAAATCGTTTACATCCGTTGTCCTTAAGTCAATGCCGCCGGTTTCCCCAAGAGGCAGGAGGTAAATTTTCTTTCCCGCAAGCGCTTCGGCTAACTTTATCTTTACCATGGTCTTGCCTCCGGCACTATTTAAGGCCTCAACCATCTTTTCAATACCCTTAGCCTGATTGATGCCTTCAGTCTCTATTGCCTTAGCAATCATTGTCTGTTGCTCGTAGTAGGCATCTGCCTCTATTTTTGCCTTCCCAAATTCACCGTTAGCGTCAGCAATCATCTTATTAACCTCACCCTGAGCGAACTGGTACTTTTGCAGGTATTCCTCAACCGTTGCCTTCACCTCTGATTTAAAACGCTCCACCATCTGGTCCGCGACCTTTTTATCTTCAATCGCCTTCTGATAGGCTTCTTTAAAACGATAATCCTTGGGAAGGACACTTTCCACAATAACGCCATGGGGATTAAGAATATCGTTGAGGGCTTTCTTGGCTAATTCAGCCTTTTCTGTTCTTCTGTTAGTCACATAAAAATCTTCTGTTTTTAATTCACCGAAAAACTCACGCGTAACATTTCTGGTTATGGGGCGGACCAATTTCTCTTCAAGCTCTTGATTGCTCTGGGCAATATTGATAAGGATATCCGGGGCCTTATCGCGGTCAAGGCGATAGGCGATAATCACATCCAAAGCGATATCGTTACCGTCAATGGTTTTAAAAACCAAATCATCCCTGCCTGCACGCGCGCCGCGAAAAGCATACGCGGTCATTTCCATATTCTGTAATTTTGTATCAAAGATATACCACTCATTAATTATCGGCGGAAAGAAATTGGTAGTCCCCGGATCATAAATCTTCATAGTCCCCATTTTCGCAAACGGCGACCATTTCACCACCCGCACCCCTACCTCTGTTGATTTAGTGTGATGGGGGAAATACGCGATGACAATGAGCGCGATAATACCTGCTACGACCAACTGTTTAAGAGAAGTTACCTTGTTCATCGGTTTACTCCTTTTTCTCGTTAACCCCAAAAAGGGTGAGGGAATTTTCTAAATCTAACGGGTTCATCCCATACTTTCCGCTTGAAGGAAGCATAATCACTTCTAAACCCTTATACACCTCGACCATTTTAAGGCCTATAAGCTTTTCCGAACCCCTCTGCTGATACGCGGCATTGATTAATTCCGTTTTTTTGGCTTCGGCTAAATTTATTAAAAGGTCGGCATCAGCTCTTTTAGTGCGGACATAGAGGTCCTTTTCCGCGTTTTTCGTCACTATATAGGCTTTCCCCTCTTCCAGCTTGATTTTTAGATTTGCCTCACCCTCCTGCCTTACCTTTTTTACCAACGCTTCCTCTGCCGATGCCTTTGCCTTCGACTGATTCGTAAATACAAGTTGGTCTTTTAATTTCTTTTCCTCTATATTTCTTTGAATCTCCTCACCGTATTTAAAATAACGGACCAAGACATCATTTACCATAATCCCTTTAGAATTAAGCTCGTCATTTAATAGTTTTTTTGCCTCATTCGCCTTCTTGACGCGTAACGGGCTGTTATAGAATTCCTCTGTAGTCATTTCACCCAACGCTTCCTTAAGCTTAGGTTCGATCTTCGGGATAATCCCGTTATCCTCATAAAGCCTTCCCGGGCCGACAGTTGTAATTACTTTATAGGGATCAACGATATGGTAGAGCACGCTTACGTCCACATCCACAAAGAAACCATCTGAAGTCTGGATATGGGCAGCCTTTTCCATACGCGCTCCCTTAGCTGCGGTTTCCATAGAATTCGTTAGTTCGAATACCTGAAGTTCTCTGGGGAAACGATGCATGAGCTCAAAACCAAAAGGCACGACAAAATGGAGCCCTGCCTGATATACCTCTTTATGGATTCCTGCCTTTAAACCGATATTTACCTGTTTTATTCCGAATTCGTTCGGGCCAATATACACAAAAAAGGTACGCAGCAGAATAAGCGCGCTAAGAACTACCATTAAAGGGAGAAACCCTTGAGACAAAACTTTTTTGATTGCTATAATAATCGTATTAATCCATTTTTGCGCGGCATTTGCTTCAAACGCATCCCTCGACATTAAGCACCTCCTTCGTATAAAATATGTGTAAAGACTCTTGTTTAACGCGGGTATCAGGAGATTGGGATATTAGAATTTGGAGATTAGGATAGTGGGAAATTAGGAAAGAATAAAAAAATTTGTTCCCGGTCCCCTAATATCCTAATTACCAAACCCTAATCCCCTAATTTCCTAATCTCCGCTTTTAACGTAACGCTATCTCCCTCGTCTAAGTATTTCCTTAGCCGTCAACAATATCTATATTCCCAATCTTCTAAATATAGTATTTATATTACGCAGGTAATAATTAATACTAAAACACGATTCAATCTCTTTTGAACTCAAATAGTTAGCAATATCCCCATTTTCCGTAACCAGGCGCTTGAAATCAAGCCGCTCTTTCCAGCTCTTCATTGCCTGCTGCTGCACAAGGTCATACGCTTGGCTGCGGGGTAAACCTTTATCCATTAATGCCAAAAGAAGCCGCTGTGAGAATATTAAGCCTTTGGTACGGATTACATTTTCAAGCATATTCTCAGGATAGACAACTAATCCGTCTATCACTTCGGTAAATTTAGTAATCATATAATCCAAGGCTATGGTTGAGTCAGGGAAAATTACCCGTTCCGCGGATGAATGGCTGATATCGCGCTCATGCCATAGATTCACATTCTCTAATGCCACAAGGGCATTAGCTCTAAGAATTCTGGCTAAGCCGCAGATACGCTCGCAGATAACAGGATTGCGTTTATGGGGCATCGCGGAGGAACCTTTTTGCCCTTTGCCAAACGGTTCCTCAACCTCTAAAACCTCGGTGCGCTGCAGGTGGCGTATTTCCGTGGCAAACTTCTCTAAGGAAGAGCCTACAAGGGCAAGGACATTGATAAATTCAGCGTAGATATCGCGGGAAATAATCTGGGTTGAAACCTGAGCGGGCCGTAACTTTAGCTTTCTACAGACATAGGCTTCAATTCTAGGATCGATATTAGAATACGTTCCCACCGCTCCGGAAAGTTTACCCACAGAAACAGCCTCTTTTTCCCATTGAAGCCGCCCGAGATTACGCTTTGTCTCATCATACATAAGGGCAAGTTTCAATCCAAACGTTGTCGGCTCAGCATGGATGCCATGGGTCCTGCCAATACACACCATATCCTTATAACACCTTGCCTTCCGCGCCAAAACCGTAAGCAGTTTTTGCGTATCTTCAATTAAAATTTCGCATGCCTCATGAGCCTGTAAAGATAACGTTGTATCCAAAAGGTCGCTTGACGTAAGCCCCATATGCAGGTATTTGGCATACGGGCCTAAACTTTCTCCCACACAATTTACAAATGCCACTACATCATGCTGCGTTTTTTCTTCTAAAGCGTTAATACGTTTAGCGTTAAAGGCAGCCTTTGCGCGGATTTTCTTTGCCGCGTCAGCGGGGATCTTCCCAAAATGGGCATAGGCCTCGCAGGTAAGCACTTCTATCTCTAAGAATTTGGAAAATTTTGACTCATCCTGCCAGATGGCAGACATCTTGGGAAGGCTATAGCGCGCAATCATGAAAAACCTCCTAAAAAACTAAGCAATAACACTGTGACAAAGGATTCCTGTAGGTTAAGGATTTTTATTGTAACAGAATTTGAGCGCAGCGTCAAACAAAAACCCCGCACCTTTTATAATATTCAATGCTAGGCATTAAATACGGTAAAAAGGTGCGGGGCTAATTTAGTCCTTCGACTTGGTTCGACTACACTCACCACAAGTCGCTCAGGATGGTTCGCCGTAACCTATGGTGAGTCGTTCGACTTCGCTCACGATGCTTCAAACGATGCTGAGGCTATGTCGAAACACAAGGCCCGCTCTAAAAAAGGGCGAGCCTGCGTCAAACCATTGCGGGGGCAAGATTTGAACTTGCGACCTTAAGGTTATGAGCCTCACGAGCTACCAGGCTGCTCCACCCCGCGAAGTTATATTACCATAAAAAAATAATTTGTCACGAAATATTTAATTCGAAACTTATTTTTTCTTTTCCTCTGGGACTACCCTATAGATAACCTCTCCCTTCCTTACAATCCCCAATTTTTCTCTTGCAACTTTCTCCAAATAGTCAGGGTCATTCTCCAGCCTCTCTTTTTCCTGGTTTATCGCGAGATTTTCTTTTTCCAGTTTTTTAATAGTAGCCTCGAGCTCCCTGTTCTTCTGTCGCAATTCCTGCATTTTGGCATAGCCGGGGAAAAAAAGCACCAAGAGTATTCCCGCAAAAACCAGAAAAGAGGTCTGTCTAACTATTTTTAACATATAACGGATAATTGACTATGCTAAAAGCGGAAATTAGGGAATTAGGGTAGTGGGGACAAAATTCTTTCTTTTCCTAATCTCCCGATATCCTCATCCCCAAATCCTGATTTCCCAATCTCCCAATGCCCTTTACTTTATCTCCAATCTCTTCCCGCGTACACCGCCTCCTTACCCAATTCCTCCTCAATCCTCAGCAGTTCGTTATACTTACATACTCGGTCAGTCCTTGAAAGCGAACCGGTCTTAATCTGTCCAACCCCGGTAGCAACCGCTAAATGGGCAATCGTGGTATCCTCGGTTTCTCCTGAGCGATGGGAAATAATTGCCTTATACTTATTTTTCTTGGCAATAGTTACCGCCTCGAAGGTTTCCGAAAGAGAACCAATTTGGTTCACCTTGATTAAAATGGCATTACCCAGCCCCTCGGCAATGCCTCGCTTAAATATTTTGGGATTGGTAACAAAAAGATCGTCTCCAACGAGCTGCACTTTACCGCCAAGCCTCCTTGTCAATTCCTTCCATCCCTGCCAGTCATTTTCCGCCAAACCATCCTCTATTGAAAGAATAGGATACTTAGAAAGCCAGTTCTCATAAATGGCAATAAGTTCCTGGGCGTTTTTTTGTGAATTCTCGAATGTATATTTTCCATCCTTACAAAAAGAGCTTGAGGCACAATCCAATGCCAAAGAGATATCCTTACCCGGGGCATATCCTGCTTTTTCAATTGCCTGCAAAATCAAACCCAAAGCCTCCTCATTGGAATTGAGGCTCGGGGCAAAACCTCCTTCATCGCCTACCGACGTAGAAAGCCCCTTTGACTTAAGCAATGACTTCAGGCTATGAAAGGTCTCGGTTGCCATACGCAGCGCTTCGCTAAAAGTAGGCGCGCCGATAGGCATAATCATAAACTCCTGAATGTCTAAATTATTATCCGCGTGCAGGCCGCCGTTTAAGATATTCATTAAAGGAACCGGTAAAACCCCTGCTTCATCCCCTCCCAGATATATATACAAAGGCATCTTCTCAGACTGTGCTGCAGCTTTAGCTGCTGCCATTGAAACCCCAAGAATAGCATTTGCGCCTAATTGGGCCTTGTTTTCAGTAGCGTCAAGTTTTAAGGTAATTTCATCTATTTTGTTAAAATCCGGCTGTTTCCCGATAATAGCCTTGGCAATAATTTTGTTCACATTCTCAACCGCCTTCAATACCCCTTTTCCTAAATAACGGCTCTTATCCCCGTCACGCAGCTCCAAAGCCTCATGCTCACCTGTAGATGCCCCTGAAGGGACCGCGGCTCTTCCTAAAATACCATTATCCAGGATTACATCCACCTCAACTGTAGGATTCCCTCTGGAATCCAGGATTTCCCTTGCTACAACCTTCTTAATTTTTGCCATTACCAACCTCCGTTATTCGTTGTTAAAATAATACGTACCACTTAACAAAGCTAATTAGTTATCACTGAAAAAGCGTCTTTTAAACACGAATTCCCACGAATTACACACTAATCATCACGAATACAACGACGAAG
>Ga0208373_1000171_pt1 | contig 121971 bp, 123 predicted proteins | sample RifOxyC2_FD_184036 | JGI IMG/M metagenome (GOLD analysis project Ga0208373, IMG submission 184036) | Soil microbial communities from Rifle, Colorado - Rifle Oxygen_injection C2 (SPAdes) | ecosystem: Environmental > Terrestrial > Deep subsurface > Rock core/Sediment | place: Rifle, Colorado... | reverse complement strand
TGGTGCGTGCATTCGGAGCCACAAGGCCTTGTCGTAGTTACTGAACTCATCGAACTTGTCGGGCAAGGTGTGCGTGCTGGCAAAGGCACGTTCCGTGAGAAGTCGCACCGATGCACCTCCCGTCATGTCCTGTACGTTTCGGAGCTCGATTTCAATATCCTCTTGCGCTGACGGCTCGGCGGCCAAGACGATTTTTACAAACGCATCACCGAGAGCTTTCTTGTCGATTTTGGTCGAGAGCTCTGGTTGTTTGTTCTTTACCAGCAACTCGTTGAGGAGTGCGGGGGAGCAACGACGGGCGCATTCTGATAGCTGAAACATAAATGTGTAATAGTCATTTGGCTCCTCCCTCACCATGATGTAGAATATAGTAACTAATAGTAAGTCAGGAATCAACACCGTTATGGACATAAAAGCCCTCCCCGACATTCTGACGCTCCGTCAGGTATGCGAGATCTTGAATGTTCACTCGAACACATTGCGACAATGGGATGCCAAAGGAATCCTCCCCGCAATCAGGTTTGGGGCACGAGGAGATCGGAGATACAAGAAGCAAGACGTGCTCAAGTTACTGGAACAAAAGAGCTCTTGAGCCCGTAATACAAAATGAAAATGACTATGAAAAATAACCAGCAAGAACAAACCATCGAAAAGACACAGGGGCGAGCCATGCTCCGATGGGATGGGAAAAAGCCACTTGAACGCATCGAATACTTCCCAGCACAGGAGAAGGAGGTTTACGGAGACAAGGAAGCAAAGGATTTCAACAAACTGTTCTGGGGAGACAACCTCCAAGTGCTCGCCCACCTTTTGAAGGAGCATCGTGGCAAGATCGATTTGATTTACATTGATCCTCCGTTTGACAGCAAGGCGGATTATGTAAAAAAGGTAAAAATCCGTGGTAACGAGCTTGATGGTATTCAAAAATCTATCATCGAAGAAAAACAGTACGGAGACATTTGGGAGAGAGATGAGTACCTCCAGTTCATGTTCGAACGTCTTGTTTTGATGAGAGAGCTCCTGACGGAGCGAGGGAGTATCTATTTGCATTGCGACTGGCACAAGAGCCACTTCCTCCGTTTGATCTTGGATGAGGTATTCGGAGAGGACAACTTCGTCAACGAAATCGTTTGGCATTACTACAATAAGATGCAGGGCAATGTGGGTAGATTCGCCTCGAACCACGATGCTATTTTGGTCTATAGAAAATCGTCAAAAGCCATTTTCCATTCCATCCGTGAAGATCGAGAAAAAGTAAAAAAACAGCAAAAGCGTGTTTGGGATTCTGAAACACAAACACTGAAACAAGCCCGTGATGAAAAAGGCGATCTCGTCTACTACGAAGATACGCAAAGAACTATTGATGATGTTTGGCGGCTTCCGTACATCATGCCTGCTGACGTGTCTCAAAAGCTGGGATATCCAACTCAAAAACCCGAAACGCTCTTGGAGCGCATCATTTTGGCAAGTTCAGATGTGGGTTCAACGGTACTTGATTGTTTCTGCGGTTCGGGAACGACGCTTGCAGTTGCACAAAAGCTCGGCCGTCGATGGATCGGATGCGACATAAACATCGGCGCTATCCAGACGACTACAAAACGCTTGAATCAAATCCTTGATGCTCAATCGAGAGGCGAAACAGAAAAAGATACTTGGCTTCTTGAAGAAAAAGAGATTGCGGGGGCAAGAAAACTCTCCTCATTTGGATTCAAAGTATTCAACGTCAACGAGTACGATGTATTCAAAAACGAAGTCGAAGCAAAAGACATCATCATGGAGATGTACGGTGTGGAGCGGATTCGTTCGGGGTACTTCGATGGTGTCTTGGATAACAACTTTGTGAAGGTGATGCCGATCAATCGGGTGTGTAGCAAAAAGGATGTTGACGAGGTTCTCAAAGGCATCAAAGACAACCTCGGTGATTTCACGGCAAAAACAAAATCACGTCATGGGGAGTCGGTGTATCAGCAGGGCGTGAGCGTGTTCTGCTCTGGCATGGAGCTCGATATGCTCGATTACTTGAAAAAGAACAATGCAACGGGCGTTGATGTCGATGTGCGAGACATTTTGCTCGATAAACAGACATTGATTTTCAAACAAAAGCCAGAGGCAGAGATCGCCATCAAAGCGGGTGACAAAAAGGCGACAGTTACAATCAGCGATTTCATTTCTCCGATTCTCATGCGCAAGTTGGAGATTGAGAACGAAAAAGCGCTCAAGCAGGAATCAAGGGCAAAAGTCGATGACTACCGTCAGGTGATAGATAGCGTTGCGATTGACGTAGATTACGACGGCGATCTATTCAATGCAGAGATCATTGATGTCCCTGCCAAGAACGAACTCATCAAGGGTGAGTATGTCCTTGAATACGCCAAGAAGGGCAAAACAACGGTTGCTATAAAAATCGTTGATGTTTTGGGGGAGGAATACTTCGAGAGCTTTGAAGTGACCGTATAACCTATGGAAACGGCATTACTCAAAGCGTTACGATCCAAGGTATCGGAGTGGCGTGATGCAGGGCGTGAAGGCATCCAAAAGGAAACGCAAAATATCCTCTCTCACATTGAACGCACGGCGTTTCTGCACAAGCCACAAGTGGAGGCACTGGAGACATACATCTATCTCAAGGAGGTTGCTGGGAATAAACCTGCGGCGGATTTGTTCAAGGGTTTTTTTCCAGATCAAATCGAGGCACTAACCGCCTTGGGATACAGTGATGCGGATGCGTTCAAGTTCCTCAAAGAAAAGAAAAATCTCGATGAGCTTCTCTCCGTCGCCTTCGGTGAATCCGACTACGTCAACCAAGTGTTTGCGCTGACAATGGGATCGGGAAAAACGGTGCTCATGGCCGTCATGATGACGTATGACTTCGTATTGTCGTTCTATCATCCCGACGACGCACGATTCGCCAAGAACGCACTCGTGTTTGCTCCTGATACAACCATCATTGAGAGCTTGAAGGAGATCAAGACGTTTGATTTCACAAAGATCCTTCCCAAGGAATACGAAACGGTGATGCTCAACGTGAAGTATCACTACCTTGAAGATCCGAAGACGCCGCTCTCGCTTATTGAGGGAAGCAACTATAACGTCATCGTTTCCAACTCCCAAAAGATCATCATCAAGACCCGTCGCACCAAGAACGTCGGCGCTGTGAGTTTGTTTGCCGATGAGCGTGCAAAGGAACAGGAGGATATCGTCAACAAACGCCTACGAGCGATTCAGGGGCTTTCCAACCTCGCTATCTTCGTTGACGAGGCACACCACTCGTACGGAAAAAACATGGACGATGAGCTCAAGAAGGTGAAGCAGACCATCGATCATTTGCACGGAAGTGCTCCGCTGGTCGGCGTCATCAACCTCACGGGTACGCCATACGTTGATAACGTCATGATGGCGGATACCGTGTACCACTTCGGCCTCAAACAAGGTATTGAACGTGGCATCTTGAAACGCTTTGATCCGTTCAAGTACGAGAACGTAAGGGATGAGGCATTCGTTGAAGATGTGCTGACCTCGTTCTGGGAGCGTTACAGCGAAAAGCGTCTTGAAGGACGCCTCCCAAAGATCGCTTTCTACGCTTCCTCGATTGAGGACTTGCAAGAGAATCTCCGTCCGCTTATCGAGAAGGCATTGCGTAAGCTCGGCGTATCAACCGACAAGATACTTGAGTTTCACACCAAAGCAGAGGATGGCAAACACGAGTTCCAAATGCTCGATACCTCGCAAAGTGAAAAGCAGTTTGTGCTCTTGGTTGGAAAAGGTACGGAGGGCTGGAACTGCCGATCACTCGTAGCATGCGCTCTGTTCCGCAAGCCAAAGAGCAATATCTTTGTTCTCCAGTCGTCTACACGCTGTCTCCGTTCTATTGGCGACAACACGACTATTGCGAGCATCTATCTCTCAAACGAAAACTACAAGGCACTCGATAAGGAGCTCAAGAGTAACTTCGGAACTTCGATTGATGAGTTGTCTGGTCAAAAGAAAACACATGCCGACTTTGAGCTTCGCATAGAAAAGAAGAAAACGCTGACCGTGAAAAAAGTGGTGCGTGAGTTGAAATCGGTACGTCGCAAGGATCTGGAAGCCATCAAGCTCGATCTCAAGCACGCTGAAAATAACGAGTACATCTCTATTGTCTCCCAAGGGGAGGTTGCCTTGGATGCAGATAGCACCGCTCGCTACAAAACGATTGTCGGAAGCGCCCGCATCCTCAAGCAGAGGGGCGACATGACGTTTTATGAGATCCTTGAGTACATCAATCGCTACACGCATGCGGGTTGTTTTGAGCTGAAACAAATCCTCAAGAGCAACAACATCTCCCCCGATCAACTGACGGCAGCGGTCAATGAAAACAAGTCCGTCATCTACTATCTTGTTGATACGGTTCTTGGCAATCTCTACGATTACGAAAAAGATGAAAGGATCGTCGAGGAGGTCATCGAACTCACGAAAAACTATCCGTTCAGAATCAGCGTCTTGGAAGACCGCAAGGGCTTGGTTGTCTATAGAGAGAGTGTCGAGGAAGAAGACGGAAAAGGACGCCTCGGTTTCCATATCAATCCGTACAACTTCGATAGTGGTGACGAAAGGGACATTTTCCGTCACCTGAAAGGAACACTGGAACCAGACGAGGAGATAAAAGACGTGTACTTTACGGGAGGCGTGACCTCCCCCGTGCATAACGATTTTTATTTCGAGTATTGCGATCCAGAGCAGGATCGTGTCGCCAAGTATTTCCCCGATTTTCTCGTTGAAACGAGCAAGGGGCGGTATTTGGTCGTCGAGGTAAAGACGGGACAGGAGCAGTTCGACTATGAGCGAGACAAGAAGGAGTACGGCGGAACAAAGAAAGCGAACAACACCGTGTTCGCCAAAGAACTTGGTTTCGAGGAGTTCCGCAAACACAACCAGAACTTCGAATATCGCATCGTGTTCACCACGAGCCCAAGGGAATGGAAGAAGCAGTTGCTCGAATCGGTGGAATCAATAAAGCAAAGCTGACGGCGTGAATCGTGGTATGCCTGATTTGATTTTCACTCCATCTTTGTTCTTCCAGTACGCAACTTGCCCGCATTGGCTCTGGCACGAGCGATACAGCGACAAGACGCTCAAAGGAGAAACACCTGCGCTCATGGAAAAACTCCTTGAGCAAGGTGTTTTGCATGAGGAGGAATACATCAAGGGTCTTTCCTTTGTTGAGGTTGAGGAAAAACGCCCAATGGACGCTTTCGCACATACCTTGCGGCTCATGCGAGAAGGTGCGGAGCTCATCTATCAGGGGGAGATTCAGTATGAGGCCGACGGGGTCATCTATCGTGGCCGCCCTGACCTACTTGAGAAGCGTCGTGGCGAGGCATCTTCCTTTGGTGATTACTATTACTCTCCTTGCGACATCAAGAGCTCGACGGACATCAAAACAGAGCAATGGATGCAGTTGACGCTGTACGCAAAAATCCTTGAGGAGCTCCAAGGTGTTTTTCCGCATGAGGCCAGTATTATCAATCGGGATCACGAACGCATCGCCTTCGTCATAGAAGAAAAACACCGTATCAAGACCTTTGACCGAGCGGATATCATTCTCTCGATCATGAAAGGGCAAAAGCCGCCCCTCAAGCTCTCGTCGGCATGTAAATCGAGCCCGTGGTACTCACAATGTGTAAAAGAGGCAGAGACAGCAAACGACATCGCCTTGCTGTATCGCCTTGATGCCCGTGCGCATGAGGTGCTTCGGGAGTGTGGGATCAACACCGTGCAGGATGCGGCAGAAATGAACGTCGAGGAACTGCCCAAGGTGCCGTATGCGGGTATTGAAACGCTCCACCGAGTAAAGCTCCAAGCGCAATCGCTTTTGAGCGGAGAGCTGAAATGGGTTGGCCATCCATCGCTCCCCGAAACGCCACTCAACATCTATTTCGACATCGAGGGCGATCCGCTCCTTGATGTGCAGTATCTATGGGGTTTCTGGGTTGCTGGCGATCCTGACGGCGTATATGCCCAAATAGGCCATGTTCGGAAGCAGGACGATGGTCGGTATTTCGTTTACTTCCTTGCCGAACAGCCAGAAGATGAGCGAGAAATGTGGAAGTTATTTTTGCGGTGGCTGGAGGTGTTACCACAAGAGGGGTACACCGTCTGGCACTACAACAAATACGAACGGGTGCAATGCGATAAGCTGGCGGAAATGTATGGCGAATCAAGGGCACTTCGACGGTTCATGTCTCATTTTGTCGATCTTGAGCTCGTCGTGAAGGACTCGGTGATTTTTCCTTTGTATTTCTACTCCATCAAAGATATCGCCAAATCCAAGTTCCTCAACTTCAAATGGCGGCATGCAAAAGCAGGGGGAGCGCAATCGATCTTTTGGTATGAGGAGTGGCTGGAGAAAAAGGATCAAAGTATTTTGAACGACATCGTGAACTACAACGAGGATGACGTGCGGGCGACGGAGTTTTTGAGGGATTGGTTATTTGAGAACTCGTGAGGAGATCACTAAACACAATCTGCCACTGTGAGCTTGGGAATGTGAATGTACCCTTTATGCTCACGGATGGCGGTTCCGATGTCGTTTGCGATGTGGAGCCAACAAGGTCTCAACAAAAATGTTGGGATTTTGTTTTAGTTTTTGAGCGAGACAGAGTGGAGTTCGAACTGGAAAGAGTTCGAATTTTGTTTTATGCTAGAACTATTATGCATTTTGAATCTGATCATACTGCAACTATAAGCGCGCTGCATAAATTCTTCTTTCTTGTGTAGACGATCGTATGCATGTCGGTTTAGGTTCATTGGTTTATAGGGTTGAGGTGCCGAATAGTGCAATCATTACGGCGCGTGATTCTGTTCAGCCATCAAGTTACAGCCTGACGGCACTTGGCGTTGTGAATCCGACAAAGGTTGTGCATGAAAAACTATTTGAAGATGTGCGCACATCGGGATATTCCGCAAAACCAAGCCGTCTTACGTCGATATTTGCTTTCTTGGATATAGGTACAGCCAAACGTTTTCGAGAGAGTGGACGCATGGAAGCTGGTGGAATATTAACTGAGCATCGCATAACCAGACTGGACAAGATACATATTGGGGACATGGATCTTGTAAATGCTTCGGCAAATATCACTGGGCAATGGGAGATGTTCAAGGATAAACTTCCGTTTTCTGGGCTGACTCCAGAAGAAGCCCAAAGAAAGATGGTTGAAGCATATTGGCAAAGCAATCGTTTTCATCCAGAATCGACTATGATGGAATTGCTGATTGAAGGACGATTAGAATTTGTTCGTAACATTGATAGCTAACAAAATTGAGGAGTTTGGGAATAAGCCAGCTCAAAATCTTTCCAATTTACGGTTCTGAACCCGTCCAGTATACGGAGCCACAAAAATCTCTAGCGAAATGCTAGGGATTTTTATATTTCTGTATCTACTCCCAGATTACCTACTGAACTGATACACTTAGTCACAATATGAACGTGAAAGAATTTTATAAACATTCATCAAAGGAAATCGTCGATCTATTTCGAGATTTTATTGAAAAAGATTGTTTCAGCCAATATCCTGAATTAAAAGATAAGTTGAGCTTCGTGCTCACGGGATCCGTACCCTCGAATCACTATGATCGATATAGTGACATTGATTGTGATCTGTTATTCGAGAACGAATCTGATCGAGCCATGATTAAGGAAGCTGTTAGAAAATATAAGATGAGCTTGCGGGAACAACAACTTCCGATTCAGCTTCACTCCCCAATGACGTTTAGCGAATTGGAAAACTCCTTGACCAATTGGAATCATGATTCGGCTTTACGTGAACACGCAGCGGCACTCGTCGTCCTTGATCCACACGATCGTTATAAAACAATCCAATCGCAGATCAAGTGGTATCCAAGAGAGGTGCTGCAAGAAAAGATCCAATGGCTTTTTGCCGAATCTGTTTTTTCATTTGAAGATCGTCTTGTTGTGGCCGTGAAACGTGAAAATGATCTCTATGTACGCTTGTTGAGTTTACAGATAGTGAAACTGCTAGCCAACGCACTCATCATGATAAATGACCGCTATCCTGTATTTGAAAAGCATATATATTCTAATCTCCGTGATCTCGGTGAAAATGAGTTTTGTACTCAAATCGACTTGCTCCTGAACATGACCGAGACACATGAAATCCAAAAATCTATTGCCAATATTATCGATACCATTGAACAGCGTCTTATTAGAGCTGGTTTTATAGAAAAACAGCCCAAAGAACATTGGATACAGCTTCGTCCTAGGTTTCAGGTTGAAGGATGCGCCTAGAAGGATTCAATGAATTTTGTAAATGTTCCATGCTTACTTTGACCTCAGCGTAGATACTCCCCAGTTCTGTAAAAAGGTAATCTAGGGAGCCAAGAGAGACGATCTGTAGAAATACCGATCGTTTTTCTTTTTGATGCCGAGTAGTGAGCCAATTCTAGTACCGTATTCATTGATCTTTTTAGTTCAAAGATCAACGCACGTTCCTTGAGTTGTGGGTTCTGAACGAGGAAATTGATGAATTGGCGTTTTTCTGGCAATTCAGCACCTTCAAATATTTCTCGGGAACGACGAGCTACGGAAAGTACTGTGCCTACAGTTGTTTTGTAGTCATGATCTGCTCTGGAGTGTTCTTCCATTTCCATTGCAAGCGTCTGGATGCGATCCATGATCTCTTGCAACTTTTTGTCATAATCTGGCTTAGTAATTCTCCGGTTGCACGTCAACACAAACGATGGGAAAAAAATTTTCAGGAACAGGTAAAGATTCTCCCCCTTGGAACTTCTTTGGAAATTGATATGGTTCTCACCCCTCAAATGCTCATTATTCATCAGTTGATACCCCCAATCATGGCGATTGTGATTGAAAACAAAAGCGTCATCAAACTGCAAAAAGAACTTTTTGAAATTATCTGGAAATCTTTGCCGTAAAATAAAACACCCCCATTTGAATGTAGGATGAAAAGAAATCAAAAATCTTCGTGAGAAAAATTTCGACAAAATTCTATACCGAAGTAGAAGCCCTATAAAAAACCGCTGGCAAGAACGCCGGCGGCTTTAGTGAATTCGACTCCTTCCTTTTCTTTTCCGAAAGTCAGGTTGGGCTAGACTCCGTACATTCCCGAAGTAGTATTTTCATAATAACCACCCACCACGTTCCACCAAAAAAAATTACTTCTCCTCCCATGACGAGAAAGACAAAGAGAGATTCTCCCTCTTTCCATCCACGAATCTGCAGGTCTTCATAAAATAGAACGGCCTGAAAACCAATCGACCCCAAGATCAATGCTCCCAAAAAAAATCCCATCACAGCCACGAAGACATACATTGCCACTTTTTCCCAAGTCATCTTTCTTCTCCTCCTCGGTTAAAAAACATTCTAAAAAAATCATGAATGTTTTAGAAAAAAATCCTTGGCTGTCAAAAAAAGATCGACGACATTTTTCCCTTCTTTCTTGACAAAAGAGACTCTTTTTGTTGTCATATTTCTGATGACTATGTTAATGACTCACCTGCAGGACCTCGGCCTACCCAAAAATTCGGCTGTTGTCTTCGAAATCATGCTCAAAAAAGAGGAGTGGACAGCACGAGAAATCATCGATAAGATCGGCCTGCACCGCCACTTGGTCTATGAAGGACTAAACGACCTGGAGCGCCGGGGGATCGTAAAACGAATCGTTCGTAATGATGTCTTCCATTTCCGCCTTGTTGGGGCGGAATCGTTGTTGTCTAAGGCTGAAGAACAGTATGCGGCCGCCCTGGAAGTTTCTCGAATGGTCCGGGATCGAAAACCGTCCGAAGAAAGCCTGGTCACTTTTTTTGAGGGTGTCGAGGGAGTACACGCCTTCACGGAATTCGTTCTTAAACAGAAAAAACCCCTCGATGTCCTGGGGGCTAACGCACGATTCCGCCAGTTCTATCCAGAAATCTTCGACCTTTGGAATGAGAAACGAATTCACTCCGGCATTCCTTTCCGCGCCCTGATTCCAGTGGACGTACCCGCTTCCCTGCTGCGCGACGTTCCGGGCCTGTACTTCCGTCGTTATGATGGCCGTCTCTTCCCGAGCGTGGCGTGGATTTTCGGCGGTCACGTCGCTTTTATCTTTTGGAATACCCGCCGGCAGACCGAAATCATTCTTATCCGCCACCCCATGTTGGCAGAACAACAGCGAGATTTTTTCAACGTTCTTTGGAAATTGGCTGGAACAAAAAAATAAAAACCTCCGGCAGAATACCGGAGGCTGAATGTTATTTGCGGAGGAACAGGAACCAGAGGAAAGCCGAACCGACGAGGAGGACGGCTCCGGAAAGAATCCACGTTGGATCCATCCCAACGACCTGCGCCATCCATCCGCTTCCCAAAAGACCGCATGCACCACCCAGATGAGTAGCGAATGAATCCAGAGAAAGAACCGTCGCGCGATCTTGAGAAACCGGAATCCGCTCATTCAGAGCCGCTTCTTTCAAGGGTTGAAAAAGACCTCTTCCGATCTCATGAAAAAGAAAGGCACCGAGAGAAAAAACAGACCCACCGAAGGCTGAAAGAACCATTCCGATTCCCGCCACCCCCAAGGCCAGAACCAATAGGACCTGACGCCGGAACCCCGTAGAGGATAAACGACCGGCAAAAAAAGATCCCAGCAGAAAACTAACGGTGATAGCCACAAACAGACACGAAGAGCCGAAAGGGGAAAAACCGAATCGGATCGGCCACTGCATATTCGGCGCCTGAACAGCAACCGCAAGGAGAATGCCGCAGAGAAACAGAAATCGGATCGTTGGATCCCCCAATCTCCTGGTACTCGAACCAAAAGTTCGTAAGACTCCCCTCAGACGACCGACAAAGGAAAACGACGTAGGAAGAAAATATTCTTCCTGAAGAAAGAGGAAGGCAACACCAGCCAGAAAGGCAAAGACACTCCCGCTGGCAAACCAAGGTAAAGCCAGATTTTTCTCTCCCATCCATCCACCCGCAAGTGTTCCAAGTATCTGAAGAATACTCTTGAAAGTTTGCTCGGCTGAAAAGACGCGATCAAGCGATCCTGTGCGGCCAAAATAATTCATCCGATCAACAGCCCACGCTTGCAGCGCACCGCTCATACACGCCAGTCCGACCGCTCCGACTGCTTCTGCCACCAAACACTCCCCAAAAGAAACAGATCCTCCATAGAGGAACATGCTTGTAGAAAGCAACATTCCTGAGAGGAGAACGGAAATCTTCCTTCCAAAGAGATCTGCCAAAATGCCGGTTGGAACCTCGAAGAACGCGACGGTGAGAAAAAAGACGCTATTGATCATCTGGATCTGCAGAACATCCATCCCTCGTTCGCGCAAAAAGAGCACATACGTTGCAGAAATGAACGACATCCCAAGTCCGAACAGCGACGAAACCAACAAATACATCAGTAGGGTCTTTCGCACCATGTTTTACTCCCGCGGTTGAATTGAAAAAGACCAAAACAGACAAAAGAACGCCCCGGCCTTGTCCGGCCGAGGCGTTCCTCATTTTTATCAGAGAAAGCGCATCATGGCGTACGACGGAAATCAGAACCGCCGCGGACGGACAAAACCGAAAGAATCCGAACGATCACGAGCCCGTAGGCTTCGGATTCTGTCCGGGAACCGTTGAATTTCATCCAATGGCGATTCAATTGATCCATACATCTTCTTTTCTAACAAAAAAAATCGATTTTGTCAAATAAAACACCCCGTTTCCAAAAAAATTTCAAAAGAGATTCGAGATTTTGACAATAACCCCAAAAAAAGGTACCTTTTCCCTGCTGAAATATACCAACAGACAGATGTCCGTCGTCCAGCTTGTCCACCTAAAATACATGCGGTGTTAGCTCAGCTGGATAGAGCGCTTCCCTCCGAAGGAAGAGGTCGCAGGTTCAAATCCCGCACACCGCACCAGAACATTTTTATCGGGCTGTAGCTCAGATGGCTAGAGCGCCTGCTTTGGGAGCAGGAGGCCGTGGGTTCAAGTCCCGCCAGCCCGACCAAGTTCAGAACAATCCTGTAAAAAGTTATCAAGGACAGAAGGAAGGTTATTCCTTCTTTTTTTGTTTGGAAGCACCATAACTCCAACAAAAAACCGACCGTTTTTGTCCGGTCGGCCTTATTCCTTAAAAAAAGTTAAAACGGAAACCGGATCGACGAATCAAGAGGAAGATCACCACCGTCCACAAACGAACTTGTTGCGCTTTCCGTTAGCTTGATCATAAATCGCGTTTGAAATCTCATTGTATCGAGGGTATCCCCGGGAAGATTATACATTTTCCCATTCCACAAATAGACCACGCGGCCGGTCGAAGGAAGATATCCGAGTGTCCCGGATGGATAAGCACCAGCCGATGAAAGAGAGGAACCAATCGTATAATCCGCAAACGTCGCATCAGGTAGATCCAAAATCCGTTTTGCCCAATCCGTGCCATAAAGGGTCTTGGCGATCTCTTCCGTTTCAATCCACCGCAAGACATTCCCTGGCTCCACAACGTAAACCTTCGGGTCGGAAGCACGTTTCACCAGGTAGGTTCCCGGCCGAACGCCAACGTTCCCTTTCAACGGATAAAGAAAAAGATGAAAAGAATCGATAAAGGCAACATCCTCACCGTCATCCCACCAAGTTCGATAGATATCCCAATGCGGAAACGCGTGGCGACGTTCTTCGCCGTCTAAAACATAGACCGCGCTCTCATCTGGGAGCCGAACCAACAGACCGCGAAGGGAAGACGAAACAGTTGACTCGGATGTCGTCCCGCTGGTTTCTGTTGGTTCTGCTGTAACGGTCCCCTCTGCCAGTGGGGATTCAGAGGCTGTTTGGGGAATAATTTCTACCGTTGCTTTCACCGCATCCAATTTCCAGACCTCATCCTCGGCGCTCGTAACACGGACATAACGATAGGGCGACGAACCTGTAAATGAAATAACCCGCTCTGTCTCTCCTGTAGGGAAAACGGCTGATACGGTTTCGAGGTTCGTTAAATTCGCATCAAGATAATCAATCCGATAGGTGGCTCCGAACGCGAGAGTTGTGTAGGTCAACGTAACCCCGCCTATCCCTTTAGAACCTTCCCCAAAATCCAAAATAACGTTCGCATCCTTATCGAGAAATTGAAGGAACGATCCGTCCGGAACCCCGATCGCCTCTTGAGGCGCATAGGCTTCATTGGATGCCTGATAGACCGCTTGTGCGTAAATCTCCTGCGTCGTTGTTGCCGCTCGGACGGCAGGGATGTTTGGTAGGACAAAAGAAAAGGACAAAAGAAGGGAAAGAAAGCGGTACCATTTCATAAAGATGGGGATGAAAAGCCGAAAACAGTATACCACTCTTTTGCATTCTGGCGCGAAAAACTCGGCATTGTCATCGAGAGTGTGGAAATAGCGGATGCGATGAAAAAATCTACGAACTGGCCTGGGCCGAAGCGAAAAGATTGGATCAAAAGACATAAAAAACAGCCTTCCGTTTCTGGAGACTGTTTCATGGTGCCGAGGGTCAGAATTGAACTGACGACACGAGGATTTTCAGTCCTCTGCTCTACCACTGAGCTACCCCGGCATAATTCTTTTTCCGTCTTCTGCTTACCCTTTACAACTTTTTTTCTTCTTCCCTGGGAAGGACGAAAACTTGTTCCTGTTTCTCACACTCTTCGGGAATATGGATATTGCGCAATATGGCCAAAACAGCTAGTGCCATCACGGTCGTAAAAATCGCAATGGGATAAAGACCCATACCAGTAGCGAGGCCAATGGCTGCTACCACCCAGATACTTGCAGCGGTTGTCAGCCCCAAAACATGCCCACGCGAACGGATGATCGTCCCAGCGCCGATGAATCCAATTCCTGTTAAAATCGTTGAAGCAATCCTTGAGACATCCACTGCTTCCGGAGAAGGCGAAAATCTAGCAACGGCAATGGAAACCATGGTCATAGCTGCGGTTCCCATGCCGACCAGCATATTCGTCCGCATCCCCGCTGGTTTATGACGATATTCCCGTTCATACCCGATGAAACCGCTTAAAACAGCCGCGAGTGCAAGCCGGAATGCTGTTTCTACCCAAGAAATATCGGACATAGGAACGATAAAATTTGTGGCCTGCCATCCGTAGCTCCCCCTGGGAGCGAAGGATGGTGGGCATGCCTGGACTCGAACCAGGGACCTCAACATTATCAGTGTTGCGCTCTAACCACCTGAGCTACATGCCCATGTTTTTTGAAACTTGTTGTGAACTCATCCTGCTTGCCCGCCTGCCCTGCGCCACGCTGGGCGGCGAGAGCTACATGCCCGTAAAGGCGGGGACACTATATCAAGAGGTTGAAAGGGTGACAAGCTATTGTTCTTACAATTTAAGACCTCTTTTTTAAATTTTTTCGTTCTATTGACAAAAGAATAACATTAAAATACTCTTTGAGAGGTAATTCATACCAAATTGATATGTTAAATCGTCTCTTCGCCTCAAAAGTCCAATTTGAAGCCCTAAACAGGCTTTTTCAGGAAAATCATCCGCTCTCGACCAGTGAACTTGTAGAAAAAACAGGAAAACGACAGCCGAATATTGCCAAAGAATTGGACAAACTGGTCACGGAAGGTCTTCTTATCATGGAACGAGACGGGCATCAAAATTACTATGCTTTTCATTCACAAAATTCCTATGTTCCTCTCCTGAAAGCTCTTTTCGAAGAATACCGCTCCCACCAAAAGAAATATATTTGCATTAATGAGGAAGGAAACGTTGGTCTCCTTCCCCTTGGTTTTTTTCCGGAAGGTTTTTTGGGGAAACGATCCAAGGAGGCTGGGATTATGAACCGTCTCCTCGAGTCTTTTGCGTATTTCCGCAACAACTACCTTAAATACTACGTTCAAAAAGAGACCTTCTTTGCATTGGCAAAAGAATCACTTGCTAAGCTCCTCACCGACCCTTCTTTCGTTCATGAGACGATCGGTCCTGTAACCAAACAAAAAGGAGAGGAGGCCCTGCGACTCTTTGAAACCCTGCAAGAAAAAAAATCCCATCTTGCCCCGGTCGCCGCTGAAAAAATTCTAAACCAAATTCAGGAGATCGTGCTCACACAGATCGACTACGGTCTCATTGCTGTTTTTGACCTGAAAGAAATCTACTCGCATTACTTAGAATCCTATCTCAAAGAGCGTGTTCGGACGAAGAAAGATATCACCCTTTCTTCTGCCCTTTCAAAACTCCTACAGCCTCCCGAATGTTCCTTGACACAATGCCTGCGTATGGAACTTCTGGACGGGGCCCTTCAAAAGCTGCAGAGCAAAAAATTCGACGCGGCTCCTTGGCTCCAACAGCTTCAGAGCCGATGGTTCTGGCTTAACTACGGTTACCGAGGACCCGGCCTTCCCCTGGATTATTTTGAACAGGTCTTCAAAGAGCTTTGTGAAAACACCAAACCAAATCTCGAAAAAGAGCGAAAAACTCTTGCATCTTACGCGCGTTCTGTTGAGGAAGAAAAAGAATGCCTTTTTAGAGAACTTGCCATTGATGAGCGCCATCAAGAATTCATTCGTGCCTTGAGCACCCTTTCCTTTTTAAAAGTCTATCGAAAAGACATCGCCTTCCTGTGTATTGCCATGCTCTTTCGTGTTCTTGAACCATACAAAAAAAATCTGACCGAACGTCATCTTGCCTACCTTACTCTAGATGAATCAATTCAACTCGTTCGCGGAGAGCTTCAAATTTCAAAGGAAACCCTTTTACGCCGGGAAGAAGAAAGCGTCTATATCATTCCAGGGGAGAAAATTCTTCTTGGAAGAGAGGCGCGCCGATTCAAGGAATCTCTCGAAGAAAAAGAAGAGGAACAAATTCCTGATCGGGAAAGCATCCGTCTTTTAAACGGGACAACAGCCTGCTTGGGAGAAACCGGAAATTGGATTCACGGAAAAGTGTCGGTTATCAATCATCCGGAAGATATGGAAAAGATGGAGGATGGAGACATCCTTATTTCCAACGCAACAACCCCAGAACTCCTCCCTGTCATGCGCCGAGCCTCTGCCATTGTGACGGACATGGGAGGAATCACCTGCCATGCGGCTATCGTCAGCCGCGAACTCAATATCCCTTGCCTCGTCGGTACCCAATACGCAACTAAACTGTTCCGGGATCAAGATCGCGTCATCGTCTGTCCCCGACACGGACACATCAAATTCCAAGAATAAACAACGATCTATAAAAAATCGCCCTAAAAAAGGCGATTTTTCTTTTTGGACCAATTATCAACTAAACGATTGCAACATCTTATTTCTCCCTGCCTGCCGGTAGGCAGGCTGATCGACCTCCGAAGAGGCTGATCTCGACATATGATGAGAGAAGTAAAACTTCTCTATCTATTCCCTAGAAAGGAGGTGATCCACCCACAGCTTCCGCTACGGGTGCCTTGTTACGACTTCACCCCTATCGCTGGTTTTACCTTCCCCCGCCCTAAGGCGAGGTTCGGGTACCCCCAACTCTCTTGGTGTGACGGGCGGTGAGTACAAGACCCGAGAACGTATTCACGGCGGCGTGGCTGATCCGCCATTACTAGCGATTCCGGCTTCATGGGGGCGGGTTTCAGCCCCCAATCCGAACTGGGACCGGCTTTAAAGGATTGGCTCCGCCTTGCGGCTTGGCAACCCGTTGTACCGGCCATTGTAGCATGTGTGTAGCCCTGGACGTAAGGGCCATGCTGATCTGACGTCATCCCCGCCTTCCTCCCTCTTGCGAGGGCAGTCTCCCGTGGAAATAAAACACGGGACAAGGGTTGCGCTCGTTACCCCACTGAAGGGTACACCTCACGGCACGAGCTGACGACGACCATGCAGCACCTCGGCAGCACCCTCGAAGGCCGCCCCTGTTTCCAGGGGCCTGCAGCTGTCGTTCGAGCCCAGGTAAGGTTCCACGTTCACCGTCGAATTAAACCACATGCTCCACCGCTTGTGCGGGTCCCCGTCTATTCCTTTGAGTTTTAGCCTTGCGGCCGTACTCCTCAGGCGGGATGCTTAATGCGTTAGCTTGATTAGTCGACACTGGAAGGGTCGATACTTCCAATATCTAGCATCCATCGTTTAGGGCGTGGACTACTGGGGTATCTAATCCCATTCGCTACCCACGCTTTCGTCCCTGAGCGTCAGGATCGTTCCAGCGCGCTGCTTTCGCTTTTGGTGTTCTTGCCGATATTAACGCATTTTACCGCTACACCGGCAATTCCGCGCGCCTCTCCCGTCCTCTAGTTCGGCCGTATCGCGCGCAGATTTCGGGTTGAGCCCGAAGATTTGACACGCGACGCACCGTACCGCCTGCGGACGCTTTACGCCCAATAAATCCGGATAATGCTTGGGGTCTCTGTATTACCGCTGCTGCTGGCACAGAGTTAGCAACCCCTTATTCCTCAGGTACCGTCATTTGTTCGTCCCTGAGAAAAGCCGTTTACGACCCGAAGGCCTTCATCCGGCACGCGGCGTCGCTCCTTCACGCTTTCGCGCATTGAGGAATATTCTTGACTGCAGCCACCCGTAGGTGTCTGGGCAGTGTCTCAGTCCCAGTGAGGCGGGTCGCGCTCTCACGCCCGCTATCCGTCAGAGCCTTGGTGAGCCATTACCTCACCAACAAGCTGATAGAGCCTAGGCCCATCCCGGGGCACCGGAGTTTTCCAAGGGAATGTCCGAAGACCCCCCTTGAATATCGCGTATTAGCCCTCGTTTCCAAGGGTTGTTCACGACCCCGGGGTAGGTTGCCAAGGTGTTACGCTCCCGTTTGCCACTATCCTCCTTCGCCCTTGCGGGCTCGGGAGAACCGTTCGACTTGCATGCCTTAGACACGCCGCTAGCATTCATCCTGAGCCAGGATCAAACTCTCAGATAAAATCCATTTCACCGAGTTAAACTCGGCTTCGATGGACTCTGTCAATCCTCTTTGGTTCTTTTGAACCGATTTTTATTGGGAGAAATAGACGTTGCAATCGTTTAGATGACAATGATGCATCTTTTTGGTTGGTCCGTCGTTCTTCAATTGTGAACGTCCATCTCTTCCATCAAACGTTTTAAAATCACCCGCCGCCTTTCGGTCGACGAATGACCTTTCCTCAAGACGCCTGATTTGTAGAGTGCGGAGGCATTTTAGCAGCCCTTAGAAACGTGTCAAGAGGACTAATGGCAAAATGGCCTCAAAGAAAGAAAAAAGAAATTTTCTCTCATCTAAGCAAAAAAATAACTTCTTCCTTTTCAAAAATTTTCTCCTTCTCTTTCTTTGCTTTTGAGCCTGTTGAAAAGGTGGGGAAAAGAACAAAAACCGTCTTGCCAGAGACAAGCCAGACGCCTATACTAAACGGCGTCACAATGAACCTGCGGGCGTCGTATAATGGTTTATTATGTCAGCCTTCCAAGCTGAAGATGGCGGTTCGATTCCGCTCGCCCGCTCCAAAAAGACCCGTCATTTGACGGGTCTTTTTGTTTCCCTCAGGCAGCCTTGTTTTTCTGTTGATCCATTTTCCGTGTTTCCTCAACCGTTTTTAATTTTTGAGAGGCCCTGAGAAATGTCTCCTGATTTTTTAGAGATGCCTCCAGATCGTTTAGTCTGCGGAGTTCGACATCCACTTTTGATGCTTCCCAAATAGCATTCCATTTTCTAAGAAACTGGCGACCAAACCAGCTGGCCTTCTGGTTCTGTTCCCTTTCCTTCAAAAGACGCTCACGTTTTCTGCGAATACCCTCCAGCGTCTCCTCCATCTCTTTTTGACGATTTGCTTCTCTCATCCGTCCATAGTATTCCTCCTTGTCTGAGGAAGGTTCCGGTATCTGATCCCGCCCTTCTTGGGTGTTTGCAAGATGCAGCCCCTCCTTCCTTCCTTCTGGAGTTTCTCTTCTCTCACGCTGCGACTCTGCCCGTGCCTCGCTGGTTGCGATGAGTTTGACCATGCGTTGCAAGCGCTGTTCAACCTTCTTTCCAAGCGCGGCGGCAAGCTGCCGAAGTTGTTCTTTCCTCAAACCTTCTGCTCCTTCTTCTCCATACCATTGACCGGCTTGATGAGCCAATTCAGCCCGATCCTCCCCTTTAAAAAATTCTTTCAGTTCCTGAACAGACAATCCAAATAAATCCTCCTCCCTGGCCAAAGGGTCGAAACCTGTCTGTTCCTTTTTGCGGATTATCTCTTCCAGGTGAGGACGTTGTTGATTCAGTTGATCTCGAACGCGACCAGCTTCCTTCAAGTCGAACCGGAGAGCATTCGTATATTGTTCCAACAAGGCCGCGGGTTCCAAAACATAAAAGTTTCCTACTTTCATGCGTCTATTTTGCAACCTCTCTCCTACAATAGTATCGGCTTTTTGATAGAAAAATTCAAAAGGAAGGCGAAGGACCCCTCCCTTTGCCCCGGAACGAACCGGGATCTCCAGGGTTCCGCCGAAACGAAGCGTGTTGTCGTACTTCAGAGAAGTAATCTCCCCTCCGTTGTCCAAAGAAACGTTGGGAAGTTGTTGAAATTTCCCATAAATTTCCTTGAAAGTTTTTTCCTTGCGAATAGCTGCATCCATGTCGCCGGGAAAATCACTCGATCCCTCTTTTCCGTCGGAAAAAAAGGAATCCTGGTAGTAGTTGGTCAACTCATGAAGGGCATAGCTTCCAAACAAGGTCACATCCTCAAGCCCCTTTTCCCCAATCGTTTCTGCCACCCAAGCCGTTGCTGCTGCGAGAGCCTCCTGCTTGGATTCAATCGAAAGATCCGGATTCCTGAGATCAAAGACAGAAACCCCGTCCTTTTCTTTTGAAACCTTTTCTTCTGAAACTTCAACAGGAACACCAGGCGAAGAAAGTTTTTCCCCGAACAGCCAACTCCTTGTCCGTTCCCAAATTCCACTCTTTGGTGTCGAGGATATGTCCGAAGAAACTCCAGACACATTCTCCCTCTGATGAATCGGCCTTTCCCATTGTAAAGCTCTGGCTGCCCGTAACACTTCGCTTACATCTGCTTTGATGGTTGTAGGTTCCTCCGGCTCGCCCAATTCAAGCTCTTCTTCCACCTCTTTTTTGCTATTCACCTCAACCGTCTTTGCATATAGATCGGATTCACTGTCTTCTTTATTCACATCAAGTTCTGGAAAGTCCTCCCCAAACAAAGGAACATTCTCTAGAACCCCAAGAGATTTTGGCACATGCGAGGTCTCTCTCTTTTTCCTTGGTTCGGAACGCTCCAGAACCGTTCCTTCTAATTTACTCTGGTAGAAAGAAGCAAAATCGGGATTAAAGGCTTTTTTATCGTACGACACGATTCCATAACGTCTTTTGTCCCCCCCAAAAATGCGAAAAATTTTTCCGACTGTTTGAAGCCCCTTTTCTGGAGAAAAACGAAGAATATCATGGGTCTCTTCTCTATCGCCCTTAGAGACCAAAGACAATCCCTTTTCTGATAATCCAAGTTTATTTTCTAAGTTCATGATGTCTGGATCTGTTTCCACTTCCAAAAAAACCGCGCCTAAAAAAGGGGGTAAAAAATCTTTGAGCGTTAAATCCGATCGCGGAGAACGCCGTTCCCTTTCTTTTCCGTCTTCAAAAAAAACTTCGGCTGCTTGACCAAGATCGACATCTGTTCGCACATTCAGCATGCGGACAGAAACTTCCTCTTCCGAAGGAGCGTCGGCTTTCAAAAATGCCGACAAAAAAGGCACGCGCTCTTGAAACAAACCGCGCAGCTTCTCCGCCGTCATTTCCGAGCCATGGGCATAAAAATCCCAAGAGTGTTCGCGCACTTGTGATAGGTCATGTACAACCTTCCAAAACGCTTCACGATCCTCTTCCCGAATTGCATCCGCCCAATAGGCAAGCATGATATAGTCCCGGGATTTTCTGACCTTTTCTATGGCTTCACTACTTTCAAAATTCGTCCTCTCAAAAAAACGTTGATGGACATCCTCTGCGGATTCTTCCTCCAAATTCTGTTGAGAAAAAACGCCTTCCTTTTTTGGTTTTATTCCTCTCTTTCCTCTTAAAAAACGCTCTTCGATCTTTTCAATGAGGCTATCAACTTCATCGGCCAAGACATCTGTCTTTACCGCCTCTCCTATTGCTCTTTTTTCCTCCGGGGAAAATGCAATTTTGAAGCCCTTTTCCAGAACACGAAGAATAGCATTTGTTAATTTCTGCGCCTTTAAAATTTTTTGTTTATTCTCCCATCCAACCCGTGCCTCTTCAAGGGTTAACTCTCTCGCTATACCCATTCTTCTCCCTTCTTCTTTCACAGCTATTTTTTCTCCCTTCACCTCTACCACCTTGTATTCCTGCATTCTTCCGTCTGGAGTCGGCAAAACCACCAAATCGCCGGTTTTCAAAAGTTCGACGTCTTTTCCCCGATGATGGGATCCTATTGCCCTTTCCTTTTTTGTTCCTTTCTGCTCTCCACTAGGGACGAGTTCCTGACCCGTGTCGGTCTCAAGGTCTAAGACCAGGTCGCTTTCAAGCTTTTTTGCGGCGTGACGTTGTTCGCGTGGCATAAAAAAGAAAAACTAACGAACGAAACACTCCGTCCCGGCAAGCGCGATCGCAAGCGCGTCAGCGGCATCATCGGGTTTGGGAATTTTAGAAAGATTGAACAGGCGTTTGACCATGCGCTGCACACCGGCTTTGTCGGCCCGGCCGTCTCCGCAAACAGCAGACTTGACCTGATTCGGCGTTAATTCCACAACAGGAATGCCCAGTTGGGCGGCAAGGAGCAAAACAACCCCCCGGGCCTCGGACACGCGCATAGCCGTTTTTTGGTTCTTGGTCACGAATAGCTGTTCCACGGCCAAAAGGCCAGGCCGGAGTTCGAGAAAAAGCGCCTGTAAGTCTTCCGCAAGCGAGGCGAGCCGACGGCCAAAATCCTTTGAGATCGGCGTGGTCATGACACCGAAATCCACAGCCTCCCATTGAAGGCCCTTGCTACGTACCGCCGCGAATCCCATGCGGCCGAATCCTGGATCAATACCCATAACAATTTCCTCCTCTCTTTTTTTTCGCATACGTTTACGCCTGATTGGTATAAACCGCATCCACGTCGTCGTTTTCTTCCAACGCCTCCACAAGAGCATCGAATTTTTCCTGAACCGCCGGATCGGAAATCTCCGTCGTTGTTTTCGCCACGTACTCCATTCCAACTCCATCCGGTTTCAACCCCAATGATTCGATGGTATCCATCATGTGTTTAAGGTCTCTGGGATCGCAAACAACTTGAACGCCGTCCTCTCCCACCGGAAGCAGATCTTCAGCTCCGGTTTCGATCATGATAAGGTCGAATTTTTCCCGATCACCGAACACGCCCCCCTCTGCGAATGTCACAACACCTTTCTTTTCAAACATCCACATCACGCTCCCGGCCGCACCAATGATCCCGCCTTTTTTTGATGCAATCATCTTTACGTCCGCCACCGTGCGATTATGGTTATCCGTCACACAGACAACAAGCAGAGCCACGCCCCCCGGACCGAACCCTTCGTAAGTGACTTCCTCAAGAGCGTTTCCTCCTTCTTGACCCGTACCACGCGCCACAGCCCGTTCAATATTCTCTTTGGGCATACTGATGGCCTTGGCAGCGTCAATGGCAACACGAAGTTTAACATTGAAGGCCGGATCCCCGCCCCCTTCCTTGGCCGCCACAGTGATCGTCTTTACAATCTTGGCAAACACGTTTGCTTTCTTTCCATCCGTTTTGCCTTTCTTCAACTGGATGTTGTGCCAATGGGAATGCCGTGCCATAAACGGGATTTTGCAGAAACAGCCTAGCATTTTTTCATTTCCCTGTCGAACAAAAATCGTCCCGCGACCAGCGGGACGATTTTTCTTTTCTCCGTTCTTTCTGCTAACTCTGCTCCTCAAGAACCTCTTCCGCCTGAGGAACAATCTCTTCCTTAACCGGTTCTTCGCCCGGCAGGAAGAATCCCGTTCCGGCCGGAATAAGCCGTCCGATAATCACGTTTTCTTTCAGACCCGTAAGACGATCTACCTTACCGGTCACGGCCGCGTTAATGAGAACACGCGCTGTTTCTTGAAAAGAGGCTGCGGAGAGCCAAGACTCGGTCGAAAGCGAAACCTTTGTGATTCCAAGAAAGATCTGCTCAGCCGTGGCTTCAGGCTTCCCTTCCGCGTTCATGCGCGCATTCTCGGTCAAATACGTGGTCTTTTCCACGATTTCACCAGGCAAAAGTTCTGTCTCACTTGGGTCATTGACCCGTACGCGACTAAACATCTGGCGGACAATAATCTCGATGTGTTTGTTATTGACTTTCTGACCTTGGGAAGCATACACAAACTGAATTTCTTTCGAAAGATAGCGCTGCACAGCAGCCTGACTCTTGTGTTTGAATAGGATCTGAAGATCCAAACTTCCGTCGGTGAGAGGGTCTCCAGCCTGGACCTCGTCCCCATCCTTGATCGTCAAAGAATATCCGGGTGGAATCACGTATTCCCGCGCTTTTTCTGATGCAAAAATTGTCTTCACAATCCCTTTTTCTATTTTGACGACCCCAGCCTTTTCCGCCAGGACCTTCGTTCCATCCGTCTTAACGGCCAGGACATCACCGACCCGAACATTGTCTCCATCCTTGATCTTGAACTCTGCACTCTTTCCAACAGCCGTTGACTCTTCCTCTGTGCTCTCGTAGGAAATACGGACGATCTTCTGGCCGGCGCGTGCATCAACGATCTGCTTACCGGTCGTGGCTTGAACGATTTCGCGGCTTGCCTGTTCGATACTGACGCGACCGGAAACCTCGCTCATGACAGCCCGTTGCTTGGGGCTGCGCGCCTCGAATAGCTCTTCCACACGCGGCAAGCCTTGCGTAATATCCTTTCCAGCCACGCCTCCAGTGTGGAAGGTCCGCATCGTAAGCTGTGTACCCGGCTCGCCGATGGACTGGGCAGCCATGATGCCCACGGCTGTTCCAAGCTTCACCAGCTTATTGTGGGCCAAATCATACCCGTAACATTTCTGACAAACGCCGCGCAACGATTTGCAGGTCATAACGGAACGCACGTGTGTCTCTTTTATTTCTTCCTTTGACGCTTCGATTTTTCGAATAGTCTCTTCCGTTATCAGCTCACCAGCCTTGACCAAAGCCTTCCGACTTCCCGGAAGTTTAAGGTCCGAAAGGGCGAGACGTCCCAAGATACGCACCAAAAGCGGTTCGCCGATCTCGTCTGATTCTTCCTTGGTCAGGAGCACTCCTTCCGTATCGCCACAATCCACTTCGCGTACGACAAGATCCTGAGCAACATCCACCAAGCGCCGCGTAAGATACCCGGCATTGGCTGTACGCAGAGCCGTGTCGCTCAGCCCCTTGCGTACACCGTGGCTCGAGATAAAAAATTCCAGAACATCGAACCCCTCTTTGAAAGATCGCTTCACAGGCAATTCGATGATTTCGCCGGACGGGCTCGTCACCTGCCCTTTCATCCCAACCATCTGTGTAAACTGGCCCCAAGATCCGCGAGCGCCGGATTCGATCATCGTATAAACCGGCCCTTCTTTGGAAAGTTTTCCACGTGCCGTTTCAGCGACTCGATCCTTGACTTCACTCCAAATTTTTACGATAGCGTTGTGACGTTCTGCCTGCGTGAGCAAACCCTGTCCGAAATATTCCTCTGCTTCACGAACCCGGCGTTCTCCCTCCTCGAGCAATTCTTTCTTTTCCGGAAGATCCGGAAGGTCCGACATGCCCCAGGAATAGCTGAACAGCGTTGCATAACGGAAACACAAGTCCTTGATGGCGTCGAGAACGACTGCCGTGGCATCCTGACCGATCCGTTCAATGGCAAGACGAATGACGGAAGCCAATTCTTTGTTGCTAAGCGGCTGGTTCATGAACGGAAGATCGGGAGGAAGCGCACGATTCAGGAGAATGCGCCCGATGGTTGTCGTGACAAGTTCACCGCTTCCTTCGCCGGTCCCTGGTTTGAGAGGACCACGCACACGGATCCAATCCCGCAGGCCCACGATCTTCATTTCATACGCATAAAGAGCATCGGAAACTGAAGCGAAAGACTTCATTCCTTCCGGCGAAGAGGGTTCGGGAGAGACGGTTGTGGTCATGGCATAGGAGGTCCACACCAAATCACGGCTCGGTTTAGCCACCGGAGACCCATGGGCAGGCTTGAGCAGGTTGCGTGTAGCAATCATGAGATCGGCCGCTTCCTGTCGCGCTTCTTCTGTCAACGGAACATGCACAGCCATCTGGTCGCCGTCGAAGTCCGCGTTGTAGGCATCGCACACAAGCGGATGAACCTGAATAGCTTTTCCTTCGATGAGAATGGGATGAAAGGCTTGAATGCCAAGCCGATGGAGCGTGGGGGCACGGTTAAGTAACACATAAGCATCGCGCGTCACCTCTTCCAGAATATCCCACATTTCCGGCCGATCGCTCTCAATGAAACGATTGGCCGATCGGATGTTATGGACGTACTCACGTTGGATAAGTTTCGCAATGACAAACGGTTTAAAGAGTTCGAGGGCCATGGTCTTGGGAATACCACACTCTCCAAGCTTAAGATGCGGACCCACGACAATGACCGACCGACCGGAATAATCAATGCGTTTGCCAAGCAAATTTTGCCGAAACCGTCCCTGTTTTCCTTTTAAAAAGTCCGCCAATGATTTCAATTGACGCTTCTTCCCCGTGGCGGCGATAACCGTTTTTGAGTGCCGTGCGCTGTTATCGAAAAGCGAATCGACCGCTTCCTGAAGCATCCGTTTTTCGTTGCGGGCGATGACCTCTGGAGCATTGAGCTCCCGTAGGCGCCGCAAACGGTTGTTGCGATTGATAATGCGGCGATAGAGATCGTTCAGATCGGAGGTGGCAAACCGTCCGCCATCGAGGGGAACCATTGGCCGCAAATCCGGCGGAATAATCGGAATGGCCTCGAGGATCATCCATTCGGGATGGATGTCGTTCTTCTGAAGTGCCCGAAGAAGCTTCAGACGGCGCATCATCCGATCACGTTTGGCAGCCGGCGCCCCTTCAAGCCCCCCTTCGAGCTCCTGCACCGTGGCATTCACGTTAATGCGCTTCAAGAGATCCCGCACAGCCCCAGCTCCGATCCCCGCCTCAAAAACATGACCATATTTGAGCGACCACTCGTGATAAGTCCCTTCCGAAATAATTTTAAAGGGCCGCAGTTCTTTAAGCTCGCGATCCACGATCAAAAAATCTTCCTCAAGTTCCTCGAGCTTGTGGTCGCGAATGGAAGTCAGGTGATCCAATTCCTCTTTCTTTTTGGCTTCGTTCTCCTTCTCTTTTTCCTGAAGACGTTCCACGTCACGCACGTATTCTCCCTCGATCATTTTTTTCTTCCCTTTATATTCCTGTCGCACCTGTTCAATCGTCTGCTGGCGAGCCTCCTCATTCACGTCCGTAATAATGTAGCTCGCAAAATAGACGACCTTTTCCAAGGCCTGAATCGAAAGCTCCAACAACGTCCCGATCTTGCTCGGCACGCCGCGCAAAAACCAAATATGCGTCACGGGAGAAGCAAGCTCAATATGACCCATGCGTTCGCGACGAACCATGGAGTGCGTCACCTCCACCCCACACTTGTCGCACACAATGCCCTTATACCGAATTTTTTTATATTTGCCGCAGTAACATTCCCAATCCTTGGAGGGACCAAAAATTTCTTCGGCAAACAGACCGTGTTTCTCCGGCTTTTGCGTGCGGTAATTGATCGTCTCTGGCTTCGTGACTTCGCCGTAGGACCAGGAACGGATTTCATCCGGAGAAGCCAACCGAAGACGGATGGCATCGAAGTCGCTGGTCTTGAGTGTTTCGTTTCGTTGAAACATAGACGTGAAATAATCAGGCACGGATCAAACCCGCTTTGGCTTATGCTCTTCGGACAGTTCGATCCTGCGGCCGTCCTTGAGGAGCTCCACACCCAGACAGAGTCCTTTAAGTTCCCGGATGAGCACATTGAAAGATTCCGGAATATTCACCTTCCGAATTGACTCCCCTTTGATAATGGATTCGTAAGCTTTCCCGCGTCCGGGCACGTCATCCGACTTAATCGTAAGAATTTCCTGTAGCATGTGAGCCGCCCCATACGCTTCCAGAGCCCAGACTTCCATTTCTCCGAACCGCTGTCCTCCGAACTGTGCCTTGCCGCCAAGCGGCTGTTGCGTAATCAAAGAATAGGGCCCAATGGAACGTTGATGAATCTTATCTTCCACCATGTGAATGAGCTTGAGGATATACATGTAACCCACCGTCACGGAATGTTCAAAGGCGTCGCCTGTCCGCCCATCATAAAGGGTCAGCTGGCCGGATTCAGGAAATCCTGCACGTAAAAGTTCCTCACGGATTTCCTTTTCCTTCACGCCGTCCATGACGGATGTGGCAACCCGATACCCCAGGGCATTGGCTGCAAGTCCCAAATGTGTTTCTAAAATCTGTCCCAAGTTCATGCGGGACACGACGCCCAGAGGCGTCAGAATCACATCCACCGGTGTTCCATCTTCAAGAAAGGGCATGTCTTGCACCGGCACAACCTTTGAAATCACGCCTTTGTTTCCGTGACGACCGGCAACTTTGTCGCCGACCTGAATTTTGCGCAAATCCGCGACCGATATCTGAACCGTCTTAATGACTCCAGGGGGAAGCTTGTCTCCGGCCTCGCGAGAGAAAACCTTAATATCAACAACTTTTCCGTGTTCCCCGTGTTCCAAATAGAGAGATGAATCGCGCACGTCACGCGCCTTTTCTCCGAAAATGGCCCGCAAGAGTTTCTCTTCCGCGGAAAGCTCGGTCTCACCCTTCGGGGTAATCTTTCCGACCAAGATATCCCCGGATTTGACCTCTGCACCAATACGGATGACCCCTTCCAAATCCAGATTCTTCAATTTTTCTTCCGAGACGTTTGGAATGTCGCCCGTGACGACCTCGGGGCCCAATTTTGTATCACGAACGTCGACGGAGTACTGCTCGATATGGACAGAGGTAAAGCGGTCGTCGTGGACCAAACGTTCGCTCAAGATGACGGCGTCTTCATAATTATATCCATCCCAAATCATGAAGGCGACCAGCGCATTTTGACCCAAAGCAAGTTCGCCGTGATCCACGGCCGCGGAATCGGCAATGAGATCTCCTTTCTTAACCTTTTGACCGACGGAAACAGCAGGTCGCTGATTAAGGCACGTAGAAGCGTTGCTGCGCTGAAATTTCGTCAGGCGATACGCGCGGGCATTCTTCTTTGAATCGGTCACTTCAATATGTTCGCCATCAACGGCTGTTACGATTCCGTCTTCGCTGCAAACAACCACGTGACCCGAATCGCGTGCTGCCGAACCCTCCACACCCGTGCCAATAATCGGTGCTTGAGGACGAATTGTCGGAACAGCCTGGCGCTGCATGTTCGTTCCCATGAGAGCACGTGTGGCGTCATCATGTTCAAGAAATGGAATGAGAGCCGTACCGATCGAAACGATCTGCTTGGAGGAAACATCCACGTAATCAATTTCTTCAGCCGGCACGATCTGCGGCTCCCCAAATTTACGGGCACTGACAAACGGATCCGTTAAATAACCCTCCTGATCGCGAGAGATACTGGCGGGAGCCGTCACGCTCTTTTCTTCCTTAAAAGCGTTGAGAAATTCAATCTCGTCCGTAACGCGTACGCGAACGGTTCCATTTTTGGATTTTACTTTTTCCACTTTCCGATACGGCGTCTCAACAAACCCGTATTTATTCACAACAGCATAGCTTGCCAGGTGTCCGACCAACCCGATGTTGGGTCCTTCTGGCGTCGCAATGGGACAGATACGACCATAGTGGGTTGGATGGACATCGCGCACCTCGAATCCAGCACGCTCGCGGGTCAAGCCTCCCGGACCCATAGCAGAAAGCCGACGCTTGTGTTCGAGCTCGGCCAGCGGGTTGGTCTGATCCATGAACTGCGACAGCTGGGAGGACATGAAAAATTCACGTACCGCGCCGATGACCGGCCGAGCGTTAATAAGACGCGCTGGAGTAAGCATCTCAATATCCTGCGTAGACATGCGGTCTTTTACAATACGTTCCATGCGAGCAAGACCGACGCGAAAACGACTCTGAATAAGTTCACCAACAGCCCGAACCCGCCGATTCCCAAGATGATCTACGTCATCAGCCTCTTCTTGACAGATGTTCAACCGAATAATTTCCCGGACGATCTGAACAAGGTCTTCCTTTCTTAAGATACGCTGTTCCTCGGGTGAAACCGTAGCCTCGGAAGCATCCAGTCCGAAACGTAAATTAAATTTATAGCGGCCCACCTTGCCAAGGTCGTAACGATCAAAATTAAAAAACATGGAGTGAATGAGCTGGCGGGCGTTGTCCGGCGTCGCCAGATCCCCCGGACGAATGCGTTTATAGACTTCGATAAGACCTGTCCCCTCGTCTTTGGAAACGTCCTTCTGAAGCGTAGCCTCCGTATAATGGTTCAGGGGGTGATTATCGATATCTTCGAAAAGCGGACGGATCTCCTCATCCGAACCATAGCCGAATGCTCGCAGAAGTGCCGTCACTGTCACCTTGCGTTTACGGTCGATCTTAACCCAAATGACGTTCTTGGGATCGGTTTCGAATTCCAACCAAGCTCCACGGTTGGGGATGATCTTTGCGCCGTAATAGCGGCGGCCGCGCTGCACTTCCGCTGTAAAAAAAGCCCCGGCTGAACGCACGAGTTGGCTCACGATCACACGCTCGATGCCATTGATCACGAAGGTACCCCGAGGTGTCATGACCGGCAGATCTCCCAGATAAATCTCCTGCTCTTTCATTGTCCCGACGCGTTTGTTGTGAAGCCGTGTCTTGACTCGCAAAGGCGCCTCAAACGTTACATTCTTATTGCGCGATGTGAGTTCGTCAAACTTCGGTTCATCCAAATAATACTCATCAAACGTCAAATTCAAGTCTCGACCAATAAAATCCTTGACTGGCGAAATCTCATCAAAGAGTTCGCGCAATCCCTCTTCCAAAAACCATCGATAGGAATCTAACTGAATCTCGGTTAGATTCGAGAGTTCAATGGCATCCTTGCTGGCCCCGAACGACCGTCGGACGCTTTCCGTGGGAGGAGTAAGTCGGTAGCGCATAAAAAAACAAAACCGCATCCGTTTTGGACGGATGTTTCTTAAAGGTCTTTGCGATGAAAACGCGAAGCGCTATTATGCATCCGGACTTTTCCGAATGCACAACAAGCCGCGAAGGGTGTTCCCGCCATGAAAAAGGCTTTTCTCCTGCTAAAAAACAGGGGGGAATACCCGGTTGACCGTTCTGCCACAAACGGGGTATGCGGGCACGTGCCCGTCTTCGATGGAAAGATACTGACCTTTCGTTCCCCTGTCAAGAGGCCGGGGGGGGGAAAAAAACCACTCCAAGGCTGTGAAGCTCAGGCAGCGATCGGGGAGAAGAGAAGCCGAATCTGGGGACGAACCACGGAGAAATTTTCTCCTAAAGAACGGAGAATGGGTCCGCAACACTCCGGATTTGGCTGGATCGGCCGAACTTCACAGCCGCAGAGCGACTTTTATCAAAAGGTTCAAACAGTTTATCGATTCGAAAGAACCTCGTCAACTTTTTTTGCCGTCTTCTCTCCTACATTCGCCAGCCCTCCATGCTTCCAAAAGGGAAAGGGCCTTCTCAAAGGTTTGCTCGGGCCGTTCATAAGCTGTCGTATCAAGAAAAGCGTCATAATGGGAGGAGTCGAGAAAATCCATCCCATAATATTTTCTATAACGTTCGCGGGAATTGGCAACCCGGGCTTCTAGGACGCGACGCGTTTCTTCCACAGAGAGATACTCAGGTTCGTCCTTTCCGCCAGAAAGATGGCGTTTCGTTTCAAAAACACGCCGTGCACCCTCCATGGGGTCAACACAGAGGAACAACTTGAAAGCCTGAGGAATAAAATACCATGTCATCCAACCGTCGATCACAAACGACTCGCCGGAAGTGCCCAATTTTTGTTGATAGTCATCCACTTCTCGATCGGTGGAGGGATCTTGCATTCCAAGTTCGTTCAAGGCGTCGATCGTTATTCCGCGTTCCTGTGCCATACGCCCGCGAAGATCGCCCATGGAATACCAGCGGATGCCAAAAAAATCAGCCAAATGTTTAGCAAGGGTTGTTTTTCCGGCCCCAGGCAATCCGGAAAGAGCAATCATCATAAGGAACATCTCAATAGCATTCAGGCTGTTGGCAAACGAGAAAGGAGATCCTCAAGATCGGTGGGAAGAGAGGAAATAAACGTCCGACACTCCCCGGACGGAAGGGTTATTTCCAATCGTTCCGCATGGAGAAAAAGCCGCGATAACGGAATTTCCCGAATACCGGCTGTCTTGCGCCGATAGTAAAGAGTATCACCAACCACCGGGTGGCCAATCGCACGAAAATGAACACGAATCTGATGCGTCCGACCTGTCTCAATCCTCGCTCGGACGAACGTAGCAGTTTTGAAGCGTTTTAAAACATCAAAATGCGTCACGGCTTCCTTTCCTTCTGATCCTTCCGGACGGGCTGTCATCCGTCCTTTTCGATCCGATCGCCCCACAGCGAATCGAATAGTCCCTTCCTCTTTGGAAAAACGGCCATAGGCAAGAACGAGATATTCCTTCCGGACCAAACGACCGGAAAACTGCCGTTTCAAAAACGCATGAGCTACGGAAGTTTTTGCCAAAATAAGAACGCCGGATGCATCCCGATCCAATCGATGCACTACTCCTGGGCGCAGGCCGTGTTCTCCCACATCCTTCATTTCCGGAACCTGTTGGACAGCCCAATCTGCCACGGTCCATTCCCTGCAGGCCACCGATGGTTTGTGAACCAAAACGCCGGCGGGTTTCTCAACGACAAAGACGTCGTCATCCTCATAAAGAAGTACGAAGTCTTTCTTAATTTCCGGTTCCCTTTCTTTCTCTTCCTCTTCTTGCCACTCAACGAGATCACCCTCCTTCAGGCGCTCGTGCGACGTCAAAACTTTCCTGTTGATCGTCACGTTTCGCGCTTTGACCCAGCGTTGAATCAAAGCGCGCGACAATCCGCAATGATCGGAAAGACCGACATCGAGCCGCTCTCCGGCTTCTGTTTTCGAAACAATCCATGAGGACATAAAGGTAACCGTCTTGCGAGAGCATAACAGAAAAAAAAACGAACTCCAAGCCGGCGACCTTCCTGTTTTTCCTCTTCTTCAGTAAGATAGCGCCAAGAGAATGGGTCCGTAGCTCAATGGAAGAGCTCCGAGCTTATACCTCGGCGGTTCCTGGTTCGAGCCCAGGCGGACCCACCACTCCTATGCCATTCTTCCTCATCATTGGATTTTCTCTGCTCCTCATGGGCATTTTGCTCCTGCGTAGCGGAATCAAACGGAAAGATCCTGGTCTTATTTCTGGCGGATCCGGAATGATTCTGGGAAGCGTTTTTCTCTTTTTCTTCGTTTGGATTCTTCTCCGGATCAACAACTATCCCCTCTGATCTCTTTTTCCCCTTCTTTATGCTGTCTTTTCCGGATGTTTCCTCCTTTACGATCCTTCTCAGCCTCTTCTGGTTCCTTTTCTATTGGATTTTCGGCGGAGTCTTCTTTGCTTTTGTGGCAATCCTACGGTTGGCCCGAATGCGGAAAGTGCGGTTTAGTTGTCTGTTTTCCGTTCTTTCGGTTGTTTGCGCTGTTGGGGCAGCTGTCACAGGTGCTCGCTGGGCTGGCCCGAGCCTCGACCTCTGTGCGTCGGCGGAAGGCATCGCCGAATTCCCGTTCCTGCTGGCCTGTGGGTTTGCCGGCGTCCTTTCCGCCATGCTTCTTTGGACAGGCATTCTCCTCTTGGGTGGATTTTTCTTCTTCGAAATTTCGCGACGTAAAGACCGCTCTTGGCTCGCCTCTTTTGAGAACAAACGGGATTGAACCGGACGCAGGCTCATGATACGATCCTGTCTGTAAAACCCTGATTTTTAACTTCGCCTCGTCTACCCTTATGGATACCCCCGAATCCCCCTCCAAATCCTTTCTCGATTCGCTCGCACCCAAGCAAGCCTTTGTCCTCGGAGGTATTACAAGCATTCTCGTCCTTTGTACGATCGGATTTTTTCTCCTTGGATCCTATGTCATGAGAGCCAATGGATGGACGACTTCCTCTCTCACGCTCAACGAAAAACAAAATCAGGTCGATTCCTTAAAACCTTCTGCGGTCCCAGAACAGGACAATAAAGCCGCGGCCACCCAACCTTCGGTCAAACCAACAGGAACGGTTCTCCCCCTTTCCGATGCTGACCATGTGCTTGGAGAAAAAAATGCTCCCTTGACCCTCATTGAATATTCCGATATTGAATGCCCATACTGCCAGGGGTTTCATGCAACCATGCTCCAAATTTTGAAAGATTACCAAGGGAAAGTGAAATGGGTCTTCCGACATTTTCCCCTCTCGTTTCATCCCCAAGCCAAACCCGCGGCCGAAGCAGCCGAGTGTGCGGGAGAACAGGGAAAATTTTGGGAATACATCAACAGTCTCTATGAGAACCAGACACTCCTGGGCGCGGATTACTACCAAACGCTGGCGCAGAATCTCAAGCTTGATCTCACAAAATTCACTTCCTGTTTGGCATCCGACAAATACCTCTCTCGCATTGATCAAGACACGCAGGGAGGATCGCAAGCGGGTGTGACCGGAACGCCCGGATCGTTTCTCATTGGCAAGGATGGCAGCGCCCAAACGATCAAGGGAGCCCTTCCTTATAGTTCCATAAAAGCCATGATTGACGCGGCATTAAAATAAAAATAGGACTTTCTCACTTGGCGCATAACTTTGTCGAAATCTTCGTTTTCTGTTCGACGTATTTCTCTATACGTCTCACAGAAAGCCTCGATTTCTCCTTGTTCTGCATCCAATTGAGAAAGTCCTAAATCTATTCCATCTGAACGCCCTCTTGACCCCTCAAGGTCTTTTCGCTAGGATAGCCACCGCTGATCCTCGCCTCCAACGAACGGCTTGGGGAAAGCCGGTCCTCTTGGAAAAGCGACTAATCTCTATTTTATGAGTGAAGATATCGTCCCATCCCAGCCAGAGGAAAAGACAGAAGCGGCTACACCAGTCCCTGAACGTCCGGAGGAAAAGACAACAGATGTGGTCGAAACAAATGAAGAAGCGGTCAAACAGGAAAAGGAAGAGAAAAGTCTGACCATCCGCCCAGAGGAGGTCCGAACTGGCATGACCATCCGTGTGCACGAACGGATTGAAGATGTTTCTCCCAAAGGAGAGAAACGCCAGCGCATTCAGATCTTCCAAGGCATGGTCATTGGGGTGCATGGTTCCGGTCTTTCCAAAACCATGACCATTTTCCGCGAACAGAAAGGCTACGGCGTTGAAAAAATTTATCCCCTGTTCAGCCCGGTTGTCACTGCGATCGAATGCGTAAAACGAGCCCAGGTCCGCCGGGCCAAACTGAATTTCCTCACCAATCCGCGCCGCCGTTTCAAGCGCAAATTCAAGGAGCGGAAAGAAAAAATCTAGGGAAGAAAAAAATGAAAATCCGGATCATCGCAAGTGTGCGCGACGATCCGGATTTTACGTTGGACTCTCGAATTCTCTTTCCCGCAGAATGGACTTTCTGCGGGAGCGAGGGTCAGGCCTCCGCATCCTCCCCATCGTCCTCGTCGGAGCGACGGAAGACGACCACCTCGACGTCGCCGTCCTGCGTGATCTCGTCGGCCTTGAACACCACCGGCGACGGCTCCTCGCTCGTCATCATCTGGTCGATGACAACGCCCTGGAGCCGCCCCGCGATATCGATGAACTGCGAGACTCGCCCGGTGAATGAGTCCCAGGCGAAGATCGCGTGTTCGGAGTAGATGTCTACCTCGACGCAGCGTCCCGGGGTCCACTGGCCCTCCCAACGAAGGACCACGGCCCCGGCTTCGTTTCGAGCGACCCAGGCGTCTGGGAAGGCACCGGCGTGAGAGCACTGGGTCTCGAACTGGTCCAGTCTCTCCTTCAAAGCCGCCTCGAGCGCGTCCAGATCGGCCAAATCGACCCCAGCCCCGAGGCCAATGGGCTCAACCTGGCGCTCGTTGGTCGCCCCCACGACGATATCAAGGAACGCCTCGACCATCTGTCGAATCGACGACGGGTCGCTGACCTGGATAAACCCGGTCGGCCCAGCGGCCTCTACCGAATCCACCAGGAGGTATTCCTTCCCCCCGACCTCGAGACAGGCTTCCCAGAGCGCCGTTGTCGCAGCCCCTTCGTCGTTACAGAAATAGAGATAAATCTCCCCCCCCAACCTGCTCGAGACTGACAAGCTCTCGCGGGTCGCTCTCCTCGACGCCATCGATAACAAGGAAATGAAAACTCCTCCTTGTTTTTTCGATGTATCGAGCGGCGGGAACGAGGACGGAGACAGCGGTCACGAACTCAGAAATCTTCATGCGATCCTCCTGCCTTTTTTAAAGGCAAAAAGTTTGTTGTTTGGAATGAACGTTTAAATCTTATCATTTTTTAGAGAATCTGTCAATAGACGTTAACAAAACCACCCTCGTAATTGCGAGGGTGGTTTAACCTCAAAAATTTTTCGTAGGACTTTCTCCTTTTTCGTTTTTATTTCACATCCTGTTCTGTCAGAATCTGAGACCCGAAGGTCAGGAATGGCAGGTCGGCTTGCGTAATATCAATGACGTTCTGATTCCAGGTTTCCCCAAGCAGGGAGGCGGCAATTCCAGGGGTCGTCAGCCAACGCAAGGACCCATTATCGTCTACCAGATAGACTTTTACGTCTCCGGCCAAACGCACGCGCGTGCCAGGAGCAAACGATGCCTCTCCCCCATTTTCATAGGTCGCAAGTTCTCCAGCGGAAATCCGTTGAACAAAATTCCAACTCTTGAACCAGGAGAAATAAATCTTTTCCGTATGCATGGGATAGACGGTGTTGTCCAAGGCCAAATAAACCGTCGCGGATCCGGGAACCTGCAAAGCACGCGCTTCGGGCAGACCTGTTCCCGCGCCCGGAAGAATCGTGGCCTCAAAAATCACGCCATCGGCTGTGCGCCAGTAGAGATGATTTTCATCGGAAAGCACCGGGGCTGCGCCGCGACCCAGGGAAAGTTTCTTCCCCGTGGCCTCGCTCTGATACCAGACCGTTCCGGCAGCATCCACGCCAACCGAAACGTCTCCGTTTGTATCCGTAACGACAAACGGATATTCCGTTGTCGTGTGCTTGGCAAAATCATAACGCTTTCCTCCGGTTCCAGACGCAAAAGAGATTGCGTCATCTGTCAGACGGAAGAGAACGGGGTAACCGAGGGTCCCAAAATTAAGCGTACCTTCCTTGGCACCACTCACACGAAGCACATCATTGGGATCCAGCCAGGCCATACGACCGTTACGAATCTGGATCGCCTCACTAGCAGGACGGTACCAGCTCAAGGTGTCCCCTTGGGCTTTTGGAGCAGATGCACCATCGTAGACATAGCGCTGATACAGATAGAAGTATTCAACAGATCCGTCGGAACGGAAATGAGCCCCCGTAATCTGCTCGTTGGATGGCGTCCATGTACCAGGAATAGCCTTGCCTTCAACAGGGTCCTTCGTTGTATCGTAAACCCAAAGTTCTTTATTTCCACTTGCAAAAACCATGCGGGAAAGCACTCGACCATCGCGTGCGTCCTGCAACTCTTCCCGACCAAGCTCATAATGATCCGAAACTGTACGCTGCTCGCCGGTTTTTAAACTGAAAGAATAAATTGTCGCCTGGGAATATCCCTGATGGTTGTTCCAATTGAACGACGGATTCAGATACAACTTCCCGGCATTCCGAAGCATGTCAACTTCCTCAACGCCGTCCATGAAGAGATCTTCCATTTCGGTCTTCCGTTCGCCCGTAGACAAATCCGTAAGCGTGGCATCCCAACGCGTGTGATCCGCATCCGCTGGCGTCACATACGTAAACACGTTGCCATTAAGCGCATACCGTTGTTCATCCAAGGCAGCGGAAGGAACCGTGCCGACAAACATCCGCATACCGTCCTTCAAGACATAAGCGTCGTATTGATCGCAAGACTGAACCGGAACGCATCCCTTTGTCGGCTCACCAACAACCGCATGATCTCCAAACGAAAGAGGCCCGACCGTGTTGGCAGCAAAGGAAAGTTTTTCTAACTTGTACGCTTCCTGGTTCCAGGCAGCGGTCGATGTGATGGATTCCCATTGCCCATTTGTTGCTTGAACAAAAGAGGTTAAAGGCAGGATGGCCAGAGATGCTCCCGCCAAGAAGAGGATGATTTTTTTCATAATTGAAGCGGAAATCCGCCTTTTTTAAAATAGAACTGACTATCATAACGGAAAAAGGGGAAAATGTCAACAGGAAGAGTGAACAATTCAAAACATCTGTTGATTCTTTAAAAACGCCAAAATAAAAAGAGACCCACCGGGCCTCTTGACAATTTCTTGAGAAAAGGTAAAATACCTTCTTCCGTTGAAAAATTCTTTTTTTCTTGGAAGAATAAAACACGCTTTTGTCGTCAGAAACCTGCAGGCACGACAAGCATGGGGTTTCAAAAGTGGATGATCTGGGTTCCGACTCGGGCACTCCGTTGTTGAAACTTCTTGCCTGCAGTTTTTTGAAGGAAAGAGCGTTTTTTTATTCCTTTTTTTGATCTTACCGCTTCGTAGAACCTCTGCAAGGAGGCGTGTGGATAAACAAAGAAACGCTATTCGCTTTCGTCTGCGGCCTTACCAACCAAACAAAGTCTTGGAAGCGCGCGATAATGAGACTCAAACACTTTTTCTTCCTTGGACCCGTCAAAGCGCTCGATAACATAGGTAAATTTCGCGTCCGCACCAGGGTGGGCTGCCTGACATTTTTCTTCTCCAGGAAGGAGTCCTTCCGTTTCCACCCTCTGTTCCGGCCCTGTCGGAATCCACCGAATCAGCTCGGGCGGCGTATAGGATCCCTTACGACCGTCCGACATCCCCCAAAACGTAAACCGAAGCTGGGAAGTCTCCTCGACCATGAGGGCCTCAAAAAGAATGGGGACGCCCGTATCATTCACGAAACGAAAATCAGGAGACGGATCGTAAATCGTTGCATCCGTTCCCGGGTTTCCATTGGACGGATCATTGTAATAGCTCACGACAAGCGAATGATTTTGGCGCTGCTCGATCGGAAGACCGGAATTCATAGCGGCACGAAAAGTCGTGGTGCCGATCTGACAAAGACCCCCTCCCGTTTCTGGAACAATACTGTTTCCCTTAATAACAAGCTCGGGAAGATATCCATTGTCCGCGTCAAACGGCTGGAGGGCTTTTAAAAGCGAGAACGTCTCCCCAGGCGCAATCAACAACCCGTTGAGTAGCCGGACGCCATTGCGGATATTTTTGATGCGGTTGGCTGGACTTCCACGATAATTGGACGTCCCGGTTCCCAGCGCCGTCTTAATCCCAAGATCATTCGCATCTTCCACAGTCACGTCCGGCTCCACCTTCTGAACGACAATGGCGACCGGTGTCACAGGCCGTGCTTCCGTTTCAAAAACCAAAGCAACGAATGCCTTGATGGTTTGTTCCCGATCCAATACCTGCCCTCCCTGGCTGCTGATAAATTCCACAACACGCCCTTCTTCCATACGAAAACGGGCATTGACAGCAGGTCGATCGACCACAAACGCAATCTCATCGAGCGATCCTTTGAACTTTTCCGCATCGATTGTTAAGAAAACGCTCTTCCCCAGACGAACAGGGATGACTGCTTTTGCCATCGCTTCGGCAGATACATTCCAAACGGTTTCCGTCCCGTCCTCCCCTGTCCACTGGAAAGCATAAGGGGCTCGGGAAAGGGCTTGCCTAACCTTGGTTAAAAGAGGAATCACGTCTTCCTCTTCTATAGACGGTTTCTGTACCGCGGTTCTCAGCGGCACGGATGAAAAATCCACGGTTGCAAGATGCTGCCGGACGGAGACAAAAAAAGAATCCCACTCAAACACACGTCCGGATTCCGAAGGAACCGAACGAACGTCCCACGATCCATCCGGTCCGCGTTCCGACAAAAAAGCAGCATCCCGGACCGAACGCTCCTCATTGACAAATACAGATCGCACCGCTTCCTGCAAACGGTTCTCTTGGATGTAAACCGGAAACGGAACTCTTTTCTTCTGAAGGAATCCCCTCGCAAGAGACCAGGCCTCTGCCAGCGGGTGACCGGAAAAACGACGAACACGCACAGCGGTTTCCACCGCCTCATCTGTCTGAAAAGATACCCACTCAAGAGGGACATCGGAATCCGTTGACCCCATCCTTAAAAAAGGAACTTTTTTTGAAATTCCGTCTTCTCCCGTCACCTCCATACCCTTAAGAATCCACGCATCCACGGTTTCATTCAAACGTCGGCGTGCTGTTTCCGGATCAAGCCCTCCCACTTGGACGGATCCAATAAAGACACCGGGGGAAATCCGCCCATCATACGTCTGTGCCCATGCCAAGACCACCCCTGTCCCCAACGCAGAAAAAACCAGAATACCAGCAAGGATCCAAAGAAAAAAACGTCTGTGACCGAAAAAAAAATGCATCCGTTTTGCTCCCATACGGCCTTACGAACCATTCAAAAATTCATTAAGAAGATCCCGAGCCGTCCGTTCCTGCCATAAACGAACGTCCGCTTCGAGCCGAACAAAAAGATGAACAACGTCATCTGGCTTTACGGAATCGGAAAAAGCGACCGCGGGCCACAGGAGGCACTGACCATCCTGCAACTCCAAACGGATATTCGCCTCTTCCCGGCCGAGAACTCTGGCCGAAATAAAATGCGGTGTATTGACCATAAAAGACGCTTCTAATCCAACCCCACGACGCGAAGCATAGCGGCAACCTCTGCCTTCGGAAGCGTGATCGTGAGAATTCCTTTTTTCAAAACAGCGTCCGCCTCCTCAGCGTGAACGGAAACCGGCAGGACGATCGATCGGGAAAACGGACCCCAGTGACATTCCTGTACATGGACCTCGGCCTGTCCCGTTTCCGGAACTCCTTCATAGACACGCCGTCCGCGGATGGTCACGGTATCATGCGTTACGGAAATGTCCAGGTCCTCGGCACGCACACCCGCAATAGCCGTCCGTACATAAAGATGGCGAAGATCCTCAAGGACATCGACGGAAAGCTGTCCTTCCTGTTCAGGAAGCCAATGTTCGTCTGACAACGTTTTGCCGCGCATAAAAAACAGAAAAACTATTTCAGACGCTTCTGGCGAACAAATTCATACAAAGGACCTATGGCAAACCCAACCACAGCCACCCACAAAAGCTCTTCGACCGGAACAGAACCAGCCATCCAGCCGGAAAGACTTTCCATCTTCCAAATTTCTGCGGCTGCCTCAGGAAATAAGCGGACGAAAAAAAACTGCTCGACAAAGAAAACGAGCACGGCCGCCAAAAGTCCGGAAGCGAGCGCATTGGCAACCAAATCGTGGCGATGGACAAGAACATAGCCACCCACAAGCAAACCCCCAAGGACAAAAGCAGAAAACGGACGAAGCGGCATCAAAGCGAGGATAGCAAACACAGCGGCAACCCACGCCGATGTCAAAAGAACGAGCTTGAACCCCCAGTGCAACGGATGTGGACGAAGGGACCATACCCAGGGCCATTCGCGCAGAGACGCCAAGTGCCGACCAGCGAAAATTTCATAGACAACAGAGGCAAGTCCGAAGAGGGATATGACAAACAGGGCATCTTCCCATCCCACGAAAGATGTTGCTTCCGCAGGGCCACGGCGCACATCGGCAAGCGCGGAAATCAACACGATGGGCGCAAGCAAAAGTCCGATGATACTCATCAGAAGCTGTTCCCTTCTCGTTTTCTTTGAAAAAAGAAGCGTAAGGACCCAAAAGAGAAAGAAGACGATGGAAACACCAACGAACGGATCGGCCATAGGGGAAAATCAAAAATCATTCTTATGATAACGCAAATACAAAAACTCTGCCAATTCATTTTCCCTAAATTTTTGGCTTATTCGTGACCTTCTTTCGCTTGACGTCCGATCGGCCTTCCCCTATTATGCGACTGTCAAAAAAATCTACGGCCCCATCGTCTAATGGTTAGGACACGGGCTTTTTCCGGCCTGAAGGCCGGACCTGGCCTTCAGGCCAGGCAAGCCTCCGAATATGTTCTTTGTCTATATCCTCAAAAGCGAAAAAACAGGAAAGTGGTATGTCGGGTCTACGGAGAATCCACTAAAAAGACTCCAAGAACACAATGCGGGAAATACGCGTTCAACGAAAGCCAATCGTCCGTACATGTTAATTTACACGGAAAAATTTCAAACAAAATCAGAAGCATTGAAACGAGAACAATTGATAAAAATATCTGGCCGAATAAGGAAAGAGTTGAAAACAAAACTTTCTACGGCCCCATCGTCTAATGGTTAGGACACGGGCTTTTCAAGCCTGTAACCGGGGTTCGACTCCCCGTGGGGTCACCAAAAGAGACTTCTTAACATGAGAAGCCTTTTTTGTTTGTAAGAACAGCGACATTCTGGCGGTTCCAAATCCTGTATCTACTACTTTGTACAAATGAAGGAGGTTGGAACCTGGTACAATTAAGTCCCTATGGAAATCCGTTTTTTCCACGCTGATGTTGAGGAGTTTATCCGAGGACTTGAGAAGCCAACGATCGCGAAAGTGCTGCGGACGATCGACTTGCTCGAAACATTCGGTCACAAGTTGGGGATGCCACACAGTAAGGCCATCGGGGAGAATTATTTGAGCTACGCGTTCGGGGTAGACAGGAAATTCGGCTGATTTACACTTTTCGGCATTCTGCCGTTATCATTCTGCACGGCTTTCTGAAAAAATCAGACAAGATCCCTCAAAAAGTTTTGGCGGTAGCGTTCACTAGAAAATCAATGCTTGACGGTACATAACATATACGTTATAATTAAATTGTATGAAATCCTACAAATCTCTCAAGGCTGGTTTCCTGAAGGATGCTGAAGTCCGGAAAAACTATGATGAGCTCGCGCCGGAGTTTGCTGTCATAGATCTGATGATCAAAAAGCGTTTGAAACGAGGTCTCTCGCAATCCGCTCTCGCTAGAAAAGTTGGGACGAAGCAGTCAGCCATCTCTCGGTTTGAATCCGGAGAGTACAACCCGACGTTGAGTTTTTTGAACAAGGTCGCGGATGCACTGGATGCGAAGATGAAGATCACGATCTCTTAATAATTGGTTCCAACAGACTCGCAAGCGGTTCACCATGAAGCTCCGAGGCGGTTCTCGGAGTTTTGTGTTAGGCTTTGAATCAATATGTTTCAAACGTTCGGCTACATTTCTGCCCTGCTGAGCATCGCTATGGTGATTCCATATGTTCGGGACATCCTCCGGCGCCGCTCAAGACCAGAGCGCGCCTCGTGGTTTATTTGGACCGTGCTCGGATTCATTGCGTTCTTTTCTCAGCTTGCAAAGGGTGCAACACATTCACTTTGGCTGACTGCGGGACAAACGATCGCCGTTCTCGTTGTTGTTGTACTTTCTATCAAATATGGAGTTGGGGGATTCACGAAGCGAGACATACGGGCGCTCATTACTGCCGGTGTCGGCCTTCTGCTCTGGTATTTTACGAACGAAGCTACCTACGCGCTGTTTATTGTCATTGTGATCGACAGTATTGGAAGCTTACTCACTTTTATCAAGAGTTATCAGAAACCCGAAAGTGAAACACTCAGCACCTGGTTCATGTCCGGGACATCTGGAGTATTTGGAGTGTTGGCCGTCGGAAGTATGAGTCCAACCCTTCTCGCATACCCACTCTACATCGTAATAGCCAATTATCTGATCGTCGCAGCCATCTTATTAGGAAGACGGAAACGACCGGCGGCCTCACACATGTAATTGGCCAAACTGCTTCCACCCCCGCATTTCCTCCACCAATTGGTTCCATCTGACTCGCAAGTGGTTCATCAAAAGGGACTTTTCAACGTGAGAAGTCTTTTTTGTTTGTAAAAACGACATTCTGGCGGTTCCAAATATCGACAATTCTTTAAGCCGACCTCACGGGGGAGTTGGAACCAACTCTTGGCGCGATTCTTGCGCGATTCTTGCGCGATTCGAAATTTCGGTGTATCATGTACTTACTATGTTCAGTCCCGAATACCGTCTCACGAACAAGATTGTCCAGATGCTCACAGCCATCGCCGAAGGAAAGGCGGTGATCGAACGTGCCCGACTCTTGCCCAAGCAGGAGCTTCATTTGCGACGCCAGGCATTGATCCGTATGACTCACAGCTCGACCGCGATCGAGGGGAACATCTTGAAAATGCGGGAAGTCGAGGCAGTGGCAGACAGGAAGACCATTGACGCCCCTGAAAGAGACATTTATGAGGTTCGAAATTATCTGGACGCTCTAAAATATATCGAGACTATTGTCGAAAAGAAACAACCGATCAACAAGCGGGTGATTCTTCGTATTCATAAATACGTCACCAACAAGACCCTTCGACCGGAAGCGTCGGGGCACTATCGCCCTGGTCCCGTTTACATTGCAAGAAATTTTCGAGATGGCCGACGAGAGATTATCTATACCGCACCTGACGCAAAGGATGTTTCGGCGCTTATGGACGAACTGATTGTCTGGATCCAAAAGCACAACGAGGAAGGAGTTGATCCTGTCATCGCCGCCGGAATCGTCCATCAGGAGATTGCCGTCATCCACCCATTTGTCGACGGCAACGGAAGAACGGCACGGGCGTTAGCAACATTGCTCTTGTATCAACGAGGATACGACTTCCGACGTCTGTTTGCGCTCGAGGACTATTACAATACGGATCGCCCGGCCTATTACGCCGCTATCAATATCGGAGAAACGTATAAGGCTCGCAGGACGGACTTCACTCCATGGCTCGAATACTTCGTGAAGGGATTCAAGGAGGAAATCGATCGGGTCAAGCACACCGTCTTAAATCTGGCCGTGAAAAAACTCGATACCGACATCAACTCGCAGGTTTTTCTCGACAAAGATCAGATCGCCATTCTTGATTTCATGGAAACGGTTGGACGAATTACCGTCATCGACGTTATCGACGTCGTGAGGTGTCCAAGACGTACGGCGCAGCTCCATTTGCAGAAGCTAAAAATATTGAAAATGATAAAACAAATTGGTAAAGGTCGCGCGACCTATTACACATTGAAATAACGATATGAACCGTCCAGAAACAATCCTTGCGTGTTGAGCCTTAAAAATAACAAAACCCCGCGTCGAGAACGACCAGCACTCCCGAGTTGGGGCTTTGTCGTCTCGCGCGGGGCGAGAAAAGTGACGGCATGACCACTTGGTGGTGAGAACAGAGCCACCCGGCGAAGACGATCAGCCCGGCGAGACGCTCACGCGGTCGCGTCGGGGTTCCCGGTGAAGCTGACCCGTCCGGCCTTCTCGAGCTGGGTGCCGTATACTCCCGAGCCGGGGGTGAGTTCGATCTGCCCGTCGAGCTGAATAACGCAGAAGAACTGAACGTTAACGGTCTCGTCGAGGGCGAAGAGCTGCTCGATGGTCTCCTTGACGAGACCGTAGAGCTTGCCCAAACCGTCGTGGAACTGCTTGGCCTTTCGGCCGTCACGACTGGCACCACTGATCGTGACGACCACGCCGAGCGGCTTACTCGGCCGGACGCTCGAGCACCCGCTCGACCCCGAGACACTCGCCGATGACTCCGACGAGGACACGCTGGGCGAACTCCACACTACCGAAGGCGTTCATGAGGCGCTGGTCCTTATCACCCGTGGCCGTGGTCACAACGGGAACGACTGCTTTCACTTTCATCTACAAGCCCTCCTTATGGGCACCCCTAGTTTGAGAAACAATCCGCGGGGTAGACGGATGCAAAATGATAGTAAAACCAAGTTTGCTTGTCAATGGTTCGCTTGTCTTTGTCGAAAAGTAAAGGGGGTCCATTGAGAATTGATAAAACTCTTTTCAGCTAAATTTTCCTGTCTCTTTACTTTTTGGTTGCGCTTCATTAAAAAACCGTCCCGATGAGTTTCCTCGCTAAGACGGTTTGTGTGGGCCCGTCGTTGGCGGGGTACCGAGACGGTTGAGATTTCTACTTGGTCAGGAGCCAGGTGGCGACAATCGCCAGAATGACTCCCGTGGCCTTGGAGACTGTCAGTTGTTCACCGAAGAACAGCATTCCGCCGAAGGCCGTCACGACCGTCACGAGGGTGAGGGCCGCCGTGGCAAATGCCGAAATCGCGAAACGACTGCCATCCAGGAAGTTCCCGTAGGCAATCATCCCGATAGCGTTGGCGACGCCTGCCGCAAGCAGGAGGAGAGTCATCTTGCCAGTGGGAACCTCTTGGACGAGCTTTCCCGCCTGTATGATTGCGATGAGGACGGTGGTTATGGCCATGACCACGGTCGTGGCCCAGGCTTGGTTGGCCCCGGATGCCTTGGCGATAAGCGGCCAGACTCCGAAGCCGAAAGCGGTCAACACAACCAAAACGATTCCTGGCATTTTGTCCCTCCGGTCTTCCTTCCCTAAAAAACATTCAATTGCTGACACTGTGAAAATGAACTGGCTAGACTTCAGCCCATTTTAACAAAAAAGTCAAGATCGGCTCTACGTCTGAAACGTTTGTCCATCCCTTTTTCTTCCTCTATAATAAAAATACCTCAAAAACGTATGTTTTCTGATGCAGCCGTTCTCATGATCACCCTTGCTCTTCTAGGCATTGCGGCTATTCTTTTTGTGGGTTTTGACGTCCGTTTCCTGCTTGGTAAGGACGAAATCCGTCAAAAAGGATGGCCCAAAGCCGTCCTCATTTATGTTCTCCTCTCTGTCGTCTTTGCTGGAGGATCCATCCTGACCTGGTGGCTTGGCAAAAAATAGTCTTCTCTCTTTATCCTCACTAATTTCTTCTGATCCCATTTTTTATGTCCTTCCTCTTTCCCCTCATCATTTTCTTGTTCCTTCTCTTCCTAGCGAGCCTACGACAAGTCGACCAGTACGAACGCGGGGTCAAATTCACCATGGGACGCTTTTCCAAGATGGTTAACCCAGGTTGGCGTATCGTTCTCCCCATTTTTCAAAGCATGCGCAAGGTGGATCTGCGGCTCAAGGCCGTGGACGTACCACCCCAAGACGCCATCACCAAGGATAACGTCTCAGCCAAAATCACAGCGGTCATCTACTATAAAATCATCGATGCCTCCAAAGCCGTGCTTGAGGTTGAAGACGTCTACTACGCCGTCCTCCAACTTGCCCAGACGACCATGCGCAACATTGTTGGAGAAGTTACCCTCGATGAACTTTTGAGTCAACGGACCGTCATTTCCGAAAAAATTGAAAAAATCGTAGACGCAGCAACCATCGGATGGGGTGTAGAAGTAACGGCCGCCGAATTGAAAGACATCAATTTGCCGACGGACATGGTGCGCACGATCGCCAAACAGGCCGAGGCAGAACGTGAACGTCGAGCCGTCATTATCAATGCAGAAGGAGAAGTCATCGCTGCAGAAAATCTTGCCAAGGCGGCCAACCTGCTTGCGAATGCCCCAGGCGCCCTTCACTTACGCACCCTCAACTCCATCAATGACATTGCTTCAGATCAATCAAATACCGTCGTCTTCACCGTGCCACTTGAGATTCTCAAAGCGTTTACGGGATTCCAGAAATAGAGTAGAAACACATGCGCCTTCTTGCGATTGAAACCAGTTGTGACGAAACGTCCGTTGCTGTCGTTCGGTGGGACAACGGGCGTCTTTTTGTTGAAAAAAATTTCGTGGCTTCGCAAATCAAAGAGCATGCCATTTACGGAGGCGTTGTGCCCGAAGTGGCAGCACGGCGGCATGTGGACGCACTCTATCCTCTAATTCGGGCAACAGAGATTGCGCCGGACGGATCTGACATCACCGCGGTTGCCGTCACGCCCGGACCCGGACTGATTCCCGCTTTGAGAATTGGTGTTGAGGCTGCAAAAACGCTTGCTTGGGCTTGGAAAAAACCGCTTATTCCCGTCCATCACATGGAAGGACACCTTTACAGCGTTTTTCTTCCGGATCCATCTGTTCCTTCCGAACCCGAACTGCTTGCTGATTCCTGGTTCCCCGCCGTCTGTCTTTCTGTTTCTGGCGGCCACACGGAACTCCTTGTCATACACGGACATGGAATGTATGAACGCGCTGGCAACACACGCGATGACGCCGCAGGCGAAGCTTTTGATAAAGTGGGACAGCTCCTTGGTCTTCCTTACCCCGGCGGTCCAAAAATTTCCCTTTTAGCCACGCGAGGAAACCCAAACGCAATCCCGTTTCCGCGTCCCATGATCAAGAGTGAGAATGATGACTTCAGCTTTTCTGGACTAAAAACCGCCGTGGCTGTTTACCTGCGCTCCCACCCGATTCGATCAGAACAAAATCGGGCGGATATCGCCGCATCATTTCAAGAAGCAGCCGTGGACGTCCTCGTCACGAAAACCATCCGTCTCGCGCAAAAAATCCATCCCGCTTCCGTGTTGTTGTGTGGCGGCGTGTCTGCCAATACGCGGCTACGAGAAGTCCTCCTTACGCGGCTGCGGGAATCCATTCCCAAATCAATCCCGCGGTTCGCGCCACTGATCTACACTGGCGACAACGCAGCTATGATCGGGGCGGCCGGTGTTTTCCGTTTCCTGCGCGGGGAAACCGCTGATCCATTGACGCTTGTGGCAGACCCGAACTTAAAGTTGGTCTAAAACAAAGCATTGTCATCCTGAGGAGTACGATCCTTCGTTATGACGAAGGATCTCTGAAAGAAACCGAAATGGGTTAATCACGAGTTAAACAGTTTTATGTCCCGTTCCTACTGGGTCTACATCATGACGAATCCGATGAACAGCGTTCTATATACGGGAATGACGAATAATCTCTCTCGCCGGATTCAAGAACATAAAGAAGGCTTTCTTCCAGGCTTCTCTTCCAAATACCACACCATTAAACTAGTTTATGCGGAAGAAACAAACGAAGTGGATGCGGCCATTGCCAGGGAAAAGCAGATCAAAGGGTGGCTTCGCAAGAAGAAAATTACTTTGATCGAATCTCTCAATCCAGCTTGGAAGGATTTAGCTGATTACTTAACCTAAACAAGAACGGAAAGGGATCCTTCGCTACATCCCTAAATAGAGTAAGCTTTAGGGATTTCGCTCAGGATGACAATGAAAACTAAAATTTAACCGGCCATTGTCATTCTGAGGAAGTTTGTCACTCTGCAGCGACCGAAGAATCTCCTCGTGAATCAAATAAGGCCGAAATAACGGCGTTATGACCTCTCTCTCCCATTCTCCCGAAGAAACCCAATCCCTTGCTGCCTCTTTTTCAGCCACCCTCAAGGGCGGAGAGATCATTGCTTTGGAAGGTGATTTGGGCACGGGAAAAACAACATTCGTCCAAGGTGTGGCTTCCGCTCTGGGGTCCGTTGATCTGGTCCGAAGCCCGACCTTCACGATTCTCAACGTCTATCGTACAAATCATCCAGTAATCCGACAGATCGTTCACATTGACGGATATCGGCTGCGAAATGAGGAAGATATCGTCAATCTCGGGCTCGACGAATGGGTAGAACGACCAGATACGATCCTCTTCATTGAATGGCCGAAGACCGTACCGGAAGCCATCCTGCCAGCCGATGTAGAAATACGATTTGCTTATGGAGAACGAGAGACGGAACGACACATCACCATTACAATTGAAACGTAAAAACCGGCCTGCGCCGGTTTTTTTCCTCTCATAAAAAAGAACACCCCGCCGAGAGGAGTGTTCTCTCGAAACGGGGTGTGTAGTCTAACTCTTCACTTCACTTGAATACTTCCTCCCTCTCCGTCGATCAAAAAACCGCCAGTAACCTCCATCCCAACGGTCAACCCAAAATCTACTGATCCGTCCTCCACCACGGCAACCTGTCCACGGAATCTCCACCCCCTGTTGCCGTAGATCTTCTGATGTTTATCTCGATCGACCATGTCAAAGATGAACCCAACTCTTTGGCAGTTACTATCCCGACGATTTATTTCGTATTCGCAAGGCTCCCCAACTCTATGTATCTGCACCATAAACGGAACCCGCTCTTCCGCCATGAGTGCTCCTATGAGATCAAAAAGGGATCCACACTTCTTAATTCCGAAGTTCTTTTCCACAATTGCTCCTTCGGCCTCCCTGTTACAGAAAGATAATTTCTGTGTCAGGTCGACCTTCTTGATGTATTTTCAAAGACCCTTGTCAATCCTGTTGAAAAGGTATAACATAACTAGAGAGTGGCAAATACTACCGTGAGGTGATAAAGATCACCATTATTCCTCATCTCTTGAAAAAATGGCTATGTATAACGAACTTTTTCAAAATCTTGGCTTGGCAAAAAATGAGGCGGAAATCTATGAAACGCTGTTAAGAAACGGGGAAATGCCTGTCGGAAAAATTTCAACCAAATCCGGCGTCCACCGCCGGAACGTTTATGACACGCTAAACCGGCTCATGGAAAAAGGGTTGGTTTTTGAAATCCTCCAACGAAAGGAGAACCGCTACCAGGCCGTGGAGCCGAATAAACTCGCCGAGTTGATCCAAGAAAAACAGGACATGCTTGGTAAAGTCCTCCCTGATTTGGAAAAGCTCTATAAAACAACACCGCATGAGGAAGAAGTCTTCGTCTATCGAGGACCCGAGGGGTGGAAGAACTATCTGCGCGACATCCTGCGCCTGGGACAGCCGGCTTATTTTATCGGGGCAAAGGGCGCGTGGCTGGACCCGCGGATAAAACATTTCTTTCCCCAATTCACCAAAGAAATCGAAAAAAAACAGCTGGTTTTCTCCCATCTGTTCGATAGCGAAGTCCGGAGCGGTTGTCCGGAGATTCTGCCATACGTCGGCGAAAACTATAAATTTCTTCCCAAGGGATTCTCTACCCCTGCCGCCGTTGATATTTTTGGGAACCACGTAAATCTTATTTCTGGAACCCGCATCGGCGGGCTTGAGGAAGATTTTTCCATCACCGTTATTGTCAACGAACGCGTGGCCGACGCGTTTCGTGTTTGGTTTCGTTTTATGTGGGAAAGCTGTCCGGAGGAAAAATAGGTCGCATGCGCCTACTCCCCGTGCCGCCGCTTCCGTTGCTGGAACTCCCCGATAGCTTCTTCAAAAGCGTCGCCGTCAAAATCTGGATAATACGTTTCGGAAAAAGACAGTTGGGCGTTGGCAACGTCCCACATCATGAATCCGGTTGACCAATGCGGTTCGCCTCCGGTCCGAATCAAAAAATCGACTGGTGGCAGGTCTTTGGTCATGAGGTGTTCTTTCACGGTTTGGAACGTAATCTGATTCGGAGCCAGCCCTTGGGCCGCGATACCTTTCACGGCTTGGAGCATTTCATCGTCTCCATTATAAGCCAGGAAAAAATTGATCTGGCGCTGGCGATAATTTTTCGTCGCTTCTCTACACCGATAGATGCTTTTCTTCACCGGGCCAGGCAATTGTTCTTCCCACCGACCGAAAAAATTGATACGAACTTTGTCTTCGTGGATATCCTCGTTCTCCGCGAGCTTCGCAAAATTCACCTCATAAATCCGCAACAAAGCCAGTTTTTCCTCAAGGGGGCGTTTGGTTAAATTATCCAAAGACGAACCCCAGAGGGAAAGACAAGGAATGGCCAATTCTTTGGCCTTTTTCAGAATTTTTTCCGTGCTTTCCACGCCAGCCTCGTGTCCCTTCCACGAAGCAAGCCCCCTTTCTCGAGCCCAACGCCGGTTCCCGTCCGGAATGACGACAACATGATGAGGGACGGGAAGGAATGGATCAAAAGGCATAGGACAAATCGTGAGGGTTCATTGAGCGATTGGAACTACTCATCAAAGGTTGCCAGAAATCGTTGAAGAAATCGTCTACAAAATACACGACCATTTAGCTAATTCTGTTGCAAATTCAGATTGGATTACTTTATTGGTTTCTTTAAAAGACGACGTTCCAAATCATTCAGAACGACCTTGTCTTCTAAAATAATATCTTCTCGATTCAAAGCTTCTTCTGTTTTAAACCATTGCCCATAATCTCCTTCACCGATGACATGATTTTTCTCCCAATCATTTTCAGGGGTAAATAGATAGATATTCTTAATGCTTCCTAAAAACTCATAATGATCAAAAAGTTGAACCTGCTCAATTTTAATGTCGACACCTAATTCTTCCTTGACCTCACGTATTAATCCTTGCTCAGGAGTTTCACCATCTTCACATCCACCACCCCAAAACCCAAAATGGTTGGATAATACTTTCATGTCAGCAGATCTTTTTTGCAAAAAAACACTGACCTCTTCGTTTTGAATGCGAATTGGTAAAAGGATTGAAATTAATCTTTTATTGATCACAGGGCTGATTTAAACCATTTGGCAACCGATTCGACTTTGAATACTATGGTGGACCTGAGCGGACTCGAACCGCTGACCCTCTGCTTGCAAAGCAGATGCTCTACCAACTGAGCTACAGGCCCAAAAACATCTATTTTCGACGCGGCCATAGCATAACAAAAAACCTGGGTTCGTCAAAGAAAAACCATGCAACGGTTTTCATTTTTTTGTTTTCTTGCAAACAAAAGAGAAAAAAGGTAGATTCACCCTACCCATTTTTCTTTTTTCTTTATGCGATCATGCCTTTTCCTGCCTTTTTCTGTCCTTCTCCTCGGGTCTTCCCTGCTTCTCCCATCAACGAAGATCGCACAGGCCGCACACCCGATGGCAGTGACCGTACGAATTTTCGAACTAGATGGAACAGAAAAATCCTCTTTTGAGTTACCGTTGGCAAACCAAGCTGGCGGAGTCGTGCTGACGGTAGCAGACCTAGGAAACGACGGCACCCCCGAAATTCTCGCTGGAAACGGGCTTGGAAATGAGCCGCGCGTGCGTGTCCTGCGTGCCGATGGATCCGAAATCGGCAGCTTCCTCGCGTATGCTCCGGATATGGGATCGGGACTCACGCTCGCATCTTGCGATCTCAACGGCGACGGATTCAATGAGATCATCACTGGCACGCAGTATGGTGGAGGGCCGCACGTGCGCGTGTTCGACCGCATAGGGGAAGCCATGGGAAACGGTTTCTTCGCTTATGATGAAAATTTCCGCGGAGGCGTATCGGTCGCGTGCGGAGATGTGGACGGGGATGGAGAAGGAGAAATCATTACGGTCCCGGGACCAACGGGCGGGCCGCACGTGCGCGTATGGTCACAGGAAGACGGTGCGTGGAAGGTAGAAACGGAATGGTTTGCGGGTGAAGCATCGGATACGCGAGGACTTCTCGTTGCGATAACGGAAAATCAAAGGATCATAACAGCAACACAAAAAAATACTTCATCCGATGTTCATACCTATGTTCTTCACAACGGTGAAGGAATATTAGAAAAAGAAACGACGGTTGAAATAAATGCCTCGGGAGTCGTTGCCATCGGCGTCCACGCTGAAAAAATTTTTCTTTCAACAACGGATGATCGTCTTTTTGAAACGACATCGAATGTTTCCTTCCGTGGAAAAAGTTCTACGTCCGCCTCATCGATGGCGTTCGGTAACTTTGAAGATGGAAAAACGATAATGATTGTGTCTCCGACACGTCCGCTCTTTGGACCAGAAGGTGACCGCTCTATTACGATTGATCTTTCCGAACAACGTCTCTACGCGTACGAACATGGAATTCTCGCCAATACTTTTTTGATCTCAGCAGCACGCAAGCCTTGGGAAACGCCCATTGGAATTCATCAAATCTCAGCCAAATTACCCTTTGTAAATTATCGTTGGTCCTACGGGCCCGGAGACCCGCGCAACTACGATCTCGGTCTCATTCCGTGGAACCTACGCTTCTATCCGCACATCTACATTCATTATGCCCCGTGGCATAACAACTTCGGTCATCCCATGAGTCACGGATGTGTGAATGTAAATCTCGCGAACAGCAAATGGATCTACACGTGGGCCGAAGAAGGAACGGTGGTGGAAGTGCGCACGTGATCAGAAAAAAATCTTCTCCACAAAATAATTTATCCACTCTTCCACCCTTGACAGACCAATGAAAGACCTTCAATTTTTTTTAAAAATCCCCTATACTGAAATCGTCGATGCGAAAAATCTTTTCTTGAAAGGAGGTGAGCACTATGGCCGCCAAAAAGAAAGTCGCGAAGAAGGCAGTGAAAAAAGTCGCGAAGAAGGTTGCAAAGAAGTCGAAGAAAAGGTAGTTCTTCCTTCCCGCAAAAAATAAAGTCCCCCGTGCCCATGCTCGAGGGATTTTATTTTTAAAAACTTTTTAAATTCCTCCATCTGCGGCGTTGCGGGGCCCCAGCAGCTCGTCAACGTACCTTATTAGTACGTCTCCTCGCTGCTTTCCCCGCGCCTTGCAGCTGGAGTTTTTAAAAAGTTTTAGATTTTAGAGAAGACTAGAACAAAATGGATTGCGATGGTGGACGGACTTGATCCTTGTCAGAGAAAACACGGACGACACCGAATATTCCATCATAACCAGGTACGACCCGAATCTCCCCTGCACGAACACGTCGAATGGCTTCGGCCAAACGTGGACCCGATGCTGTTTTTTGAATCTCCTCAATCGGAATTTCGAGGAGCAAGGTAAATTCATCTGCGACTTCATCTGTCAAACGCTGATATTCTTCTTTAACACGTTTGGACGAAACTGAAGCGACACCGAAGACCTCGGCTAAAATTTCCGCCAAAGGAACAATAGAATGATACGGAATCTTCTGTTCCTCAACGATTTCTGGATCCCGATCGGAGAGTTCTTCGACTCGATAATCGACCCCCAATGTCATAGGTCGTTTGCATTGTGGGCAGCGACCGCCGAGACGTTTCGTTTCCTTGGAAGCGCTTGAAAATTGACAGGAAGCACAGCCATCGAAATGATATTTCCCTTCCTCTGGAAAAAATTCGATCGTGGAGAGAAATTTTGAGCGGTCTTGTTCTCGCAGGATGCGAGCGAATTCATCAAAACTCGGGGTTTCCATTTCAAAAACATTCGCTTCCCTTCCGAGTTTCTCGAGCGAATGTGCATCGGAATTCGAAACAAGGACAACCTTGTCTAGTGCGGAGAGTCGCCAATTCATTCGCGGATCCGAAGAAAGACCAGTTTCAATCGCCCAAATTTCCTTTGTCATCTCACCAAAACACTCTTCCAGGGAGTCGAATCCAGATTTACTCCCGAAAACCGAATACCACGGCGTCCAGGCGTGCGCCGGCACCAAAAAAATTCGCTCATCAATCCCTTTCAACATCCGATAAAATTCTTCAACGTCCATTCCGAGGATCGGACGGCCATCAGACTTGCGATTGAATCCTCGTTTGTCCAATTCGGCGTTCACCCGTGCAGCCGTTTCTAATGAAGGAGAAAAAACCAGGACGTGAACGCGCCGCGTCTTATCACCACGCTTGTAAATGTGACTCGTCTCTGTGACGAGCATAAAACGCGTGGGCGATGACCCGTCGCGCAAACGATAAATTCCCGCTTCGGACTCAATGAGATTTTCTTGCAGATGCGAAAACCACCCCGGATGCGTCCAATCCCCAGTTGCAACTACTTGAATTCCCTTTCGCTCGCACCATTTCGCGATTTGTGGAAGTTCAAGTTGTTTCGAACAAGCTCGCGAATACTTGGAATGGATGTGCCAATCAACAATGAGACGCATAGAAGATGAGTACCAGGATACCTTAATGTGAAACGGAGACGGTTGCAAGAAAAAATCTACTCAATCTCCTTCCAAATCCCTTTGCACATCTCGCGTAAGTTATGCGCCAAAAGGACATCATGAATCTCAATAAGATAATGGGGGTGTTGATTGGTCATAATCATGACAATATAATCTCCGCTTACCCACAGACTTGCCGTAAAATGGATGTTCTTTTTCCAAAATTTAACAACGCGCCGTTCATACTTGCGCCGTTTCATGTTCCGTTCAATATCGGACTGGTTGCTTAAAAGTCGCACTTGCAGTTCGCTGGGTGCGCTCTTTTTCCAATACCAATCGATCCACTGCTGGTATCGTTCGGCAAACGTGTGATCCTGAAATCCCCACCAGATACCATCTGAAGCCATGACGCTTTCACTCCATGTAGGGCTGCATTTGTACAAATACCTTTCCAAATCCTCTTCTGGAACGAAGGTGATTTTTGGAATTGAAAATGACGCATTTTTTGCTAACGAACTTAGTTCCTCAACCGCCCGCTCCACGACTTCTCTTTTTTTTTCCAATCGTTCTTGTTCTCTTGTAACCAACTGACGTAAATCCTCCGGCGGTTTGGCCGTGAGACGTCGAACGGGTGATCCTAAATCCTCGCTGATAATCCGCCGTTTCATGAGCGCCTTGGCCACGCTATAAACCGTGGTTCGATTTATGCCTGTCTGCTCGGCAATTTCCGCAGACGTCGCCTGACCCTTACCCAAAAGGGCCAAATACACGGTGGTTTCTTTTTCGTCGAACCCGAGTTGAGAAAGTAAATCTTGAACCATACAGGGGTATGGTACCAATTTGTTGAAGTAAAGTCAACAGTAAAATTTAATTTAAAATTAGTTAATTTAATTTATTTTATTTGAATTATAATTGACATAAAGTTCAAAAAATGATATCTTGTCAATGTTCTAGAACAAAAACATCACCCCTCTTCCCATCAAAGAAAGGTTTGTCCATGAAAAATGCAAAGGTTGTACTGTATTGCCAAAATTCCCAAGGAAACTCTGATCCGGTATACGGAACGGGTGGCGAAATCCACCGCGAGATCGAGAGGGAGCTACGCAAAAAAATCGAGTTTCTCAGTTTTAACGGGTACCTCTCGGACGAAAAGGCGAGGGGGTTCGAGGCAGTATGTGCCGATGCTGACGTGGTCATCTTGGATGCACAGTCCTGCCAGGATGACCCATTGAAAACCCCTTCCAACTACGACGAGCTCGAACGCGTCGCATGGAGTCTCGTCCGCGCCCCTTCAAAACCCATCATCCTCGCTATCCTCAAGGAAGGAAAGGAAACAGCGGTTCACAGTGTCGCCTTGCCGATTCGTAACTGGCACGACTCGCAGATCATCGCAGCGGTCGAGATAGCCAGGGCTCGCCACCTTTCAAGAAGGGGACAAAAACGAATTCTGGTGGTAGACGACAACACAGAGAATCTCGCAGCCGCGAAAGAGCTGCGATGGGCGGGAACCGTTCTCACCTGCTCCTCTTATCTCAAGGCTATGAGATTGCTCGACGGTATCCCTTTCGATATCGTTATGACCGACCTCATGATGCCCGCGGACGAGGAAAATCAAGGACAGAGAAGTCTCGAGGAGTATGTCGGTCAACAAATGCCCATGGGGGCGTTCGTGGCCGCAAAGGCCCTCGAAAAGGGCGTCAAACACATCTTTGTGGTGAGCGATACAGGACATCATGCCCATCCCGTGGGACATGTGGCTGAAGAACTCAGCAAAAAAGGACCTATCCGCTGGTTCTGTGGCGGATACTGCAAAAAAATCGCAAACATAAAAGGAGAATACGTGAAGGACTGGGGAACGATCCTCAGATCCTAACAACCAATCTGCGTACCCGCTGGACCGGAGAGCACACTCGCTCTGGTCCTCCGGGTGCGCTTTTCGTTTTTTCCGAAGTATGAGGTATTCTCGAAAGAGTTCCGATTTTTGTTCAAATGTCTATGATGAAATCTGAGGTTATCTACACTCAGTTTTTTGAAAGCCCCGTCGGTCAACTCGTCCTTGGTGCCACCGATCAAGGATTGTGTCTTTTGGAATTTGTGGACTCCTGTCCCTTACCAACCTTGTCTGCAAATCTTGAAAAAATTTTCGGTTGTCCTGTCCAGCCTGGAAAAACTAAATTTCTGGACCAGATAACCGAAGAACTGGAACAATACTTCCAGGGAAACCTAAAACGATTTACAACTCCGCTTGTCATGGTTGGAACGGCATTCCAACAATCGGTATGGAACCAACTTCTTCAAATACCCTATGGACAAACGGCCACCTATGCGGAAATTGCAGCTAAAATTAGCTGTCCGAGAGCACAACGCGCGGTCGGACGCGCGAATGGAACGAATAGGATTGCGATCGTCATTCCCTGTCATCGTGTGGTCGCGGCCGGAGGAGAACAAGGGGGCTATAGCGGTGGAACGTGGCGCAAGGAATTTCTATTAGACCTGGAACGTCAACACGCGATAGAAACCGATAGACCTTAAATAAATCAATCAAGATCAACTTTTTTTCTCTTTTCCCGATAGGCCGCCTCCGCCAGTGCCAGCTGCTCTGGCGTATTCACTCCCAGTCCCTCGATCGGGTCCTCGATGGGAATGGCTTCTACGCCACCCCCGCCACGCATGGCCATGCTGATGAGATCTGTTAGATAGAATTCCTTTTGATTGTTCTCATTTGTAAGTTTTTCAATATGAGAACGCAGCCAATCCGTTTGGAAGGCATAATAGCCTGGATTGACCTCGTGAATAGCGAGCTGTTCCGGCGACGCATCCTTCTTCTCCACAATCTCCCGAATCGTTCCATCCGGATTGCGTACCACACGCCCGAAATCCATGAACAGCGCGCGCCATCCGTCGAAATCGGGCACGCATACGGTCAGAAGCGTCACGGCAGAATTTTCGGAAAGACCGTGTTCTGCCAGAGTTCGCATTGTCTCGATTGAAATAAACGGATGATCGCCGTATAAAATCACCAAACAGGTCGTTTCTGGACCAATGGCTTCTAAGACCGTTTTCACGGCATGTCCCGTCCCCAGCTGTTCTTTTTGGACAACGCACACCCCGCGCCTGCCCACCAACTGACACACGTGTTCCGCATCATACCCGACGACGACGATCGGACTTGCCCCCACTCCCGAAGATTCAATCTCATCCAAAATTCTTTCGATCATCGGCTTTCCAAGGACCGGTACCAACACCTTCGATCCTTCGCTTCCCATACGCTTTCCTTTTCCTGCAGCCAAAACAGCAATCTGAACAGCGTCAAATTTTTTTTCTTTCTTCATAAGGCAACAAAAAAGAATCCGAAAAAGAATCCAAAGAGAAAAACACCTCCATACTTCAAAACAGTACAAAGGGAACAAGACTTTTTTTGAAGCGAAACGACTTCCACCATAGATAGTTGCTTTAATACGGTAGCAATCTCTTCCGACCAAGGCAATCCTCTTGGAGTTGGGAAAAAGAAAAATCCCCTCTTTCGAAGGGATTTTCCCAAAAGTTCCGCGGTTCTGGCGCCGACCTACTCTTGCCCGGTCGGACTACCATCGGCCCAAAGAGGCTTAACGGTCGTGTTCGAGATGGGAACGGGTGTGACCCTCTTTGGAAGTGGCACCAGAACCGCGGAACTTTTGTATAACATCCATCCTTACAGTGGTTGTAGAGCTTGGCTCATTAGTACCGCTCGGCTTCATGTGTTACCACACTTCCACCTGCGGCCTATCAACCTGCTCGTCTCGCAGGAGCCTCAAACGAAGGCTTATCTTGAGGTCGACTTCACACTTAGATGCTTTCAGCGTTTATTCGAACCGAACGTAGCTACCCGGCAATGCCCTTGGCAGAACAACCGGTACACCAGAGGTTCGTCCACCTCGGTCCTCTCGTACTAGAGGTGAATCCTCTCAACCTTCCGCGCCCATGGTAGATAGGAGACCGAACTGTCTCACGACGTTCTGAACCCAGCTCGCGTGCCGCTTTAATTGGCGAACAGCCAAACCCTTGGGACCTTCTCCAGCCCCAGGATGCGACGGGCCGACATCGAGGTGCCAAACCCCTCCGTCGATGTGGACTCTTGGGAGGGATCAGCCTGTTATCCCCGGAGTAGCTTTTATCCGTTGAGCTTCCGCCGTCCTATTTCGTACGGTCGGATCACTAACTTCCGCTTTCGCGACTGCGCGACTTGTCGGTCTTGCAGTAAAGCCGGCTTTTGCGTTTGCACGTCCAGCGCGATTTCCATCCGCGCCAAGCCGACCTTTGTAAACGCCTCCGTTACCTTTTAGGAGGCACCCGCCCCAGGTAAACTACCCACCAGCTACTGTTCCAGATGCCGGATTCACGGCGTCCGGTTAGAATCCACACAACGTAAGGGTGGTGTCTCATTGGCGCCCGAAGGCTCCCACCTACGCTGAACATACGAAGCATGGACCCAATAACAAGTTGTAGTAAAGCTTCACGGGGTCTTTTCGTCTAACCACGGGTAATGAGCATCTTCACTCATCTTGCAATTTCGCCGAGTCCCTTGTTGAGACAGTCGTCAACTCGTTATGCCATTCGTGCAGGTCGGAACTTACCCGACAAGGAATTTCGCTACCTTAGGACGGTTATAGTTACCGCCGGCGTTCATCAGCGCTTCAGTCGGAGGCTGCCGGATTACTCCATGACCCCCTCCCTTAACGTTCTGACACTGGCCAGGCATCAGCCCCTATACATCATCTTACGATTTGGCAGGGACCTGTGTTTTTGGTAAACAGTCGGTTGACGTCTTTCGCTGCGGGTCGTCCCCTCACGGGGACAACCAGGCCTTTTCCCGAAGTTACGGCCACTGTTTTGCCGAGTTCCTAAACAAGGGTTCTCTCGTACGCCTTAGTGCATTCCGCACCCACCCACCTGTGTCGGTTTCCGGTACGGGTCCATCTTGGTTAACCCTAGAGGCTTTTCTTGGCGCCCCTCTTCCTCCCCTTGCCCACCTTGCGGCAGGCTTGCGATCACGTCCGGGCTTATGGCCGAAGGATTTTCCTCTCAGCCACCCGAGCGCGCCCAACGCTATAGCCATAGAGCGCGGGAAGATTTGGAACGCGTCCCCTCATCAGAACCAAAACGGAGTGCAGGAATATTAACCTGCTGTGCATCGACTACGCCTTTCGGCCTCGCCTTAGCTCCCGACTCACCCTGGGACGATTCTCGTTGCCCAGGAAACCTTGGGTTTACGGCGGGCAGGACTCTCACCTGCCTTTTTGCTACTTATGCCAACATTCTCACTTCGCACCGCTCCACCGCACCTCACGATACGGCTTCAGCGCAGTACGAACGCTCTCCTACCGCCTGGCCTAAAGGCCAGGCCCTCAACTTCGGTATGCCGTTTAGCCCCGATACATTTTCGGCGCGGAAAGGCTTGACCAGTGAGCTATTACGCTATCTTTAAAGGATGGCTGCTTCTAAGCCAACCTCCTGGTTGTGTGAGCCCTTCCACTACCTTTGACACTTAACGGCAATTTAGGGACCTTAGTTTGAGATCTGGGCTGTTCCCCTTTTGACGTATGGAGCTTCGCCCCCATCGTCTGACTGCCGGGAACGTGTCGTGGTATTCGGAGTTTGGTTAGGATGTCTACCTTGCGGCGACAATCCCATTCAGTGCTCTACCCCCACGACACTTTTTACCGACGCTAGCCCAAAAGCTATCTCGGAGAGAACCAGCTATCACCGGGTTCGATTGGAATTTCTCCGCTATCCACAGCTCATCCCCGCGTTTTGCACAGCGCGTGAGTTCGGGCCTCCACGGGCTGTTACGCCCGCTTCACCCTGGCCATGGATAGGTCACCCGGTTTCGGGTCGTAGGCACACCACCGTTTGGAACGGTCCACGCGGCTCGGGAAAACCCAAGCCACATGAACACATTCCAAAAGACGCGCTTTGAACGCTCGCTTTCACTTTGGCTCCGTCCCGTAGGACTTAACCGTGCGGCGTGCCGTACACTCGTTGGCTCATTCTTCAATAGGAACGCTATCACCCCGCCGATGGCGGGGCTCTAACTCCTTGTAAGCATACGGTTTCAGATACTATTTCATTCCCCTCCCGGGGTACTTTTAAGCGTTCCCTCGCGGTACTTGTTCACTATCGATCAGAAAGCGTATTTAGCCTTGCCACATAGTCGCGGCAGATTCCCACAAGATTTCTCGAGTCTCGCGGTACTCAAGGAGAACGACCACAATCGTGCCAATGTATTTCAGGTACGGGACTTTCACCGTCTCTGGTTCCGCTTTCCAGCGGATTCCCCTATACAAAGCTCGTCTTGCCCGTTTCCGGCAGGAAACGACATCATTCCCTTTCAACCCACCTTCCGCAACAACTGCCGTCTTTCGCCGGCTTTTCTCTATGAATTGCTCCATATCGTCAAACCGGTTTCACGGAGGGTGTTTGGGCTGTTCCCTGTTCGCTCGCCGCTACTAGGGGAATAAGCTAGCCGTCTTGGCTTGTTCGCTCCACATCCTTACAGACGCAAGCCACAAGCCAATAAGCTAGCGGTCTTTTTCTTTTCCTCTGGGTACTGAGATGTTTCACTTCCCCAGGTGCCTTTCTCCTACCTATAGATTCAGTAGGAGATGACCCGCCGATGGCGGGCCGGGTTTCCCCATTCGGAAATCCTCGGATCAAAGGTTGCTTGCCACCTCCCCGAGGCTTATCGCAGGCTGCTACGTCCTTCATCAGCGCTTTCCGTCGAGCCATCCACCGTATGCCCTTTTCCTCTACAACCACTGTAAGAACAGATGCTCGTGTCTTACAGTCATTCTGTATTGATGGTTTCTTCGATCTTCAATTGTGAAGGATCGCCCGGACCCTCGGCCGAAGCCTAGAGGCGACGCCTTCGGACCAGGGAAGAACCTCGATAAGCTCTTCTCTGATTCCAAGGTTTTAAAATCCGCGCTTGCCGCGCGGATGGTGGACTGTCCTCTACCCGCAGGCGTGTGGAAAATGGATTTTCTCTTCCATTTCCTGCCTTCCCTCCATCCCATCTGTAGCCCGTTCATAGGGCAATTCTTGGGACAAAGAAGGTAGTCGGTTTCAAATCATTGCGTGGGAATTCTAACGGAGGGTTAAAACCCTGTCAAGGCCCGCGCGTCAAGAAATATCCGCAGGTGATCCACAGGAAAAAGGAAATGCAAGGGGTGCGGAAGACGCCAGGGAAAAACAGCAAAAAATTAGGCTAAGACAAACAAAAAAACGTAGAAGAAATCTGGAAAAATTCAAATCCACAATTTTCATCTCTCAATGATCTTCCTTAACGGCCGTAAGAATCATACCGATCATTGACCAGTCAACCTCATTGGATGCGGAATCAAGGAGATCCCCAAGACGATAAACTTCGACATACGTACGTTCAGTATCCTCAACAACGCCACACACCATCCCATGCTCTTTTTGCTGACGCAACGAAATCAACTCTCCTTCTGTCACTTCACAGGCAAATACGTGTGCCTGGTGCACGGAAAGGGTGCCGCAAAGTTGGCGGGCACCAAGAGGGCGAAGACGAGTTGGATCAACAGAAAAACCCGTCTCTTCGTTGAGTTCACGAACGGCCAGAACAGAAAAGTCTTCATTGGATTTCCAGGAAGATCCGCCTGGAACCTCGTGAATGAAACCATCTGTTGTCCCAGCAGGACTGCGAAATTCGCGGATGAGCACCACATCCGTATCCATAAAAGGAAAACGTTTGCGGTAAGCCACAATCGTCGCAATGTCCGGCCTAGCAATGATAAATTCGTTGGTCTTATGACGACCCTCGGATGTGATGTAAACATCAACATGAAGGGCAAAAGCGAATGGAAAGGGTTGTGCCTGCGCTGGTCCAACCCGAAACGACCAGAGAAGTCTTGCCCCGTCCAGACGATTTCCAGCTTCCTTCTGGGCTTTCAACCATCTCTGAAAGTGCGGCAAACACCAAATATGGAATGGGACCATTCGTTCTCCCCCTGTTCGCTCTGCGCCGGTTCCGATCTTTTCGACAGCGGCATGCAGGGTCGATTCCAAACTTCCGTGAATAGGCACCTGTTCCTTTCGAGCGTGATGGGCAAGATAATGCATGTGGCATGCCCCTTCTGGATAACCCAAGACAGCCTTGCCCGAATCATAGAACATCCCAAACTCAACATTGGTGGTGAGGGCTGGAAGATCACGCATGTCGCGTGGTACCCAAAAAACCACGACGTCGGACATGTTCAGGTGCCGGGTTTCCCAATCGACCTGGGCATCATAGTCAAGACCCCAGTCTCCGTCTCGCGGAATCGGGAGAAAGACGGTTCCGTCGTAACCCATATCCTCGAGAATGGTGAGCGCCTCCGGTCGCCAGTTCGGATGGGAAGGATTGCGTGGAGACGGTCCTGCCAAAAAGATGGATTTTGAAAACTTCTGTGGAGCTTCCTCCTTGGCGTAAATGATTTGCATGCTATTTTTGAAAAAAGATGAATTTATAAATCGAAAGGTAACCAAAGGAAAAATAGCAAAGGAAGGGGGAAAAATCAAAAAAGAGCCGCTCTACAAGAGAGGCGGCTCTAAGTCGGGGAGGTCCCCGCGCAGGATGGCGAGAACCTCAGGGGGTAGACGACAGGTCGACCGCGGTCGTGGGAAAATCCCATTCCCCGCGGAGCCAGTCGAAGAGGTGCCCAGCCTCGAAGGCCTGGGTCATCTCCTGGGTGCGCTCCACGAGGTATGTACCCATCTTTGACTTAAACAAGCCATCACGCTTACTTCCCGTGAACCAGTAGGGAGACTGAACGAGGTTGAAATTCTCTAACTTCAGAAGGTTTGACCGAAGGAAGAGCATCGTATCGGCCGTAAGTTCCTGGATCAGGGGAAAAATCCCTGAGTCCGAGTAACGGCCGAGAATGAAAAACACGGGGAGGCCCCACTTGAACCCGATCACATAGGGATCAATGCTCCGGAGCCAGGCCAGATCACCCCAGTCCACTCCTGCCACATCGTGATACGGAGTGATAATGGCAACCGCATCAAAGACCTGAGCCGCTGGCCGGAGGAGTTCACGAATGTGCCTGGGAATAATTTCCCCTTGGTATCGATCAAGTCCGCGGGTACGACGGTTGAACATCTGAAAGACGTCGTACCACCGTTGGTTTTGAAACATCCTGCAGACCGCCTCCGTGACAGGATGTACCTCCGGATCTCTAACAGTCGCCCGCACTTTCGCATCCGTCGCATCCTGACCGGAAAGTACCCAGAACCATACCGGACACGCCACGAAAAGCTCCACCAGATGCCGATTGGGAATAATCGTATTGGGCCGAAGAAGGCCTTTTTCGATCATAAATCCGATGGTTTCTTCAACACCAGTGACGGCCTCCAGCTTCTCCCCTGAATTCTCGGCTTTCTCGATGAGACTCAAGATGACCTGGAAAATAGCCGGTGACAGTTGCGTTCCGGGTCGGAAAAAACCACGTTCGATGGTGATCACAAGCAGTCGGCGCACGGCCTTGAACCTGTCGTACGCCTCCTGGAGCTCGTTGGCCTGCGTCGCCATATCGAGGTCCATAAGAGCCTGCTTTTCTTCCGCGATCCTGGCGTTCTGGGCTTGCTCGTCGTACCCAATAACGGTGTAGTCGATACCAACGCCGCCCAATTGCGGGAACTGAACCATCAAATACTCAGTCAACACCCGCCTCAGGCCCTCGTCGTCGTCAGGAACCTGTACCGTCGCCTCATCGCAGGGAAGCCCTTCCAGCGGGTGGTTGGCCCTGGCCAACGTAACCTGTTCGATCGGAATCTCCTTCATTCCGACGTGATAGGGGATCTCGTGAACCAATCCGGGAATGACCGAACCGACGAGCGGCAACAAAGCCGTCTCCGGAGCAGTCGTCACATTGATAGCGCGTCTGAAATCATCGCCCCGACGCAGATCCTGGCCACACGCGAACTGCAAGAGAAGACCTTCCTTGAGTTCGAAACCGTTAACATAATCATCGAGATGCACGAAGACGTCGTGCTTGAGGTTGTGTTCCATACCATCCATTCGTCTGATCGTCCGGATGGAGATAAATCCGTATCCATCGAGCACGGATCCCACGCGACCAACGTAAAAAACTTCGTTCTCTTTCATTTTCAGTTCCTTCCTCTGACCAGATAGTGGGCAGACAGCAGACAGAACCCTTGAGAATCTACCCGTTTCCTTCAGGATTCCTGAACACCTACAGCAGATGCTCAGGAAACTGAAGAAAAACGGCATTCACCAAACAAATTTTGAAAAAACAAGAGGATACCTTATCCAAAATGCAGATTTTGTCAATGCCAAACATCTTTCATCGCTTCACGATGCAAAAATCGTTCCACCCTCTCTCTTCTCTGGCTCTCCAAACCTTCCCGTAGCTGACCAGGATAGAAGGGCGAAAATGCCCCAGGTCAACAGGGCTAGATCGTTTTTAAAATAAGGGACGTCTACGAAACCATGGAGAAACATCTCGACGAGGGCGGCCACGCAGCCGAACGTGAGCCAAAGCATGGGCGATCTTTCCCGATCGGCCTTACGATAAAGACGTAAGACACGCCACGTCAACATCGCGAGGACGAGAAATCCAAGGAGACCGAATTCCGACCAGATATTCAAAAAAATATTGTGTGGGTACTGAAAAATCTCAATCTCGGGAAAGACGTGATAGGCGGCCATAACGGCCGGATAGCCAGAAAGTCCAGCGCCGAAAGCCCAACGGTCCTTGAGCATCTCCGCTGTCTCTGTCCACTGCTTGCGACGCACTTCACCAGAGTAATCATGCAACAGGGCTTTTGTACGCAGAGCTGGGACAGCCAGCATAACAAGGATTCCTGCAAGAGCCAGGGGGACAGCCAGCAGGCGCAGACGGGGGAAAAGGCCAATCATTAAGACGAGAACAGCCGCAGGGACCGCACCCCAAACAGCTTCTGTTTGCGAAAAAATCACTGCCGCAACACAAAGACCCAATACGAGAATCCAAAAGAAAATTCGGGAAGGAATTCGCTCCTTTACCCCGCGGGACAGGGCTGCGAGTCCTAACAAAATAATGGGACCCACATAAAGTCCGACCGCATTTGGATACGGATAAACGCTTGTCACGCGCCTTTCCACATCCCAAGGAATGGGAATGCCCAGTCCGGTTACGGATTGAAAAATCGCAAAAGCAGCCACAACGGCCGCCCCGCAACCAAGAGCCATGACAACGGTTTGGGCATCGTCATACCAACGCAAGGAGATCCGCACCAAAAGAAAAAAGAAGACGGGCTCTATGACATACGCCTTCCAGATTCCAAGCGCAACAAGTTTATCTGGAGCAACAAAAAACCCGACAAGAGACGCAAGAAAAAAAAGAAAGAGAGGAAGACGCCACCCCCGCAGAAATGACCCATCGATTTTTTGTCTCACCGGATCCGTAAGCCAAGCCAACATCGCCATGCCAAGCATCCATTCAAGGAGCGTGGTCGGCATCCCAAAAACATCCAGACGCAACAAATAGGCGGGAAGGCAGGCAAAAAGAAGGAAGATGGCGCGACGAGGATTCCTCCAGGTGGCAATCAAAAAAAGGAGGACGAGACCAAAAAAAAGGAATGGGTAAATCATATGGGAGAGAACGCATGAGGAAGTCTACACGGAACGGACAAAAAGGGTGCGGATCATCTGATGATTTATTCCTCCCAGCATCCACAAAAAAACGCCATAGGTCGCTATTCCAATGACGATCTGAAAAAAGACGTGGAGCGATGGGGGCAAGAACCACAGCACAGCCGCCATGCCGACGCTGGCAAGTAAGGCTTTCCTTGCGACCGAAAAATGCGGCCGATGATGTGTGTCTTTCCAAACGATAAAATACGTCCAAAAGGCAATACCGGCTTCTGAAAAAAGCGTCACGGCTGCTGCTCCCCACATGCCGAAATGTGGAACAAAAAGGAGATAGCCAACGACAGCCAAGACGGCTGTGACCGCATAGCCGGCAATGGCCTGCCGCTGGCGTTTTACAGCCACGACAGCATGGCCGTAGAGGGAATTAAAGAAAACAAACAGAACAGCAAAAACAAGGATCTGCAGGACAAGACCCGCGGAACGAAACTTCTCTCCTGAAATCCAGGTGAGAAAGGGGATGGAAAGCATTTGGGCTCCAAAAAGAAGGGGAAGAGCGCTCATTGCGAGAAAATCAAAAGCGTGTTGTAGGTGCCGCTCGAACGCTTCCTTGTCCCCGGATTCCCAATCATACCCGAGCTTGGGGAGGAGAAGCCCCATAAAAAGCACAGGGACATTCGTCAGGACATCAATGAACTTATAGGCCAACCCATAGTCACCGACTTCCGCAGGACGCACAACCCCAAGGACAAGGACATCGCCGCGCAAATAGACCAAATTAAAAAGCGTTGAAAGGGCAATGGGCCAACTGAGGCGAATCGCCTTTTTCCAGAGAGAAGTTTCCCATTTCAAACGAATTTTTACTACCGGTCGAACGACAACGATCACCCAGATAAGCCAGACCAGGTTCGCCACAACAAGTCCGGCAATCATGGTGACGACTCCCATCCCGGCCCACGCTGCTGCCGCGACAAGCAAAAAATAAACGAGTCGGCTGACACATTCTGCTGCCGCATATTTTGAGGCAAGCAGGTGCTTTTGATAGATGCCAACGAGAAGCCAGGCATCGGACATGAGAAAATAAGCGACAGAACCAACCAGAACTCCGAGTTTGACAGCGGAAGAATACGGAAAAGCCAGAACAGCAAGCGGGGCAATGGCATACCCAAGCGCGCCGAATACCAAGCGCATGGTAAAAACATTTCCCACGATTTGCTCTTCATCCGCCCCAGGGACAGAAATCATCTGCGTCAGGGTCAAATTCAATCCGAAATCAACGAGAACGCCAAAAAAAGAAAGAAAGGCAATAATAACAGCGTACTCTCCGAAATCTTCCAGAGAGCGCGTCATAAGACTCACCGTAGCCAAACCCAAAAGGACACTCACCACCTTTCCAAGGAGCTGGGCACCGTAGTTGTGTGCAAAAGAAGAAGCGAAAGACATAAGGAATTCTAGTGTACCACACGGTTTGACGCCGGAAGGACACGGCGACTACAATAAGGAAGACCTATGGAAACGTTTTGCCAGGAGGAGGGCGAAACCCGCGGAAAAAAAAACCCGTTCTTTCAATGGATTCTGGGTTTTTTTGTCATTTTTTCCCTTCTTTTTTCCTCTTTTCCTCCGGCTGTTTCCGCGGCCCCCCTCAAAGGTTATGAAGCCTTGGCTGTGGCCGTCACAGGATCCCTTTCGTTGAAACCCGGAGAAACAAAAACCCTTTCCGTCTCTTTCCTTAATATCGGATCGAACGCGTGGACGAATGATGGAGAAACGTTTGCTTCCCTTTATACGTACGACCCGAAATACCGCACAAGTCCTTTTCAAGACGCTTCATGGTTCAAAAAGGACCAGCCGGTAAAACTTCAAGAAAAAACCGTAAAACCCGGAGAAACTGGCCATGTCAGTTTCCTTTTACACGCGCCATCAACGGCTGGAACGTATCGTGAAACCTTTGCCCTTGCCGCAGAAGACGCCGCCTGGATTCCAGGAGGACAATTTTCTCTCTCGGTTCGTGTAGGAGAAACACTCAAAACCCCATCTCCTTCTGTACCCACAGCTCCTCCTTCAACAAATTCGATACCTCCCGTTTCCTCGACACCGCCCACTGACGGTTATGCAGCCACTGTCCTTCTTAAAAGCGTCAAAAAGGCCGTAGTGTCAGGTGGCGAAGCCATTCCTTTCACCATCGGGATAAAAAATACAGGAACAAAATCCTGGAATAAACGGACCATCCAATTGCCCGGCGTATCCATGGCCTCCAACCAGACCGATTTCCACCATTCCTCCTGGTTGGATCCTTCTCATGTCATCACAAAACAAGAAGGAGTCATTACCCCCGGAGGCTTGGATCTCATTCCTTTCACGTTTGCCGCGCCCTCTAAAAAAGGAACGTACGCAGCTAGATTCGTTCTTGCCGCGGACGGCGTCGCTGTTCCGGGCGGAGAAATCGAAATCCCCGTGGAGGTGACAAGCGACGCGCCGGAAGTTTACGATCCGCTTGCCCAAACCCCTTCGTCAGAATCGCCCTCCGTTCCAACAGTCTCTCTCATAGACGAACCGATTATTCGCGTAGGCGTTCTTATCGTTGATGACGAAACGGACGACATGATCAGGATCACCTGTGCAAATGATTTCGACGTAAAAGACGGAGAGGGTCATCTTGTGGCCGAGATGAAAGCCGGGGAAGAAATTGGGGCCTTCTATAAAAAAGAACGCTACTGGTACAACCGCGGCCAGGGCCTGGAGGCGACGAACAGTTATCTGCGCTTCCTTCCGCGACAGGAAAATACGATTTGCACGGTCACAAACTTCGACCGTCGCAAGACCCGCAATGCCGCCAATGCGGATAATACGTTCCGTAATATTCTTGAGCTTCGCTACAATCCCGACAAAAATCGTACCTGGCTCATTAATGAGCTCCCCATCGAAGCCTACCTGCGCGGCCTGGCGGAAACATCCAACCTCTCTCACCTCAATTTTCAAAAAACCCTCATCACTGCCGCACGCACCTACGCCCTTTACCATTGGGAACGAGCCACCAAACACGCGAACGAATTTTTCCACGTGGACGCCTACGCGGACCAAGTTTACAATGGCTACGGCCAGGAAGCGCGGACGCCCAATCTCTCGCGTGCGGTCACGGAAACAGCAGGAACCGTTGTCACCTACAGCGGCAAAACCGCGATCACCCCCTATTTTTCGCGCTCCGATGGACGCACGCGCGACTGGAGCGAAGTGTGGTATGGAACCGTAGAATGGTTGCGCTCCGTCCCGGCTCCGTGCGACGCGGGAAAAACACTCTGGGGCCACGGCGTAGGGATGTCCGCCAGCCAGGCTCTGTGTATGGCCAACAACGGAAAAGACTGGCGAGAAATCCTCACCTACTTCTACACCGGCATTGATCTTGTAAAACGTTGGAACGAATGACGTTTTCTATGCGTAACCGTTTTCTTGTTCCCATCTTTTTCTTTTCTTTTCTCTTTCCCTTCCTTTCGAAAGGAGCTATTCAAGTTCCGTCCCTCATGGCCGTTTATCAACAACGCAGTGATCTTCAGAACTCCTTTGACGTCAACGGGCAACCGATCGAGGGAGGAAAAGCAGGTTTTCTCCTCAATCTTGAGGATTGGGCCAGGCAATACGGATGGCGTGAACATGCGGAATTGGCTGCTTATGCTCCATCAGAACCAGCCCCCGAACTCGTCGGAACCGTCCCTGTTCCTAAGATGACGGCAGGGGCCTTTCTGGTCATGGACCGGCGCACGGGAACCATCCTGGCGGAACATCGAGGAGGTGTTCCCTGGCCTATTGCCTCCATTAGCAAACTCATGACGGCAGAGCTTGTCTTCGGACAAGGGACGCCGCTTGACAAGGTTGTCGCTATCCAAAAGGAAGACGAGGTCGGCGGCGCGCGTCTTGCTGTTTCTCCGGGAACAACCTTTACGGTGGAAGGACTTCTCTATGCCGCGCTTATTGGCTCCGCCAATAATGCCGCAACGGCTCTTTCTCATGCCACGGACATGGATAAAGAGACGTTCGTAAGGGCCATGAACGAAAGAGCAAAAGAAATGGGACTTTCCAAAACCAGTTTTTTTGACCCATCTGGCATGGATCCGGCCAATGTTTCCACGCCGCGTGAAATTGCCCAGCTCGCCACGCAAGTTTTTTCCCGCCAGGAAATGCGCCGCTACACATCAACGGCTTCTCGCGTCATTCCCGTGCTCTCAAACCAATCCACGAAAAAACTCACGAACACGAACTGGATGATTTGGAAGCCCGAATACGACGATGTCTATGTCACGTCCGGTAAAACCGGTTACCTCGAGGAATCCGGATGGAATCTTGTTGTCTCCCTGCGGCCAAGCGCTGATGATACCCAAAGAGAACTCCTCCTTGTTCTTTTCGGAAGCGAATCCCGGCCAGATAGTTTCAAAGATGCAAAGGCTCTGGCCAAATGGACATGGAAAAATGCCGAGTGGAAGTAATACGAGAAAGCTGATGGTCACTTTGTTTCGTCTTTATCGAAATAAAAATACACATCTTTTCTCTTTGTAAATCCAAAATCACGGATGCACTTCCGCCGGCTACCGCCATCACTCTTCATACAGAGGACGAGGTTTCGCGTCCTTATTCAACCATTTTAGCCTGTCAAAATCAGCATTTTCAAAAAATGCAGTAAAATATAGGATAGAGACCTCTACAAAATCCTTGTTATGGTTTAGCGCTTTTGTAGAAGTCTCGATAATTAAGTGACCTGTTTTTATGAACATCTACGCCAGAATTAGAAAAATCGAAGATGACCATGTATTTAAAAGGTTGTTTGATTCGTTAATGACCGCGAAATATTGTGAAAACTATATTTCTAGCAAACGTTTTCGAGATTCTGGAGTAGATGGCTATCTAAAAAACAGCGGTGTTGTATTTCAATTGTATTGCCCCATGTATCCTGAAAGGACAAAATCTGAAAATTACAAAAGTAAAATTAATACCGATTTAAAGAAACTTAAACAGGCTATTGATAACCAGAAATGGAAATGGGCGACGTTGGGTTGGACATTCGTAACTCCTGAAGAGTTGCCGGTCGAAATTTTGAATCATGCACATCAAAAAACAAAAGAAATTTTAGGTATAGAGAATTTCGGATCAATAACCTCTTCAAATTTAGCCCCACTTTTTTTAGAGTATGAATTTATTCATAAGGATTTTCCAGAATTAACCGCTGGGATCTATTTTGATAAGGTACCTAAAATACAAATCAATTTTGTTCGAAACAGGAGTTTCAACATGATTGAAATTTTTAATAATGGAACAGAAGATGTCCAAGATTTAAACATTGAATACAAGAAAGGAACAGATGTGTTTAGCACATGGAATGATTTTTTTCTGTATCAAGACGACGATCCTGCTATGAGCAGATATCATACATGCCGCAATCTCCAAAAAGGAGAACGGCAGTATATTGGAAATGTAAAAATTAAAGGTGATTTTAAAATAAAAGTGGATTGCGTGGGTGTGGAGTCTGGAAAAACCTTTATCTTGGAACAAGAAATTCCGGTGATTTCTGGAGTGTGAATAAACTACCCAGCCGCAAGCGGCGGGGAATTGAATCCGAAGAAATTGAAAAAATTATTTCCACGGAATCATCCCTTCTCCACAATCGGCACATACAACCGTTCCAACATAGCCTTATTTGCTTCCAAATGGTCCGATAATTCAAAAAACTCATCAAGCGTCACCCATTGATGTGCATCATTTTCACCAGGACAAAGCACAACCTCGTTCGCGGAAACAGTCGCTACTCGATAGGCAATAAGAAACGTCTGCTGAACAAAATCCGAAAAATGCCAATGGTGGGTATGAATTCCCAAAAGTTCCGGCTCTCCAATCTGCAAACCAGTTTCCTCAAGGACTTCACGCCGCAGCGCGTCAGTCGGCGTTTCTCCGGCTTCAATCTTCCCGCCCGGAAATTCCCATTTATGATGCCGCATCGGGACCTCGTCCACGCGCCGTAAAACCAGGAAACGGTCGTCCCGTTCCACAATTCCCAAGACAATCGTCAGTTGTTTATGAGGAAGAGTCATAGGGCTCCATTATTTTTCCACTTGCTTTTGGCGGTTTTCTTCCACAAGCGCCACAATCTGTTCACGCACGCGTTCGGGGTGTGGAACACCCTTAAAAATAAAACGTATACGTTCAGCCGCGGTTTGAATGTGGACGTCGCCGTAATTCAGGACCGTTCGAAGCATCCCCTTCACTTCGGAAGTTACATCCTGGACCGTAGAAAGGTGAAGTTCGGAAGCCACGCGCGTGAACAGACCTTTTTGTTCCACACTCAAAACCCGTTCATTGGTCACGATCCAAACGTCCAAATAGTAATCGACAAACTCGGTGAATCCGAACAGCCAAACACCGAGCGCATAGACACTCAATCCCATGGTCGTGAGTGGCCCCAACACAGGACGCCCAAGCAAGACGGTAAGTTGCGGAAAAAATCCGATCACGCCCGCTGCCAAAACCGCGTACAACAACCCAACATAAAATAAAATCTCAAACGGCGTCACCCAGCAGCGCCGCAAGACAAGACGGACTTTCTCATTCGGTCTTTGGTTGGGAAGCTGGTCGAGCCGTATCATAAAATTTCAGATCGAAATGGAAAAAAGGGAAGACTTCTTCTTGAATGGTCTCGGAATCGATGAGTGGAACCGTCCAATCATAGCGTAAGAGGAGAGCCGCCGAACCAGAAAGAAACAGAAGAGTGCCACCAAAAAAAAGAACGTAAGAAAAATACGTCCCGATCCCGTAGAGGCTGTAGCGAGAAAGATGATAGAGATTAAAGAGCGTGTAAAAAGCGTATCCGAAAAGAAAAAATCCATAGGGAATGAGCAGGAATGCCAATGGAAGCGAAATGGATGGAAACTCTGTCATAAAAAAATCAAAGTAGGGTTCTGACGGGAGGAACCAAACCTAGATGTTCATATGCACGCGGCGTGGCCGTGCGACCGCGAGGGGTCCGATCCAAAAATCCGAGTTGGATAAGGAACGGTTCATAGACTTCTTCAATCGTATCGACTTCCTCCTGTGTTGCGGCGGCAATCGTTGTGAGTCCCACGGGTCCGCCCTGAAACTTGTCGATAATGGTTTCCAAAATCCGCCGATCCACGCGATCCAGCCCGTACGGATCCACATCCAATAGGGTAAGGGCGGAAAGGGCCATGGCGTGCGTCACGTGCCCCGCGCCCTCGACCTGGGCAAAATCCCGCACGCGCCGCAGCAAACGATTGGCAATGCGTGGCGTACGACGAGAACGCTTTGCCAATTCCTGAACAGCTTCCTCATCGGCCGGCACATGCAAAAGGCCAGCACTGCGCCGTAAAATCCGTTCGATATCATCCTCCTCGTAAAAATTCAAATGGTAGACCGCGCCGAAACGGTCACGCAGCGGAGCGGAAAGGAGCGAAAGGCGTGTCGTGGCCCCGATGATAGTAAACCGTTCAAGGGCAAGACGCAGGGTGCGCGCGGTCGGTCCTTTCCCAACCACGATGTCGAGCGCGTAGTCCTCCATGGCCGGATACAAAACCTCTTCGATGGTCTTGTTGAGACGATGAATTTCATCGATAAAAAGGACATCGCCTTTTCCCAGCCCCGAAAGAATCGCGGCCAAATCTCCCACGCGTTCAAGCGCTGGCCCGCTCGTGACTCGAATCTGTGCCCCCATTTCGCGGGCAATAATATAGGCCAACGTTGTCTTTCCAAGCCCCGGGTTGCCATAAAGAAGGAGATGCTCCGTCGGCTCCTCCCGCTGTTTGGCAGCCTCAAGCAGAATGCGGAGATTCTCCTTCAGGGAGGACTGTCCGACAAATTCGACCAAAGAAGCCGGACGCAGGCTGGTTTCCACCACCCGCTCTTCATCCCCGGCCTCTTGGGCAACGACCCGCGCGCCCGGAATATTTTCCTCGTCCCGTTCGATCATAGACACCTTCCATTATGGGGGAGGTTGAAAAAGGGGGCAAGGAAACATTCCAACCCGACAACTATTTTTAAATCCCCAATCATCGTCGATGAAACCCTTCAATTCCCGAAGAAGAAAGGTCTAATTTCAAAAGAAGATCGTAGAATTTTTCTAAACTCACCACGAACATTTTTTCCCATTTTTGGTTTTTTTAGATTAACGCAAACTCGATTCTTAAAAATATCCTCAAACACAACGTTGATTTGTTTGGGTGGTAGTAAATGACATTCTTCTTCGCTCCATCCGATTTATCCTCCAGAGTCCATAAGGATGAAGGAAGAAACTCCCTCTGGGAGCGAAGGATGGTGGGCAGAGAGGGATTCGAACCCTCGAGGCCTTTCGGCCAGGAGATTTTAAGTCTCCCGCGTATACCGGCTCCGCCATCTGCCCGACCGACCACAGAATAACAAAAAAAGGAAAAAAACCAAAGGATTCGGCAGGAAAAGCTCTTTACCCAAACGTCTTGTCATCTCCCAAGAGCCCGTGTTATAGTCTTCTTCGCTGACGCGGCAGTAGTTCAGTGGTAGAACGTCTCCTTGCCAAGGAGAAGGTCGCCGGTTCAATCCCGGTCTGCCGCTCCATCCCATTTTTTCGCCTCTGCTGAAAAGACGGATGGTAAGCCATAAATTCACAAAAAAAAAGACCCCGGGTTCATCCCGGGGCTTTTTTTTACGGACGGAATCATCTCGCGAGAATGACTTCCTCAAGACGGATAAAATGAGAACACGTTGCCGCGGACTCTGCGTCAAACCGCTCAGATAATCGCGCAAAGGCATCACCATTGGCCACAACCTGATGTTTAAGCCATCTGACATCCCCTTTCAATTCACGAACATCATCGCGAACATCTTGAATCTCATTTCGAACTGATTCAAAACCTTCCTGCACTGCCTGGACAAGCCCCTCAATCTCTTCTCGAATCGTCACAAAGGGATCTTTCATAGGAGATGACTTCCCATTCGTAAACTCTTACGCTTGAACAGTTGCGCCAGTTTGCGCGCCCATTTTTCGATAGGCCCAACGGATACCGGACTTATTACCGCTTTGGTACTGTTCCTTTGCAATCCGCGTCACAAAATCCCGCAATTCGCTCGTCCCCGGATCGTCCAGACCGAATTTTTCCCCCAAAGTATTACATTCCGTAATGAGCGTATTGTACCACTTGTTAAGAACGGTCTCCATAGAAATAAGAAGGGTTGCGAGGGCGAATTTTGAACCCACCCCCGTGAATAAAACGTTTTAAGCCGGAACGGCCACGGGAACCGCGTTTCCAACAGGAAACGGATGACCTGACGGATCTAGCGTTTGGTGGGCCTTGGACCAGCCGTCCCTTTGGCCGCCACGCCAGCTCTCTTCGAGTTTTTGATAGACGAGTTCTCCCAGAAGCATGCAAACCGCCGGCTGAATGCCATAGGCATAAGCGGCCTGTTCGAACTCATACTGCATGTGAAGCAGGTAGCTTTGCGTTTTCATAAGAAGATTTTGTCGAAAGACGACGGAGGGTGTATTTCTTGAGAGCAAAACGGAAAGCAAACCCCGACAGACCCGCCAAGGTCAATCCAGCCAAGATGAGGCCGATGTGACCCCGTGCGGAAGCATCCGATTCTTTTCCCGTTAATTCCACTGGAATCGAAACGGACGCGGCGGGGGCGGGTGACGTAACCGCCTCCGGAAATCGAAGATCTTCGACAGAACGTGGTAGAAGGATGAATGCGTCACCGGATCGGCTAACAATACCCGTTACTTCGAGCAGAGAACCAGCGGATTCTGCGGGAAATTTTGTTTCTCCCACAGCCCCTTTGAGGCGAATTTGAACCGTCTCTTGTCCGGCTTCAAGCAAAATCTTGTCTCCACTCTGACTTACGAACCGACCGCTCACGCGAACCAACTGTCCTTCCGTCTCCCTTCCGATTGCCTCGACGGAAATGGGAACCGGCAACGGACCGTGTTCTACGAAAACGACCGATCCTTCCTTACCAACCGTGAGCCGTGTCTCGCCGCGAGCCGTTCGGATCTCTCCGGTTGTTTCAACAACATCCCCGATAGACACCGTTGGAACGGTTCCAGCCGACGAAACAAAGACCTGAATGCCTCCGCTGGCATCTGTCAAAGAAAAGATTCCCTCCCCAAACGTTCCGGGAGCAGCGGACACGACTGCACGCACGCGCACGCGCGTCCCCAACGGCATCTGACGAATCTCTTGCAAGGATTCCAACAGGACGAACGGGTCAATCGACGGCGCAGAAACAACCGCTGTTTTCAGGGTGTTGTTGGACGCACCCTTGTCCTCGCTGGATCCAACATCATCTGCCGGAAGTGCGTTCGGTTTATCCGGCGTAACCACTGACGACCAACCCCACCCGGCGTCCAGATAGACGTACGAACGGTCCTCAGGAGCGTCTTCATAGGACATTTCATCAAGGAGCTCTCCATCCGGCGCGAAAATCCGGATGGTTTCCCTTCCTGTATTATTTAGAGAGAACCCGAAGGAGGAACCATAGAAAGTTGTGAAGCCTCCTGTTGGGACGACCCGATGATCCGCAACCGCCCATCGACTTCCTGATTCGTCTTCTAGGACAAGACCGAAAAGATCCGCTTCCGTTTTCCCTCTATTTTCCACTTCGATGAACTCAAATCCTTCGTCAGATCCTTTCGGGTTCGGAAAAATTTCCGAAAGCCGAATATCCCGAAGGAGCGAAAAAAGAACAGCGGGAGAGGGGACTGTTTCGATCTCTTCTTCTCTTTTCTGCGGATCCTCCTCGGCTATGGAAAGCGGAGCCTGCACCACCGCGTCTTCTTCTGAATTTTCTTGTGCAAGGATAGGAGCTGGAAAAAGATTAGCTGAACCGGGTGTTGGAACATCTGTCACTCGAAATGTTCCATCTACATCCCGTGCCACCGCATACGGATCCGTTGCGGAAGGAACGAAATCCGTTCCGTAGACAACGCGGTCAATAACGACTCCTGTCGGATCCAAAAGCTCGATCGTATCCGCGTCGTTGTTCAGCGCACTCGAAGAGAATTCTGCCACAATGAATTGTTCAAATCCGAACCATTGATCTGGAAGAGTCACTGTTCGACCGGACGATTCCCGCACCCGCCAACCCGCAAGCGGGATGACGTTATTAAACGGATTGAAAATCTCTACCCATTCCTTTTCACCGGAAATTGGATCTGAAACAAACTCGTTGATGACCAGTGTTCCCAACGGATACGTTATCGGAACGTCCACCGCCGGAGTCACTTCTTCCACAACATCCAATACGACGGCTAAATTTTCTTGTTCGTTCGATGGAGAATCCGAACTCGCATCTACCTCATTTTCTGTTGATGGATCAGAAATGCTTTCCGAAGAAGACTGAGCTGAATCAGGCAACGTGGCTTCCTCGGAATCAGGGGATGCGGATTCGGACGAGTTACTTACCGGAAGGGATGCCACGTCCTCTTGCGTTCCCCCTTCAACAGAATCAACGAGATCGGCCGAGTCCACCTCAACATCATCCAAAGGAGTCTGTGGGCTTGTTTCTTCCGTGTTCGGAGAAACATCCAATAAATCTTCTTCCAAAAATCCTGGCGAACCAAGATCCGGTGCGCCGGGATCAAACCCAATGGAAACGGTTGCTTGTTTCCAGGCCGCGGCCGTTGTTCCGTCTGCCGCTGAATCTGTGCGTTGCATGGAAGCAATCCCACCGCTTGACAGTGAACCTCCAGCGAATGGCACTCCACCGTTCCCCGCGTGATCCACCATCTCTCCATCTGTCTTTCGCAAAACAACGGAAAGTGCCGCATTGGAAATCGAGACGGACGTTGTAACCAACTGGACGGAAACGGCCAGGGTCGACTTGACGTCCCCTGCTCCGTAATTCGCAATGAGATACGTTCCACCAGCCTCGATTACACTCCCTGCCGGAAGCGTAATAACAGCACCACTGCTTCCCATTCCTTCCAAGAACCAACCAGAAATATCAACAGAAGCACTTCCTGTGTTTCCGATCTCGATCCATTCGTCCGCCTGACTTACCGAAGAGCCTGCCCAACCGACCTCAGAAATAAAGACGGCCGGAGACCCCTCGTCCGCTCGTGCCCCTCCCCCTCCGAACAAAACTACCGCGATAGCAACAACCATCGCTGTCATCCGCGCACCAATACGATGCGGGGCAAACATCGAAACCGTGCGATCATCGTTCGCCATACGTTAAATTGAGAACGTGCGTGAGCAGCCGCGTGGCCAACACGGCAAACGTCGACGAACAAAAAAGCAACTCCCACATTTGAGAAGGGGAGTTGCTTACTTTGTTAAAAGGATTACACCACAAAAAAAGACGCTTGTCAAATTCAATTCGAAGTATTTTTTCTCAAGGATACTCACGCAAAAAAACGCCCGAAAAAAAATCCCTGACGTAACTGCCAGCGATTTCGTTTTCCTTTTCCTCGCGCCAGAGCCAAGTGTCGTTCAAAATCTGTTGGCGCAGTTCGTATGTGTCCCCGTGGCTCAAAAGCCCCAAGTACGAGGCGAGCGTCTCCGGCTTGGGATTTCCCCGGAGGTTTTTCAATACCCGGCGCTTAGTGGAAGTACGCAGCACGCGGTGACGAGGAAAGTGGATCCAGCCCAGGAAGTCCAAGCCCGAGGTCAGAGTGCGGAGATCGATCTTGTCGGGGTGGAGGTGAAGATCCAAACGCTCGGAGAGGAACGCTTCAAGCTGGGGAATAAGGCTTTCGAGCCACTCCCGGTTCGGCGAAAGAAGGAGGAAGTCATCGGCGTAACGCAAATAATGCTTGACTTTGAGCGTGTGTTTCACGAACTGATCGAACTCGTTGAGGTAGATGTTGGAAAATAGCTGGGAGGTGAGGTTGCCCAGGGGAATCCCCTTGCCTGGCGAAGCTTTGAAACTTTCAATAATGGATCCCAACAGGCCTGTGGTCCGCGGATCCGGAATGGAGCGACGTAGGATAGCGAGGAGTCTGTCATGGTGGACACTGGCGAAGAACTTGCGAATGTCGCCCTTGAGTGCCCAGCCGGTACGGGTGTGGTTTCGCGTGACCGCGCGTGATAGTCGGTCGAATCGGTCCAAAGCCCGATGAAGACCCTTGCCCAGCTGGCAGGAGAAGGAATCCGCGATAAAGGTGGAAGCAAAGAAGGGGGAGAGCTTGCGATGGACGGCGTGGTGGAGCAGCCGGTCGCGCACCGCGGCCTTGTGGATGTCGCGTGGCTTGGGGTCACGGATGCGGAAGTGATGGTATGTGCCATGGCAATAAGACCCGGATACCAAATCATTGTGTAAAGCAAGAATACCGTCAGCCAGACTGCGTTCAAAGACCCGGACGTCTTCCTTGTTGCGCTTGCCTCGGATAAACTCTTGCCAGGCTTCCAGGAGGTTTTCCACACAAACGATCTCCTCAAAGGAGACGGAAAATTGTTTTCTCATAATGAATAGTATGTTACCCCCCCCCACCAAAAATCACGTCCCAGCTGCCAGTGCTACAGAAGTCCGTCGAGGCGTACAAGCTCTGGCAGGCATACCACGTTCATTTTCCGCGCCTGACTAAATACACTCTGGGTGGAAAGATCGATACACTCTTTACTGACTTCATCGAACTCCTGCTCTTTGCCGGGTATGCGAGCCGGGAGCAGAAAGCGGCCGTCATTGCCAAGGCCAATGCGAAATTCGACAGCCTGAAATTCTTCCTCCAGGTTGCCTGGGAAACCAAAAATTTGGACCACAAAAAATACACTACCTTATCCACTCCCCTTGGCGAGGTGGGGAGAATGCTCGGTGGCTGGAGAAAGTCGCTGGAATGAAAAGCCCCGCACGGTTGGCGGAGCTTATCCCACGAAGGAAGTCGCGGAAGGCAACGAACGTCCAGTTGTCGTCCCAGTCGTTGTCGACATCGTTGAGGTTGAGCTTGCGGTTGGCACCATCGCGGACGAAGTTCGGCGCGTAGAGGTTGTCGGACTTCGGGTCGCGCCAGAGGCCGCCCTCCCCAACGTGCGTTGTGCCGTCCGAGCCACTGCCCCTCGACCCCTTCGACTTGACCCAAGTCTATCCTGGGCCTAACGAAGGACGAATGCTCTCAGGGCTGAATTTTACGCGCGATCAAAATCGCCTAGCACAAACGCACCGAGTTCCCCACGTGTGAGGAAACGGGCGGCGACGCGCTGCCGCAAGGCTGTGCCTCTGCGACATTCTGGTCTACCCTCCCGCCCCAGATTTCCATCGCCCGCAGCCGTGGCCGCGGACTGTTTCATGTACTTTCCGGCAGAAAGTATACCAAAATCAAAACACACCCGCCTGCGAGGACCGGAGAACCGGTTGCAAACGGGTGGTTGAGAAGGGTCCAAGGGCTCGTTTCCAAGCGCCAAGGACCCAAGGGAACGAGCTCACGCGGGGAGCTCGCGGAAGGCAACGAACGCCCAGCAGCCAGCCCAGTCGTCGCCGACATCGCTGAGGCTGAGCCGGCGGCGGGAACCATCGCGGAGGAAGTTCGGCGCGCAGAGGCTGCCGGACCGCGGGTGGCGCCAGAGGTGCTCGTCCTCGGGGATCGAGACCCAGTACCCCTCGGGGTTCGTCTCCCCGATCCACGAAAGGAAGGCCGCGGTATTGCCAACGGACCCTTTCCCGCGGAAGTAGGTGCGAACCTCGTCCGAGGAAACCCACCGACCCGGAGCCCAGGTCAGAACCTCAAACCTCTTCCCTCCCTCGCCCCGCAGGAAATCCCACGTGGCGAAGTTGAGGTTGAGATAGGTAAGGTTGAGTTTCCCCTTGACCCACTCCACGAGCTGGGGGGCAGGGATGGACTGAACCACAACGGTGACCAGGTTGGCCACCGGGATCAGCACGAGGGACACGATCTTCTCGACCAGGTCCGGCTCCTTGAGGAGTCGCCTCAGATGCTCGATCGTTCCACCCTTCTTCAGGATGGCGTGGACGAGTACTTTGACGACCTCAAAGCCGATCCCCATGCTGCTGATCACATCCCCCAGGTCTTTCTCTTCACGACGAGCCATGCTTCACCTCTTCTTCGCGCGCGGCTTACCCCTTATCCTTGCCCGATGCAAAGACACAAGGCTTGCCGCAGTAGTAGAACACTTGGATTTTCAAAGAAACTAACGTAAATGATATCACAAATTGACAAAAATGTCAAACGCTCAACATCTCTCCTTCCCGTTGAAATAAATCATGTACGCTTAAAAAAATCCTCCATCTCCCTATGAAAATAAAAAACCAGCGCCGATAGATGATCGACGCCGGAAAGCAAACCTTACAAAAGTCGCTCATTCCTTCTCTTCAAGAGTCGGTTGTGTTGGCGAACCAATGTACTCCTTCGCAATCCAAAAAATCAGATTAAAAAGAATACCCGCAAAACACAACGCGATCTTCAGGACCCAGAGGAATGTGCCGACCACAACACCCCACACCACACGCGGCAACCACAGCCACGATGTGAAAACAACGTACGTTTCCCAACGGAATCTTGCGACAGGTAATACCCACCTCACCTTTTTCATCGTCAGAAAACGGGATTCTGAAAGGAAGTGATCCACGGGAAAGAAAAGTTCATAAAACCTACTTGTCTTCCAAGGACGTCTCTCATGTCTAGAGAAAGAACGCCAAGCCGCTGAGGCAATCCGGACCCCGATGAAACGAGCGGACAGACCATAGACGAAAACCACAAGCGAAACGATCACGTCTTCTTTTTCCATGTTTTCTCTCCCGAAGGGTTTTCCCTTCTCGTTGTTGAAAGGGCGATACTTTAAGCTCGAACCCACAGCCACGATAGGCCAATTTAAATTTCTGTTAAGGGCTTCAAAATATTTTGAATCTATTTTTACTTTTATTTAAAATGAAATTTGACTTATTCTACTTTTCCGTTTATAATTATTAACAACAAAACCTATGATTGTTGAAGACCATCTACAGCAATTCGGCCTGACGCCGAAGCAATCTATCGTCTATCTTGCGGCCCTGAAACGAGGCACGTCCTTCCCCGTCAAAATCGCCATGGAGGCGCGATTGAATCGATCGACCACCTACGTCATTCTGCGCGAGCTGGCCGAGCAGGGGCTCGTGATCCAATCGCAACACAAGAATAAAAAGACGTTCACGGCTGTCCCGCCGGAACGGTTTGTCAGCCTCATGGAATTCCGCGCAAAGCACTATACACAAATGGCTGATAGGGCGCGCAAAATCCTCCCAGAACTCAGATCCATGATGAACAGCGGGGTTACGATGCCCAAGGTACAAATTTACGAAGGCAAAAAGGGAATCCAAAACGCCTACGAAGACACCCTGACCTCCTCGGAAACCATCAGGGCCTATGCTTCCGTGGACGACACGGAAAATACCCTGCCGGATTACTTTCCAGATTACTATAAACGTCGCGCGAAAAATGGCATCCATATCGATGCCATTTTTCCACATACCGAAATGGCCATCGCCCTTCACAAACGCGACCAAAAAGAAGATCGCACATCCCTCCTCGTTCCTCCGGACCTGTATCAATTTTCTCCGGAGATCAATATCTACGACAAGAAAGTCGCCTTCTTTTCCTGGCGCGACCAATTCGCCATGATCATTGAAAGCGAAGAGATGGCCCAGGCGCAAAAAAGGATTTTCCACCTTGCCTGGGAAGAAGCCAAACGATGGGAAAAACGATGCTGTCCCCTTCACGGAAAGAAAACCAGCGGCAATTGAACAAATTCGTCTTCTCCTTTAAGATTCCCTCCATGCCGAGGTGGTGAAACTGGTAGACACGCCAGCCCTAGGAGCTGGTCTGCGCAAGCGGATGGGAGTTCGAGTCTCCCCCTCGGCACCATCCTTCGCCCCGCCTGGGGCGGGGCTTCGGATGGTAGACCACAAAAAGTCTATCATCTGCGCAGTCGGAGCGAAGGATGTCTTCCATAACCTCGCCTGAGGTGGAACAGCGGAGGACTCCGAACAGAGCAAGTCCCGTTATGGATGAAGCGACGGACGGCAGGCCACGGAAAACGATTTGATTCCGAAATAACGAAGATGTGAAAAAATTCTGGACCATCGTAAAAGCATTTTGGCAGAGGGCGCTCACCTACCGTTTTACCGTTCTCGCCTACCGCGTAGGTGAGTTCGGGGAGGTGCTTGTCCTTATTTTGATGTGGACGGCCATCTATGGCGGCCAGGAAACCATCAGCGGTTTCACTCTGGGGGAGATGATCACCTACATCCTTATCGGGAATGTTTTCAACGCCTTTATCAGAAATTTCCTTTCTAACGTCATTGCACGCGATATCAAAGACGGACGGCTATCCATGTTTCTTATCAAACCCATGGGGTACTTCAACTACATCCTTTCCCAGGAAATCGGACGCATCTCCCTGGTCACCTTCCTGTCCATCCTGACACAGGCCCTTGCCATTGGTTTTTTCCTCCGCGTATTTATTTGGAACTTTGATGCCGCCTATCTCGTCGTTATCCTCGGCATGATTTTTCTCGCCTTTGTCACCGAACTCCTTCTCTCCTACCTTATCGGCCTCATTGCCTTCTGGACCGATGAAGTGGATGGTCTTTACGCAACCGTAGACCGCATCAAGAAATTTTTTTCCGGAGGATATTTTCCCCTCAGCCTTTTGCCTGTTGCCTTCGTCCAAACGAGTTTCGCTCTGCCGTTCGCTTATTCTTTTTTTATTCCCGCGCAGCTTTACCTTAAAAAAATAGATCTTTCTGTGGGAGTGAAGGGGTTGCTTATTCAAATCGTTTGGATCGCGATCCTTTATGGAATCATTCAAATCGTCTGGAATCGCGGCTTAAAAAGGTATGAAGGGGTTGGTATATAACCTATGGCAGACATTGAGGTGAAAAACCTGTCCAAAACCTTCGAGTACTACCGGAAACAATCGGGGTTTTCAGGATCTTTGAAGTCCCTTTTTTATCGGGAAAAACAGTACGCGGAGGCCGTAAAGGACGTCCATTTCTCCGTGAATTCCGGCGAACTCGTCGGATTTTTGGGGCCGAACGGAGCCGGCAAAACAACGACGCTCAAAATGCTTTCCGGAATTCTTCATCCCACCAGTGGCGAAGCGAACGTCTTGGGATACGTTCCTTTTAAAAAGGAAAAGGCCTTCCTTAAACAATTCGCTTTGGTGATGGGTCAAAAAAATCAACTCATCCAAGACCTGCCGGCCATAGAAACCTTCGTTGTTCATAAAGAAATCTACGAGATTCCCGATGGGGAATTTAAGAAAAGTCTAGAGGAACTCGTAAACCTGTTTGGAATTACTGACCTTCTCAACATCCAAGTCCGAAAGCTGTCGCTGGGCCAAAGGATGAAGTGCGAACTGGTGGCAGCACTTCTGCACAAACCAAAAGTTCTTTTCCTGGACGAGCCCACGATCGGGCTGGATGTCGTGGCACAAAAAAATATCCGGGATTTTCTCAAAAAATATAACCAAGAGAGAAAAACCACGATCGTTCTGACGTCCCACTACATGGAAGATATAAAGGAACTCTGCCAGAGGGTTGTCATTATTAATCTTGGTGAAATTATTTACGACGGCAAGCTGGACGACCTCATTAGAAAATACGCGCCCTATAAACTGCTCAAAGTCACGTTTAATGGAGAAGGGATAGAACGGCTCCAAGCACAGACATTCGGGGACATTGAAGCATTCACGCCCCACGCCTGCACGATCAGAACAGACCGCCAACGAACCAAGGAAACGGCTATAGCCCTTTTGTCATCCGATCTGCCAATTGATGATATTATTATCGACGAGGTGGGGGCGGATGACGTGGTTCGTATGATCTTCTGTAATCAATCCTCTCCCTGTCTTTAATCTCACGACTTTTTGTCTCCTACAACCCTTCTTACAGATATGCGTATCATTCTCATTCACGGTTTCAATGCCAATCCAGAGATGAATTTCATCCCCTGGCTCAAAGACCAGCTCCAGGAAAAAGGATTCGAGGTCCTGGCCCCATCCTTATCTTTGCGTACGGATCAGGAAATCAACCTGCCCACCATTCTCGAGGAAGTCAAAAAACAGGTCGGGTGCCTGCACGGAGAAGATATTATCGTTGGCCATTCTCTGGGCGGCCTCATCGCCCTTCAATACCTGCAATCTGCGGAAATGACCGAGCCGCCGCGAGCCGTCCTACTGGTAGCCTCACCTTGGAAAGTTTCAAAACCCGAACTGCGCCATCTTTTTATCGAAGACCTGGATGCGGACGTCATTATGTGGAAGGCTGAAGAGTTTATCGTTATCCATTCCGAAGATGACAAGCTTGTTCCCGTCGAGCACGGACACCGACTTGCGGCTGCCCTAAAGGCCAGGCTTGTGCTGCAAACCAGCGACGATCACTTTATGGGCACCGAATACCCCATTCTGAAAGAGCTTCTGCTTGAGATCGCAAACACGCCCATTGTTTTTGAACCTGGAAAAACTCTGCGTGACGATTTCGCATAAAAAGCGTTTTGCTAATAATGGTACGTTTTCCTTTTTTGAATCATCAGAGCGCGATAGAGCTGCTCAAGCAACAGGACCCGCGCCAGGTCGTGCGGAAATGTCATGGGCGAAAGCGAAAGAAGAACATCTGCTTCTTTCTTGAGGGCATCGTGGACGCCGAGCGGACCACCGATGACAAACGCCAGCGTCCGACGCTCCTGCTCGGACCACGCCGCCATCGCTTCTGAAAGATGAACCGAATTCATTCCTTTTCCGCTGGCATCCAAAACGACCACAAGGGCCCCGTCCGGAATTGCGGCCCGAATGGATTCTGTCTCCAAAGCTAAAACGCGCTCACGATCTTGTTCCGAACGGAACGACTCTTCTGGAATTTCCCGTACAATGACCTTTGCATAAGGTCCAATTCGTTTCAGGTATTCTTCGGCCAAATCTCGAAAGGGCCCTGATTTTTGCTTGCCGACAAAAAGGAAGAAAAATGAATACATATCGCCAAAATCCTCCCACGGGTTGACGAATCTGTCTAGGACGGATAGGTTACTGCCGTCACACGTTCTTTAAATCCTGGCCTGGGAGGAGAGAAAGTGAACAAGAAAAAAACTCCGCCCGAAAGACGGGCCGTGGATCCGCGCGACAGGCGGATCCGAGAGTTGAGAAGAATGGTTGCTGAACTTCAAGAGGAGAAGGAGCGTTTGCGTGAGCTGGCGTTTCGTGACCTTTTAACTGGCCTGGCGACTCGTACGCTCTTAGAAGAACAACTACACGTCTGGCTGGCAGATCGTCAACGTGTATCCGCGGTTTTTCTCTTCCTCGACATTAACGATTTCAAAACGATTAATGATCGAGGGGGCCACCCAGAGGGTGATCGGATCCTGACAACAGTTGGTAAGGCTGTCGCGGGTGCGATCCGGGCCTCTGATCTTGCGGCGCGCATGAGTGGTGGGTCCGATGAAATCGCTGTTCTCCTCAAAGACTGCGATTTTGAAAAAGTTCAATTTGTCCTCGCGCGTCTTTGTGAGGCATTCTCTGAAATTTCCTACACAACCACCTACAGACAGATCATTCCTGTCGGTGTTTCCTTCGGCGGGGTGCTTGTGACCCCGCAACACAAAGATTTCAACACCATCCTGACCGCGGCCGACCGTAATCTCTATGCGGCCAAGGCCAAAAAGACTCAGGAAAGATTCCCCGTAGTCCTCGGGGAAACCGAATAACAACCAAGCCCTTGGCATTCTCTTGCCAAGGGCCCTTCTGTTTTATTGGACAATTTTCTTCCTTTCGGATAAATTCCTTGTATCAAACAAGGAATTTATGGCACACCTTTTTGAAATCAACGAAAAGCTCCATTATGGGCTTATTCTTTTAGACGCACTGGCACGTGCGTATCCCACAGAAGAAAATATTTCCCTTCAATCCGTTTCCCAAAAAACCGGATTTATTTCGGAATCCTATTTGGAAGAAGTCGCGGCAAAACTGCGCGAAGGCGATCTCGTTACTGGCGCTCGTGGCCGGACAGGCGGTTATCGGCTTACCAAAGATCCCTCTGAAATCACGATGGAACAAATCGTCACAGCCGTGGATGGACCCATTGCCCTGGTGGAATGCCAGACGGCCAGTGCCCCTCCCTGCCCCGTGGGAAACCACTGTGCTTCCAAACAAGCCTGGCAAAAAATTCAAGACACCCTTGTCAGGGCTTTGCGTGGGATGACCCTTACCGATCTTGTTCAAAAAAATTCCACGATTTCGCACAGGCCTCTCTATCTGGATCATGCAGCTACCACACCCCTTGACCCACGCGTCTTCGAGGCCATGCAGCCGTACTTTATGGAAATCTACGGCAATCCCTCGAGCTTCCACACGCCAGGAAAACGGGCAAAAGATGCGATGGACGAAAGCCGATCAAAAATAGCAAATATTCTCGCTTGCCAACCGGAAGAAATTCTTTTTTCTTCCGGTGGGACGGAATCGGATAATTTGGCCATCCTCGGTTTTGCACGGGCCAACCAGGAACACGGGAAGCATATTGTCACGACAACGATTGAACATCACGCCGTCCTTGAAGCCGTCACTTATTTGGAGCGCAAAGAGGGTTTTCGTGTAACGCGCGTGCCGGTAGATAAAGACGGGGTGATAAATTCTACAGATGTTCTGGCTGCGATCCAACCAGACACCATTCTTGTTTCCGTCATGCTGGCCAACAATGAAATCGGAACCATCCAACCTGTTTCAGAAATCGGTAACGCTCTTCGCAAACAACGCGGGTCCGGTCTCTATCCCGTTCTTCATACGGATGCCTGTCAAGCGGCGGGAGCACTTTCCTTGGACGTTGAAAAACTCCATGTCGATTTGCTCACCCTTAATGGATCCAAAATTTATGGACCCAAGGGAATCGGAGCGCTCTATCTCAAAAAAGGCCTCAAGATTCGTCCCCTTCAATTCGGTGGAAGCCAGGAACGCGGCCTCCGTCCTGGAACGGAAAACGTGGCAGCAATCATCGGACTTGGAACGGCCCTTGAGATTGCCCAACAGGAAATACGTAAGGAAAATGCCCGACTCATTCCCTTGCGGGACAAATTGCTCCAAGGAATTCTCGAACACATTCCGAAAACCCGACACAATGGCCACCCAACAAAACGTCTCCCCAACAACGTAAATATTTCCTTCCTTGATCTCGAAGGCGAGGCCCTTCTGCTCTATCTCGACGCCCAAGGTATCTTCGCCTCCACGGGTTCTGCCTGCGCAAGCGCTTCGCTTGATCCAAGCCACGTCATCCTTGCCCTTGGCGTTCCCTTCGAAGTCGCCCACGGATCCATCCGTTTCACGCTGGGCCGATCTACAACGGAAATGGATATCGATAGGGTCCTAGAAATCCTTCCGCCACTCGTGGAAAAACTTCGGTCCTTGAGCCCGGTACGCGTGAACGAAAAATATTTTGCCCTATGACTCCCTCTTCCCAATCCCCTATTCAGAGAACGGGCAGCGATGTCTCCAACAAAGCCGGAACCCAATCCTGGTTCTATTCCGACATCGTCAAGGATCATTTTTTTCATCCCCACAACTTCCTAAAAGAAGATGAAGACATGACCCGTTTCAACGCCATGGGCCATGTTGGGTCCCCAGCGTGCGGAGATGAATTGCGAGTGTGGCTGCACGTGGATACAAAAACGGAACGCATCAAGGAATTCCGTTGGAAAACCTTCGGATGCGGCAGTGCGATCGCAGCCGCGTCCATGTGTTCCATTCTTGCGACAGAAGGCGAGGGAATGACGCTTGAGGAAGCGCGCACCCTCAAACCACAGACGATCATCGAACGGCTCGGCGGCCTTCCTTCCCGAAAATTCCACTGCTCGGTTCTATGCGATAAGGCTTTGCGCGATGCCATCAACGACTATTACCGTCGCACACAACAAAAAGAAAAAATCATGGAAGAAGCCGCCCGCATTCTAGACCCTTCCACCGGGGTAACGGATCGAGATATAGAAGAGGCTGTTCTGGAGGGCGCGGTAACCCTTGAAAAAGTTCAACAAAAAACCAAGGTCGGCATCGGCAATCCGTCCATCCTACCGCACGTGGAAGAATTGATTCGGTTTTACAGGGAAAAATATTTTGGATAAGCTATTCGCGTCTTTCTTGCCAATTCCCCCCTTTCTTCCCTTTCAAACCTTTCTCCCAATTTTTTATGCCAAAACTGCGCATTAAAGTTGATCCCGACCTCTGTATTGGCGCGGCAGCCTGCGTCACCGTCGCCCCGGAAACCTTTCAACTCGACGACGAAAATAAAGCGGTCGTCCTCGACCACGGAATGGAACCGGAAAAACGGACATACGAACGCGTTGTAAACGTAACGGAAGAAGAAAAAGAAAACATTATTCTAAGCGCCCAGTCCTGCCCCACGCTTGCTATCTTTTTGTACGATGAAAATGGCTTCCAGATTTTTCCGGAAATTTAAGGTCTTATGCGTCATGTCATTGTCGGCGGGGGCATGGCCGGAACGAGCTGCGCGGAGGCGCTGCGCATCCTCCGGCCCAAAGATGAAATTGTCTTGATTAGTGAAGAACAACACCCGCTCTATTCCCGAGTGTTGCTTTCGGATTATGTGAAGGCCCTCATTCCACGAGAACGGCTTTTTCTGAAAAAAGAAGCGTGGTACGCCACCCAGCGGATCGAATGGCTTCCAGGCCTTCGCGCGGAAGCCCTCGATGCAAAAAACCACTTTGTTGCTCTTTCTGACGGGAGAGAACTTCCCTACGATAAACTGCTCCTTGCCTCTGGAGGCGAACCAAAAACACTCCCGGACGACTTGCGCGGCGTTTCCTATCTGCGCACCCTCGACGACGCCGACCACCTGCGACAGCTCCTTTCCGAACGTACAAAAACCGCTGTGGCCGCTGTTTACGGAAGTGGTTTCATTGCGGCCGAATACCTTGATATTTTTTCCCATTTTCATCTTCCGACGACAATCGCCTTCCGCGGATCCTGGTTCTGGTCCAAGGTCCTAGATGAGCCAGCCGGAACATGGATCAACAAAACACTGGAAACACAAGGAATACCTGTGATCCCGAACGCCCCGTTTCTTGGTCTGCAAGGCGATGATGAAATAGAAATTTGCGAGACGGGAGCGAAAAACGTTCCTTGTTCAATTCTGGGAGTGGGTGTTGGGGTGAAACCGGATCTCTCCTGGCTACACGAAGCGGGGATCGAAACCGGATGTGGTACCAAAACAAACGAATTTCTTGAAACAAATCTTCCGGATATTTATGCGGCTGGAGACGGGACGGAATACTTCGATCTTTTTTCCGGAACGCACCGCCGTGCTGCCAACTGGATGAACGCAACCATGCAAGGACGCGTCGTTGCCAAGACCCTGGCCGGAGAGCGAACCCCGTACCGCCTCGTGACTTCCTACGCATCAAACCTGTTCGGAATCGAAATTATTTTCATTGGCGACACGGACCGACGGCATGCCGATGAAACGATCCTCCGCGGCAGCGTCGAAGAAGGAGGGCTTGGCTATCTCTTCCTCAAGAGAAATCACCTCGTTGGTGCGGCCCTCCTTAATCGAAACACGGATCGGATGCCGATAACCGGCTTTATTGATCGAAGGATCGAAATCCAAAGAAAAAAAGAATTGAAAGACCCTTCATACGATTTAAAAAATCTTCTCGCTTAAACAGAAAAACGCACCGGAACTTCTCCGACGCGTTTTTTCTTTTGTCGCCTTATTCGCTCACTCGTTCTGAATATTCGCCTGTGTCTGTGTTCACGACGATGACGTCGCCCTCCCGGACGAAGATCGGAGCACGAACCGTAAGCCCGTTATCGAGTCTCACCTCTTTCGTAACATTTCCCGAAGCCGAATCACCCTTCACGGCCGGGGGGGCGGAGACGACTTTATACGGAACTTTCTTAGGGAGTTCAATAGTCAACGGCGTTTCGCCATGCATGATGATCATCACCTCCATCCCTTCCTTGAGATATTTCACGTCATCACCCACGTCATCATTGGCAAGCTGCACCTGTTCGTACGTTTGGTTGTCCATAAACGTGCACAGCCGCTCGTCGCGATAGAGGTACTGCATCTTTTTATATTGGACTTCCTCAAACTCAAGCGATTCGGCGGATTTGAAGTTTTGTTCGACCACCTTACCGGAACGGATATTTTTCATGCGTGTGCGCACAAAAGAGCTCCCTTTCCCCGGGCTGACGCGCTGAAAGTAGATCACGACGCACAGGTCGCCCTCATAGCGGACGACCGTTCCTTTCTTGATATCATTGGGAGAAGCCATAAAAAAAGGTTAATCAATCTGCTTGAGATCCGGAGAAAGGCGGCGGCGAATCCTCCGGAAAAAACAATTTTTTGACTGAAAATGGAAGAATATCACCAATTTCCCTCCGGTCGGTAACAAGCAAGTGAAGACGATCCACCCCCAACGCATTACCGAAACTCGGCTGCCGCAGGGATGGTAACAAACGCAAGAAGGCTTCGTCAACCGGAAAGACGCGTTTCCCGTTTCCAACACGTTCCTGTGCCTCTTCTAAAAATCGGCGCCGTTGCTCTCCCGCGTCCGTTAGTTCCGTAAAACCGTTACAGAGTTCCAAACCGTCCAGATAAAGCTCAAAGCGCTGTCCGTACTTGCCGTCCGGCGTTTTAGACGAAAGGGCAGCTTGGGACAAGGGGTAGTCATAAACGAACGCAGGTCCTTGAGCGACTTCCGGTTCGACAAAGTGCAAAAAAAGACGGTAGAACAGATCGCTTTCCGTATCCGAAGGATCGTCGTGGATGGCGTTCTTCCGGCAGGCTTCCCGAAGTTCCGGTTCTCCAGCCTCATCCAAATCCACGCGGCCGTATTTCCATACCAGATCACGGATCCTTAAACGGGCAAACGAAGGAAATTCCTTTCCAAAAACTTTTCCAACCGCTCGGACCAACGCCTCTGTCTCATCCATGCCAAACTGGTACTCAACGCCTTGCTGGTACCACTCCAACATGGTGAATTCCGCATTATGCGTCGCGTCCATGGGCTCGCGATTGCGCAAGACGTGCGTAAGGGTAAAAATCCGTTCCATTCCAAAACCCAGTAGCTTTTTCATCGCATATTCTGGGCTCGTAATGATCCCGGCTGGATAGATATTTCCTCTCTCGTCCAAAAGAGTCGTCTCAAACGGATCCAAATTCGATTCCATTCCAGGACTACGCACAACGATCGGCGTCTCGACTTCGACATATCCCCGTGAACGGAAAAAGGACCGAATCGTCTCATTGATTTGCTGACGTTCAAGAAGCATTTTTTGGACAGAGGAAACCATACGCAAAGGCGAGGGATGAAACCCCCGCCTCTTTCATCTATTTCACGCGCTGATTATCGTTGGACAAACGGAAGCAGGGCCATCACACGCGCCCGCTTGATCGCGAGCGAAAGCCTCCGTTGATGCGCAGCACACACCCCACTACGCTTGCGCGGAACAATTTTTGCAAACGAAGATGTATAGCGCCGCAGGAGATTGGTGCGCTTGTAATCAATGGCTTCGTCCTTGCGCACACAAAAGTAGCAAGGGCGCTGTTTTTGTTCTTTTCGATCCTTCTTCATAAAAAAACCTGTCCAGATTAAAAGGGAATCTCTTCCACCCGGATCTCTTCCTCGCCATCCGCGGCAGCGGCTGGAGCCGAACCGTCAACTGGCATCGATGAAGCTGTTGATGGAGAGGTCGACTTGGGAGCGGCTGGGGAAGTGGTGTATCGCGTGGCATATCCCGAGCCTTCTCCTCCGCTTCCGGTCGGTGTGCGGTCAAAAAGAATAACGTTCTCGGCAATAATTTCGGTACGAAACCGACGAATGCCGTCCTGACCTTCCCAATCGCGGGTTTGCAAACGTCCCTCCACGTACAGTTTGCGCCCTTTGGCCAAAAATTGACCGCAGATCTCCGCAAGTTTTCCCCAGGCTACCACATTATGAAACTCCGTCTGCTCTTGCTTCTGACCCGTGGGGTCGGTCCAAGACCGATTGGTGGCCACGCCGAACGTGCACACGGTCTGGCCCGAAGCCACCTGACGTGTTTCGGGATCTCGAGTCACATTTCCAAGAATGGTTGCGCGGTTTAACGTGTACATACAGATGGCTCAAAACAAATTTCTTTGAAAAAATCTACGTTTTGTCCGTTACGTCCTCCTCAAGGATCTCATCGAGCTTCTTATCGATTTCTTCCATGCTCATTTCCTTTTCCTTCTTCATAGGAATTTCGGCCTCGGAAGTGGCAACGGACGAAACCTGTGTGGGATCGGAAATAGCAGGAGAGCTGGAAACCCGTCCTCCGTCGCGTTCGCGCCGTCCGCGTGTTCCCGTACGCGACCCTTCGGCTTCTTCGGAAAGCGGCGCCACATAGGCTTCGAGCTTCACTGGTCGCTTTTCCGCATCCGGTTCTGCCACAAGCAACAGATGTCGCAGTACCTCGTCGGTCAGCCGCAACTGATCTTCAAGAAGCTTGACGGAAGCAGGCGGAGCCTCAAAAAAGGCCAGAAGGTACGATCCGTGATGAGACTGCTTGATGGGGTAGGCGAGCTTGATGCGCCCGAGGTTTTCCTCGCGCACAATCTTCCCATCGAACTTAACAATGAGCTCGGTAACCTTCTTCTGAATATCTGCGACTTCGGTATCCGTGTACCGCGTCGGAACGATAAAAAGGAGTTCGTACATCATATCTCGCCCCGGTCTTCAGGCCGGGGAATCCAGCCAAAAAGCCGGATTATGGGCGGTTATGAATTAATAGAGAGCATCCTATCCGGTTTGCCTGGGATTGACAAGGGGCGGAAAAAATGGGAAAAAATAATGAGTCACTTTTTGAATTCTCCAAGCTCTTGAGGAGGTCTAAAAATGGATTTCAGAGAGAAAATCGAACAACTTCAAAAGTTCCTCTCTACGACCATGGATGGAAGGTACTCCATCCAAAAAAAACTCGATGAACTCCTTGATTCTCTGAATGAGGGGGTCGATCTCGGCGAGGACAAAAACTATGTGACACAGAATATCGAACAGGTAAAAGGCCAAACACCCACTGGGATCGAGTGGGTCATCACCAGCCGAACGAACCGCCTTGGAAAAAAGATCGGGGGCCACCTTCTCAGATAAAACCCCACTTATCCCCTTACAGCATCGCCGCCCACCCCTCTGCGTCGGGCGGCTCTTTATTTCTAAAAAAGAATCGGATTGATACAATACTCTTGATTCTATGACTTCCTTTTTTGTCCTTGGTACCCACCCCACGCTTTCGATCGCAGAAATTGCTGCGGTCCTCGGTCCTGGTTTGGATTTTTCTCGTTCTTCTTCCGAGGTTCTGATTCTGGACGGAGTTTCCGAATCTGCAGAAATCCTCCAAGAACGATTGGCTGGCGTTATTAAAATTGGAACCGTAACGGAAAAAATTTCAAAATGGAATCTTAACGAGGTGGCAGATCAAATTGCAGATGGATTGAGTTCTTGTGAAAAGAAAGAAAATCCATCGCAATCCAAACTCTCTTTTGGCATCAGCGTCTATGATCTTGAAAACCCGACCCTCGCCAAACAACTCGCACGCGAACGACTCAAACTCGGATTAGAAATCAAAAAACGGTTGCGAAAAGAAGGGCGTCCCGTGCGGTTTGTGGAGGCCAGGGAGCGCGCGCTCTCGAGCGTGGTCGTGTGGACGAATCATCTGCTTGAAACCGGTGGAGAGGTCGTTCTGATTGCTGCCAAAAATGGTCTCTACCTCGGTCGTACGCAAGCCGTTCAGGATTTCCAGGCGTGGTCACAGCGCGACTACGGACGGCCGGCACGCGATGCCAAATCCGGCATGCTTCCGCCCAAGCTGGCACACCTTATGGTCAACCTCAGCGGGCTTCAAAAAAAAGGAACGCTTCTTGATCCTTTCTGCGGATCCGGAACCGTTCTCATGGAAGCGGCTCTCCTGGGGATTCACAATCTCCTTGGGAGTGATACCTCTGAAAAAGCCATTGCAGACACCCGAACAAACATGGATTGGCTGACAAAACCATTTCCTTCTATTCGCCCTTCCATCCAACTTTTTACAAGTCAAGCCGAAGATCTGCCCAGACGCTTGCGTAAACCGGTTGATGCCATTGTCACAGAACCCTATCTGGGTCCCTCGCTCACCGGGCACGAATCAGAGATAAAAATCCGAAATGTCATCAGGGAGCTCACCTCTCTCTACACAACCTCGTTCCGTTCTCTCTCCGGTATCCTAAGACCCGGCGGCAGGCTTGTTCTCGCCTCCCCTGCCTTTCAAAGGCAAAATGGTCACGATCCTCTTTGTGTCCCCGTTGACTGGGCACGTCTTGGCTTCTGTCCAATCCGCCTTCTTCCCTCTTCCATTCCACCAACCTTGTCACCCCTATCCTTCTCTGGCGGCCTTTTTTATGCCCGTCCGGATCAGCACATTGGACGTGAAATCCTGATTTTTTCAAAAAAGAAAAAAGGTGTCTAAAACTATTGACTTTTTACATTTTTTCTGCGAAGGTACGCCGTTGCCCTTTAAAAATTGAACGAAATTTAGGGAGGATCTGTCATGAGACGCACAAGAAAACGGCTCGTGCGGATTCTCTGCGCGGGTCTATTGGTTGGTCTTTCCTTATTTTTTGGGTGGGTGTGCCACACCTATCCGGCAACAGCGGAAAAAGCCAAAATCGAAGAAAAACGATTTTGGAAAAAGGCCGACAGAATGACGTTAGAGGAGCGATCCGCGCTTCTCAATCATGTCATCCGCACCAACAAACTTCCCCGCGTCCTCCCGTGGTGGGAGTACGACAACGACCTGTGTGCTGCCACCGTGGTTAAGTATACGAACTTGTTCACGGGTGTCCGACTGGTTCAAACCAGTGCCTGGCAACTTCGGTCCTATCGAATTTCCAGGACTCACGTGTCGAATAGTCGTAAACTCCTCACTGTTTGGGATCGAACGGAGGAATACAAAAATGGACGATTGACTCCGGAAAAAAAGACAGAACTGTTAGACGTGATCCAGCGGTTCCCCTTTGATCCGGATAAAGTTTATGTCCTTGGTCTCCTCTGGGAGGAAACGCGATACTGGGAAAAAATAAAGACCGAGGGGCCAGACATCAATTCCCACGTTGCCCTCCTTGTAAGAGGGAGCGCGGTGATTCACTTCATTCACGCCGGCCCTGACGATCCTCTTCGAATGGAAAGTTTGTCCGCTGCTCTGGCGGAGAAAAAAATCTTTCCGGTATGGATAGCCGAGGTCCGACAGAAATCACGGATCAGGACGCATCGAAAACTCGAAAGTGCAGAGTTGCTGCTTCCTCGCGTCAGTGGCGAACTCGCTTTCCGACAGAACATGATGCCCTGGGAAACCATACGAGAATATCTCGTTGTCCCCAGGGAGCCGTGGTTTCTGCCGCGATTTACCTATTCCTGGACAAAGAAGGGGGACGCCCTCATCGAGAAGTCGCTCCTCTTCCACGTCCGCAACGGATATGACCTGTATCCGACCATTGAAAAAAGGGGACGATAATGAAACGCGCGATCGTCCTGATAGGGTGGCTGACTCTCTGTCTTGGCGTTCTGTGGTGGTGGTTGGATTCTCACTTCCGTGAAGGATATGGGATCTTTCTTCCGCCGCACGGCACTGTGCTAGGAGAAGTAGAGGGGGTCGTGGTCTCCTCTGCAAACGGCCCGAGCCGGAGGGGTGTGTACGGATTAGAATACGAATGTGTGGAACTCGTAAACCGCGCATACGTACAAAAATTCGGACACGCCAACATGACAAGATCCGGCCATGCAGATTCCTACTATTGGACCTCGTGGAAAAAGGGTCTGCTGTCCTATCCGAACGGTGGAACAGACCCACCGCAAAAGTGGGACACCCTCGTCTTCGATGAGGGTCCAGACGATGGTTCGGTGGGCCACGTGGCGTTGGTGACAAAAATCGACCTACAAAAAAAAGAGGTCGTTTTTATCCAGCAAAACGTGGTCGTTCACCGAAATCCTTTTTTCCGGAAATACATCTGGCAGGATAGCCTGCTGCTTCGGAAGGATAACAGCGGAAGATGGTGGGTGGATGTCCGCCCACCGTACAGAATACCTGTGGCCGGATGGAGCCGGCCGAATCGGAGGTAGTTGTGAAAAAATTTTTGTTTGCAATCGCGACGATCATTCCCGCCCCGCTTCTCGCAGGAGGGGACTATTATGAAGAAGGTGGGTGCGATGGGGTTGGCGTGTTCATTGCAATGGGAATCATCATTCTTGGACTTTTTTTGGCGTTTGTGGGGATGGGGACGGAAAATCCCCGCAAGTAACGGCCAAAATGGGGGGTCTATCTCGAAAGGGCGGCACGCTGCGCCCTTTCTTTTATTTTCTCCGGGATAGGGATCGTCGTATACTATCCTTGATCTATGTCTCATCCCATCGAGCGCCACATGACCGATTTTCTGGAATATCTGGAAATCGAACGCGGACGCGCCCCGCGTACGATTCAAAATTACGATTTCTATCTGCGTCGATTCGCGCGCTGGGCTGGTCTTTCTTCTCCGTCCGATATCACAGAAGACGTTGTTCACACCTATCGTCTCTGGCTCAACCGGACACTGGTCGAACGCCACGGGAATCCGCTCAAAAAGAGCACACAGAATTATCACCTCATCGCCCTGCGCGCTTTTCTCAAATTTCTTTCCAAGCGTGATATCAAATCGCTTGCACCGGAAAAAATCGAGCTTGCCAAACAGCCCATGCGTGCGGTGGCCTTCCTGGAGACCGATGAACTGAAACGCCTGCTGGCAGCCCCGCTTTCCCTCGGAGACACTGTTACACACTTGCGTGACAGGGCCCTGCTTGAACTTTTCTTTTCAACCGGCCTACGCGTTTCCGAACTCTGCGGTCTTCGGGTCGACCAAATCAACCTTGAACGCGATGAATTTACGGTCCGCGGCAAAGGGAGCAAGATACGCATCGTCTTTCTCTCAAACGACGCGAAAGCGGCTCTCAAAACATACCTCGAACGTCGGCGCGACCTGACCCCCTATCTTTTTGCTTCGCACGATCCAGCAAAAAAAAACCGCAAAAAAGGGGAACCCCTTACGTCCCGCTCGGTCCAACGCATCGTTAAATTTTATGCCAAAGCCGCGGGCATTACCAAGGATGTCACACCACACACCCTGCGACATACGTTTGCCACCGACCTCCTGCTCGCTGGCGCAGATTTACGCTCGGTCCAATCCATGCTTGGTCATAGTTCCATTACGACCACACAAATCTATACCCACATTACCAACCAACAGCTCCGACGAATCCATAAACAATTTCACGGAAAAGGATGACCCTCGTTTATTTTTTCTGCTTGACGCCAGGTGATAGCTCCTTCTCCCAAAAGAACAAAAATTTTCTCCCTGACCGCGTCCGCTTCCCAAACCGATTCAATCGGGTTTTCAAAAGAAAATGTATCGAGCTCCTCCGAAGTTTGCCCCACTTCTCTTGCCTCTTCCACAATCCGTACCTTTCCGTCTCCCCCTCTTTCCTCAACACGAAAAAGCGTATCGTTCTCTCTCCCATCTTTTCCTGTGGCGAAAAAACGATCTCCTGGCCTGATCGGAACGGATGAGGCGGATTGGGCCACCTCGACTTCCCAACGTGAGACTGTCTGTCCTTCCGCTGTTTCCGACGGAGCCAAGACATAGGACTGTTTTACCGCGTCAAAGGAAACAACGATCCAGGAAGCATCTTGATAAAAAATCCGATCTTTCGGTTCAAAACGAGGGGGAATCATGCGTTTGTAAAGTTCGAGTCTTTCCTGCAGCAAAAAACTCTGTAAAAGACCCCTTTCCCCCGAAGGTATCTCCGTCAAATCCTCTTGTAGCTCTCCAATCAAATCCAATTGTTCAAAGATTTCCCTTAAGTCTCTCTGCTTCCGACGCACCTGTTCAACGTTCTCTAAAAATTCTTCCTTTGAAAAAACCCGTTGTGCGACTCCGTCGCAGATGAACTGAAGTTCGGCTGAAAGCCCCCTATTCTGTTCCAAAAAGGTTCGCAAAGGAAGGGTCAATCCAAAAAAAAGCGCGTTGCAGAGATGAAAAAAAAGACGTTCTGTTTGTTTGGGAAATTTTGTCTCCACCTCCCGAAAGGCTTGAACGGTTCGAACATAACCCCCCTCTTTCTGTTTCCCTGCATGCGTAAGCCGCAGGGGGGCGTCTGGGGTATAATATTTGGCGGCAAGTTTGAGCGCGATCAACTCTGTAACAAGTTCTAATAAATGTTTTTCCGGCTTTTCTTCTTTCGATTCCGTTTGCCGATATCTCGGGAAGAGAAATTCTCCGATGAATTGGATCTCCCCAGCCGCATCATGTAGAGAAATGGCATGAATGAACTCATGGAAAATCGTTGTCATGAGTTCCACCTCATCGAGACCCTGTTTCGATTCCAAAAAATGTTCAAAGATATCCAAACTGATTTCTATCTTCCCGCTTTTCAAATTGGACCCCATAATTCTACGCATCTCTGACCGGTGTTCTAAAAGAAAGGTGAACAAAAAATGGACGAAATTTCTCGAATGCTTCAGAGTCTCCAGTCGATCCGTTGTCTGCTTGATCACGGACGGATCCCCTTCTCGTTTGAAAAGACGAGCGTACTCAGAAAAAAAATCTTGCAGATCCTCATCAACCTGACGCAGGAGCGGCGCAAAATATCCTTCGGCTTCCCTTTCAAAAAACGCTTGGGCTTTTACATCCAAAGCCTCCAGTTCCAAAACCGGGCGTCTCCATTCCGCCAAGAAAAAATGTTGTTTCCTTTTTTGAAGAAAGGATCGGCGCGTTTCCGACCGCCCCAATAGTTCCTCAATCTCTTGAGAAACTTCGGCTACTTTCGCGCGAAGAGGACTCAAATCTAAAAAAGGAAGCGTCCGCTCTGCCCATCGAATGGATTGAAAAAAAGCGGGAATCGCTTGTTGGCGAATTTGAGAAAGTTTCGCACGAGATTTTGCGATTTCAAAATGCCACCGAAGCGACTCACCGACGTGCCCTCCCTCTTTCGCACCCGAAAAAGAAGCCGTTTCTCGAAGGGCTTTTCTATCCACCTCATCCATGACTTTTTTCCACTCTCCTTGAAAATCTTCAACAAAACCAGGTTGAAGGGTGCTAACACGCAGATCTTTAAGGGTTGGGGATTCCGGAAATGATTCTTTTGGGTCAACGTGTTCCTCTTCCGGAACTCTCCGTATCGATGCTTCCGTTTCCATACGCATCCATCGTAAAGAAAGAATGACTTTTCTTCAACCGGCTCATAGGACTTTCAAAAACTATCCGCTTCTCACGGTCCAAAGAAAAAAAACAGGACATAACCGGCGGCCAATCCCGCGGTCAAAAACGGAAGCGTGGCAACATTCCCTTTTCGTTTTTCTGTCAATAATAAAGTAAAGCCGCTCCCAACCAAAGCCCCAACAAGACACACAAACGCTGGACGAAGGCCAGAACGGACGGAAACGGACAGGAGAAACAAGAGCGGGAGAAAGACGTCTCCGGCGCCAAGCGAGGCAGCAACGGATTCCTGGCAAGGACGGTTCCACCACCGAAAAGACGGTTTGGGAGCAAAAAGCGGAAGCGTGGTACCGACCCGGAGAACACCCACGGCCAATCCCGGAATGTTCGGAACGATCGAAACGAGAAAAAAATCCCAAACGGAAAAAATTCCAAGCGCAAAAAGGAGAAAAAGCGGCGAAAAAGAAACCGCAAACGGAATGGCACCTGCAAAAACAGCAGACAGAATCAAAAAATCCCTTGTCAGAAACGATGGGTATGCCCGCTCGAGATAAATGAGGACGATGGCGAAAAAGAACGAAGGCCACGGATCCAAAAAAAGAGAAAGGGCCTGTAGAACGAGCGCCCCCAACAGGATGGAAACAGCCAAAGCCGTTGTTCTTCGCTTCCGAAAAAAAGAGAGGAGGAAAAAAAGACCAACGGCCACGAGAATGAACTCCGGCGCCAAACGGGCAAGAGCAGGAATAGATGCGACGGAAGATGGAATAGACCGCTCAAAAAAAGTCGACGGAAGATGAAAGAAAACAATGCCCGCGGTCCAAACAACCACCGCAAGAATCTGTAAAATGAGAAGGGCCTTCAAACGGTCTTGAAGAGGAGGCATAGTCTCCCCCAGTTTAAAAGAAAACCTCCTCTCTTGAAACCCCAGCGAAAATTCCCTATTCTTTCCTCATGGTTACCGCCTTGGTAGCTCAATGGATAGAGCAGGGGTCTTCTAAGCCCTTGATGGGGGTTCAATTCCCTCCCGAGGCACCAGAATAGAAAAAATGGCCAAAAAAGCCTATTTTTTATTGATTGAATCTCTAAATGTCACAGGCTCTTGACATAAATTTGCTTCTGTGTTATTGTAATGTGTTCACAAAGAGAAAGGTGAACTGTCCATTCCAAGTTCCCCCTACAGCTCTGAGGGGGAGAAGAAGCCGTGGTTTCAAGACGAGCAATCCGACGGAAATCATGGTGGGCTCCAAATGAGCGGACCTGGTGCAAACTAGCTCCTCCCATATCTGGCGCCCGGGGATTCACACCAACCTTCGGGTAGGTCACTAAATTCCATTTTCCTTCAGAGCCGTGGGGAGAAATATCCTCACAAAAGCTCAGTCCGGCCAGTTTGCTTGAAGATGAATCTCTCCGATGGAGAGAAACAAAATCAAGTGAAACAAAAAAAACGGACTGAGAAAAACCAGCTTGAGTTGAGCTGGGCGGGGTGGAGTAAAGGCAACTTCCCCGTGGCCTTCTCTAAAGGTCTAAAAGAACCATGGAAAAAATTCCATGGTGAAAAACTCCTTTTGACCACCCACGGTCGACACGATTGGATTTCGTGGTCGACTGGGTGGTATGGCCGGGCGTTGCCTGAAAAACAACGCAGACAGCGGCGGAAGCTGTCTAGAGAGTGGAGGAATCCACCAACTCTCCAAACCGCCTCCCACGACACGTTGGGAGTTGAGGGGGAAAGGAGCAGAACTTCAGGTTGGCGCCAACCTGAAGATCAACCCTCGTCACGGGAATGGTCCTCCGTGAGAAGCTCCAAACATGTGAAGATTGTGTGAAACCTCTGAGCCCTGAATCGGCAACAGGAGGCGTGGGCACACAACAGGCGGAGAAAGGACCATCCGTCGTTCTACCCACAACTTCGACCGTTTTTGGCGGTCGAAGATAAAAAACTCTCGCTCTGGGGGAGGACTCGTCTGGATCAGCAGACCCCTCCCCCTTTCCTTCAAAGTTTCTGAAAACATTCGGAAGTTTTGAAGGAAAAGAAACCGTCCCGGCTTAGCAAGGCCGTGACGGTTTTTTAAAACGAAAACGAAAATCAAAAAAGACGGCTCTATTCCGCGCAGTTGCAAAATCAGGCTCCCTTGCATACAATTCCCTCCACGAAAGGCATGGCGGCTATAGCATAATGGTTAGTGCACTGGGTTGTGGTCCCAGCTATGAGAGTTCGATTCTCTCTAGTCGCCCCAAGGAAAAACCTTCCAAAAATTTGGGAGGTTTTTCTTTTTTTCATTCCCCTTTCTTTCTTCCGCCTTTTTGCTTTACGTCTTTCTTGCTTTACGCTAGGGTAGCGGCAAGAAGCTATGGTGCGTCCTGTTGCTATTTTCTTTGCGGTTGTCCTGCTTGCTGGCGCGAGCTGTTTGCGGTTGCCTCAAAACAGTCTGCCACAGGCGCCTCCATCGGCGCGGACGGAGACGGTAAAATTCGTCGGCATCGTCCAGAACGTTCGTTTGGACGCGTCGCACTTTGACCTGCAGCTCATTGACGGAGTCAGAGAATCCATCCGGTGGGAAGAGGGAGTTTCCTTTGAAACCGATGGAGAAAAATCTTCTGCGGAAATTTTCCTAAAAAATGGAGTCTTGGTGGAGGTGTATGGCACCCGGGATCGTTCCAGTCTGGAAGTCACGGCCCGCACGATCCGCGCCCGCGATAGAGAGAATATCGTTGTCTTCTTTCCAGAGCCGGAGGCAACGGTTACCTCTCCGCTCCTGGTCGGTGGTTTCGCCCGAACCTTCGAAAATAGCTACGTCTGGCGTGTAAAAGACTCGATGGGTACGGAACGCGCCTCGGGTTTTGGTACAGCCGCGGCAACGGAAGTCGGAACCTTCGGACCATTCCAATTCGAAGTCTATCTTCCCACGCTTCCGGAAAAAAATTTTACGCTTGATGTGTTTTCTCTCTCGGCTGCTGATGGTTCCGAACAGAACCTCGTCTCCGTTCCGCTCCGCCTTCTTTCCGAAAGAACATCGACATTTCAAATCTTTCTTCAAAAGAATCGCCTGAATCCAACTGCATCCTGTTCATCCGTTTTTCCCGTTTCTCGCACCGTAGCCCAAACAGCAACAGAGGGACGCGCGGCACTCCATGAACTGCTTTCCGGTCCAACCCAGGAAGAAATCCTGCAAGGATATGATACGCAAATCCCCAACGGATTTATCATCCGATCCTTTGTCATCAGCGGCGGCGTGGCAACGATCACACTTGTCTCGCCCGTCGGAAATCCGTGCCAAGAGGAGGGAATCGAAGCACAAATCCGCGAAACCTTACAACAATTTCCTATTGTCAAAGAAGTAGAAATCGTCCATGGCGGGATTTAAAGATGAGGGGGAATCATCGTGATTTTTGAGTCATTCTTGAGTTCAAGAATGGAATTTTAATTTTAAATAAGCGAAATTTTAATCACCGCTCATTGACATTTTTTCTTTTCTCTTGAATACTACGGTTCGTGTTTCGTGTTCCCTCAAAAAGGAGTAAAAAATGTTCTTTGAACTCGTGGGGGCAGCAAAATCCATGTATGAGGTCTTTGCTGTCCTTGAAAACAACCAACTTCGAAGCATCGTCAAAATCGGTATTTCAAAAAAAGGGCTTCTTCATATCGTGGTACGGGATGACGGACTTTCAAACCAAAAAAAAGAATGCTTCCGAAATATCGGGGCTCTGGAAATAGCGAACCCGAAAGATAGATCAGGAATGGATTATCTCTTCTGGGTTGCTCTTTTTGGTGAAGATTTGGTTTTAGATTGTGTGGGGGTCTCCGCAAGAGAGAATCCAAGCTATAGTTTTCTCATCTTTCATCTCTCAGGACTCCTGAAGACTGCGGGGGTACGGGAATTGATCCTTCTCGGTGGATCAAACGATGGGCGTCCTGGTGGACGCGTCGTCTTTGTTCGAAAAAAGGAAGTGGGCTCCATTTTCCTTCCCCTACCAGAAAAAACGGAATTCCTTGTCGATCCTCAGGAAGAAATTCTGGGGTTTGGAGAGGTCGGTGACCCCCAGATCTGTGGATACGCCCGAGGCCAGCTCCTCGAGGCAGTGTCCCAAAAAAAAATTCCCGCCCCAATCAAAATTTGGGAACTTCCCCATCCTCTTTCTATGTTTGGTTGTATCTGCGGGGGCGATGTCATTGTCACCATGCGGAACGGCCGAACCTGGCACCAGTTGTATCACCTGACTCAAAAAAGGGGACAGATACAATTTGTCCCTTCCCTTGGGGAACCAATCGAAGACACAACCCACATTGGACAGATCCTCTCTGTGACAAAAAAGGGTGGCGTGACTCACCTTGTAGCGGTCACACGGAGATTTGGGGCTGGAATGTTTGAACGGAACGATTTCCGTCTTGTTCTTCCCCCACCAGCTCTTTCCCCTCTGGCCGAGATGTTTGGATAAAACCCTCATCCCTTTCGTCCGGGCCTGTTCTGGGTCCGGTTTTGTTTTTCTCTCCCAAACCCCCTACAATACTTTCATGTCAAATCTTAGTGAGACAACGACGTCTCCCCTTTTCCTTATTCTCGACGGCAATGCCCTGCTTCATCGGGCCTGGCATGCGCTTCCACCACTTTCCACACACGATGGAAGGGTCGTTAATGCCGTTTATGGATTTACCATGGTCCTTGAGAAGCTCCTTGAGAGCCGTCACCCATCGCACATGGCCGTTGCCTGGGACCTGCCGGGAAAAACATTCCGCCACGAAGCCTCCCCGGAGTATAAGGCACAACGCGTAAAACAATCCCAGGAATTCTACGATCAGATTCCCCTTGCCAAACAGATCGTCCACCTCTACGGAATTCAAAATGCAAGCGCAGAGGGATTCGAGGCCGATGACGTTATTGGAACCATCGCCCGCCAGGCCTCAGGGAACGGAATGGACGTCTTAATCGTAACCGGGGATCTAGATGCCCTCCAGCTTGTCGATCCACGCGTACGCGTCCTTTTCTTTCAAAAAGGCCTTTCCGAAACAAAACTTTACGATGAAGCCGCAGTGGAAGAACGTTTCGGATTCGGCCCGGAACGGCTCGTCGACTACAAGGCTCTGCGCGGAGACCCCTCGGACAACGTGCCGGGCGTTCCAGGCGTAGGAGAAAAAACCGCGACGGAACTCATTCAAAAATTCAAAACAGTGGAATCTCTCTTTGAAGCCTTGGAACGTGGAGAGGTTTCGCCAAAAGCTGCCAAAAAAATGCAAGGAAAAAAAGAACTGGCCTTGAAAAGTCGTCTATTGGTTCGAATCGTCAACGACGTCCCTCTTCCGCTCAGCGAAGAAGGATACCGCCGAACGGCTCCGGAGAAGGAATCTCTCGTTCGTTTGTTCCAAGAACTTGCATTCAAAACTCTGCTCAAAAAATATTCCTCCCCCTCAGAAAAAACCGTCGAAAATATCGAAAAGAAAAACGAGACAAAAAAAACCGTAACGACCACGAATTTACAGGAACTTCGTCAACATCTACAGGCGTTTTCCGGAGCCAAAATTTTAGGATTCGCCCTTGGAGAAAAAGGGGTGGACTTATTTGGGAACCGTCTTGCCTTTGTTTCCGTCTCTTCCGGGGATCTGACGGTTGTGGTCCCGGATCCCACAGCCGAACCGATTGAAGAAATTCTCGCTGCCTTGTCGGCTGCGGGATCCGTGGCCGCTCACGACGTCAAACGCATTTTCCACCTGCTGGCGGCCACGGCACCGGCTTCCTTGCCTCTGACGGAACGCATCCGATGGAAGGACATTCGGATTGCGGGTTACCTGTTGGAAGCCGGCGGCCGGGACCACGACCTCCCCCATATCCTACAGAGCGAAATAGGCGACACGAAAATGGTTCGTGGTGTGGAAATCGAAGACCCCGTCGCGTCTGCCGCCTGCTTACCCGCCCTCCAAAAACACCTAGAAAAAAGACTCAAGGTAGACGGGTTGTGGCACCTCTACGAAGAAACCGAAATGCCGCTGATCTCCATCCTCTTTCACATGGAACACGCTGGCATCCGCCTCGATACGGATCTGCTAAAAAATCTTTCCAAAACCTTTGAAAAAACGCTTGAACGCCTCACAAAAAAAATCCACAAAATCGCCGGGTCTCCCTTCAACGTCAACTCCCCTTCCCAAATCGCGCACGTCCTATTTGACGTCCTCGCTCTTTCCACAAAAGGCGTAAAAAAAACAAAGGAAGGCCTTTCAACTGCGGCTTCTGAACTTGAAAAATTGGCGGAAATCCATCCGGTGGTCCCGCTCATCCAAGAACATCGCGAGATCGCCAAGCTTGCGTCTACCTACGTTGATGTTCTTCCAACACTTGTCACTTCAGACGGACGGATTCACACGACATTTCAACAAGCCGTAACAACAACCGGAAGACTTTCTTCCTCTGATCCCAATCTTCAAAATATCCCGATCAAAACCACCCTTGGACAATCCATCCGCCGGGCGTTTATTCCTGAAAAAGGAAAACAATTCCTTGCCTGCGACTACTCCCAAATCGAGCTCCGACTCATGGCCGCCATTGCCAAAGACCAACCGTTTCTTCAGGCATTTCGCGACGGAGCAGACATTCATCGACGCACGGCCGCAGAACTTTGGGATACGAAAGAAGAGACCGTGACACCCGAACAACGTCGCGCAGCCAAAGCAATCAACTTTGGTATTCTCTATGGTATGGGACCACGATCGCTCGCGCGCTCGACCGGCCTTTCTTTTGAGGAAGCGCAACTGTTCATTGACCGCTTTTTCGAAATCCATCATGCGGTGCATGTTTATCTGGACGAAACAAAAATTCAGGCTCAACAGCTCGGGTACGTCGAGACGCTCTTCGGCCGTCGCCGCCACCTCCCCGAAATTCACTCTGGCGTGCCAGCTCTGCGCGCCGCTACCGAACGCATGGCCCTTAACATGCCCATCCAAGGAACGGAAGCGGATCTCATCAAAATGACTATGGTGCAGATCGATGGTTGGATTCGAACAGTCTGTCGCAAAAAAGGCGCGGAAGACCGTGTACACCTTCTGCTTCAAGTTCACGATGAACTTTTATTTGAGGTTGAAAAATCCTTTGTGTACGAAGCAGCCCAAGGGATTAAACACATTATGGAAACCGTCGTAACCCTGGACGTTCCCCTCCTCGTTGACGTAGAGGTCGGCCCGTCGTGGGGAGACCTTGAAAAACTCCGTTTGTAAAATATGCTTTCTTCCGTTTGGCAGTCCCCTCTCCTTCTCCCCTTCCCTTGGCTCATCCACACCACATCCACACGTATTTTCGGCTCGCTGCACTACCCAAATTCTGATGAAATAGAGGACCCCTTCGTTGAAAATCGACGGACTTTTTTAAAAAATATTGGAGTGATTCCGACATCCGTAACATTCTCCGGAAACGTCCATAAAAGAAAAATAGCTTTCCTAGATACAGCGGCTCCACCATACATCCCAAAAACAGACGGGCTCATAACGAACGTTCCCGCGCGGTTTTTGGGAGTAAAAACAGCCGATTGTCTGCCTATCTTTATTATCGATCCTCTCCGTCGCACTGTCGGCCTTTTTCACGCGGGGTGGAAAGGAATTGCGGCAAGGATGCCGTATGCTGCTGTGAAAGCATTCCGATTGCAAAAATCGAACCCAGCTGATCTTATCGTCGCAATTGGTCCCTCTATTGGTCCGTGTTGTTACAACATCTATGGAGAACGGGTCCAAGATTTACACATGGCCGGGGCTTTCGAGGAAGATTTTCTTTTTAGAGACAAACAAATTTTTGTAAACCTACGTTCCGTTGCCATCCGCCAGCTTTGTAAGGCAGGTGTCCTTCCTGGAAAAATTGACGTTTCAGCTCCATGTACATCCTGTCATCCCGACCTTTTCTTTTCCTACCACCGAACACACCACGCAGAGGAAAGTCTCTTGTCCGTTATTGGAATCCATCCCTAAGATACGGCCACTATGATCATCTTGGTAACGGGCACGGATACCTTCCGCTCCAAAGAAAAAGTCGAAGAATTACATCAGGCCTTTCAAAAAAAATTCGATCCCTCCGGATTCAATTTTTCTTCCTTTCCAGAGAATTCTGGAAAGATACCTACGCCCGCAGACGTGTTTCAACAGGCTTGCAGTGCTCCGTTTTTAGCCGAACGGCGCATGGTTGTCATTCACAATCTCTTGGAAGAAAAGAAAAAAAATACGGAAAAATCCTGGATCGAGGTCTGTGCCCGCGTGCCCGCGTCAACCATTCTCCTCTTCTGGGAAGACACCGGGGTCGGGGAGCTCGCCAAAAAATCCTTCTTCGTACAGATCACTTCCCTCCCAGAAACTATTGCTTACGATTTTCCCCTCCTCCAGGGTCGGGAACTCGAACGGTGGATCGCTACGCGCATTCGAACATTGAACGCGACGGCCGAACCGAACGCAATACGCGCCCTTGCGGATCGCGTTGGTTCCGATCTTTGGCGCATGGACGGGGAGCTAAAAAAACTTACCGCTTATGTGCCGGGCCTTCCCTTAACCAAGTCAAACGTCGAAGAACTTGTCATCTCACAATTTCCTTCGCGTGTTTTTGACTTCATGGATGCCGTGGCTACTCGCCGTGGATCTCTGGCCGTTCAGCTTCTTGAAAAAGAACGTCTGGCTGGCACGGCTGATGGTATGATTTTTCACCTGCTTGTCCGTCATGTTCGACTTTTACTAGGTGCTTCTGCATTCCGTGGAGAATTGCCGCGTGTGGAAGCCGGTGAAGCCGCCAAAATGCTCAATGTTCACCCGTTCGCGATGCGCAAAGCCTTTTCCCAAGCGCGATCTTTCCCTTTGCAAACGCTTTTTGAAATCCATCGCCTCTTTTGTCGCTTGGATGCGGGCGTCAAAACGGGAAAATATACGGAACGGACTGCCGTCGAATTGGCCGTCATCTCTCTTCTCACCTCTCCAATGAACCTTTAAAAAACCTCCCGAGCCTTAGGCTTGGGAGGTTTTTCTTTCGGCTTGATTGAGTTTAATTGCAGCTCTTGATTTGATCCGTGCCGCCGTATTTTTCTTTAAAATTCCGCGGGAAACGGCCTTATCTGCCTTTTTTGTAATGGCGCGCTGCAACGCAAGGGCTTTTTCACCTCCGGCCACAAGGGCCTTTCGCAACTGCGTCCGCAGCGTTTTCAATTCTGCTTTCGCAGCTTGGTTGCGCGTAACGCGTTTTTCATCTTGTCGAATGGCTTTTTCCGCATTTCGTTTGTTTGGCATAACCGAGAGACTCAAAGAGTCAGAGAAAAAATTACGAATATTTTTATTCTTGCTGGCCGTGCCAGCCGAAGCCTTGGCGAAGGCTGGTGGACCGTATCGGACTTGAACCGATGACCTCCTCCATGCCATGGAGGCGCTCTACCAACTGAGCTAACGGCCCGGGGAGAACCGTTCACAATCCCCTTATTGAAGGCGACCATACGATAATGGATTTCTTTCCGACGGTCAAGAGAAAATCGCCTAAAGATCGGACAGGACGTGCGCGTTCAACGAAATACATTTTTATGCTAAACTGGCCCCGTTATGTCGAGACGGCACCACAGACACTCCCCGCGTCCTATTTTTCATCCGCCGGCAGTCCATCTTGAACTACATCCTGACACAGGACGCGGTATTGCCGTGGTACTTCTGTTTGCATGCGCTGCCTTCCTCTTTCTCTCTTTTTTAGGTTTGGCTGGCACGGCAGGAGAAACACTCAATCATCTTCTTCAAAACATCTTCGGGTGGGACCGTTGGATCGTTCCAGCCATCTTTTTAGGATCGGGAACAGCCATTCTTTTTCCCCATCGAATTCCTTTCCGTTTTTTTAAATTGGCGGGAGGAATCGTCTTTTTTCTTTCTTTCAATGCTCTCCTCAACCTTTTTTCCTTTCGCGGAGGAGCACCTGTCCCCGAAGCCCTTGCACACGCCGGCGGCCTCGTGGGACAGCTGCTTGCCGCTCCCCTTGTAAAAACGGCCGGATTCTGGGGAGGAACCGTCGTTCTCCTCACCCTGGTCGTTGTTTCCCTTCTCTTTACATTGAACCTCCCGCTCCGAAGGTTGCTTATTTGGCCTGTCATGGCCATCAAAATGATTCCGACGGTCTGGAAAAAACTTCTCATACAACGGAAACAAAAAACAGAAGGCGAGGAGGAAGGAGACCAAGAGGAATGGACGGAAAACACCGCTTCGACAGAGCCGACCGTTGTCCCATCCGTGGAAGCAGGAATCCTTGAAAACAATAAGGCGTTTAAAACTATCCAACTTTCCACCCCAGCACCCTTGCCTGAAAAAGCTTTAACGACCCGACGTAGAAGAAAAGCATCGCTTCCTCTCGATCTGTTGGAATATCGGACCATAAAAGCAAATTCAGGAGATGTGGACCGTAACAGGGAAATCATCCGCCGCCTCTTCAACCAATTTCATATTCAGGTTGAAATGAGCGAGGTGTCCGTGGGACCCACGGTTACCCAATACACCCTGCGTCCGTCCGAAGGTATTAAACTTTCGCGCGTTGTCGCTCTTCAAAACGATCTAGCCTTGGCCCTGGCCGCCCACCCGATTCGCATCGAAGCACCTATTCCTGGCAAATCTCTCGTGGGAATTGAGGTTCCTAACCAAAGTGCCGCTCTGGTTTCCTTGCGGGAAATTTTAGAATCCAAAGCCTTCCGGGAACGCAAAAGCGATCTTACGGTTGCCCTCGGGAAAGACGTCACTGGACGTTCTTGGACCGCACCGCTAGAAAAAATGCCACACTTGTTGGTAGCAGGAGCAACGGGCTCTGGAAAAAGCGTCTGTCTCAATGCCATCCTTGTTTCGCTCCTCTATGAAAACGGTCCTGATGATCTCCGGCTGATCCTTGTAGACCCCAAACGCGTAGAACTGACAACCTACGAAGGCGTTCCGCACCTGCTTGTTCCTCCCATTATCAAAACAGACGAAACGATTAACGCACTCAAGTGGACCGTGCGCGAAATGGACCGCCGACTCGACGTTCTTTCCAAGTTCAAGGCACGCGACATCGCTTCTTATAATGAACGTGCCGAGGAGCGCATGCCAAGAATCGTGGTCGTTATTGATGAGCTCGCTGATCTTATGGTTGCCAGCGGTCATGAGGCAGAAACCACGATTGTGCGCATCGCACAGATGGCCAGAGCCGTTGGCATTCACCTGATTCTGGCCACCCAACGACCTTCCGTAGATGTAATCACGGGACTCATCAAAGCCAATTTCCCTGCCCGTATTGCTTTTGCCGTGGCTTCACAGACAGATTCACGGACGATTCTCGACTGCGCCGGTGCAGAAAAACTCCTGGGACGCGGCGACATGCTTTATAGCTGTGCTGAACTTTCCAAACCCCAACGCGTACAGGGCGCCTATGTCTCGGAATCCGAAATTCGCCGGGTCGTGGAAGCCCTCAAACAAGAGACAAATCCGGATTATAACTATGCCATAACCGCATCCGAACGTTCGGAAACGGTGCTGGGGGGAGCAAGTGATACCCATGACGACCCCCTGTTGCGTGAAGCGGCTGCTATCGCCATTCAGGCCGGAAGGGCTTCGACATCGCTCTTGCAGCGAAGACTTAAGGTCGGATACGGGCGGGCAGCCAGGCTCCTTGATATCCTGGAAGAACATGGGGTTGTGGGACCACCTGACGGATCCAAACCGCGCGAAATTTTGGTTTCAGAATGGCCCCAAGAAGACTCTTTTGACTTTTCCGAACGTCAAGAAAGTCTTTCCGAAGAAAACGATAGTAAACAGAAGGATGATGAAGAACAAAAAGACGACGAATTACAAGCTTTTTTGGATGCCCAGGAGGGCACCTATTCGGATCCTCCAAAATCCCCATTTTAAAAAGACCCTCCTCTCTCTTGCTTGCTGTCCAGCCCTAATTTTGGCACTATCGATCTGTCTCTATGGGATTCACGGTCAAATCGGTTCCGAAAGGGAAAACGCTGGGGGAACTCCTGCGCGAATTTCGCCGTCTTGATGGCCGTACGTTGCGCGAAGCTTCCCTGGCAACCAAGCTCCAATATCGTCATCTGACAGCTTTTGAATCCGATGATTACCCTTCGCTTCCTGATACGGTCTATGCCAGGCGTTTGTTGAAAACCTACGTCTGCTATCTGGGAGGAGACCCGAACTATTTCCTTTCTCGTTTTGATGCGGAATGTGGAAAGTGTCCCTGTCCGGTATCTCTTCACACAACCCTTCGCCGAAAACAATCTCTTTTCCTTTCGGATTTTCATAAATGGCTCCGCCCGGTCTCTGCCATCTTCCTTGCTGCGGTTGTCCTCTTTTATATTGGCAGCCAAATTCATGCCTTACGCCGACCTCCGGACCTCATGGTTCTTGAACCAGCTGACAATGCCGCCACATCCGAACCTGTCGTTGTTGTACGCGGAAAAACAGAACCGGGAACGGAAATCTTCATCAACCACTCCAAAATCCTTCCGTCCCCAGATGGTTCCTTCTCAAGTAACGTTTCCCTTGAACGCGGCCTCAATATCATTGAAATCGAGGGTTCGAGACGCCATTCCCGCCAGGCCTCCGCTTACATCCGTGTTGTTTTGGAAGAAAAAAATGCTTCTGCCCGCGTCAGCCTCAAGGAACCGATCCGATAGCATTCTTTTCTTTTTTGTTCTCTTTTCTTAACGGATCTCCCCATTGCTTTTTTCTCCTTCTTCGTTAAGATAGGTGGGCTATGTCCAAACATGTCATTGAAGAGCCCACAGCCTCGGGGAAGACGCAGGCGGCCCTTGAAGCCGTTGCGCAAATTAAACAACGGTTTGGAGAGGGTTCCATCATGCGCCTCGGGGAAGCCAGAACCATGAAGGTGGATTCTGTTACAACAGGGTGCCTTTCCATTGATCTCGCCCTGGGTGTTGGTGGCATGCCGCGCGGACGCATTATTGAAATTTTTGGACCAGAATCATCTGGTAAAACGACCCTGGCCCAACATGTGGTGGCCGAGGTACAAAAAGCTGGGGGAGTCGCCGCCTATGTGGATGCGGAACACGCGCTTGATCCAGACTATGCAGCCAAAATAGGTGTGAAAGTGGATGAACTGTTCATTTCACAGCCGGATACAGGAGAACAGGCCCTTGAAATTGTGGAAACCCTCGTGCGTTCCAATGCCGTGGATATCGTGGTCATTGATTCTGTCGCTGCCCTGACCCCCAAGGCTGAAATCGAAGGCGATATGGGGGATCAACACATGGGGCTGCAGGCCAGACTCATGAGTCAGGCTCTGCGCAAACTTGCGGCCGTGATCAACCGATCCAAAACCATTGTTATCTTCATCAACCAGATCCGCATGAAGCTTGGGGTCGTTTTCGGCAATCCAGAGACGACTCCTGGGGGCAATGCCCTCAAATTCTACAGTTCCATCCGTTTGGAAATACGCCGGGCCGCCCAAATTAAACAAGGGGAAGAAATCGTTGGAAATCGCACGCGTATCAAAGTTGTCAAAAACAAGGTGGCTCCGCCGTTTCGTACCTGCGAGTTCGACATTATGTATAACGAAGGTATTTCCGTGGCCGGGGATTTGCTCGATTTGGGCGTGCCAGCCGAAATCGTCAAAAAAAATGGAAACGCCTACTCTTTCAGAGAAGAAAAACTTGGGATGGGCCGTGAAAATGCCCGCCAATACCTGCGCGAACACCCGGAAACACTCGCAACTCTTCGAGAAGAGATTCAAAAACGGTCCGAGACAGGGACTTTAGAAAGAGCTTAAAAAACCATTTAAAAACCGCCCCGGATTCATCTCGAGGCGGTTTTTTGAACCCTGTTTTTTTTAGGAAGGCTCTACGACGCTTGTCAGAAGGGTCAAAACATAGGTCGCAATCGCGTAAGCCGCAACGATGATGACAATACCAATCACGGCATTGGTCATAAGCTTCTTTGCATCATCAATCTTCTTTTGGTCTCCCTGAGATTGCATGTATTTAAATCCTCCCAAGAGAAAATAGATAACCAAAACAATGCCCAACACGCTGATAATGACATTGATAAGGCTCCCGATCAGTGTGGGAAGATCGGTTTGAGACGAATCCGTCCCAAGCCCAGCCCCCACATCGGTGAGGGCATCACCTGCAGAAGTTATCGCGTCAGCCTGAGCATGGGCAATAGGAAAAAACAGATGCGTTTGAAGAAAGGCGGAAGCTGCAGAAAGAAAGTGGGTCATACGTTCCTCTGAAAGGTTAAGATGAATTTTTTGTCGTTCTTAGGGTGTAACAACAGCTTGGGAGAGCCTCTCTAAGACAAATTGGGCAATCGCATAGGATGCAAGCACAATGACAATCCCGATGACCGCATGCGACATGGTCTTCTTGGCATCCGAAACCTTGGTCTGTTCTCCTTGGGAGAGGAGGTACAGGTAACCGCCCCAAAGAAAATAAACAACGAGGACTATTCCGGAAATCGTAATCAGTGTTGAGATCCCCTTTCCAAGCAAGAGCCCCACGGATTGATTCGAAAGTCCGGCTTCTTGTGCGGCTGTTCCAACACCCGTTTTTACGGTCGTGAAGGCGTCTCCTGCTCGCGCGTCTGCGGCCAAGAGCGTTCCAGCCGCAAGCACGACTGTTTGCAAAAGCTCCCTTCGTTTTCCCGTTCTTCCCATACCGCGAAAAGGGAACCTTTCCCTTCTCACGGCATGTCCCCTCGCGAGAGAGGACCGCCCGCATCCTATTTTTTTATTCCGATGCACTCTCTGCACTTTGGAAAGCCGTCGTGGCAGCATTCAAGGCAAAGTAGCTGATCGCGTAAGCTCCCAAGATGACTACAAGGCCGATAATGCCGTTGATCATGAGCTTTTTTGCATCCGTTACCTTCTGTTCGACTCCTTGCGACATCATCCATTTCCACCCACCCAAGAGGATGACGAATACGGCAATAAGACCCAAAAATCCAAGAAGAGCGCGAATGACCGCTGCAATGGTCAGTGTCAGATCGCCGGTTCCCAGGCCTGTTGCGCCACCAAATTCATCTGCTGACCCTGCATCACCCCCAAAAAGATAATCGACGTCGACGGTTCCTTCCGAGGAAGACGCTGCCTCGTCTGCGGCATGAACAGAAGGAATTAGTGCTGGTCTGGCAAAGCCGAAGGCAAATACCATGGCGCCGAGGGCCGCTGTCCGAAGGAAAAAAAGAGATGGAGTCCTCATAAAAGAAAAGAAAGAATGGTTTTCCTCAAAATCTTTGAAAAAATCGATCCTAGTATACCACAAAAGGCAAAAAAAGAAGCAAACAGGTGTGGAAAAATGGATAAATTTAAGAAGCGGTCTTCTGCAAAAGAGTAATGATGGTGTCAAGAACCGTATAGGAGATAAAAACAAAAGCCAAGCCGAAAACAGCCCATTTAAGCGTATCTTTTGCTTTTGTCACCTTCTCTTTGGCTCCCTGAGAAAGAACCATGAGAATGCCGCCGTAAACGAACATGGCCAGAGCTGCCGTTCCAGAAAGACCAAGAACGGCTTTGATAAGACGCCCGACGATTTTTTCAATTGAACTCTCCCCAAGCGGATTTGTCAGGACTGATCCGCTTGCCAAGACAGCACAGGGAACAAGAAAAAGAACAAAGAGCATCACAAAAGGGAAAAATCGTTTCTTCATAAACAGAGAGGAAATGGACGCTTGATCACTTGATGTTAAGTTTCGTATCGCTTTGGCTATTTTCTTGATACCTCTGAATCAGTTCGTCGTAAGCACTCATCTCACAACATTGTATTTCCTCTGGGCCAGGGCACAGGCCTTTCTGACACGTTCCCAGGACCTCTGGCGATCCCACATCAATACATTCCCATCCGCCATCGGGATGCGTATGCATACACTCGTCAACGCAAAGGTACCCTTCACAAACTTTGTTCGGTCCGCACGCTTTTCCATCCAAACCCGGGCCGCATACCACGTAAGAGGAGGCAGGATCTTCGGGGTTCTGTGTGGAGCCGGTAATCAGCAAGGATTGAAGGGTTTGAATGCCGGTATAGGCAACAAAAACAATCACAAGCCCTATGGTCGAATTCTTTATATAGGTCTTTCCTTTTTCAATCCATGCCTTTTCTCCTCGAGCAAGGATCCAAAAAAATCCACCGAGGACATACATGAACAACACAAAAGCCCCGACGATGCGAAGGATAAAATTGCCAATGTTCGTTCCGACAACAAGGAGATCATTGACACTGCAATTTCCGTAACTCAAACATTCTTTGCAGATTCCCCTCAGAAAAGGTCCGGCATTATCCGGACTTCCTTCCGTTGCCGAACCACCCACACATTTTCCAGTCTGCGCGTTCGTGCTGGCCAATAAGGAAGGTGCAGAGGCGTTCGCGCCAGAATCAGCAGCTCCACAAATGAGTGGAACGCCCAAAAAAGAAAAGAGAAAAAAACCAACAACAATCGACGCTCGAAGACGCATACAAAAATCAGTAGGTTTGATTCACCTTATTTTGCGCTTTTCCGAGAGATTCTCCAAGTTCCTTCCCTTCCAAAGCCTCTTTGATTAAAGAAGAGAAGGCTTCCTCAACAACCGAGGCATCTTTTCCACGGTACCAACTTTTTGAGGTCAAAAGCTGGTTGGCAAAGACACCGAGTTCCGGATCTTCAACCGCTTTATTAATGAGTCCGCGTCGTGCCGGCGGTCTTTTTGCTTTCAGCATGTAGGCTTCTCCCTGTTTTGCTTCCGTGGCAAACCGGATAAAATCCCAGGCCCATTTGGTATTCTTCCCGGCTTTTGACGCAGTCTCCACCCAATAATTGGCAAAATTTACTGTCCGTCCGTCCGCAATCTGCGGAAGCGCAGCCACGCCAAGGTTCAGTTTTGGCGCGGCTGTACGGATCTGGGACAAATGATAGGCATACCCGAAAAAGAAGGCTGTTTTCCCGCTGGTAAAAGCCTCAAAAGAAGGGGGCTGGTCCGCATTCCAGGCATAGACCTCCTTGGCCGGATTCGCAAAATCCGTATAGAACCGAAGGGCGTCTGCTCCGGGAAGTCCATCTTCCGTTGTTTCCGCAAAAGTTGCTTCACCTTCCCCTGCCATGGGCGTCCCATTCTGCATCATAAGGACCGAGAGGATGTCCGACGCGCGTTCTACGTTGGAGGCTGTTCCCAACGCGGCCCCAGACTGCAGAACCACCCCTTTTTCATCCACGCGTGTCAGCATCTTTACATCCTCTTGAAACGTTTTCCAATCTGCCGGCGGTTCCGCGATTCCTGCAGCATTTAGCAGATCACGATTATAAAAAAGGGCGAGCGTGTCCACAGAAAGGGGGAGCCCAAAAATAGCAGATTCCGTCGGAGCGTCCTTACTTGAGCGGTAAGGGCGCACAACATCCGCCGAAATCGTGTCTACAAAAATATTCTTGAGTTCTCTGGCAGAAATCGTCTTTTCCTCCCGAACCGTTATCACCTTTTCTTTTTTGATTGTTCCTTTCGTCTCTGTATACGGAATTTTTAAAACCGCCGGAAGCGGTGTAATCAATTGTGCATCCACATACTCTCCCATCCACGTATTGTGAATGGAAAAAACATCCGGCCCTTCCCCGCGGGCAAAGGCGCGCAAAAGCTGGTCCTCGTACTCATCGAAACGCAGAATGCGATAATCGAATGAGACGTTTGGATGGAGTCTGCGGTAGGCATCCATGGCCGGCTGCAAATTTTCAGCCTCGTCAAAAACGCGCCAAACTTTCAGGGTGACGGGTTTGGCAGCCTCCTTTTCCGCGGTGGAAGAACCGCACCCTACCCCCGTCAGAACAAGAGCCATCAGGATCGGAAAGAAAAAAAATCGAAAAGAAAGCCTTCTCATAATTTGCATCCTTTCAAATACGAACGTAAATCCTTCCCCACGTCGGGATGTTTAAGCCCAAGTTCCACCTGTGCCTTCAAAAAACCAAATTTATTTCCGCAATCATAGCGAGATCCTTCAAATTTGCATCCGTAAAGAGCCCGCCCACGGGAAAGGTATGTGCCAAAGACATCGGCTAAACGGATTTCCCCGTCTTTCCCTGGTTTCTGCGTGACCAAAAGGGTCATTAACTCAGGGGTAAGGATATAGCGGCCGATCACGATCAAATTCGAAGGTGCCTCTTCCAAACTCGGTTTTTCCTTCAATTCTCGAATCTCCCAGATATTTTTATCGATCTTTTTGCCTCCAATAACACCGTAAGATGAAACATTTTTAGGGGGAACGGTCTCAAGCGCGAGGACAGCATCACCATATTTTTCATAAACATCCATGAGCTGGCGCAAAGCCGGAACTTTTCCGTCAATAATATCATCCCCAAAAAGGACGGCTACGGGTTCATGAGGATCCACAAACGGCAGGGCGCACAATACCGCATGACCGTCACCCTTGGGCTTGGGCTGACGCACGAACGCAAACTTAGCCAGGTGGCCGATTTCTGAAATCGATTCCAATTCCTTCTTCTTTCCTTTCTGTTCCAAGCGATATTCCAATTCAAAGTTACGATCGAAATGGTCTTCAATAGCCCGCTTGCCGATGGCGGTCACGAACACAATCTCCTCAATGCCGGCGGCCACGGCTTCCTCTACGATGTACTGGATGACTGGTTTATCAACCACGGTCAACATTTCCTTCGGCTGCGCTTTCGTGGCAGGCAAAAATCGGGTTCCCATTCCGGCAACGGGAATGATGGCTTTACGGATCCTCATAAAACGACTGAAAAAATCAAATCTAGTATACAAGACGGAAGGAAAAAACGGAATCAAATCTTTCCGTGCGTTCCCTTCCAGATTTTTGACGCGACCCGTTTCCCATGTTAATCTCCTCGCGCGGAATCTGACCATTTCCGCAACAAAAATCCGAATTTGGAGAGGTGGCTGAGCGGTCGAAGGCGCTTGACTCGAAATCAAGTGTACTCGCAAGGGTACCGTGGGTTCGAATCCCACCCTCTCCGCCAGGACAATTTCTTATCGTGCAACTCACTTGCCTCAGGCAGGTGGGGTGACCGATGGGGCCTTGTCCCATAAACAAAACACCCGAATGGGGTGTTTTGTGCTTTAATGCTCATAAATATGAAAAGCAAAACAATCATATATCTCGATCAAAATTTTATCAGCGACATCGCTAAGTTCGATCTCGCAGATAAGAAGGATAAGGTGAGGCCAGCCTTACGGGCGGTTTTTGATGCAATAAAAGCCGGAGTCGACGAAGAGAAGTTTTTATCTCCTGATGGATGGATTCACGCGATCGAGACTGCCGCAGAAAGCAATCCCGAATTGCGTTCGGCAATAGGTAGCTATCAAGCATATTTAGGACAAACTTCTCTCAATCCGCCCTGGGAAATAAAGAGCAGCCAGTTCGTTAATGCCCTGCTGGCGTACTGTGGAATACAATCGGACGAACGCGAAACATGGCGTACAGCTTTCAGGGAAAATCCAAACAGAAGGATGGAAAATTTCAGAATAACGGTTTCCATGCCGGATCTTGGATTGGGGGGTTTGAGTGATAACAGTCTTGCTTCGTTACAAAAAATCCGGGAATCGGGCGTAAAGGCGGAGACGCAGTATCAAGCAGAGATTATAGCTACTCGAAAGCACTATAAAATGCTTATCCGAACCGACTATAAATATGAGCTTTCTAGGCATGGCGTCTCTGTTGAGCGCGCTGAGGAATTCATAGACTCGGAAGCTTTTGCCGAAGTACCCAACATCGACATTTTTTGTCGACTTTGGAGTCGCAGCCTGGCTGACAAAGAAAGAAAAAGGGGTATAGAGGGTGACTATAACGATATCGAATTTCTTTCAGTGTATTTGCCGTACTGTGCGGTCATCGCGACCGATCATTACATGAAAACCACAGTCGTCTCCTTGGGTCTGGATAAAAAATATGGCTGTCTTGTTTTTTCAATGAAAGAAGACGATTTGGGCAAAATGCTTAAGTTTTTGGACGAAGAACGCGCCAAGAAAGTTCCGGCCAGCACAAGCCTATTCTCGATTCTTTGTGTCATGGCTAAAAGTAAGCCGGTTTATGAGGTTTCCTTTCTCAAGAAGTTGAGCTTAGCCCGGAACAAATTTCAGCGTACTGGAAAATATTGGAATAAGGACGTTTATGTCGAAGTCTTTCTCGTTTACGAGAAATCGACAAAAATTAAAATGCCGAACAGTGAAGAGGTGTTGAAGCACGGGCCGCATGCAATGAACGCGGCACAGTGGTCCGAAATGCTTGTTTTTGGAAGTAATTTTGAAAAAATCTATAACCTTGACGGCAAGAAAGTCGAGAAGGTTATCGGGGGGATTCCTGCACATCTTCGGGGTCCGGCGACCGCAATTTTGCGTGATGATTCTGATTTTGATGCGGATGTTCCGGAGCATGACAGTTTTCTCTTTTACGATATTGAGAATGCCGTAGAGAAAAAGTTAGCTCAGTCAGAAAGATACATGATTCCTATCGTCTACAACTAAGTCGCAACGATTACCGCAAGGGAAATTTTCTTGTTTTGATATACCAGTCTGCTCCTTAGATTTCCAAGTAACTCCCGCTTCTCCGACACGCTTCCTTCTCGTAGAAGATACTTCGCATACGTCCGAATATTCACATCAGCGTCGAGCGCTTCCTGCTTACCATCCGACCCGAACACCACTTTTTGAAAATGATTGAACCGTTTTATCTCCTCCTCGAGCTTATGTCTCATTCCGAGTTCATTGATATTGATCTGGTCGAAGATTTTTAGTAGCTCTGCAATGAGTTACTCCTCGCGAATGTGGGGTACAATGAACACGCAACATGCGTGTTGTTTTTTTATGTAAGTGTGGCGTTAAACTATGCAAGAATCAAACATTCAAAAACTCATCGAGAATGACGATTCAATGATGACGATACTTCGATCGGTACGTTCATTGGGACTCCCCGATTGGTGGATTGGGGCAGGTTTCATCCGGAATAAAATTTGGGATACCTTGCATGGAGAAAATCGGACTCCACCGGGAGATATCGACGTGGTCTACTTTGATACAAATGATCTCTCAGAGGATCGAGAACATGAATATCAAAATCATCTGGAAGATATCTGCCCTACCGGTAAGTGGTCGGTAACAAATCAAGCTCGCATGCATGCAGAAAACGGTGACGAGCCATACTCCTCATCACTAGACGCCATCGCTCACTGGCCAGAGACCGCAACGGCAGTGGCAATTACCCTTGATATTGCTGATCGTATCATTTTTGAAGCTCCGTTCGGCTCAGACGATCTTCTTCAGATGATTATCCGGCCAACTCCCACTTTTGAAAAAAAACTCGACAAATTTTATATTCGCCTTGAAAAGAAAAACTGGGTATCAAAATGGCCAAAGGTTCAAATTGTAGCACCGACCCACATGCCTCAAAATCGCCTAAACCAAAATCGTTAAAAATCCCTTGAAATACCGCTATAATCTTGGTACTGAATCCACAGACATCGCCATTCGACTACCACTGTATAGTTTCCTGTGGTAGGAGAATGCCCCGAGCGACCGAAGGGAGTCGAGGGACGGTGGTTTACCATCGCTCATGGTCGTTGACCAAAG
>Ga0208373_1000170_pt1 | contig 122114 bp, 86 predicted proteins | sample RifOxyC2_FD_184036 | JGI IMG/M metagenome (GOLD analysis project Ga0208373, IMG submission 184036) | Soil microbial communities from Rifle, Colorado - Rifle Oxygen_injection C2 (SPAdes) | ecosystem: Environmental > Terrestrial > Deep subsurface > Rock core/Sediment | place: Rifle, Colorado... | reverse complement strand
TGATCCACGGTCAGGGTGGAGCCGGAGAGGTTGGCGCGGACTTTGAGTGCTCCGGTCATCGTGTCTCCCGACGTATTCACGTAGCGGTTATCGAACATGAGCATCAACGCTCCCGTGTTGCTCTGTCCCCCTCCTGAGGTATCCGTGGCCCATGTGAGCTGCCCTGCGCCGTTGGTCTTGAGCACCTTGCCCGAGGCCGCCCCGTCCCCGTACGGGAAAGTGTAGGTCACTCCGTTGATCCGCACCGTGGATTGCAGCGACGCCGCTCCTGTCACGGAGAGTGTTCCGGAAGACGTCAGGCGATCCTGCGCGTGGACGAGGCGGCCGGAAGCAGTACCGATCACTTCAAGCAAGGTATCGGGGCTCGTCGTTCCGATACCGACGTTGCCTGTTTTATCCACAATAAATTTTGATAATTGTAAGTTCCCTTCATTGGAAGGAGTGATGGAGAACATGCCAGAATTATCCGCTCCATTCCTGATAAATCCTGCCTGTCCGATGGTATTGGAGACATTGGCATCATCCTTGATTGCATAACTGATCATTGCCCCAAATCCATCTTCCATATTTCCGGTGCTTGTTCTCACGATCCTCAGAGGAGCCCCAATGACATTCGTAGCAGTGGTGTTATGTTCAACCGTTGCGGCGTTCATACCAGCTCCGGAAGCATCATACACATGTAAATTCGCTTCCGGTGTCGTGATGCCGATGCCCACTCTTCCGTTGCTCACATCGGTATAGATCAGCGGGATCGCCCCCGTCCCCGTCACCTGCAGCGATTTGCCGCTCATCGTCCCCGCGACCTCGAGTTTCGTCTCCGGCGTGCCCGTCACCCCGATCCCGACATTGCCGTCCAGGATCGTGGTGCCGCTCACGGCGAGATTCCCGAAGATGTCCGCGGTCTGATCCACGGTCAGCGTGGATCCGGACAAGTTCGCTCGTACCTTCAGCGCTCCCGTCATCGTGTCCCCGGACGTATTCACGTAGCGATCATCGGAGAGTGTTTGCGTGAGGAAACCGCTTGCGAGGCTGTTCACGTTCGCCCAGCTCAGCTGCCCCGCTGCATTCGTCGCGAGCACGCGTCCGGAGGCCGCTCCGTCCCCGTAGGGGAACGTGTAGGTCACGCCATTGATCCGGACGGTGGACTGCAGCGATGCCGCTCCGGTGACGGAAAGTCCGCCCGAAGAGGTGAGGAGATCTTGAGCATGCAGCTCGCGGCCCGAGGCGGTGCCGATGACTTCGAGCTTGGTATCGGGTGCTGTCGTTCCAATGCCGATGTTGCCGGTACTGAGAATTCGCATTTTTTCAGTGGGATTCACTGCTCCACCCGAAATTGTAAGGAACGACAGATCGGCTGCGCGTCCGGCAGCGCTGTGGTCGGTGATGATCGATGTGATATCAGCTCCTCGGAACTCTGCAGACGCATCGTCCAATGTGTCAAAACTCAACCTGACAGTATTATTCGTTGTCGTGTCCGGATTGTATAATACGACATCAGAATTCCCACCACCGGCATATGTCGTTGTGGAAGTCCTTTCAAATCTTGCCGGCACCCCGGAGTTATTCACTACGTGCAGCGCATTCGATGGGCTCGTGGTTCCCATACCAATCCTCCCGTTGCTCACATCGGTATAGATGATCGGTGTTGCCCCCGTCCCCGTCACCTGCAGCGATTTGCCGCTCATCGTCCCCGCCACTTCCAGCTTCGTCTCCGGCGTACCCGTTACCCCGATTCCGACGTTGCCGTCGAGTATGGTGGTGCCCGATACGCCGAGGTTTCCGAAGATATCCGCGGTTCCATCTATGTCCAGCGTGGAGCCCGAGAGATTCGCCCGGACCTTGAGAGCCCCCGTCATCGTGTCCCCGGACGTATTCACGTAGCGGTTATCCGCAATTTCCTGCGTGAGGCTGCCTTCGACGAGATTGGAGACACTCGCCCACGAGAGCTGTCCCGCCGCATTCGTCGCGAGCACGCGTCCGGAAGCCGCCCCGTCCCCGTAGGGGAAAGTGTAGGTGACGCCGTTGATCCGGACGGTGGACTGCAGCGATGCCGCTCCCGTGACGGAGAGCGTTCCCGAAGAGGTCAGGCGATCTTGCGCATGGACGAGGTTGCCAGACATGGTGCCGATCACCTCGAGCTTCGTTTCCGGACTCGTCGTCCCGATGCCGACGGAGCCGCTCCCCCTGATGACCATTTTCACTGAACGGCTCGTTCCATTGTGTGTTTCGAATTTGATCATGTGCCCATTGTCTGTTCCGGTGCCGTCCTTGCCGAATTCGATATCCGCCACTTCTGTTTCCGTCCCTGACACATTGCTCAGTCCACGCAGCGCGGCAATGTTTTCGCCATCTGTCTGGCGGTTTCCGACCATGAAGAGGTAAGCAGAGTTTAAGCCGTTCGGTGCGCCGATTCTCACAGCGGCATTCGTATTCGTAGTGGAACCGGCATATTCGATATCGAGGTTGTTCGCAGGGCTTGTCGTCCCGATGCCCACTCTCCCTGTGGTCTGATCCGTGTAGAGGATCGGCGTCGCTCCCGTTCCCGTCACTTGCAAAGACTTGCCGGACATTGTCCCTGCAACCTCAAGCATCGTTTCTGGTGAACTGGCAACGCCGATCCCCATATTTCCGTCGAGAAGCGTCGTCCCGCTCACCGCGAGGTTTCCGAAGATGTCCGCTGTTCGATCGACGGTGAGCGAGGAGCCCGACAGGTTTGCTCGCACTTTGAGAGCTCCCGTCATCGTATCACCTGCCGTGTTCACGTAGCGTTTATCGCCATCATCGTAGTTCAGACCATTGACGGATCCTGCATCCGTTGCCCACGAGAGTTGCCCGGCGCCGTTGGTCTTGAGGACTTTCCCTGAGTCGGTTCCGTCCCCGTACGGGAAGGTGTAGGTCACACCGTTGATGCGGACCGTGGACTGGAGGGATGTCGCTCCTGCTATAGAGAGTGTTCCTGAAGCGGAGATGTTGCCTGAGGTATTCTGATTGCCTGTAATAATGGTATTGCTATTGAGGTAGCTCGTGCCGTCCACGGAGAGGGAGCCCGAGGAAGCCACGGAATCGCGCATGCGAAGACTGTGGCCGGACATCGCGCCGTTCACTTCAAGTTTTGTCGTAGGATTCGTCGTTCCAATGCCGATGCTGCCGCCGCTCATTATTCTCATTCTTTCTGCATTGTTCGTCCCAAAAACCATAGACGTTTTGTCGTACGTTCCTATCGCTAACCCCGCTGTTCCATAAGTAGTGATTTCCGTGGCGCCATTGCCCAATGGATTTCCGTAATTTGAAGGAGAGGCAGCGCCACGGGTGACCATGCCCAAATAACTGTTCAAGTTACCGCTCGTCCTGTCTACGAACAGCCAGTTGTCAGTCCTCAGCGCACCCCCTACGACGTCCAATTTGGTTGAGGAAGTCGGGCTCGTTGTCCCGACGCCCACTGCCTTGCTCGTCGCATCGTAGACGAGTCCCTGCGTATCCACGACAAGAGTATTTCCCGTAGCAGTTCCGGATGTTTTCTTGATCGTGAGCGCCCCCGTCATCGTGTCTCCTGACGTATTCACGTAGCGGTTATCCGCAATCTCCTGTGTGAGGCTGCCTTCGACGAGATTGGAGACACTCGCCCACGAGAGCTGCCCTGCCGCATTCGTCGCGAGCACGCGTCCGGAAGCCGCCCCGTCCCCGTATGGGAAGGTGTAGGTGACGCCGTTGATGCGCATCGTGGACTGCAGCGACGCCGCTCCGGTGACGGAAAGTCCGCCCGAAGAGGTGAGGAGATCTTGAGCATGCAGCTCGCGGCCCGAGGCGGTGCCGATGACCTCAAGTTTTGTCTCTGGACTCGTTGTCCCGATGCCGACGTTGCTGTTGCTTCTTAAGATACTGATGGCATTCACATCACTACTTGTCAGTTGGTCAGCAACATCATGCACGCCAATATTTAGCTTATCGACTGAACCATCATAATGTATGAAAGCACCCTTATATCCTGTAGTTGCTTCCATGCTTGTTGTTTCAGTAAATCTCAATCTACCACTTTCAAACTGATTCACCGCACTTCCACCAAGATTGATTATTGGTCCTGTATCTTTATTATCGCCACTATAGATTGCCAACTTGCTCGCCGGCTCCGTTGTCCCGATGCCGACATTTCCATTTCCTGCATTCGCATAGATCAGCGGCGTCGCCCCCGTCCCCGTCACCTGCAGCGATTTGCCGCTCATCGTCCCCGCGACCTCGAGTTTCGTCTCCGGCGTGCCCGTTACCCCGATCCCGACACTCCCGTCCAGGATCGTGGTGCCGCTCACGGCGAGATTCCCGAAGATGTCCGCCGTCTGATCCACGGTCAGCGTGGATCCGGACAAGTTCGCTCGTACCTTCAGCGCTCCCGTCATCGTGTCCCCGGACGTATTTACGTAGCGATCATCGGAGAGTGTTTGTGTGAGGAAACCGCTTGCGAGGCTGTTCACGTTCGCCCAGCTCAGCTGCCCCGCTGCATTCGTCGCGAGCACGCGTCCGGAGGCCGCTCCGTCCCCGTAGGGGAACGTGTAGGTCACGCCATTGATGCGGACGGTGGACTGCAGGGATGCCGCTCCTGTGACGGAGAGCGTTCCTGAAGCAGAGATATTGCCCGAAGTGTTCTGATTCCCTGTGATGATGGTATTGCTATTGAGATAGCTTGTGCCATCTACGGAGAGGCTCCCCGAGGACGTCAGGCGGTCTTGCGCGTGTACCAAGCGACCTGAGGCGGTTCCGACGACTTCCAGCGTCGTATCTGGCGCCGTCGTCCCAATACCGACTTTGCCATCCGAAGTAATTCTCATTAACTCTGTGGCGTTTCCTCTAAACTCAAAGCCCGATGTTGAAGCTGTTCCAGTCCAAGAATATCTAAATTGAGCGCCATCTGAATTTGTCCCCTCATTAAATAAAAATCCACCATAACTTCCGTTAGGTTTTCTAAACTGATTCCAAACATTACCAGAATTTTCAAAAACTATAGGCACAGCGCTAATTCCATCAGCATCTACGTCCAGACCATCATCGCCTAAATGTATATCAAGTTTTGTTAAAGGGCTCGTCGTTCCGATACCCACCCTCTTATTCGTTGCGTCGTAGACAAGCCCTTGCGTGTCCACGACGAGGGTATTGCCCGTGGCCGTGCCGGACGTTTTCTTGATCGTGAGCGCCCCGGTCATCGTATCCCCGGCTGTGTTCACGTAGCGGGTATCGGCATCACCGATCAGGACTCCGTTGGTCCCCGTCTGATCCGTTCCGCAGGAGAATTTCTTGGTCGTCGCATCCCACAGGAGCTTGGAAGTGGCGGCAGTGTCGCAGTCGGTGAGGCCGGCTCCCTCGAAGGTGGAGGAGGCATTGATGAACGCGCCCGAGAGGGTCGAAGCCACGTAGAGCGAGTCGTCGGTCTTGAGGACGTTCGCTGCGGCCCGGAACAGGTTCACGTCGAAGGTTCCCCGGTATCCGAAGAGGATATGCGGAGCGACGCTGCTCGCCGTATTCATATCGATGGCGATTCCCGGAGCGGTCGTCGCTTCGGAGTCGAGGAGCATACCCGTAGAGTTGCCGTTCACATCCACGAAGACCGCGCCCGTTCCCACAGCCTGATTCGTGGAAACATTCAGACGATTACCTGACATCGTTCCGGTGACGTCGAGCTTGCCTGCGACATAGAGGTTGTCCGAGAACTGGAAGCGCGTCGCGGTGCGATTGAAGGTGAGCGTCTCGGCGAGCGTGTCACCGAACTTGATGTACACGTTCGCGGCGGCATCCGAGTCATCGATGATCTGGAAGGCTTCCGTGTTCACGAGCAGCGTCGGTTTCCAGGAGCTTGCGAAGGCGTACGCCGGGAAGAGGATCGAGAAGAGGATGGAAGCATCGAGAGCGAGGGCGACGCTGAGCAGCAGGGTGCGAAGGTGCTTGCGGAGGAGGGGGAAAACGTTGTTCTGAGATGTTTTTACTTCAGGAACTTCCGAAGAACGCCCTTCGAGACGGCCCGGTGTGTCATGCTGAGGAGGAGCTTCGCTTTGCGAAGCAACGTCTCGAAGTATGGACACGTCGGGCCTCCTCAGGATGACACGTTCTTCATGGGTTCCTTGGGTGTATCGAAGGGTGGTTTGGTCGCACAGCGAAGGGTGAGTCGGTGCAACGATCCTCAGCACCCGATGGCGCGACAGTCTCGTCGTGGGATGGTCCGTGAGGGATGAGAGATCATCCGGATCGAAGCGCTCGATCCATCGGTAGAGCGTGGAGCGGGCGATCTTGAATTCCCGGCAGGTCGTGGAGACGCACCCGTACTCAGCGAGGTGCTGGAACCACCGTAAGCGCTCGAGGACTTCCATGTCGCAGCCTTCCGCAAGCGCCCGATGCTGGAGCTTGAGGATGTCGCCCGTGGAGAGGGGGACGGAGTGCATGGAGTGTGTGTTCTGTGTGCTGTCGCGAGACAGAGAGGCGCTCGCACGCGCAAATCGAAAAAGTATACTCCAATTTCGCCGCTGGCGGTAGGCCTGTACGTGCACTTTCGGTTGTCACGTCCGGGGGGAGACAGGATCGGTGCGTGCCCTGATGCGCAACAGGGCTCCTGCTCTGAAAAGTTGCAGGGCTATTGCGAGAACTGCTTCGTACTTGCAGGTTTCAGAAATGAGTTGCATCCTCACGGGAACATGATGCATTGGTGTCGCGCTACAGTGCCTCGCCCAACTTCTTGCCCGTCTTCACGGGGACGATCGGTGCGCTGAGGACGGCTTTACCGGCAGCCTTCACGGTATTGAGAGTCCCCACTCCCACGGCCCTCGCGCCGGTTTTTACCGCAGTCACTGCCATTCTGGGGACGAACATGAGCACTTCGTAGATGCGTTTCTCGAAGGCGAATCCCTCTTTGGAAATATTGAGGAGCAGCGCGTTTTCGAGGAGATTTCGCGTGTGGTCACCGGCTTCATCGAGCCCCCTGCCGAATTGTTCCATGACGGAGGACATAGAGATATTATACTATAAATGGTAGAAAGAAGCAAGTATTTCAACCTGACTCGCATTCGTGGGGTGAACATCATGGCCCTTCGACTCCGCGCTGTGGCGCTGCGCTCAGGGTCATTCGACTCGGCTTCACAAAAATGGCCGGAGCGCCGAAGGCGCGACGACCACTGTTCGACAACCGTGAGCTCACAGTCGAACGGTGAGCAAGGCGCGAAGCGCCGAGTCGAATGGCGGAGGGAGTGGGATTCGAACCCACGAGACCTTTATGGGGCCTACCCGATTTCAAGTCGGGCGCCTTCGACCACTCGGCCATCCCTCCTGAAGCATTGTACACGAAATATTTTGCTATCATGTTCCTCTTATGAATGAATACTTTGTCTACATGCTCCGATGCTCGGATGGGAGCTACTACACGGGAGTCACGAATGACTATCGGATGCGCGTGTCTCAGCACCAAGAGGGGTTGGATCGAAATTGTTACACATTCAAGCGTAGGCCTGTGGAGTTGGTATATCTTGCCACATTCTGCGACATACGTGATGCGATTGCATGGGAGAAACATTTGAAGAGATGGAGCAGAACAAAGAAGGAAGCTTTGGCTTGTGGAGAATATGTGAAGCTGGGAAGGCTTGCTGAATGTCGCAATAGTTCTCATTGCAGGAACAAGCACTCTGTCATCCCTCGTCTCCGCTCGGGATGACAGAGGAAAGCATGAGGATGACAGAGGAAGGCATGAGGATGACAGAGGAAGGCATGAGGATGACAGAGGAAAGTGTGAGAATACGGGTCTCTTGAGAGAACAAAGTCTGTTCATGCGGACATATCTGTCATGGTGAGCGGAGACGAACCATGACAGATCTCAAAGACCTCATCACTCCGCCACGTATTCCTCCAACTTCTTCTTGAGATCGCTCGTCTTCGGCAAATTAGCGTGGGGGACTTCGCGCTTGGCCCAGTGTGTGCGCAGGGTTTCGATGTACTCTTTCTCACCGATCAGTCGTTCGACATACGGTGCGACTGAAGAGCGCCATCGGCTGAAACGGGCGTTTCCTACGATCTCGAAGAGGGAAGTCACGAGGGCGTCTTCGCTCCCTCGGACTTCCGCCTTGAGCTCGTCGAGCACGGCATTTTGGATGCTCTCCGTGTCCAGTCCCGCCATGAATTCCAGCTCCTTCGCCGTTGCGGATGGGAAGTAGTGCATGAGGCCGAGGCGCCTCAGCGTGCACGGCAGCGCGAAATCAGCGATGACGTCCGCGACCTGCGAAGCGAGGCCACCCTCGATATTGTGATCTTCCACGACGATGAGGTGTCCGGTTTCGAGAGCCGCCTCGAGCACGCACGCGGCGTCGAGAGGGCGGATGCACCCGATTGCGAGCACGCGCACGGAGAGCTTCTCCCGTCCGGCTGCGAGCGCGTCCGCCGCAGCGATGGCGTTATGGACGCCGATGCCGGTCGTGATGATGGTCACCCGATCGCTCAGGTTTCCCGCTCCGCGCACGCGGTCCGCCTTCCCGGAGAATTGATACTCCTTGCCGTAGAGGGCACCGCCCTTCGCGTTTTTCAGCTGTTCGTGGCCCGTACGTGGTGAGAAGACGTACACGCTTGAGTGGCCCTCCGCTACGAGCTCTAGCCCCCGCTCCGCCATCGCCGCGGCTTGGTTTGAGTCCGCGGGCATCCATACCTGAGTATTTCGGAAGGGGAGCGTGAAGTAGTTCTGCTCCTGATGTGTCTCGCCGTCCTCTCCCACGCTCAGGCCCGCGTGCGTGCAGTCGTGGAGTACCGCGCAGCGCGTGTGGCCGCAGTTGATGTCGATGAGGCGGGCGTTCGCGCGCGCTTCGTTCACGCCGAATGCGGCGAACGTGTAGGTAATCGGGAGGAGGCCGGCTTGCCGCAGGCCCGCGGCCATCATCGCCATGTTCGCTTCGGCCACGCCCACGTTGATCACGCGGTCGGGGAAATCCTTGGCGACTCCGGAAAACCCGCCGGAACCCGCGAGATCGGCGTGGAGTACGATGATGCGCGGGTCGGCTTTCATGAGATTGCGGATGTGCACGGCGCCGAAGTCCTGCCGCGCGGCGCCTTTCTCGGTCGTCACGACGCGCTCGTAGCCCTTCGTCTGCAGCGTGAGAGGAAGGTCCGTTTCGACGCGCTTTGCGGAGACGAAACGCTTCTTCTCCTTGGCTCTGAACGGCTCGTACGCCTGCACGGTTTCGGCAAGGTCCGGGAGCATGTCCAGGGCCAGCTTCGCTTCTTCGGCCGAGAGCGGGGCGCCGTGGTAGTTCTTCCGTCCCGTGTTCGATCCCTCTTCCATGAAGGGGATGCCGTACCCCATGGTCGTGTAGTAGCAGATGAAGATGGGACGCCCTTTGCCGAGCAGGGCATCCGCCGCATCGAGGGCGGCTCTCACCTGCGCCGGGTCGTTGCCGTTCTGCACTTCGATCACGTGCCAGTCGCACGCGTGCGCGATGGAGGCGAAGTCCGCCGCGACGGTCTGAGAAGGAAGGCCGCTCAGTTGCACGTCGTTGAAATCCCCGTGGACGACGAGGTGGTCGACCTTGAGATGGGACGCGAGCCGGAAGGCCTCCATGACCTGTCCTTCCTGCGCGTCACCGTCGGCAAGGAGAACGTCGACGACGGGGCTAGGATTAGGGTTAGGGTTAGGGTTAGGGGAGATTTTGCGGAGATACTGCAGGCCGAAAGCGACGCCCAAGGCGTTGCTCACGCCTTTGCCCAAGGGGCCCGTGCCGAAGGGGATATCCCCGATGCCGGCTTCGATGTGTCCGGGGAGTCCGTCCGGTGTGCGAAATGTATCGATGATCGCCTGCGGGGAGGCGAGGCGCTTATCTGAACCTTCGCGTCCGAAGAGCCACTGCAGTCCGAAGGAGAGCAGTGACAGATGCCCTGCGCTCATTCTCATGGGCTGATCGCGCCCCGGGTCGCGTCGCACACTCAAGAGATAGCTGAATGTGAAGGCGGAGAGCGGACCGCCCGGGTGACCGGATGAGTGCTTGAGAGGAGCGGAGACGACGAGGTGCTCAAGGACGGTGTGCGCGAGATCGTACGCTTTCCGCTCGTCTGCAGTGAGCGGTTTGCCGTCCTTCGGACCGATCCAGAGATGCTCCCCTTCAGGCGGGTGTGAGAGGACGCGTTGGCAGGAAAGAGGAACTACTTTTGGATCTTGTCCAGTGAGAGCGGAAGTGTCGGGTCTCGCAGACGTCATGGAGGAGGGGAGTGGTACTGCGAGTGTAGGGCTATTCGAGGCCATTCGTAAAGCACCGATTCGGGGTGCTGACAGAAGGAATCGTTTGGCAAGTCCAAGTCTGTTGACGGCACGTGACCCCATTGAGTAGCGTGCCGGAGATTTGTCGTTTTTCATCCCCGTTATCCTTTTCCCCAAAAGGTCTATGAGGTCACTGAAAGCGTGCTCCAAGGTCCCTCTCATCTCCATCAACATTTCCGCGATCATCCTCCTCAGCATTCTAATGCTGACCGTGAAGTGAGGAACGAGCTTCTTAGGTGATAGCTTCATAGCTTTTAGTGGCAGGAAAGGAACAAGATTGCCTCCATTCCCAAGAGGTCAATCACCCCTAGTACGCCACCGGCTCTGCCGGTGAGACATCATGGTGTTCTACCGTTCCAGTGTGAAGAGAGGGGAAGGAGTGTCCTGTCCACCAGACCCCCTCTCCCTTACCCTCCCCCAATGGGGGAGGGAAATCTGCGATCCTTCCACGATAAGAGTCGGTGCTTCCGTTCCCTCTCCCGACGGGAGAGGGTGAGGGAGAGGGGGTCAGAGACGTCAAGAACGTACGACCACCATCTGATGACAAGGGAACAGGAGCCATCAACGTTTCACTTCCTCTCACTCAAAACCCCTTCCAGGGGCTCTCCTCACGCCACCGGCTCTACCGGTGGTTACTGACCAGCTAATAAGCTCATTGGCTTCTTGAACGTTAGCCGGCTCTGGAAGGTGGAAGAGAGTCGGTGCATACTGACAACATCATCTTCTTCTCCTCATCATGAAGCTCTTCCTTGATACAGCCAATGTCGATCAGGTTGCCGAGATCGCCGCGTGGGGCGTGCTCGACGGCGTCACCACCAACCCTTCGCTCGTCGCCAAGGAGGGGAAAGATTTCAAGAAGACCGTGCTCAAGATGTGCGAGTACGTTCCGAGCGTCTCGGCGCAGGTCACTGCGACGGATGCCGATGGCATGAAGAAGCAGGCAGTGGAGATGAGTGACTGGCACACGCACGTCATCGTCAAAGTGCCCATGACGGTGGAAGGATTGAAGACGCTTGCGTTCTGCAAGGAGAAGGGGATTCGGACGAACTGCACACTCGTCTTCTCCGTGAATCAGGCGGTCCTCGCCGCCAAAGCGGGTGCGACGATCATCAGCCCCTTCGTCGGACGCCTCGATGATACGGGTGAGAATGGCATGGCGCTCATCGCGCAGATTTTGCAGGCATGGAGTCACTACGCATTCCCCACGGAAGTGCTCGTCGCCTCCACGCGGAATCCGGATCACATCACGCAGGCGGCGACCCTTGGCGCGCACATCGCGACGATTCCCTACGAGGTCATGAAGAAGCTTCCCCTGCATCCGCTCACGGACGCGGGCATCAAGAAGTTCATGGATGATTGGGCGAAGGTGCGAAAGTAGCTTTTTGGGTTGTTGGCTTGTTCGCTTATTGGGAAGTGATAGGATAACGCACTTTCCGTTTTCTTATGGTCCGAGAGGTACTTCACAGTTTTCGGGATCTCGTCGTCTGGCAGAAGGCAATGGACTTGACTGTCTCTGTCTATGAACTTACGAAGGATTTTCCTTCTGGCGAGCAGTATGGCCTTATTTCTCAAATGAGACGTTCTGCTGTTTCTATTCCTTCGAATATTGCTGAAGGTAGGCGGAGATCGACGAGAAAAGATTTCCTCCAATTTATCTTTGTTGCCTATGCTTCGGGTGCAGAGCTCGAGACACAGCTAGAGCTTGCGTTGCGTCTCGGCTTCTGTGGACAGGAGCAGTTCGAACGTTGCTCCCAACTTCTTGATCCGGTAATGAGGATGTTGAATCGCTTGACCCTTGCTCTCAAGCCCAATAAGCCAACTGCCTAACAAGCTAACAAGCTAACCAGCTAACAAGCTACACAAGCATCGCCGCCCCCATCGTGCCTGCATCTTTGAGTTGTGCCACACTGAGAGCGGGGAGGGGAGTTCCGGGGAATACCCAGTGCTGCAGCGCCTTCTCCACTGCTTTGAGGTGTGGCTTCAATGCACGGCCGGCGCCGCCGCCGAAGACGATGATGTCCGGATCGAGGCAGTGCGTGAGGCTCGCGCAGAGTTGTGCGACTTCTTCGAAGACCTGCGGTTGCAGGAATGCACACACCTCGCCCTGCAGATACTCCTCCGGACGCTTGGCTGCCGTGCAGCGTTTGGCGAACGCCGACCCGGAGAGGAATTGCTCCACAGAGCCGCGTCGATCCTTCGTCGGGTACGGGAGGTCGCCGGGCTTGAGGAGCATGTGTCCGAACTCCGCGGCGAATCCGTGACTGCCGTGGTAGGGCACGCCGTCGATGACGATGCCGCCGCCGACCCCCGTGCCCATGGTGATGCCCACGACGACGCCCATGCCCTTTCCTGCGCCGCGGAGCGCTTCCGCAAGCGTGAAGCAGGTGACGTCATTGTCGACGGTGACTGTCATCTTCAGGGCTTTCTCCAGTTGAGACTTCAGCGGTACGTTCTCCGCTCCGCGGATATTGGGAAGCGTGCGGATGATGCCCGTGGGGCGCTCGACGAATCCCGGGACGCCGACGCCGATCGCTATCGTGTCTTGGGCGATCAGACGCTCAGCGAGTGCGATCATTCGTGGCAGAACCTTCGCGAAGGATTCCTCCGCGCGCGTGTCTTCCTGCGCACTCTCTTGCATCTTCCACGTTGCAGCGTCATAGCGCGCGCCTGCCATCTTCGTTCCGCCGAGATCGAGTCCGAGGAGGGAGGGCATGTGAGGGAAACTGTAGCACAGAAAGAAGGGACGTGATTCCCTTGCGCACGTATGTTCCGTATACTGGCTTCTGCGCGGAGAGGTGGCTGAGTGGTCGAAAGCGCCACACTGCTAATGTGGTATACGGGCTTCAATCCGTATCGAGGGTTCGAATCCCTCCCTCTCCGCCACACTCATCACACGGCATGCCCGGCAACCTCAGAAAGATTTTTTTCAGTGCAGCACGAACAACGTCGGATCGATGCCGTACTGGGTGGAGACTTGCAGAGCGCCTTCGTTCAGATTGAACGTCTTCTCGATGAGATCGAGAATCGTGGATCGCACGATGATGCACCCCATGCTCCCGTAGCGCGGCGCGAGTGCGAACATCTCATCTTCATGGGCATACTCGTGGAATCCGTAGGGAGTCTTCTCCCCTTGGTGGGACAAGCGGAGGAAACGCCCGCTTGGTCCGAACGTGATGCGATCCCACTTGATCTCGCGCGACGTCATCGTCCATGTGCGTGCAGGCGTGGTTGCGTCGTAGGTTCGTCCGATGTAGCGGACGACTCTCCTCTTTCCCGTCACGACCGGAAAGGAGAGGTAGTCCCCGTTGGGATGGACGAGATAGCCCTCATTTTCCCTCGTGTCGACGAGGAGGTGGTCGCCCATTTGCGGCTGCCAGTCGGCGATGGATACCGCCCGGACGAGGGGGGAGGTCGAGAGCGCAGTTGTGCTCAAGAGGATGCCGAGAATAGCGGTTGCTCCGTTAAACAAAGCGTAACATTCTAGCACTGTTTTCTATATCGTCAACCCTCTGCAAAGCCTCAGAATGGCGAAATACAATGAATAACTTTTGTATACAACAATACGCAGGGGGGTTGCCGGCAAGAGCGATTGATTGCAAGGGATGCGTTGCTGCCTACACTAACGAAGTGTTTCGTCATACACCGGTCCTTCACACCGCGGTTTTGACACTGCTCGCTCCGAAGAGAGGTGAGACGGTTCTCGATGTCACACTCGGACTCGGAGGACATGCGAAGAGCTTCCTCGACTCTATCGGCCCGTCGGGGCATTTCCTGGCTTTGGATGCTGACAGTGAGAATCTCGCCGAAGCGAGGCGGATGCTTGCGCGCGGCGCTTCGCAGACGGACCTGAGGCACGGAAACTTCCGGGATCTCAAGTCCTTCGGATTTCCTCCGGTCGACATCCTGTTTGCGGACTTGGGCTTAAGCTCTCCGCACATCGATGATCCTGCGCGAGGATTTTCTTTCCGCAACGATGCGCCGCTCGATCTTCGTTTCGACCGGACGACGGGGATGACCGCCGCGCGATTGATTGCGATCTCGACGGAGCACGAGCTCACCGAAATACTGCGTCAGTACGGGGAAGTCGCCGGCGCGCGCTTACTCGCGCGAGCGATGAAGGAGAGCGAGATCCGGACGACGACGCAGTTGAAAGAGTGTGTGGAGCGTGTGAGAGGGTACAGGGCTCCCGCAGAACTCCCGCGCATCTTCCAGGCTTTGCGCATCGCCGTGAACGATGAATTGGGCGCACTGAAGGTTCTGCTTCTGGAAGGGCCGAAATTGCTGAAGGGAGGCGGTCGCATGGGAGTGATCAGCTATCACTCGCTCGAGGATCGTCTGGTGAAGGATGCGTTCCGCACACTTGCCACGCCTCAGAAAGATGCGATGACAGGAGCCGTGCGCGCAGAGGCCCCCTTCATCCTGATGACGAAGAAACCCGTGTGTCCCGAAGCCTCGGAAATCTCCGCCAATGTCAGAGCCCGCAGTGCCAAGTTCCGTGTCATCCAGCGTCGGTCACATTGATCAACTATCTCCGCTTCCGCAATCTGCTATAGTACCGTGCACTCAAGACTGTGCTCACCCCCTCAGCTCCATCGGCCATTCCCCAACGTGCATCGCTCGGTCGGCTCGTGAACCAGAGCACGATGCTTCTGATGGTATCCATCGGCACGATCATCTTGATCCTTGCGCTGCTCATCCTCTTCCATCAGAACGCGACCGCGACGAAGGGCTACATGTTGCGCACGCTCGAGCGCGAGCGGTCGGCACTCATGCTCGAGGAAGAAGTGCTCAAGATGCAGGTTGCCGATGCACAGGCTCTCGATCGCCTGGGGGAGGACAAGCAAGTGCAGGCGATGGTCACGATTCGCTACCCCCTCTACATGCAGGGGGATACGACGGTGGCGCGGGAGGAGCGGTGAGTGGCGACGAAGAAGCTTCTTAGGCCAGAGCTTCTCAGCTTCTTAGAGATGGAAAGATCTTGGATCGTTCAATTGTTGCTAAGAAGCTAACAAACTAACCAGCGAACAAGCTAGCCATATTGGCAAGTTCTTCCCCAAGCCGGAACGGGGAAAAAGTGCTAAAATAACAGGAAATGTACACACATTCCGCCACGCGCTTGAGTGTCCTCGCTGCGACGGTCATCTCGCTGCTGACAGTGGCTGTCCAGATGGGTGCGATACCCGACGGCCAGCATCTGCGGGCGGAGCTCACGTGCATCGGCAAGCCCTACGGTTCTCCGGGCTGCCCCCTCAAGAGTCAGATGACTCAGACGACGACGCAGGAGCAGACGGTCTCTCTGAGCTGCGGGAACGGAGCCATTGATTCGGGGGAACAGTGCGATCTCGGGCGCTTCAACGGCATCAGCAACTGCTCGCGCCAATGCAAGCTGCTGTACTGCGGAGACGGCGTCGTCACGCCTGCGATCAGCGAGGAATGTGAACCGGAAACGCAGGAGATCTACGTGACCGACAGGACGACGGGGGAGCTCACGACGGAAGTGCAGTTCGTCACACGAACCTGCGGAACGTACTGCCAGCCCCCCACCTGTACCGAGAAAGGCGAATGTACCGGCGGATGCAAGCTCCAGTTCCTCGAAAAGTGCGGTACGTCGAGCGCGGCGCCGGTCACGGTCATTGTGCAGTCCGCGGAGATTGCGGAACAATCGGCGCTCGCCGCCGCAGGAACATCGCAAGCGGCGCTCTACCATCCGGCTGCGCAACCTGTGACGGTGCAAAAGAGCTCGGCGCCCCTTGTCGCGACCTATACGCCGCCGGCCTTCACGGCACCGACGGTGCAGGCGAGTCCGTCTCCCGCGGCAGCGGCATCATCTGCTCCGCCGCAGCAAATCTCCACTACGACGCCTGCCGTCGGAGCCGCATCGTCAGCGCCGCCGCAAGTCGCCTACGTTCCGACGCAGGCAGCCGTGTGCGGCAATGGTGTCATTGAACGCGGCGAGAGTTGCGACGATGCGAATCGTCTGAACGGTGACGGCTGCTCGAGTGCATGCACGACCGAAACGGGGTGGTCGTGTGTTGGGGAACCGAGCCGCTGTTTGCCGACCTGCGGGGACGGGATCGTCCGCGGGACGGAGCAGTGTGACGATGGGAATGCGGTGACGGGTGACGGCTGCATGAGCACGTGCAAATTTGAGCGTGGCTTCACGTGCGTCGGTCAGCCGAGCAAGTGTGCGCCGGTGTGCGGTGACGGCGTGATCATGAGCTCCGAACAGTGCGATGACGGGAACAAAGTCGGAGGCGACGGTTGCGCGTCCGCCTGTACGCCCGAGCAGGGATGGGGTTGCAGCGGTGAGCCGAGCGCCTGTCGAGCGACTTGCGGTGACGGGCTCCTGAAGGGCGTCGAGCAGTGCGACGACGGCAATAGCGGCAGCGGGGACGGCTGTTCATCTGTCTGCGTGCCGGAAGCCGGTTACCTGTGTACCGGTCAGCCAAGCAAGTGCGCTGCGACGTGCGGGGATGGCATCAAAGCCGGTGCGGAGGAGTGCGATCTGGGGGCGGCGCAGAACGGCAGTCTCGGATCCGCTTGCACCAAGGAGTGTCGCTTGCCGATGTGCGGCGACGGCGTGGCACAAACCGGCGAGGAATGTGATGACGGAGCGAACAACTCGGACCGACCGGGAGCGCATTGCCGTGCGCATTGCACGCTCGCTCGCTGTGGAGACTCTATCGGTGATCCCGGTGAGGAGTGTGACGACGGGAACACGATGGACACGGATGCCTGCACGACTGCATGCAAGCTCCCGCGCTGCGGCGACGGATTCGTTCAGATGGGGGAAGAGTGTGACGACGGAAATAAGAACACATTTGATGACTGTCCCATCGACTGCCTGCTTCCCGTATGCGGGGACGGCGTGCGCGAAGGTCACGAGCAGTGCGATGACGGCAATCTCGTCGATGGAGATGATTGTCCGAATACCTGTCGCTTGCCCGTATGCGGAAACGGGATGCTCGAAGGTCGTGAAGAGTGTGATGACGGCAATTCCGCCGATGGGGACAGCTGCTCTACGAAGTGTCTCAAAGAGTCCGTCTGCGGCAATGCGATTGTGGAGGAGGGCGAGGACTGTGACGGCGGCGAAGGGTGCGATGCGTCCTGCCGGCGCGTGACGTTCCTCATGACCAACAAAGGCAAGGCTGCGGTGGGCGGAGGTGCAGCGGCAGGGACCCTCCTCGTGCTCCTGCTCTGGAAGAGATTCTGGGGGCTCGTGACGCGCCTGCTCAAGAAGGGCGGCGGCAGCGGGGAGAGCGGAGGTGGTTCGCTTCCTCCGGCTGGCGCAGGCGGTGCCGTGTCCTTGGACGACATCCCGCTTGATGAACTGGAGATGCCGTGGCACAGATGGCAGTAGGGCGTGGAAGGGAACCTTGACGGTTCCCTTCCACGAGCCATCCTTCCCTTCAATGAGTCGCTTATGCGCGGGAACCCACGAGACCCGCGCAACGCGAATGTATTGAGTATGCGGCGAAGCGCAGCTTCGCCGCATACTATAAGTGATGCACGAAGGCAGGCTTTGCCTGCCTGGAGTGCCACCTTGAAGGGAAAGAGAGTTCATGAGAGGAAACCGACAAGGTTTCCTCTCATGCAATGGTTCTCGTTTGCACGCTCTGCACGGGCGCGTCTTTCGTCTGCATATCGGAGAGGAGCACAACGCTTTGGTCCGAAGAAACGATGCCTGACGCAAGGGCGGCGCGCAGGCCCTCGTGCACCGTGGACTCCGGATCAGAGAACGGGATGACGAGCGGCAGGACGCCGTAGGACAGACAGAGCTTGTACAGGGTGGATGCAGAGTTCGTCAGCGCGATCACCGGAACCTTCGGCCGGAACTTGCTCACTTCCCGCGCCGTCTGGCCGCTCTTCGTGAAGACGAGTAGTGCGGCTGCGGAAGTCGCCGAGGCGAGGGAGACGGCGGCCTCCGCGCGCGCTTCGCGATCGGTGCGCACGCCGACGATCGAGGGGAGAGGGAAGCGCTGGAGGTGATCTTCGGTCTTCCTGAGGATGCGATCCATGGCTTCGACGGCCTTGAGAGGATATTTGCCGTTGGCGGTCTCGCCCGAGAGCATCGTCGCGTCGGCGCGCGTCATCGCCGCATGGGCGACATCGGTGACTTCCGCACGCGTGGGGGAAGGATGCTCGATCATGCTCTCCAGCATGTGAGTGGCTACGATGACGGGGACACCCGCGTCATGGCAACGCGCCACGATCTCGTCCTGAATGGAAGGAAGGTCTTCGAATGGCAAATCGGAGCCCAAATCGCCACGCGCCACCATGATCCCGTCGGAGGCCGCGATGATCTCCGCGATATTGGCGACCGCTTGCTTGGTTTCGATCTTCGTGATGATCCGCGCCGCGCTCTTGTGTTTCATAAGGAAATCCCGCACTTCTCGAAGCTCCTCCGCCTTCCTGATGAACGAAAGCGAGAAGTAGTCCACGTTCTGCTCAATGCCGAGGGCGATGTCGTCCCAGTCCTGCTGTGTGAGGGAGGGGAGATCGATGTCCGCGCCGGGGAGCGTGATGTGGCGACGGCTGCCGATCTCTCCTTCATTCTGCGAGCGTGCGAGGACGGTACCGTCATCAGCGATCTTCACGATGTCGAAGATCATCTCTCCGTTGTCGAGGAGGATGCGGTTCGTTTCGCGGACATCTTGCGAAAAACCGCTGTAGTTCACGGAAATCACCGTGCGCTTCTCATTCTCCAGTCGATTCGGAGAGAAGATGACTTCCTGCCCTTTGGCGATCGTCAAAGGGTGCGGCACTTCCCCCGTGCGGATCTCGGCGCCCTTCGTGTCGAACATGATGGCGATCGTGAGCCCCTCCTTGCGCAACATGGAGATGATCTCGATCATTTTCAGGCGATCTTCGCGCTTGCCGTGCGAGAGGTTGATGCGGGCGACGTTCATTCCCGCTTTCGCAAGCTCGCGGATGCCTTCGAGGGTTGCGCTCGAAGGTCCGAGGGTGCAGACGATCTTGGTTCGCCGCATGGGGGAGACTGTATCAGGTGTTTTGCGCATCTGCCAGCGGAATATCAGTACTGATTATTATAGCATATATTTGTATTTTAGTAAATATCTCCCGAGGGTCAGGAAGCCGAAAAAATGGTATAATTATCTGATTCTCATGCCAAAAACCCGAAATCCATACCTGGCGATCTTCACGGGGACCCTCTGTCTCATGGGGATGGTCGTTCTTGGCTTACAGATGCAGGAGTGGAGGCTTCCGTGGATCGAGAGGGCGATTGGCGCTACGTGCGGGAACGGGGAGATTGAAACAGGGGAAGGGTGCGACGATGAAAACACAGATAACGGGGATGGTTGTAGCGCAGCCTGTGCCGTGGAAGGCGGCTACACCTGTACGGAGAGCTGTCCCAGCACGGGATTCGCAGACACGATCACCAACTATCCGCGTCTCCTATGGCTCGATGCCACGCATGTCCTTGCAGTGTATGAGGAAGTCAGTACCCACACGCTGAAAGCAGTTGTGGGAACGGTGAGTGGAGATTCAATTACATTCGCAACGGCGAATACCATTGGTTCAGCAGCTGATGGAATGCCGGGGCTCCAGGCAGTGAAGGTCGATACAAATACAGTGGTTATTTTCTACGCCGCTTCTGCCGGTACGCCCATGGAAATGCGAACGCTTACCATCACCGGCAATACCGTAACCGCATCGGATGCTGCGAGTCTTTCCGTGGACTTTCCATTCACAGAGTTGGCCCTCGAAGCGCTCTCCACCACGAAGGTGGTCGGTCTCTATACGGCGGGTGTGGGACCGTTACTCTACTCCGTTATCGGGGACATCCAGCCAGACAAGTCTATTGTCTTTGGCACGCCGGTTCAGGTAAATGGAACCGGGTACACGCATGCGGATCTCGCAGTCATATCATTGATGAAATTCGTCGTTATCGGGAATGCCGAGAACCAATACATTTGGGCGGAAACAGGAAATGTCAGTGGCAATCTCATCACCTACGGAACGCAAGTGAGCCTCAGCTCCGGGATTTCGGCGACGGATGTCTCTGTTGCCTTTGAGAATGGTTACATCGCGTTTGTCTACTATCTCATCGAGACGTATGCACGCATCGCAACGGTGAGCGGAACGGACATCGTCCTCAATGATGCGACTGCGGTCACGGCTGCATCCAATGCCAGCGGGATGCACATCAGGGCGATCAGCGGCAACGCCACATACAAGTATGTCCTGTCGTGGTACGACGCGGTTACCTATAGCGCACACAGCGCACTGTGCACACGCGCATTGGGGGATACGACTCTCGATTGTGATACTACCGGTAGCGACGTCACCTACTCCGTCGCCGATTCCGTAGAAGTCGGCATTGCCGAACCGGACGTCTACTCGACGAACGATTTCATCTTCGCATACAGCGCAAGTGCGGGGGGCTGTACCGTCGCCCTCGGCAACGCGGATCCGATCCACTACTGCCGCTCCACATGCAGACTGAACACGTGCGGCGATGGGTATATGGATGCGGGAGAAGATTGTGACGATGGCAATCTGGTTGCGGGGGACGGCTGCGACGGAACCTGCAGTATCGAGTCCGGCTACAGCTGCGTGAACAACTGTCCCGCCGCCTCCGTCGCAATTACGTACGACTCCAATGCCGAGCCTGAACTGGTCTGGCTGGATACAACGCGCGTCCTCGCTGTGTTTCATCATGAAACGACGGGCGATGTGACGGCTAAAGTAGGGACAGTGAGCGGCCACTCCATCACCTTCGCGGCAGAAACGACGATTGCGACAAACGCATCGCCCAGTCAAGGATTGCAGGCCATCAAGGTCGATACGGACAAGGTTGTGATTGCCTACAGTGCGACTGATGGGGTGGTCAGAGCCTGGCTTCGGGTGCTCACGATCAGTGGCGATACTATCACTGCGGCAGCTGCGACAGCAGTCGGTCCCACCGCTTCAAACATCGCCCTCGAAGCACTCTCCACTTCGAAAGTGGTATTTCTCTATGCCAATGCGAATCCCACTGCGTATGCAATTATTGGAGAGATCCAACCCGACAATTCCATCACGGTCGGGGGCGGTACGGGGATTGACGGGACTCAACACACGAAAGCGGATATCGCGGTCCTCTCTTCGACACAGTTCGCCGTGTTCTACTATAGAGGTGACACCACAACAGTGGCCGCACAAACAGGCAATGTGAGCGGGACTTCGATCACGTTCGGTACAGCTGTGACCGTCCTCTCCGATTATGCTCCCCAGTGGGTCTCCGTAGCCGTGGAGTCGGGGAAAATCGCATTCATCTATAGCTACACCAACGTAAGTATTTACTACTATTCGCGCATCGGGACGGTGAGCGGAACGGACATCACTCTCAACGCAGCTCAACCGCTCACCGCTCCGTCGGAAGCTGCAACAGCGCACATTCGTGCGATCAGCGGAGATGCGACGTACCAATATGTCATGGCATGGTATGAGACAAGTGACCTGACATCACATAGTATTTTGTGCTACCGCACCGTTGGAGATACGGTGCTCTCCTGTATCACAGGTAGTACGAACATCGCCTACTCGCTTTCAACGAGTGTCTATAGTATTACCGAACCGGATGTTTCCTCGGGAAACGAAATCATTCTTGGGTATCAAGCGAGCGGTAACGAATGGTCTGCGGTTCACGGCGACGTGGATCCGGTCTACTACTGCGGCAGTGAATGTACATCCGGTCAGGTGTGCGGCAACGGCGCCATCGAGGGAAGTGAGGCATGCGACGACGGCGATACGGATGCAGGTGACGGGTGTTCCGCGACGTGTACGGTGGAGAGCGGGTATGCGTGTATCGGGGAACCGAGCGTCTGCACGCTCATGTGCGGAGACGGGGACGTCGACGCGGGCGAAACGTGCGATGATGGTAACGTATCGGCAGGCGATGGATGTTCTGCTGCCTGCGCGGTCGAAACCGGATATTCCTGCGCCGGCGAGCCGAGTGTCTGTACGGTGACGTGCGGCGACGGGGTCATCACGGGTTCCGAAGCCTGCGACGATGACAACGTGACCGCTGGCGACGGGTGCAGTGCCACCTGTACGCTCGAGAGCGGCTTCACCTGCACGGGGACGCCGAGCTCGTGTGTGACGCGCTGTGGGGACTCCATCGTCGCCGGAACGGAAGAGTGCGACCCGCCGGGGACGGCGACGTGCACCGAACTGTGTCTCTATCGTACGGCGGGAGGCGGCGGCGGAACGGCGGGCGCGACCGGAGATACGGCAGCACCAAAGCAAGATGCGGGTTCTGCTGCAGCTGGACCGGGTGCGGCTGCCAAGCCGGTCATTCTCTGCGGCAACGGCATCCTCGATCCGCTCGAGGAGTGTGACGAAGGAAACCTGAACGAGTTGCTCCCGTGTTCGAGCAAGTGCAAGAAGCTCTTCTGCGGGGATGGGGAGATCTCCTACAAGATCGGTGAGGAGTGCGAGCCGGAATCATACATGGAGTATGGAAGAACGATGTATCGGCCGCTGCCTTCCTGCAGCGAAGATCCGCAGGCAACCTACTGCGCTCCGCCGGGAAGCACCTACAAGGAGTGCGTCCTCACGCCCCTGCCTGCCTGCAAAGTCGAGGGTGAAGAGAAGGGGATGGAGATTCCCTTCGCGAGTCTCTCTGAGCAGGCCTTCTGCGGCAACGGCCGCAAAGACGAAGCCGAGCAGTGTGACTTCGGAGGCTTATGCGTCGGCGGCCGCTATGACGGCGCGCTCTGGCGGGATCGTTCGGCGGCCCTCCTCTGTCGGGGGCAGGGCGGAATGACGGTATCGCGCTCGGGTGACGGATGCGCCGCTCAGTGCCGTTTCGAGTTTTGCGGAGACGGGTTCCTCCTCTCGGATGAACAGTGCGACAACGGGAGCGTCTGTGCGAACGATCGCAGTCGCGCGTGCAGGACGAGTGCGGACTGCGACGGAGAATCGTGCCTCTTCAATGCCGAGGTGAATCCCGCATGCACGAAGAGCTGTGCGCTGTGCGCCGGACGGTATGGTGCAACGGTCGATGTGGCTTCGCTTACGGAAGGTGATCATACGCTGAAGGTCAAAGTGACGAACCCCTGCGGTGTTTCGACGCTCGCAGAAGCGCACTTCTCTCTCGTCATCGGCATCTCGGCGATCTCGCGCGAAGGGGATCCCGTTCCCGGTCTCGCTTCGAGACCGTCGAAGGAGCCCTCCTCGTCCGCGGACGGCACACGACCGTTCAAGGTTTCCATGACGGTGGACAAGAAGAAGTATGCGCAGGGAATGGATACCCGAGCGCAAGTGACGCTCATTGTGACGGATGCGGACGGGTACTACGTTCCGGGGCTCACATCTGACTCTTTCGTCCTCGCGCTCGACGGGCGCAAGGCCGAAGGAGTGAGAGTCGCGGAGACGCAGTCGATCGACTGCGTCAGCTCTGCTTCCTCTGTTCGTCTGCAGCGGCAGTATCTCTGTTCTTCTCCTACCCCCTGAAACACTGATCCCATGAAACAGACATACAATCCTTATCTGGCCATCTTCACGGGCACGCTGTGTCTCATGGCGACGCTCGCTTTGGGTATGCGTCTGCAGGAGTGGAAGCTGCCGTGGACGGAGAAAGCGCAGGCGGCCACGTGTGGAAACGGGGAGATCGAATCCGGGGAGCAGTGCGACGATGAAAATACGACGGGCGGCGACGGCTGTTCCAATATCTGTGCACTTGAAACCAATTGGGTTTGCTCTACGGGCTGCCCCGGCACGGGATTCGCCGACATGATCACGAATAATCCGCGTCTCGTGTGGCTCGATGCCACACGGGTTCTCGCCTTGTATCAGGAAAGCGGAACCGCGACGGCTTTCGCCGTCGTGGGAACGGTGAGCGGAGACACGATCACGTTCGCTGCGACAAATAATATTGGAGCAATTGACGATTCAGCACCCGGACTTCAGGCCGTGAAGGTCGACACCGACAGAGTGGTTGTCTTCTACACGTACGAAGACCGCTTGACCGTAGCCATGCGCGTGTTGACGGTGAGCGGCGACACCGTGACCACAGAGGCAGCGGATACGATGATCCTCATCGACCCGCACAATCTCTTCGCCCTCGAAGCGCTCTCCACCACCAAGGTGGTGGGGTTGTACAAGGATTCGATTGGATGGATGCACACCGTCATCGGAGACATCCAGCCGGATAAATCCATCGTCTTGGGGACGCCGGTTCGTTGGGAAGCGAGCTCGATGTTCGATTTGGGAGATCTGGCAATCATGAGCAGCACGCAGTTTGTCGTCATCGGAGACAGCTCGATGGGCGATCAGATCATTGCAGCTACAGGAAATGTGAGCGGCAATGTCATCACCTACGGAGCAACAGCGACGCTGAATTCGGGGACGTCGGCATCGGTGGTTTCCGTCGCGGTCGAGTCGGGCTACATCGCGTTTGTCTACTATCTCGTCGAGGTGTGGTCACGCATCGGAACCGTGAGCGGAACGGATATCACTCTTGGTGATGCCACGCAGATCACCGGCGCACAAAATGTCTCTACTCTGCACATCCGGACGATTAATAGCAATGTATCCTATGAATACCTGATATCATGGTTCGACGCGAGTGCCAACAGTGCGCGCAGCGCGATGTGCTTCCGTGTCAATAGCGATACGCAGCTCAACTGTGACAGTCCGGACACCAAGGTCACCTATTCCCTCACCGATCTCGTGGACGTCTCGATCGCCGAACCGGACGTCTACGGAACGAATGACTTTGTATTCGCGCACACGGAAGGCGCGGGGACGTGGATCGCCGTCCTCGGGAATGCCGATCCGGTGCACTACTGCCGCTCCACGTGCGTGTCCACTGCTCCGAATCTCGATCAGCTGCACTACAAGTGGCGCGATGATTCGGCCGGTCTGAATGCGGTGGGGGGGTGGGGTGTGGCGGACGAGGACATCCCGGTGGTCAGCGGGTTTGCGCCGAGACGACTGCGTATCGAGGTGGCGAATACGGGAGCCGTCCAGCCTGCGGACAAGAGATACGCGTTACAGTACGGCCAGACTACTGATGGCACATGCACAGATGTCGGTGCTTGGTCATTTGTATCCGATGTGTTGACGGAAGGCGCTTTTTACATGAATGATTCGACAAATATCACCAATGATCAATCCCTCACCCCCTCTCAACTTACGAACGGGGAAGGCTACACCTTCGTGAGTGGGAGAGGCATGGATACGGCATCAACAAGCGGAGTAGTTGGACCTATCGGTGCGAACGGATATACGGAAATCGAATATAGCATCCAAGGAGATGCCATGCTGCCAATCGCGCAATACTGTTTCCGTCTCATCGATTTCGCTACTGCCATGCCACTTGATACATACACCCGGTATCCGATTTGGAATCTGGTGGGGATGCCGGGGGGGATTGAGGGGCAGATGCACTACCGCTGGCGAGACGATTCCACCGCTCTGAATACGTCCGGCGGATGGGTTGCGGCGGAAGATACGCCTGCCGACGGAGCCCTCACGACCGGCCAGCCGTATCGCTTGCGTTTTTCACTGCAGAATATCGGTGGAGCGACGATGGAATCACCGGGACTCTTCCAGATCCACTATGCCCCCAAGGTGACGACGTGCGGTGCGGTGTCTTCGTGGACAACGGTTCCCAATCCTGGTTTCGCAACAACGGAGGCGTTTGAGATGGTGGATTCTACGAAAATTACCAATGATGGACAGGAGATAACGAGTTCACTGCTCACTTCCCCCAACACATTCCTCAATGGTGCAGCGTACGAAACGACGAACAGCACCAATTACACCGATCTCGGCGAAGGATATTCCGGTACGGAAGTGGAGTATAGCATGCATGTCACAGACGCTGCCATAGCGGGGGATTACTGCTTCCGCGTTGTCGATGTGTTGAATACGGCGGAAATCGTCTACTTCACGCACCATGCGGAGATGACGCTCGCCGTTCCGTCCGAAACATGCGGCGATGGGGCGGTGGAGGGAAGCGAAGAATGCGACGACGGCGATACGGATGCGGGCGACGGATGCAGTGCTACTTGTACGGTGGAGAGCGGATACGCATGTGTCGGGGAGCCGAGCGTCTGCGCACTCACATGCGGGGACGGGGACGTCGATGCGGGCGAAACCTGCGATGACAGCAACGTGACGGCGGGCGACGGCTGCTCCGCTGCCTGTGCTGTCGAAACAGGGTACGCCTGCGCAGGGACGCCAAGCACCTGCATACCTGTTTGCGGGGATGGCTTACTTACGGGCTCCGAAGTCTGCGACGATGGCAACGTGACCGCCGCTGATGGTTGCAGTGCCACTTGCACGCTCGAGAGCGGCTTCACCTGCACGGGGACGCCGAGTTCGTGCGCCACGCGCTGCGGCGACTCCATCGTCGCCGGAACGGAAGAATGCGAACCGCCGGGAACGGCGGCATGCACGGACATGTGTCTGTTCCGTACGGCGGGCGGAGGCGGCGGTACTGCCGCTGCGGCAGCGGGTGGAGCCGCTGCGACAGCCTCGCCAACTGCCCCCGTCGCGCCGCCGAAGCCGTCCGCGGTCTGCGGCAACGGCGTCATGGAGACCGGCGAGCAGTGTGACTTCGGGAACCTCAATGAACTGATGCCGTGTTCGAAGCAGTGCAAGAAGCTCTTCTGCGGAGACGGCATCATCTCCTATAAGATCGGTGAGGAGTGTGAGCCGGAGAAGATGGCCGACGAGTACGGGAACATGATGTATCCGCAGTTGCCCGTCTGCAGCGACGATCCGAGGGCTACCTTCTGCCCGCCGCCGGGAAGCAGCTACAAGGAGTGCGTGCTCACGGAGCTGCCCTTATGCGGGAAGGAGGCGGCCCAGAAGGAGACGATCCCGTTCGCACGCATGGAGGAGGAGACCGCGTACTGCGGCAACGGTCGCAAAGATGACAATGAACAGTGCGACTTCGGAGGCTTGTGCGTCGGCGGCCGATATGACGGCGCGACGTGGAAGGATCGCGCAGCGTCACTCCTCTGTCGCGGGCAGGGCGGCATGTCCATCCCCCGATCAGGAGATGATTGTTCCGCCCAGTGCCGGTTCGAGTTCTGTGGAGACGGGCTCTTGGTCGGGCAGGAGCAGTGTGATAACGGCAGTTACTGTTCAGGTGATCAACGGCGCGCTTGCAGGACAAACGATGATTGCGCAGGCGGTTCCTGTCTCTACAATGCCGAGGCCAATCTCTTCTGTACGAAAGGCTGCATCCTCTGTGCCGGGCGCTACGAAACCGACATCGACATCACTGCGGTGACGGAGGGGGAACATCCGCTCAAATTGAAGGTGACCAATCCGTGCGGGGTTGCCACGCTCGTGGAAACGCACTTCACATCCCTCTATGGATTGAGTGCGCTACGCGAAGAGGATCCCGTTCCGGGCCTCTCCCATCGGCCGCCGCAGAATTCCGCAACCGAAGCTGACGGATCCAAACCGTTTACGGTCATGGTGCAGATGGACCGCGAGAACTACTTGAGCAGCGTCGATGCCACTGCGCACGTGACCATCACGGTGACGGATGCGGAAGGTCGCTTCGTCCCCGGCTTGACGCCCGATGCCTTCGTACTCGCACTCGATGGCCGGAAGCTGACCGCACGCGTGACGGAGTCGCAGGGCCCCGAGTGCGCGTCCGTTCCGGCGTCGGCGCGCGTGCAACGATTGTACCGTTGTCATGCAAATTCACCCGTAACCACTTTCACCCCCTGATGGCAAACCGCCATGCCATGATCGGCATCCTTGCGGCAGGAATGTTCCTGACCGCCGCCGCGTTCGTCTGGCATCCGTTTACGGCTGCCGTCTTGGATGTGGGAATCACCGAGAGCGGAGCGCTTCTTCCGACGGAGACGGGGTCGGTCATTTCCGGCATGGTGTATCGCGAGGACGGTCTCACACCCGCGGGGCAGGGCATCAAGGTGGCGGTGAGCGTACAGGGCGAAACGGCTTCCGTGCGATCCGTCACGGACTTAAGCAGCCGTTATATGATCGAAGTGCCGCTTTTGCCCAAGAGCGCCATCCTCACGATTTACATCGAGGAGATGGCGGAGAAGGCCGTGACGGTCGCCTCCGCGTCCGCCGATCTCTCCGCGCTCAATCTCATCGTTCAGAAAATGATCGTCGTGAGCCCGGATGAGCAGCACCCGGTGACGAGTGCCGACCTCACGCTCGCCGCCCGTAACGGAGGCGTCCCCAATCAGGATATCGATACGATCTTCTCCCCGGAGGCGGCGAGCATCGAGGTGCACAGCCCCTACACGCTCTCCGTTCCCGCGGGGAGCGCCGTCGAATTCGCAGGCCCTCTCAAGGCGGCGAACATCGCCCTCGCAGGGACAATGCTCCAGGGGGAAGGGGAGATCACCGTCGAAGGTCTCTACCGTCAGACGGGCGGATTCTTCCGGGCCGGCAAGCTCGTGACTTTTGCGGGTGATTTCACGCTGGATGGCGGCACATTTGAGGGCGGAGACGCGACGGTGAAGATGACGAACGACTTCCTCGGCATGTTCGCCGTCAACGGCGGAGTCTTCTCCGCGCCGACGATGCTGCTCATGAGCCACACGTGGATTCAGACCGGAGGTTCCTTCAAGTGCAACGAAGGTACGGTGAGCTTCGACGGGACGTCGCACATCATCGATGTCGGCGGTGCCCTCACGTTCTACGATCTCATCGTGAACAAGGTGCACGGCAGCAATCTCGACATCGCGGCGGGCAATGATCTCGTCGTCCTGAATACGCTTGCGCTCACGGACGGTTACATCAACGGCGGGTCGCTGACCGTTCGCGGCGGACTCAATCACTCGGTGGGATTCGACGGAGGCACGGCGCTCATTCGGGTCGAAGGAACAGCTGCACGCGACATCGTGCTTGCAGGCGGAGGCAGCTTGCCGCGCATGACATTCAACGCTCCCGGCAGCGTAATTCGCGTGTCCGGCAGCGGATCGCAAGCCGTGCAGATCCTCGGAGAATTCAGCCTGCTCAATGGGACGTTCCTCGTTGAGAGCGGCAATGTGCAATTCTTCCCCACGGCGCCCTTCGTCGTCTCCGGCGGTCAATTCATCGCATCGGGAAGCGGCAATACCATTCTTTTCGAAGCTCCTGTGCGTCTCGAGAAGGGATCCATGAGCTTCGCGGGGGGTGCCGTGACATTCTCTTCATCGACGGATTTCCTCGACGGCACGCTCTCCATCGAGGGTGGTGATCTCACATTCAACGGCATGACCACCATGATCGGCGGATCCGTCCGCGCGCTCAATGGATCGCTCACATTCAACTCCCTGTGGGAGATGGATGGCGGACAGGTGAATATCTACGATGCGACCGTCATTGTGAATTCCTACCTGCGTATGTTGGGTGGGATCGTAAGCGGCGGGCAGGGTTCGATGATCTTCCAGAATACGTTCAGCCTTGCGGGCGGCAGCTTCACGGCTCCGTCCGGATCCCTCACGTTCGCCGGCGATGTCACGTTCTCCGGAGGCGACTTCCACCATAACGGCGGGACGGTCATCTTCGGCGGCTTCGCGCGAACGCTCGATTTCGGGACGGTGCGTGAGTTCAATCACGTGATCGTCCAGAAGGAGGGCCAGGAGAAATTCACCGTTGGCGGCGTGAGCCTTCTCAAAGTGCTTGGCAATCTGACGCTTGTGAGCGGGACGCTCGGTGCGGGAGGTTTCGAGGTGCGGGGTAATGTCAAAATCGAGGATATGGTGGGTGGCGGATCGGGATCGCTCATCTTCACCGGATCGAAGGAGCAGACGCTGACGGTGAAACAGGAGGCGGAATTCTCCGGCTCGTACTTCATCCGGAAGTCGGGGGGGAGAGTCATCCTCGCCTCACCGCTGGAGCTCATCATGAGCGGACAGGAAATCCGCATTCGTTCCGGGATATTCGATACGGCCGGCTTTACGGTCAAGGCGGAACCTCCGATTGCACGCATCGTCGTGGAACCAAAAGGCACGCTGCGCTGGACGCTTGCGGATACCGTTTCCACGCCGGTGCTTGAGGAAGGAGCCACGGTCGCATATGCACCGGAGAGCGGAACGGGCACGATCAAGGATCTCCCTTATACATCCCTCATCATCGAAGCGGGCCCCAACGCGTTGCTCTCGCTTCCACAGAAGGGGTTGAAGATCGGCGGAAACTTCATCCTGCGCAGCGGTATCTTCCGGATGACGGGACAGGAGTTCATCGTCGGCGGCAACTGGATTCGTGACGGCGGTGAATTCATCACCGGATCCGGAACGGTCGTGCTGAAGGGGCGCGTACAGGAGCTCGTCGGAGACAATACGTTTTACAATTTGAAGAAACGGGCGACGAGTACGGACGCTTCGGACACGCTGGTGTTCGGCAGCGGTTCCACGCAACGTGTGGAAAGCAAGTTGGAGCTTGCGGGGACCGGTTGTACCTTCCTGCGTTTGCGTTCGACAGCGAAGGGTGCGCAGTGGAAGGTGGATATGACGGGGACGTCATCGCTGCTCTCCCTCGATGTCCGGGATGCGAGGGGCGAAGGTGCCGACACCATTCCCTGCACGACGGAGTGTGTGAATCGCGGCAATGCCACGAACTGGACATTCAAGAATCAGAAGTGCACGTTCGTCGCAACCGATTGCGGCAACGGCGTGCAGGAGCCGGGTGAGGACTGTGATGACGGTAACCTGCGGATGGGGGACGGTTGCTCGCCGCTGTGCAAAGCCGAGGGGGGATTTACCTGTTCAGGGAATGTCTGCAGGGCGGTTTGCGGGGATTCCCAGATTATCGGGAAAGAGACGTGCGACGATGGCAATAAGGGTTCGGATGACGGGTGTTCCAATTCCTGCGTGCAAGAAGACGGCTACGTCTGCGAGGAGGAACCCAGTGTTTGCAAAACAGTGTGCGGTGACGGGCAAGTGAGCGGCAAGGAGGAATGCGATGACGGCAATGCCGTGTCGAGTGATGGTTGCAATTCCTCCTGTATGATCGAGAACGGGTTCACCTGCCTGAAGGAACAGCCGAGTACCTGTACGTCGAAGTGCGGTGACGGACTCGTGGCGACCATCGAGGAGTGCGACGATGGCAATGGGACGGACGGGGACGGTTGTTCCGTCAGCTGCACGCTCGAATCCGGGTACGGATGCAGCGGTGAACCGAGTCACTGTTCCATCATCTGCGGCGACAGTGTGGTGAACGGCAAGGAGACGTGTGACGACGGCAACGATCTTGCCGGTGACGGATGTTCAGCGGTGTGCACCGTCGAGACGGGATTCGTGTGCACAGCTTCTCCTTCCGTCTGTGCGCCACTCTGCGGTGTTTCCGGATTTGCCGAAGCGGAGTGTGCGGACGGGCGTCACTATCAGGCGCTCCTGGACGGGAGTCAGCAGGTGCCGCCGGCGAATACGGCGCGGTCCGCGCGGATTCTCCTGCGGCTCAATGCCGATGCGACGATTGCGTACACGATCATGAGCGGTCTCACGGCGGATGATGAGATAGCGGTCTATGCGGGAGAGATCGGAGAAACGGGGCCACTGCGCTTCATCCTCTCCGCCGCCGGCGGCGTGACAGAGCCGCTCGCCGAAGAAGTCGTCGAGGCGCTCCAAGCGGGCGGTCTCTATGTGAATGTGCCGGGCAGTCAGTTCCCGCAAGGGGAGATCCGCGGGCAGATCCTCCCCGTCACGAAGACGGCCCGGTCGCCGTTCGCGCCGACGAGCACGGAAACGGGGATTCCGGCAACGGATGAGCAGTCGCTCTCTTCTCAGCCCGCCGGAGAGATTTTGCCGCCGTCGGGGGCTACGACGGAACAAACCGCCGCTGTCTGCGGCAACGGCATCGCGGAAGCCGGCGAAGAGTGCGATGACGGGGATCAAGATGGCTCGAACGACTGTCTTCCCACCTGCCAGAAGCCCTGGTGCGGCGATGGATACATCCACGAAGGTACGGAGCAGTGTGAACCGCCGGGGATGAAGGTTCCCGACCGCTCGGATGCGTCACTCATGCGCCAGTGCGGCGAGGATTGCATGTACACGGATGTCATCAAGTACGAGAAAGCTCCCGACGAAACGCCGCAGGGATTCATCTTCAAGGGCGGAACCATCGGCCCGCCGAAGACATTCACTCCTGTTGCGAGGACTTCATCCGCTCCGTCTGTGACGCAGCCGATAGTCCCGGCGGGCGGGGCGTCGCCCGTGGTCGTACCTCCCGCTTCCACGGCATCCGCGGCACCGCAGCAGGGGAGCAGCGCTTCCGCATCTGCGCCGGCAGTACTGCCTGTAGCGAAGCCGCAATCATCCTCCGAAGCCGCCACGTATCCGTCATCCGCCGTTTCGAAGCCGGTGCTCACGTCATCCGCCGCATCGAAGGCAGCGGTTTCCTCCGCGCCCGCTCGTCCGGTGTACGTGCCGAAGAAGCCCCTCTGCGGGGATGGCATCATCGATATCGGAGAGGAGTGTGATGACGGCAACGTCAAGAGCGGCGACGGGTGTTCCGAGAAATGCATCCTTGTGCCCGTGCTTCTCTTCTCCGCGCCGCAGATTTCGCCGCTTCTCAAGGTCTTGACGCAGCCCACACTCACGGTTCCGGCGAAGCTCATCGGCACCGAGCCGCCGACGGGGTCGCTTCCCGTCATCATCCTCGAGACGCAGCCGACGAGCCTCCGGATCACGAGTTCGCCTCTCGCTTCTTTGCTCTCCATTGGCGGATCCGTGCCCACAGACGGCTTAAGCGGTCTGGCGGTGGTGACGGCTCTCGCGATGGCCGGAGCGTTTATCGTGCAGAAACGTCGAACGAGAAAAGGATAAAGAAGAATTGACAAATACGCTGAATCTACGTAAATTGTACGGTCCGCATGCGTGCGAATGATGTTTCTGTTCGCGTGTGCGGACGGTCATTCAAACCAACGGCTTTCAGTGGAAAGGAGCAAGATTGAGGCCGGTGCGGTGGTGTCTAGAGAACCTCGTTCGTACATAAGGGGATTGAGACATGAAGAGTCTCAACGATCGGAAAGGAGCCTCGCCGCAAAGGAGGCTCGGATGGCGGTCGCTTCGATTTGAGCAGTTCGAACAGCGGACGCTCTTGGCAGTTGCCGGGATCGCGTTCCACGACGGAGTCGTGACCCTTACGGGTACAAAGTACGAAGACGTTGCGAGTGCCGTGACGCAGCCTGCCGCCCCGTACTCGGAGGAGCAGTTGGTCTTCAGGATGAACGACCATACTGCGACCTACGACGCGGACGACATCCAGCGGATCGTCGTTGATCTCAAGGGCAGCGGCGACTCTTGGAGCGGTCAGTGCGTGGCCAAAACCCAGATCATCAAGATGGGGGACGGCAACGACACCGCCTTCGGAGGCCCTCTCGCGGATCAGATTTTCGGCGGGAATGGCATCGACGATCTCTTCGGAGGAGCCGGAAACGACCTCATCGACGGACAGAATCACGACGATTCCATCCACGGAGGTTCCGGCAACGATATCCTCAAAGGCGGGAACGGGGCCGATTCCCTCTTCGGAGACTGCGGCGACGACACCCTCTACGGAGGGGCGCACAACGATCGCATCCTCGGAGGAGAAGGGAACGACAAGCTCTACGGAGACGGCGGCAACGACGCTCTCTTCGGAGAGGCGGGTCGTGATGCCCTCTACGGCCAGGCGGGGCGTGACTTCCTGAAGGGCGGTCCCGATCGGGACTTCCTCAACGCAGGGCAAAGCGGTATCCAAGATACCGTTGCGATGAACGCCACGCTGGACGTGAACGGCAAGTCCTGGGATACGAGGGTCGAAGATGGCTATCGTAGGACGTACGATATCGTCATCGTTGACGATACCGACCCCGGCCCGGTGCCCGCCGTTCCCAGCGGCTGGACCTGGACGCAGGGCACCGGCGTGCTCATCGTGGACATGAACGCCACATGGGCCAACCTGACCGTCACCTCCAGCAACTCGCTGCAGGCGACCTCGGGGAGCAATACGTGGGACTTCACGGGGCTCACGAACGTGACGATCATCGGGACGCCCAATCCCGATACGATCAACATGAGCTCCAGCGGTCCGGGCAACGTCACGTCTCTCGGCGTCACGCTCACGATCTACGGGCGTGGCAGTGCTGACAACCTCACTGGCGGTGTTGGAAACAACACCTTGGTGGGCGAAGGTGGAGACGACGTGCTCAGCATTCCGGCGTACGCACTGCCTTCCGTTTTCGACGGCCGCGACGGGGTCTTCAACAACGATTCCTTCGTCGGCTTCCGGTCGACGATCGATACGGGGTTGCGAGATTCGGGTGGTTCGGTCGAGGTTGTCGATCTGATCGATGACCTGACCGGTGCGGCCTTCTACCGCGCCACCACGGTCCAGATCGTCGAGTACGTGTATCCCGGTGTCGAGGGATTGTTCTACGACTTGTGGTTGGACGGGACGAAAGTCACCGTCAATCCGCGGCGCGTGAACGGTCCGAGCATCACGATCGAGTACGTGACTTCGTTCACGATCGACGCCAATTTCCGTTCGCGGATCGGGGCGGCCGGGAGTACGGTTACGAGTACCCAGATCACCGGCGGCGGCCCCTTCGACCCCAATCGTGGGTGATTTGCTCCCCACAGAAAGCCATTCGCGAATGACTTACTAACCGCTTGTTTCCCACACTTCGTGGGGGGCAGGCGGTTTTCTCATACCTTCATCACTTCTTCCTCCTTCTTCTTCATCGACTGATCGATCGAGGCGTTCATGCTCTCCACCTCCTTCTGCAGCGCATCGATGAGGGAGAAACGCGCGTCCTCGTCCTTCTCATTCGTCTTGATCTGATCGTGGAGGGTCTGGCGCTGCTGGCGGACGGAAATGCGGGCTTCTTCGGCGAGTTGGCGGACGACTTTCGTCAGCTGCTGCCGGCGTTCTTCTGTCATCGAAGGCAGTACGAGGCGGATCACGTGGCCGTCATTCACGGGATTGGCTCCGAGGTTCCCGGCGCGCAGCGCCTTCTCGACCGCCGCGAGGATCGAGGGATCCCACGGTTGCACGACGATGGTCTTCGGCCCGTCGATGCCGATGCCGGCGATGGTCTTCAGGGGTTGGGTCTGTCCGTATGCTTCGACGAGGACATGCTCCACGAGTGACGCATTCGCGCGCCCGGTCTGGAGCTTGGAGTACTCGGCAAGGAGGTGGGATTGGACTTTCTCAAGTTCCTTCTTAAAGGCAATCAGTCGTGCATCGGGCATAGGGAAGTGGAGGGGGAGGGGACAGGGGAATTGTAGAGGGAGTGGAATACAATGCAATTGCGCAACCAACCGTGTCTATGGAGAGACGCCACGGCGTTCGCGATAGAAGTATTATGGAGTACGTATTATGGGAACGGAGCCCCTTAATACACATCCCACAATACATACCCCTTTTATCCAATATCCCACCCGGCGACCAATTTCTCTTCCACTTGCACCTTGAGGATCAGTTATGCACCAGTGTCCCGATGTCCTTACCGGTTGCTGCCTTCAGAAGGTTGTCCCTGTTCTGGAAGTTGAAGACGCGGATGGGAAGATGCTGATCCTGACACAAGCTGAAAGCCGCCTGATCCATGATGTCGAGGTGCTTTCCGATCGCTTCCTGGTATGAGAGGGACGCGTACTTCTTCGCGTTCTTGAACTTGCCCGGATCTTTGTCGTACACGCCGTCCACGTTCGTCGCCTTGAGGAGCACCTCGCATCCGAGCTCGAGTGCTCGCAGGGCAGCCGCGGAGTCCGTGGTGAAGTACGGATTGCCCGTGCCGCCGGAGCAGATGACGATGCGGCCCTTCTCAAGGTGCCGAAGCGCCCGTCGCCGGATGTAGGGCTCTGCCAGCTGCGGAACATCGATGGCGCTCAGGATGCGCGTATAGGCTCCGAGGGACTCGAGAGCGGACTGGAGGCTGACGGAGTTCATGATCGTCGCGAGCATGCCCATCGCGTCGCTCGCGGTGCGCTCGATGCCGCTGTCCTTGGTGTCCCGAAATCGCCAGATGTTCCCGCCGCCGATGACGATGACGACCTGGATGCCTTCGTCGGAAACGCGCTTGATGCTCTTGGCGACGTCCAAGAGAACCCGGTGATCGAGGCCGAAGCCGCCCGCTTTCGTGAGGGCTTCGCCGGAGAGCTTCAACATGATGCGCTTGTAGGTCATGGTCTCCATGATACCAATGGGCTCAAAGGAAAGCCACCGGATGAAAGGACTTAAGACTTAGGACAGAGGACTTGGGCTGTGAAAGTGAGTGGGCCCAAGTGTCATGGTGAGGTGCGAGCGGCGCGCATGGATTCGTGGCCCTTCGTCAGGCTCAGGACCCCTCACCATGACACGCCGCGAGCCACGCCTGCGTGCCGGAACGCGGGCACTTCGGTGTGCAGGCACGAACCATCACCTAGACTTCAGAAGAAGGATGATTACCGGTATAATGATCACATATGCCCCCGTAGCTCAGTGGATAGAGCAGTAGGTTTCTAACCTATTGGCCGCAGGTTCAATTCCTGCCGGGGGTACCATTGCTTCTTGTAGGTTTAATATGCCAAAAGTTCTGATTCTCACTGGGCCGGGAGGAGCAGGGAAGACAACGATTGGCAAAATACTTGAGGCAAAACATGGCTATGTATATCTGGATGGTGACAGAGAAGACACGAAGTATTTTCCCAATGGCGATCAATGGCTTCCGGAAAATGCTGATCTGCTGCGCAAAGCGCACATGAGGATTTTGATGAAGGCAAAGAAATTAGTTGATAAAGGGAAGAATGTTGTCGTTGACTACATTATTTTCGGAAGATATTTGGAGTTCTTCACGCTATTTAAAGAGCAGTTTGGAAACCATCTTCAAATGAAGGTGCTCATGCCATCACAGGAAGAACTGATACGTAGAGACAGAGAACGAGAATGTTGGACAACGGGTGAAGAGCGCATTGCAACAGTGTACGAGGAATTCATGTCACTAAGGGGTGCTATTGGAGCGCAAAACTTTATCGATTCATCGATGCAAACCCCGGAGGAGACTGTTGCTGCCATTCTTTCATGAAATTCCATAGGGCGCGTCTCAATCGTGCGTCCCACATTTTTCAGCTACAATCTCAACGTGAAGACCCCCACCATCGCCGTCGTCTCCTTTCCGGGTAACAACTGCGAGGTGGAATCCTTGGGTGCCGTCCGGCGGGCCGGCATGGAGGCGATATTTTTTAAATGGAATGATTCTCGTGAATTATTGAAAGACGTGGACGGCTACTTCCTCGTCGGCGGGTTCGCCTACGAGGACCGCGGGCGGGCGGGGATGGTCGCGGCGCGTGATCCGCTCTTCGATTTTCTGCACGAGGAAGCCCAAGCCGGCAAGGTGATCATCGGCAACTGCAACGGCGCGCAGGTCCTCGTGGAGAGCGGGCTCATCCCCCTCGATCACGGACTCAAGATGTCGCTCGCCCGCAATGCCGTCGGCTCGCAGGCGGTGGGATTTCTCAACGAGTGGGTGTGGATCACGCCGACCGCGGGGCGAGATCGCTGCGCCACCTCGGATTGGACGGGCACGATGCATCTGCCCATCGCGCACGGTGAAGGGAGGTTTACGACGAAGGATCCGGAGGTGATACAGGCTTTGAAAGCGAACAATCAGATGGCATTTTCGTACTGCGATGCCTCAGGGAAAGTGTCTGATGATCCAATCACGACGCCGAATGGCTCGATGTTCGCCATTGCGGGCATCTGTAATCCTTTAGGCAATGTCGTGGCTCTCATGCCGCATCCGGAGCGCACAGGAAACGGCGATCCGTACTTCGCTTCCATGAAGCGCTGGATCGAGACGAAAAAGGCTCCGCCTCCGGTTATGCAATCGCTTCCCGATCAGCCGTGGAAGATTTCGAAGCGCACAGCGAAGGCGCAGGAGCTCTTCATCGGGACCATCATTACCAATAATGAAGAGCGGACGGTGGAACAGGCGCTCAAGCGCAAGATCCCGTCTCTCAAGCTCACGCAGCTCAAGTACCTCGCTCCGGCACAGGGAACCCCTGAGAGCATCTTACGGCATCTCTCGCTCTTCAACCCGAACAAGGAGACGGCCGTCGTCCGCAAAGGCGGGGCGTTCTTCCGGTGGGATACGGTGGGCAAGAAACTGCTGCCCCTGAAAGATTCGCCGCTGAAGGACTCTGTCACACTCCTCCGCAGGGATGAGCCGGACACGGGGGCGACGTCACTCGGAAAGGGGAGTGAGACCGGTGTGTGCTATATCTGCCGCGGAGCTTCCGAAGAGGAGATGACAAGACGGGAAGTCCTCGAAGTGTTTGCCAATCCGCATGCGAGCACGCTGGAGCGGATGACGGCATAATCTTCGGATTGCGGCGTGTCACCCTGAGGAGGCCCAGCGGTGCTTCGAGACGTCGCCCCGCAGACGCGGGACTCCTCCTCAGCATGACACGCTGGGCCGTCTCGAAGGGTCGACACGCCTTTGGTGGTCTGTTCCATAGAGCGTGGTAGAGTGGCTCCATGCAGCGACGCATTATCCTTCTTGCCCACAATATTCGTTCTCTCTGGAACGTCGGCTCGCTCTTCCGCACGTGCGATGCGTTTGCGATCGAGAAGATCATCCTCGCGGGGTATTGCGCGACTCCGCCGCGGCGGGAGATCTCTAAGACCGCACTGGGGGCGGAACATTCCGTATCCTGGGAATATATCCTCAAGGCCGAGAAGGCAATCGCAGCCCTGAAGAAGAAGGGTTACGTCATCGTAGCGCTCGAGCAGGCGAAACGGGCGATTGAGCTTTCGCAATTTCAGCCACCACAGAAGGTATGCCTGATCGTCGGGCATGAAATCCTCGGCGTTCCCCATGAGCTCCTCGCACTCTGCGACGCCGTTACGCACATTCCCATGCACGGGAAGAAGGAGTCCCTCAATGTCGCAGTGGCTGCGGGGATAGCGCTGCATCATTTGCGATCTGCGGCAATGCGATAAACCCGTAGCCGGGGTTCACGAATCCCGGCTACGGAAAAATAGAGATGTCGTGTTCAGGCGACCTTCTTGAACTTCTCCCACTTGGTTACGGTGATGGCACCGAGGGCGATGAGGGCGGCCATCGTCACGATGATCCAGCCGAGGAACGGTATGAGGCCGAGCAGCTTGATGATGATGAAGCATCCGACGCTCACGATGAATGCCATCCACCGACCCCAGTTGCGCTGGTAGTGCACTTCGAGCCAGCGAGCGGCCACGATGGCGGTCAGGGGCTTGAGGAAGAACAGCATGAAGCCGTAGGCCACGAACGTGAGCAGGCCGAGCGGAATGCCGATCACCGAGATCAGGAGGAGGATACCGACCACGGGAATGATGACGACGGTAACAAGCCCGTGCCAGAGGCAGGTCCACGGAGTCTTGCGCGCGCGCTTTGCGGTGTCCTTGAAGAAGGTCTTCGTCACCATCGTGACGAGGAGGATAAAGAAGGCGGAGGAGAGCAGCGACAGGCCGGCCATTGCGATGACGGCAAGGGTAATGGCGCCTATCATGGTTGCTTTGTCGACACGGACGGGGATCTTCCGAAGCGAGGGGTCGAAGCTTGCTTCTCCCTTCACGACACTGCTGAAATCCTTCTCGCCGCGCGGAAGCCAGTAGCTCAAGTCGCCGCCAATGCGCGCATCAGCCCCCGTAGTGACCGTCTCTGAGACGAAGACGCTCGATCCGGTGATTTTGCCGTTCAGGACAATCGCATCCGCACGCACGTCGGCATCGCCTCCGACGCTGCCGCCGATGATCACACGCCCGGATCGCACGGTGAGTTTGCCGCGAACCACGCCGTCCATCACGGCGTCGCCGCCCATGATGACCGTATCGCCGGCAATGACGGCACTGCGCTCGATGCGCACGCGACCGCCTGTCACGATGACATCTCCGTTCACGATGCCTTTCACCGTGACATCCCCGCCTGCGGCGCGGATATCGTCACTTACTTTTCCTTCGATCACGACGGTGCCGCCTGCAGCCTGCACGTCCTGTTTCACGTCTCCGTTGACAGTGACGTCGCCGCCTGCGATCAGAAGATCCCCGTCGACATTCTTATTCACCTGTACGGCGCCTCCGGCGACGTAGAGGTCGTCGTTCACCGGAATGTCTATGGAGAAGGTTTCCTCTTCGGAAATGCGGAATGTCGCTGCGGAGGAGGGCAGCGCGATGAGGAGCAGCGAAAGTCCTGCAAGAAGGGTGACGGTGCGTCGCATGATGGTGAGTGGGAAATATCAAGCGGAGAGGGTAGAGGAGTCGCTATCCGCTGCCAATTGTTCCGTATGGCGACAAACGGCGCATTGGTATCTGGTTGTAGGTTGGGAAACAATGATCTCCCGATGATTGGTGATCGGAGAGTGTGCGCGGAGGCGCCCGCTTTGCTACTATGCCGCCGTACTATGCCAATCGAACTGACGAGTGCACAGATCAGTCTTGCCCAGAAGCTTTCGCAGCATGCGAAGGATGCCTGCACGCTCGTGGGCTTGGAGTGCGAGAAATGCGAGCCCAAGCATTTCTATCTGACGGTGTACCGCTACTACGGCCGCGTACAGGGGATGGCTTCCGAGGTGGATCGTTGCATCGACTGGTGCCTGACCAAGAACAAGCGTGTCTTCACAGCTCAAAGGTTCGGCAACTGGTGCGTGAAGAAGGTGAAGTGGGACCGGGAAGATGAGATTGCGAATGCGGAGAAGGAGAAGCTCAAAACAGGCACTCAGTACGAGAAAGCCGACTATGCGCGGCGGTTTCTGTAGTGAAGCGCGGGATGGCCACCTGCGGTGCCCCTCCCGCGAGCCCACCATTCCCTTAAGCAGATGCGCTCTAGGCGGGCAGAGCCCGCCTTCGCGCGTTTTTTATAGCAGTGCAGGGCACGCACTCTGCGTGCCGTGAACAAAAACGTTCCAAAGGACACGGGGCAATTCCCCGTTAATCTGCGAGCGCCGCTTGCGGCGCGAGCATGGAGAAAAAACACTCTAGCCCCAAGAGGGGATCATTGCTGTATGCTATCTCTGATCGGGGCGGTAGCTTAAGTTGGCTGTCGAGCGCCGCTTGCGGCGCGAGCAAAGAGAAAAACACTCTAGCCCCAAGAGGGGATCATTGCTGTATGCTATCTCTGATCGGGGCGTAGCTCAGTTGGCTAGAGTGCCTGCTTTGGGAGCAGGAGGTCGCGCGTTCGAGTCGCGCCGCCCCGACCAAAAACAACGCCAAATTACCCATTCTTCAATTGCTTTCGTGGCTTCAGGGCCTACAATACGCGCCCATTTCTTATGAGTGGAATCATTCGCATCAAAATCGACGGCGCAGTTGTCTTCCCCCCCATCATGCCGAGGGTCATACGTGAGCAGACGGGTTGCACGGTATCGATGCCAAGCGAAGGCGGGCGCATGAGTCTCGACGTCATGCATCGCTCCTCTAAGGAAATCGAGAGGATCCGTGCAGTGCTTCGGAAAATGGTTGGAGTTACCCTCCTCGACGAAGATCCGGCCATCGCCCAAACGAACGGGAAAGCTGTCCCGAAAACAACCGGCGGGAAGTGAACCTACGGCAGCGCTTCGAGCAGTTCATTGACGCGCGCATCGATGCACGCGAGACGTTCCGTACCCCGTAAGTGCCTGCAGAGGCGCTGGGCTTCCGTGGTAAATCTCAGGACATCCTCCTCTCTCTGCTCCGTAGCATTGTCCACGCTTTGCGCGTGGCGACGCTGACTGGAACGGATCAGGAGGAATTCTTTCTCGCGCTTCAGCCAGTTCTCCCGGATCTGCGCGGATTGGCCGATCCTGATGTCGATTTGTTTCCTCAATGTGCTTGAGTGATAGCTCTTCTGCTCATCCTTCAGTTGTTTGCCTTTCGGATTGATCACTTCGTCACGTTGCTTCTGCTCGCGGTTACGGATGTCTTCCGCGAGTACCTCGCTGTCCTGCTTCTTACGCTCCGTCGTGATGCACTCCCGCAAGCGATAGAGATTGGATCCGAAGACTAATTCTTCTTCGGTATACTTCAGTCTCTCCATGCAGAGAGTCCGGAAATCCGCTTCCGTCAGCATCACTCTGCTCGATGAGCTGCTGGAAGAAGAGGAGGAAGAGGAACTGCTGACGGGCAGGAACGTGCGAACCGAGTAGGCCGAGGCAGTCCCGGCGACAAGGCAGAGGGCGAAAGCGAAGAAACTGAAGAGAGGGATTCTGGAGGCATTCATAGCAGTCATAATCCCCTCCGGTGCATCCTTAAGCAAATAAAGCAGGATGACACCGATCAACGGTTATTGGTTTGCTGCTCTGTCGGTTCATTTCGCTATACTCCTCCTATGCAGCTCACGACGCCGCTCCATGAGGTCCTGCGGACGACGCGGGAATACATCGATGCGCTGAGGGGTCTCCAGATCGAGACCGTGCAGGATCTTCTGCTGTACTTTCCGCGTTCGCACGAAGATCTGAGCCAGTTGCAGACGTTGGCTTCGGCTCCTGAGGATGCGAAGGCGACGATTCGCGGCGTGATCGATCACATCAAGCTCGTGCGCACCCGCAAAGGAAGGCACCTTGTGACCGCCAAGTTCACCGATGCGGAGGGGTCGACGGCGGATGTCGTCTGGTTCAATCAGCCGCACGTGAAGCGCATGTTGAAGGAGGGGGAAGAGGTGGTTCTGACCGGAAAAGTGGTCGAGGACGGCTTCAAGCTTGTGTTGCAGAGCCCCGCCTTCGAGCGTGCGGACCGCCCGCTCATCCACTCGGGAAGGTTGGTCCCCATCTACCCGGCGCACGATCGCATCACGACGAAATGGCTCAGGGAGAAGATGTCCCTCATCCGGGAAGCGATCGATCTCCTTCCCGAGACGTTGCCTCAAGACGTTGTGAAGGAGGAGAAGTTGCTCGGGCGGGCGGAAGCGGTGCGGGCGCTCCATTTTCCCCAGTCGCCCGAGGAGGTCGAAGCCGCCATGCAGCGCCTCGCGTTCGAGGAGATGTATCGCATCCAGACCGAAGTCCTCACGCAGAAGAAGGAGTGGCAGGGCCTCCGGCAGGAGCGGCTCAAGATTCCGATGGACGTCGTGCTCATCCGCGCATTTTTCCAGTCGCTGAATTTCACGCCGACGAACAGTCAGAAGATCGCCATCTATGAAATCCTGAAGGACATGGAGCGCGATCGGCCGATGTCGCGTCTGCTCGAAGGCGACGTGGGGTCGGGCAAGACGCTCGTCGCGACAGCGGTCATTGCGAACGTGATGCGTGCGGGGGGGCAGTGCGCGCTCATGGTCCCGACGGAAGTGCTCGCCAAACAGCACGCGCAGAGCATCACGCGCGTGCTCATCACATTCCACACGTTCCTCAGTCAGCAGCACAAGAGCGGCGGTTCCGCGGTTTCAATCCCGCTCCCGCGTACGGCACTGCTCACCGGTTCCACTCCTTCTGCCGAAGCGCATGCCATCAAGCAGGCAACGATGAACGGAACGGTGGATCTGCTCATTGGAACGCACGCACTCATCATGGAATCGGTGCGGTTCAAGGACTTACGTTTCGTGATCGTGGACGAGCAGCACCGCTTCGGCGTGGAGCAGCGCCAACGCCTCAAGGAGAAGGGGAGTCCGCACTTCCTCGCAATGACCGCGACCCCCATTCCCCGCACGCTCGCCCTCACGGCATACGGGCACCACGATCTCTCCGTCCTCCTCGAGAAGCCGGGCAGTCGCCTTCCGATCGAGACCAAAGTCGTCCCGCCCGCTGACCGGCGGACGGTGGAGCGTTTCATCGATCGCGAGATCGCGGACGGCGGGCAGGTGTTCGTCATTTGTCCCCTGATCGAGAGTTCCGAGGCGGAGGAGCTCTCGGAGGTGAAATCCGTGGAAGCGGAGGCGAAGCGGCTGAAGGAGTCGTTTCCGAAAAGACGCATCGCGGTCTTGCACGGGAGGATGGCGCCGGCGGAGAAGGACGCCGTCATGCATGCTTTCAAAGCCCGGGAGTCAGACATCCTCGTCTCCACGGCCGTCATCGAAGTGGGGATCGACGTGCCGAATGCCGCGATCATCGTCATCGAGGGTGCGGAGCGGTTCGGCTTGGCGCAGCTCCATCAGTTCCGCGGGCGCGTGGGGCGCGGCGAACGCAAGAGTCACTGCTTCCTCTTCACGACGACGCCGTCTCAGGCGCGCTCCGAGAGACTCAAGGCTATGGAACAGCACGATTCCGGTTTCATGCTCGCGGAGATCGACTTGAATCTGCGCGGCCCCGGTGAACTCTTCGGACTGCGTCAGAGTGGTATCCCCGACATGCAGATCCGCCGGATGTTCCGCCCGGAACTGGTCGTGCGTGCGCGCCACGCTGTGGAGAAAGCTCTGGGTCTTGAGGAGTCCGGATCGTTTGTGATGGGGTGAAGAGTTTCTTGACAGGATCCGAATCAGGTCTACTCTGTCGCTGTGAGTCCGATGACTTCCTTCGCCGCCGCCATGATGATGAGCATGATGATGCGCTCCGCGCGAGGGCAGGCTCACGTGTAAACGTTTTTCTCACTCAAGCCTCCAACCCTCGCAGAGCGAGGGCTTTTTTTTATTTCTTTTTCCTCCTTCCTATCCATGGTCAATCTTCTCCCTTTCCCTAATCCTGATGGCACTACTGAGTTCATTAATCAACAAGAGATCCCGCGCGGTGCGGATTTTCATCAACTTCCATCCGGCGAATTTGCCTGGGGAAAAGCGCCGCGGCCCGCTGTCGTATATGCCGCAGCGCAGGGCACCCGCGAACAAGCATCAGAAATCATCGTCGATCGATCCCTTTCTCCGACTCAGGAATGATGCAGCGACGATCAGCACTTCCTTCCGTGGAGGCGGGGGGAAGTGCTTTTCACTCCAGCAACGAGAAAGGGGTTTTCGTGTTTACTCCATCATGAGGACTGGTAGAATCCCGGAAGCATTGCCCAATCACTTCTATGGCTGATCCGACACCGCAGGCTTCCCAAGGGGGAGCGCAACCGACTCCGCCGCGCCCGGGGGATCCCGTGCCGACCGGCGGTCTCGACCCCACGCAGGTGTTTGCTTCTCCTCCGACGCCGCCTCCTTCCATGCAGGGTGCCGGCGGACAGGGCGGTCAGGGAGACGGGGGCGCACAGCCACCGCAGGATATGGGGCCTCCGCCGCCTCCTCCGGGAACCGTGGCCACGAAAGAAATGGGCTTCGATGACGAGGATATCCGCGTCCTTACCGAGGTGGGCAATTACCGGTTCGGAAGCATCACATCGCAGCTTACGAATCAGAATATCATCATTCCCGCTCACGCGGATACGACGTTCGACGAGCAACTCTTCCTCACGCTCCTGCGCGGCAGCATCTCCCTCACGCGCGATGAGAAGTGGCGGATCATCCAGGCGATCCCGAAGCTGAGCCAATTCCAGATCGATGAATTGCAGAAGATCCTCGACGAGGAGAGACGCAAGTTCTCAGAGCTCTCCCCCAAGCACCTGACACAGCTCATGAAGCTCGAGCAGAAGCACGCAGCCGACTGGAAGGATCTCCAGGCGGTCACCGTTCAGGAGGGAGCCCGCAAGACCGAGCAGCAGAAAGCGGACGAAATTCGCAAGCAGCTGGGGCTGTAGATATTATTTGCGCTAATAATGCACGTCATCCTGAGCTCGTCGAAGGACGACGTGCGCGAATATACGATGGTTCGTGGTTCGTCGGGCTCACCATGATGTATTTTCGTTTCTTGCCGCCGATTGTTGTTAAACGTTGATGCGGAAGAGCACGAAGACCCCCGCACCGAGAACGGTGAGGACGAGTCCTTTGAAGATTCCTCTCCGCAGCAATCGATGAAGATCCGTGAAGAGGAGGAAGAGAAATGCGGCGAGACAGAAGCTCAGGATGAGCGGAGAGGTCAGGAAAGCCAGCACGTACGGAATCTCGAAGGGGAGTGGCTTGAAGGCTTGATAGGAACCGAGTGCGAACGCGAGGATATAGCCGGCGAGCAGCCATCCCGCGTAGAGACGCAGGGTGTCGATGATCGGGAAATAGATACGCGTTGTCGGAGCCGGGGGCGGCAAGACCGTGTCAGGGATCGGCGCCGTCACGCCATCGGTCATGGCGACATTCGGAGCGAAGGGGGCTTCTTTCTGTTCATCGCTTACCGTCCATGCATTCGAGAAGGCGATGGCCGGTTCCCCGCCGTCTTCCCGGATGTCATCCACGGAGATCTTCATTTCCAGAAGTGAATCCCGCGCAGCCTGCATACTCACGGCATCCACGCTGCCTTCCGTGACGGAGCCGTCCTCCTTGTGTCCTTTGTACGTGAAGAGAGGCATGGGGTTAGTATAGCAGGATTAGGGTTAGGGGAACTGCTTTGATTGTCCTGAAGCAACATCCCTAGCCCTAAACCTAACCCTCATCCTCAGTTCACTGCTCCGTATACTGGCTCACGTGCGCCGTGATGTATCCCACTGCGGCTTCCAGATTCGCCGGTGCGGAGATCTCGAAGTGTCGATTGTCCGTCCACTCGCGGAAGCCAACCGCTTCCGAGCCCTGCACGCGCACTTGCCCGTCCGTCGCTTTCTTCGCAGAGACGGAACCCGGATAGAGATCGACTTGAATCGGCCCTGCGTAGACCGAAGCGATATCCGCAGAGCTCATTTCCATGTGCCACAGCGCTGACGTGGTTGTCCCGAAGGATTTGTAGTACCAGTTGCGATGAACCGGAACGCAGAAGCCGATGTGTCCCGTACAGTACTGTTGTGTCCATTGATCATCCGTTGTCTTGTCCTTTGCCATCGTCTTGGCGAGCGCCTCCACCTCCGGCGAGAGAGTTTCCCGATCGATGGCGGGAGGGGCTGACGAGACGGCGTCCGCGGCGCTGCTCTGCGTCTGGATCACAGCAGGTTTCGAAGAGGCTGCCACGGAAGAGGCGATGCTGCTGGCTGCCGCACTCGACTCCATGCTGCTCGACAGAGAAGACGCTTCACTCCTGGGCTCCAGGAATGTGATGTTATCCACACGCATGATGACTCCGCCCGCTTCCACAGTGGGACGGATGGATCCCTGAACCATCACACGTTCATCCACGTATCCGTTCAGATCGACGCTCGAGCTCTCCAGCAGGATGAAGCGACCATCGGGGAGCAACAGGCGGTGCGTCCCTTGCTGGTAGATACTGATGCCGGCCGGCTTCACGGTTCCTTCGTAGCTCACATTTCTCGTTTCCATCTCCGCGCCCGACCCCTGAACCGGCTCGCTTGAGGAACTGGTCGCGGCAGAAGGGTCTTCCGCTGTGGGGGCGGCAGTACACGCCACGAGCAGGAGGGTGGTTGCAAGCAGGGCAAAGGAGGTTCGCATTGAAACAATGGGGAAACGGGAGCGCTAGTATAGCGAGGAGCAGTCTCCCGTACAATCTTTCTCTCTGAAGTGACGAATGGCGGTTTATCGCTCTGTAGACCAAAAAAAGGGGCGGCGGAGCCGCCCCTCATGAATGCGTTGCTAAGAATCACTTCAGAATGCCGTCGATCGTGGTCTTGAAGTTGGCGAGAGGGAGGGCGCCGGAAATGAGCTGCGCCTCCTTCGTCTCGTTGCTGTAGATGATCGTCGCAGGGGTCCCGCGGACGCCGGCCTGCGTTCCGCTCTCCTCATCGGCCTTGATGCCCTCCGCTGTCCTGCCGCTCGAGAGACAGTCATCGAACTTCGTCACGTTGAGCTTGAGATCCTTCGCGTAGCCGCTGTACTTATCCGCGCCGACACCCTTCTCGAAGAGCATGTCATGCATCTGCCAGAAGGCATCGTCTCCTCCCTGCTCTGCCGCGCACTCAGCCGCTTCGGATGCTTTTTGCGCATTGGAATGGAAACTCAACGGGAAATGTCTGAAGACCATGTTCACATCATCAGGGTATGCCTGCAGGAGCTGCTTCAGAGTCGGATGGTGGCGGCTGCAGTACGGACACTCGAAGTCGCTGTACACGAAGAGAGTGAGCTTGGCATCCTTGCTCCCGCGGATATGATCGGTCTCATCGACCGCTTTCACAGTCACGACGGTCGGCTGGTCCTCTCCCGGATCGTTCGGCTGCGCGGCAGTCGGCGGCGGAGTGGTCGAGGCCGCAGGCTTTCCGACAGCCATCGAGAGGCCGTAGCCCACGATCACGCCGAGGAGGCCCATGGAAATGGAGAACCAGATACTGTTGGAATGTTGAGAATCCATCGTATGGTGAGAAGAAAATAAAAGCGTCATCGAAACGCGCGCAGCAGAGCATAGCACGTCTTGCCTATGAGAAAAGTCATGTCCGTTTTACGTTCGACACATGCGATGGTGCGGCTTCATAAGGCCTTGCTGGCCATGAGCTCCTTCGTGGTGTCCGCTGGCGTCTGGAATTCGGCTGCGAGTGAGCGGGGCATGTTGAGATACCGCGAGACAATGAGGTTTTTCTCTTCGGTGCCGTCCGATCGATTGACGGTCTGGATCCAGACGATCTCATTGCCGGCGACAGTGCGATTGTTCACGAGCAGACCCTCCGGAGCATTGCGGGAAAAGTACGGACCTTCCACCTGCACTTTCCTTCCGTCGGGGATCCCGTAGAAACTGACCAGAGCATCGGAAGTCTCCGGATCGTCGGATGTCTGGATGAGCAGGGGCGCGCCCGTGTCATTCACGAAGGTGAGATCCTGCGTGCCCGAGTAGACCGTCGCATCGATCCCGACGCCGTACTTCTTGTAGTAGGTCACGTACAGGCTGTGCGCGCGCCGCTCGATGACGGGAAAGCCGCCGTTCACGATGGCGCGGTAGACGGTCGTGGATGCCTGACAGATGCCGCCCCCCGGTCGCATCTCCAGCTGCGTTCCGCTGACGATCACTTTCGCGTTGCGCCAGCCGTGCCCCAAGCTCACCGCTCCGCCCAGCGTCGAATTGAACGAGAAGACCTGTCCTGCAGGCACGATGACATTATTGATATGTTCTTTGAGGGCCTTGCGGACATTGAAGATGCGATCGGCAGGGGAGTACTTGTAGTTCGATTGACCGACGGAGAGAAGCTCCAGTGTCAGCTGCCGGCCGTTTTCATCGAGGTAGGAAATCCGCCCGCCACGCTCATGGACATTCAGGACGAGGGAAGAAGCGTGCAGAGCGAAGGCATCCGCAATCGTCTGAGACACCTGCGCGTCATCCGTCTCGTAGCCGCCTCGGGCGATCGTATCGGTCTGTGCCCGCAAGATAGTATCCTCGTCGATCTGCGTCGACTGTACGGTTGCGTCGACTGGCCGGACGGTACCGGGGAGGGGATTACTCTGCAGGTACCCTCTGATGCGTTCGGAGCTCACGGTGAAGTTCGCGGATGTCAGAGTAAATGAAGGAGCGATCCACGTCGGCGTGCGCTCAAGAGAGAGCTCCCAATCGGATACTTTCTCTCCTGTATCGGTCTGTACGACGGCGGCAATCGTCTGACGCATCAGCTCTTCCCGTTCCGCGAGTCCGCCAACGATGGTCTGAAGATCGGGGGACGGCGAGCCCGTCGTCTGCAAACGTGTCTTCAGCCTGCGGGCGACGCGGTACTCCATGGTATCGGGGACATGGATGGCATTTTCGATCGCCTGCGGGATAACCCGCTTCACGACCATTGCCGGCGCCGCTCTGTGCTGCGGAGTAACCGATGCGGTATCGTTCTGCGGCGTACCGGGCAGAGTGATGAGAACGGTCAATACGCTCAAGAGGACCGTGAGGATCTGCGTGAGGTGCTTGAGGTGTGGGTGGGTGGGTTGCATGGAGTTTGTGTGTGTTGTCTAATATTGCTATACATATTGTAATATATTTTGAAATAAATGTCAAATACCCATGCATACAAAATTTGGTGGCCCAGACCAGGATCGAACTGGTGACACCTCGCTCTTCAGGCGAGTGCTCTACCAACTGAGCTACCGGGCCACGTAACAGTGGCAGAGGGTAGGATAGCGATGTTCCTGTTGGCTGAGAAGATATTTATTTGAATGTGACGTGTTCCATCTTAACGTATGTGTGGTGGAGCTGAGGGGAGTCGAACCCCTGACCTCCGCAATGCGAATGCGGCGCTCTAAGCCAACTGAGCTACAGCCCCTGTGCGCACGATTGTAGAGAATCTACAGGTACGTATCTACTCGAATTTTGCCGATGTAGACGGGCAGATCGTCTTTCATCCGTTCCCGATTGATGGCTTTCTTTAAGCCGATTCTCTCGCAGACATCGAGGAACCTCTTGCGGGCGCCGATGGAGGAGAAGCTCGTCATGCTCGTAAACTGCTCGATGCGCAGGCCATGGACGACGATAGCCTTCTCGCTGCGTTCGATGCGGTACGCCCCCATGGCTCGAGAGAGCAGGTGCGGCTTGAGCACGGGGAGATCGCCCGATGGGACTTTGGCCTCCTGCACTCTCTTCTCGCGTTCACGCAACACTTCGGGGAGAATCTTCTTCATGAGATCCGCCGTGTGGTACGTGGTGGCGGCGGAGATGCTCATGAAGACCGGAATACCTGCCGCGTTCAGTGCGCGCTCCAGTTCAGCTGATTCATTGCCGATAAGATCGACCTTATTGAGGATGACGAATTCCTTCTTCTCGGCGAGGGCAGGGGAGTAAGCCTTGAGTTCGCTGCGGATCGACCGGTAGTCGGCAATCAATGGATCCGCATCCGCATGGCCGTCTTTGAGCGCCCGCTGCACATCGAGGAGGTGCAGGAACAAGCCGCAACGTTCGACGTGCTTCAAAAAGCGGTCCCCGAGGCCCTTCCCCTCACTCGCCCCTTCGATGAGGCCCGGAACGTCGCAGATAACGAAGGAACGCTCGGCAACCTTCACGACGCCGAGATTCGGGATGAGGGTCGTGAAGGGGTAGTCGGCGATCTTCGGGCGGGCGGCGCTCACGACCGAAATGAGCGAAGATTTCCCGACGCTCGGGTAGCCGATGATGCCCACGTCGGCGACGAGTTTGAGGGAGAGCCGTACGGTTTTCTTTTCTCCTGCCTCCCCCAGTTCCGCGAAATCCGGACGCTGGCGTACGGAGGACTTGAAGTGCGCATTGCCGTACCCGCCGCGCCCGCCGCGGGCGAGCAGAATGCGTTCTCCGTGCATGGCGAGGTCGGCGAGGACGGACGATCCTTTGGGCAGAATTTCCGTGATGGTCGTTCCCGGCGGGACCTTCAAAACGAGATCTTCGCCGGATTTGCCCGCACGATTGTTCCCGGAGCCGAAACGCCCCTTCTCGGCGGCGAATCTCTTCTTCGATGCGTAATCGCTCAACGTATCCGTGTTTTCATTGGCAAGGAGCACGATGTCTCCGCCCCGGCCGCCGTTGCCGCCGTCGGGACCTCCCTTGGGGATGTACTTCTCTCTGCGCCAGCTGACGGCGCCGCGGCCGCCCGCGCCGCCGGAGATATCGATGGTGGCTTCGTCGAGGAACATGCGGGGAGTATAAGCCAAAGGGGAACCACACAGCGAGGAGTCTGAGGAAGAAATTGAATGGAGAAAGCCGAAAATACGTCATGATTCGAGACGCCCTTCGCTACGTTTCGGCCTCCTCACCATGACGATTTGTCACCTCTTTTTCTTTTGACTCTTTGTGTCTGGCACTCTAAACTACCGAGTGCTAACCCCTTTTCCTCTATGAGTAAAATCATTGGAATCGACCTTGGAACCACGAATTCCTGCATGGCGGTCATCGAAGGCGGCGAGCCGACGGTGATCTCGAACGCGGAGGGCAACCGCACGACCCCGTCCGTCGTCGCGTACAAGGAAGACGGCGACGTGTTGGTGGGAGTGGTAGCCAAGCGCCAGGCAGTCACCAACGCGAAGAATACGGTTTACTCCTCGAAGCGCCTCATCGGCAGACGATTCGAGGAAGTGGAGCAGGAGACGAAGCGTCTCCCGTTCAAGGTGAAGAAGGGGAGGGAAGAGCGAGCGGTCATCGACATCCGCGGCAAGGAGATGCTCCCGCAGGAGGTGAGCGCGAAGGTGCTGCAGAAGCTGAAAGCAGATGCCGAGGCCTTCCTCGGCACCACCGTGGACAAGGCGGTCATCACCGTTCCGGCGTACTTCGACGATTCCCAGCGCCAGGCGACCAAGGAAGCCGGCCAGATCGCCGGTCTTGAGGTGGTGCGCATCATCAACGAACCGACGGCCGCCGCTCTCGCCTACGGTCTCGATAAGGGAAAGGAGCACAACATCATCGTCTACGATCTTGGAGGAGGAACGTTCGACGTCACGGTGCTCGAGCTCTCGGGCGAAGGGCACTTCGAAGTGCGTGCGACCAACGGCGATACGCAGCTCGGCGGAGACGATTTCGACCAGGTGATCATCGAGTGGATCTTGAGCGAGTTCAAGAAAGAGCAGGGCGTGGACTTGAGCAAGGACACCATCGCGCTCCAGCGGCTCAAGGAGAGTGCGGAGAAGGCGAAGATCGAGCTCTCCTCGACCACGGAAACGGAGATCAATCTCCCGTTCATCACTGCGGACGCGACTGGGCCCAAACATCTTCAAATGAAACTCAGCCGCGCCAAGCTCGAGTCCCTCGTGGGCGGGCTGATCGAGAAAACAGCCAAGCCATGCGAAGCGGCCCTGAAGGACGCCAAGCTCAAGAAGAGCGAGATCGACGAGGTGGTGCTCGTGGGAGGCATGACGCGCATGCCGGCCATCGTTGCCAAGGTGAAGGAGATCTTCGGGCGCGAGCCGAACAAGAGCGTCAATCCGGACGAAGTGGTGGCCATCGGCGCCGCGGTGCAGGCGGGCGTGCTCGGCGGGGACATCCACAAGGACATCGTGCTCGTGGACGTGACCCCCTTGGGCTTGGGGATCGAGACGCTCGGCGGCGTCGCCACTAAGATCATCGAAAGAAATACCCGCATCCCGACGAAGAAGAGCCAGATCTTCTCCACGGCGGCGGACAGCCAGCCGTCGGTGGAAGTGCACGTTACGCAGGGCGAGCGCGAAATGGCCGCGGACAACAAGTCCCTCGGACGCTTCATCTTGGACGGCATTCCGCCGGCCCCGCGCGGCATCCCGCAGATCGAGGTGACCTTCGACATCGACACGAACGGCATCCTGCACGTGACGGCTGCCGACAAGGGCACGGGCAAGGAGCAGCACATCACCATTCAGGGTTCGACGGGGCTCTCCAAAGACGAGATCAACCGCATGCAGAAGGATGCCGAGGTGCACGCGGAGGAGGACAAGAAGAAGAAGGAGAAGATCGAGGCGCGCAACGGCGCCGATGCGATGGTCTTCAATATTGAGAAGCAGATGCGCGAGCACGACGCGAAGCTCCCCGATCCTCTGAAGAAGAAGGTAAATGAGAAGATCTCCGTCGTGAAGGATCTCCTGAAGAAGGAGGACGCATCGACCGAGGAGTTCAAGAAAGCGACGGAAGAGCTCTCACGCGAGGCGCAGGAGATCGGCAAGATCATCTACGAAGCGGCGAGCAAGCAGGGCAAGGAGGAGAAGGGCGGGAAGAAGGGGAAGGAGGATGTGGTGGATGCGGAGGTGGTGGATGAGGAGAAGAAGAAGGAGAAGTGAAGGGGATAGCTTGACAGAACTACGAAGCAGAGGAAAATCGCCTCCAATGTCTGTTGGAGAACACCACCCGACCCCGGATGAAATGGCTGCCACAGTGGCGCGTGCACAGTGGCTCCTCGATCATCCCGAGGAAGCTCAGCAGCTTGTGGGTCATATGCTTGAGCGTCAAGCTGCAGAGATAAAGCGGCAACGATTTGAAAGCGTACGCGCTTTGTTCGAGACTCTCTGTAAGGATGCGCGGGATGGCGGACAACTTTCGGAACAACAACAGGTTGATCCGACGTGGCTCTCTCTCTGCGGTTGTGATACACGAACAGGGAAGGCGATACGCTTCACGCTTGAATCCCTGTCGGGGGATGAGCAACAGAGGAGAATCGCGGTCTCACGTACTGAGGAATAAATAGGCGCTGTTCGTCCACCTCCACCCCAGCAGCACCCCGGAGCCTGTCCTGAGCGCTGACGAAGGGTGGGTGCGGCAAAATGATCAATGCCTTCTCACCGCGCCCAGGGACGGGCGCTCTGGGTGGTGGAAGTAATCATCCTCCCACTACATCTTGCCCCCCACGTACTTTGCCAGTTCCACCAAGCGGTTCGAGTACCCCCACTCGTTGTCGTACCACGCGAAGACCTTTGCCAGATGATCTCCGATCACCTGCGTACACGGCGCGTCCACGATGCTCGAGCGCTCATCCATCTTGTAGTCCATGCTGACAAGCGGGCGCTTCTCGACGCCGAGGATGCCCTTGAGAGGGCCTGCGGCTGCCTTCTCGAAGGCGGCATTGATCGCCTCCACGGTCACCTTCTTCTTCGTAAGGACCGTGAGGTCCGTAAGGCTTACGGTGGGCGTGGGGACGCGGACCGAGAGACCGTTCAATTTGCCTTTCAGCTGCGGGAGGACGAGGCCGACCGCCTTGGCCGCACCCGTCGTCGTGGGGATCATATTCAGCGCGGCGGCGCGGGCTCTTCGCAAGTCCTTGTGCGCGATGTCGAGAATCACCTGATCGTTCGTGTAGCTGTGAATCGTGGTCATGAGCCCGTACTCGATGCCAAACGTTTCATCGAGCACCTTGGCGACCGGCGCGAGGGAATTGGTCGTGCAGGAGGCGTTGGAGAGGATATGCATCTTCTTGGGGTCGTACGTGCCCTCGTTCACGCCGAGGACGAACGTCCCGTCGATTTCGTCCTTGCCGGGAGCCGAAAGAATCACCTTTTTCGCGCCTGCCTTGAGATGGAGCGCCGCATCCTCGCGCTTGCAGAACTTGCCCGTGCACTCGAGAACGACGTCCACCTTGAGATCCTTGTGCGGGAGTGTTGCGGGATCCTTCGATTGCGTGACGGGGATTTTGCGCCCTTTCACCGTGAGTACACCGTCCGCGAACGAGGCTGCGCAGTCGAAGTGCCCGTAATTGGTGTCGAACTCAAGGAGGTGCGCCATCGTTGCCCCTTCGCAGAGATCATTGATGAGGACGACATTGATATCAGGGAATTTCTTGAGGATGATGTGGAGAACCTGGCGGCCGATGCGTCCGAAACCGTTGATGGCGATGTTCATGAGTGGATGGGGGAGATGATCGAAGTGTATCAAAAACCGGAGAATCGTCGAGGAGGCTTAACCCCGCAATTGTCATTTATAGTTTTGCATATGTTTTCTGCAACAACAGCGTGTCATCCTCCATGAGCGGTGATTCACACACCACCACCCCTTCGATCTTCCGATTTTTGAGCACTTTCAGGAAATCCTTCCATTTGGCATCGCTCTCCTTAAGCGGCAAATGCTTGCGCTCGCCCTTGTCCGTATAGGCTATGCCGGAGTAGTGCATGTGGACGGTCTTGAGCGATTTCTTTCCGAGGTACTGTTCGTAGAGATCGAACATCTCGTTCCACTCCTTCGCTGAATTCCACGCGCCGTTGGTGCGCGCGTGCATGTGGGCGGGATCGATGCAGGGGTAGAGATCGAATTCTTTGCTTAAGCGCAGCAATTCCTCGAGCGTGCCGAATTGCGTGGGCTTGCCCATCGTCTCGTAGGCGAGATTCACGTGCGGAAAAACTTTCTTTGTCTTGAGAATGGCTTCCGTTGCGCGCCGGACATTGTCGTAGACCTTCGCTGCCGTCAGGCCGAGATTAAACGCCGCATGGACGCAGACGGAGCGCGCACCGGCAAGCTCCGCCATGGAGAGCGCATCAATCACCCGTTTCTTGCTTGCGGCAAGAGTCGCCGGATCGGCGGCATTGAGATTCACGAAGTACGGAGCGTGGACCGTGAGCGCAATCTTCAGTTTCTCTGCCGTCTCGCGGATCTCCGCCATGCGCTCGGTACTCTTCGGCACATTCTGCACCCATTCGATCTCCATGGCCGTTAGCCCAAGTTTCTTCGCACGCAATAACCCCTCCACGGTGCCGCCGGGTGCGGGAGTGGAGAGCGGGACGCCTGCAACGGCGAAGTGGAGCATAGGCCGAGCATAGCGTACTTGAGAGCGACGCACATGCGCAGAAAGGGGTATGGGATATGTATTACGTATTAGGGGATATGTAGTACGAAATCTTGCAGTAGCATGAACGAGGCTTTCTCCCCATAATACATACTACTGATCCCATATCCCATGCCCCTCCCCCGTGACATCGTCGATAAGACGCTCGCGACCGCCCATGGCTCGCGGGCGTACGCAGTCGTGGAGAAGCTCACGGATGCCGGATACGACACGTGGTGGGTGGGTGGCTGCGTCCGCGACATGCTGCAGGGGAGGATTCCGCAAGACATCGACATCGCGACGGCTGCGACGCCGGAGATGGTGCAGAAGGCCTTCCCGAAGCACGACGCCTCGGCCGCTGAGCTCGGCAGCCTCATCGTGACGGAGAGGAGTTTCCCGTTCGAGGTGACGACGTTCCGCGAAGATGACGAAGCTTCGGACGGGCGGCACCCGGAGTCCGTTGTCTTCGGGACCAGAGAGCAGGATGCCGTCCGCCGCGACATCACGGTGAATGCGCTGTACTGGCACCCCATTTCCCGCGCGCTTTTCGACCCCTTCAATGGAGAGGGCGACCTCAAGGAGCGTCTCATCCGCTTCATCGGCGATCCGGGCGTGCGCATCAAGCACGATGCCCTCCGATTGCTGCGCGTCGTGCGTTTCCGGGCTCTCTTGGACGGCCAGTACCATCCGGACACCTTTCAGGCGCTCATGGAGCACGCGAACCTCGCCGGATCGCTCTCCGGCAGCCGCCAATTCCGCGAAATGGAAAAGATGCTCCTCGCACCGCGCCCCGAGCGCGCGTTCGAGGATTTGTGGGAGACGCGCATCCTCCAGTACATCATCCCCGAGCTCTACGCGTGCAAGGGGGTCGCGCAGCCGGCGGACTACCACCACGAGGGCGACGTGTGGGATCACACGATGATGATCCTCAAGTCCTTCCTCGAAGAGCATGACTTGGACGTGCGTCTCGCAGCCTTGTTCCATGATATCGGCAAAGCGAAAACGTTCGATCTCAAAGAACGCATACGCTTCGACGCGCATGCGCCGATCTCCGCCGAGATCGCGGGAACGGTCCTCGATCGCCTGCAGTGCCACGCGAAGCAGCGAACGAAAGTCTCCTGGCTGATCGAGCACCATATGATGATGGCGAACTTCTTCTCCATGCCGGATGAGCGCAAAGCGCACTGGTACTTCCATCCGTGGTTCCACGAGCTCCTGCAGCTCTTCTGGCTCGATATCGCCGGCACGGAGCCTTCCGACTACACGCTCTACGGCAGGATCGTGCAGGACTATCACGCGTTCCTCGACCGAAACCCGCGCCCGCCCAAGCAGCTCATCTCCGGCGAGGAGGTGATGGAGCTCCTCTCTATCGCCCCGGGCGAGAGGGTGGGGGAGGTGCTCAAGGCGCTCCACGACGCGCAGGTGCGGGGTGAAGTGACGCGGAAGGCGGAGGCGAGGGAGTTTGTGAAGAGGATGGAGAGGGAAAGGCATGAATGATTACGGCATGGCGCCGGCAATGTGCCATGGTGAGCATTGTCATGGTGAGCGAAGACGAACCACGAACCATGACACCTATGTCATCCCTCGTCTCCGCTCGGGATGACATACTGTCGATCAATAATGACCGTTATTCACAGCCGATTATCTGCTACGATTTCTTTCATGCGGGCCAGTAGCTCAGTTGGTTAGAGCGCCGGACTTATAAGCCGGTGGTCGATGGTTCAACTCCATCCTGGCCCACCATTCGACTCACATCTCACTGCGTTCGATGTTCGCTCATGGTAAACCACGATGTTCCTCTTACGTGAGTCGAATGACTCTGAGCGACGACGTCGAGCTTGTCGAGGCGGAGGAGTCGATGAGCCCAATTGGTCACCGATCAAACGGCGGCTCATCGATCGGATGCACGAGCTCACCATCGGTGGCTGTTTTGATGAAGTCGCGGAGCTCGGTTCCATTGTTGGCCATGGATTCCAATGCCTGCAGCACACGCCTGAGCGCGTCGAAATCCGGCACGTCGTCTAAACCGAGCGGGCGCGGCATCATTCCTAGTTTCGTTCCTAAGAAAGAAAGCGTCATCTTTGCGCCGATATCGTGCTCATCTTCGGCAGGAGGTTCCAAAGACTCTTTGGGTGGGCGGCGGCCCTTAGGATGAATAAACGATTGCTTGAGTGCTCGCTTCCAGCCGAGTATGGCCTCCTGCGGCTTTGTAAGAGCGTAAGCACGAGCGAGATGGGCAATGCTTTCGAGAAGACTCTCTATAAAGGATGCACGTACTCTGCCATCGGGTGCCAATTGGCTTGGCGACAGTGATTGTAACCAGATGCCATTTGCGCAGACGATTTTCGCCATAGCTGCATCGGCCTGATTTATGTCCAAGCCTTTGGGCCCTCCAAAAATATCATCGTGATCGATGGCATGACGCAATTCCTCACACAACATGGAACTACGCACAAGTGATGCCGCCTTCTTACGATCATTATCACAGAGTGCCCACATATGAGCGAGATAGTCCAACGCAATGCGTCCGTTTTCGGATTCGTAGCCAGACAATTGACGATGATCACAAGTTCCCGCCGTTTCGAGATTTCCTGCCAGGGTATCTGCATGATCCTCCGAGAAGACCACAAAGCCGTACCCAGAATGGTGAGAGTGAGGATCGGGAAATGCTGGTGAGAGTTTGCGCACATGGTGCACAGCTATTGTGCCACTACTCCGTTGAAACTCTCGCGTCTCCAATAGACGATATGTGGGAAAATCAACCGTTGTCTGCATTGGCGTGCATTCCAATTCCATGAGCATGCCGCGACGAACGAACCATTGTTTATTGAGAACATCAACAAAACTATAGGCGATAAACCATGCTCCCTTCCCGCGCCACTCTTTCAGCTGCGGCTCCAGTTGCGAGATGCAGTCCCCCCATGATACATGTCCATCATCGGGCAGATACTGCGCTATCGCACGGAAAGGAGATAGATCGTGGTATCCGGACTCCTGAAATGGTTTTAGTGCACGATAAAACTCGCGCAGGAATCGAGGTGAGATCAGCTTCTCAGGTGCGGGTCTCGGGATCACAGAAATCGGCACCAGGCGAGTGTCGCTGAAATCCGCATCGCACGCTTGCTCCGGCGCAGGCGCACTTTCCGCTCTTGGCGTCGGTGTGTACGAGCGGATGATGGTGACCTTGGGGGCCGGTGGTGGTCTGGCTGCCTGCTCACTTTGTAGTTCAGAACCGACGCTTCGGTTGAGTTCTGCGTCGACGACCCAGGCGTCACACAGTTGATTGGCTCCTCTTCTCTCTGGGAACAATTCCTGGATAGCTGTCTCGTCGAGCTGCACGCCCGATTCTCTCGCCCAGACAAGGAGAGCGGTGCGCGATGGACCTGCTGGTACCATGGATACTTTTTCTCCGCTTTCCCCTAATGGGGCATCGATTGCATCGGCACGTTGTTTCCTTAGCAAAGATGTCAGAAGGCCGCTTCGTGCCTTTTGGAAGGCGTGTATGCGTAATGCGAGTGCTGAGGCACTTCCGAGACTGATGGGCTGCGCATCTGCCCGAATACTCATCCGTGACCAGTGGGGTTGATCAGATTGTGGAGGAAGCCAGACATGCTCATTGCCATTCATATCGACCTCTCTTTTTGCTTCCTCATGGAACGTAAGATGTTTGGGGAATTTCCCTTTATTCATGTGAATATTATGAACAAATAATAAATTATGTCAAACATTCCTTATATTTCTCCACGCAATATCACCTCACTTCTTCTCCTGCGTCACCGTCACCTTGAGCGGGTAGACGGCATCGACGATCTTCACTCTGATTTCGAAGGTTCCGAGCGCCTTGATCGGCTCATCCAGCTCGAAAGCGGTCGGGGCGAGCTCGATCTTCAGCTGCTCCTTCGCGGCCTCGGCGACGTCCTCCTCCGTGATGGAGGCATAGAGCTTGCCGGTCTTCGTGGCCTTCTTCGTGAAGCGGATTTCCTTATTGGCGATCTGCGCGGCGGCACCGCTCTTGAGCTTCTTCTCCAGTTCCTTTTCCTCCGCGCGCCTCTTGATCTGCTCGGCGTAGCGTCGGCGCACCGTGGGGGTGGCGACGAGTGCTTTGTTCTGCGGGAGGAGGCAATTCAAGGCGTAGCCGTCCCCGACGAGCAGGAGGTCGTTCTTCTTTCCGATGCCGGGGATGTCCTGAAGCAAAATGATTTCCATGAGGCGAAGTGTTCGGATGATAAGTGTGCTTTTCTTCTCCGAAGCCGAAGCATCTTATCCGCAGTGCCAGGCAGAGTCAAGGGTCAATAATACTTCACACTCTGTGTGGCAAGGAACCGCGAAAACGGCTTCGCGGTGGGCTCTCTGCAAATTTCCCCCTGCACCAGTATCCTTAACAAATGGACTTGGAGATAAGGAGGTTCGATGCCCTGCCACTACTCAGCTACGCGAAGAACGACATCGGGGCGTCTCGAAGGGTCGACTCGCCACCAATGAAAGCTATCAGCTCAAATGTATAAGGGACAGGAGCCAACCCGGAAACGACCACCAACTCTTGCCCGGAAGGAAGACGCGTTCCTCCTTCACGAACCAGTTGTGCAGTGTGAGGAAGCGGTCGGAATGGAGGGAAAGCGCCCCGAGCTTCACGCCACGGAGTTCTTTGTTGTAGCCGAACGTGTAGAGAGGCGAGTACAGGAAAATCGCCGGAACGTCGGTCTTCAGGATCTCCTTCAGCTCGCCGAGCGCTTGCTGCCGTTCCTTCTCGTCCTGCGTTTTGCGGATGAGCTCCAGGAGCGAATCGGCTTCGAGAGAGGAGTACTGTGAGAGGTTATACGCATCGAGGCGGAGGTCGTTGCGATTGCCCGTGAGCTTCTGCACGCCCGAGCTGTGCCAGTAGGGGAAACTGTCGAGATTATCGAGGAGCGATTGGCCGAAGAGCAGGACGTCGTAATCCCTGTGGAGAAGCTTATCTTCGAAGACGCTGCGGGAGGCAACGACTTCCACCGTGGCATCCACGCCCAACGCTCTCCACTGCTCGGCTGTGAGGCGCGCGACTTCGCCGTACTGAGGAGGGGCGGCCGTCGTGAGAAGTTTCAGCTTCAATGAATCGCCCTTGTCATTCATGCGGATTTCCACCGGATCGCTCTCGATCCTCCGCCGGAGCATGCCCCGGTCGAGGAAGAGATCCTGTGCGGTGATCCGCTCGTCTTCGTCCAGAGTGTCCGGCTTGTCCCGAGATTGGACGAAGAGAGCGAGCAGGCGCTGCTCCTCGGCTGCCCTGCGGAATTCTTTGGGATCGGAGGTGCGCCACAGGTAGAAGGAATCGACAACCGCACCTTTGCGATTGGTGAGTTTCACGAGATTGTAGCCGAGACGCAGACTGCCGGTTTCATTCGCCGTCGGGAGGGCGACGGTCCATGTTCCGGTGGCAGTTGCGACGACCGTCACGCGATGGCCGAGGAGCTCGCCGCTGCCGGCATCGATGACGGAACCCGTCACGGTGAGGACGGCCCCCGTATCGAGGAGGACGACAGGATCGATCCTCAGCGGTCCGACGTCGTTCGCCTCTTTCATCTCAAGCAGCCTCTGCAGGCGAATCTTCTCAGGCAGGTGCCAATTCGAGGAGAAGAGCGCCCCCTGTGCCGCCTGCGGGGAGAATTTGTACCGCCAATCGGTCGCATCCAGCTCGAGAAGAGGAGTATCGACAATCGTTGTTTCTCCGATGGCATCGATGATCGCCTGCTTGTCCGTCCCCAGTTGCAGGCCCAGCCGCAGATTCTGGTCTCGCAGAATGGGACGTTCGAGATTGAGGAACATCGCGACGTACTGCGGCAACGTGTAATTGCTCGCCTTGAATTGCCGGGGGACGATCGGATTGCCGTCTTTCCCGCGCGGCACGAGACGCACGCCGTCCAAGTTCCGGATGTCGGAGAGGAGCGTTACGTAATCCGGGAAGATGCGGAAAATCACCTGGTTCAAGTGATACGTCGGTTCGAGCGATCGGGAGAAGCGTTCGAGGGTCACCTCGGTGGAAATTTCCGTTTCAGTGATGCTCTTGAATGTGTAGGGGCCAGCGCCGACCGGTGCGGTGCCGAAATCGACTGCTTGATCCATCTTGCTTGGCGGGATTCCTTCGAACGATTGCTTCGGGAGGAGACCGATGGTCAGATTGCTTGCGAAGAAACTGTACGGCTCATCAAGTTTGAAGCGGATCGCCCGATCATTGATTTTGTCGATGCTCACGCCGAGGAAGTTCTGGCGCAGCAGCTGATTGGGGAACGCGGGATCCTGAATCGTCTTGAAGGTGAAGAGAACGTCATCCGCGGTCACCGGATGAGGGTTCTCCGCCGTGTGATCATGCCAGAAGACGGCGTCCTTGAGCGTGAGGGTGTAGATGCGCTTGTCGGCGCTCACCGAGAGCGTTGCCAGGTCCTCCTCGATACGCTTCGTCTCCGGGTTGTACTTGAGCAGTCCCGCAAAGACGAGCGAAACGATGTCGCGATTTACATCGTTCGTGACGGTAAACCACGGGATGAGCGACTGCAGTTCGCCGACGGATCCCTCGATGTACGTCCCACCGGGTGACGGTCGCAGAATGGTGGATTCAACATAGAAGCGTCTCAGGAGCAGAAGGAAGCTGACGCAGAACGCGACGACGCACGCTGCGAGGAGGATCCGCTCCCAGCGTGAAACCATCGAAGCGGAAGAGGGGAGTTTCAGCACGGCAAGAAATCAGGGGGGATCTTTCCTTTTCCCGGTACTCACAAGTACCACTGGATGACGGGAATGAGGAAGAAGGCGATGCTCATCCAGATCGTGAGAACATAGAGAACCCGCTCCGCGCCGCGCCGCTGCATGACGACCGCTCCGCTTCCGCCGAACGTTGCGGAGAGTCCGGAAGCGCGATGCTGCAGCATGATGCTCAGGATGAGCAGGAAGCTCAGGACAACTTGCACGATAGTCAAAAATGAACTCATGGGAACAGTGTACGTGGGGAGTCTTGCGAGGGCAACACTCCCCCCGATGTTCTGATAGACTGAAGGAGGACGGGTGGTTAGCTCAGTTGGTCTAGAGCGTCTGGTTTACACCCAGAAGGTCACAGGTTCGACTCCTGTACCACCCACCATTCGACTCGCGCCTTCGGTGCTCGCTCATGGTTCTCGCCGCTTCGCGGCTCGAGCCACCTTCGAAACGAGGCGAATGACCCTGAGCGAGCAGAGCGAGTCGAAGAGCCATTATAGGAAAATAGGTGACGGAATGGCATATCCTAGCCAAGTTATTACCCCTTGACAGTACATATCAATTACTTTAAAGTATCTGCCTTTGTCTCTTTTCCCATCTTCCCAGATGGCTTGCCTCTCTCGCAGACTTCAGACGATCGCCCTGGTGGGACTCCTGTCCCTCGCAGTGACGATTGCACACTCCGTCCTCGTGGGTGTTCCCGCTGAGCAGACGAGTGCACGGGCACCGGAATGCTCCGATGCACTCGACAATGATCGGGACGGGCAGACGGACTACCCGGCCGATATCCATTGTGAATCGCTCGACGACGATAACGAAGGCGTGCACACGTCGGATTTCTTCATTAACGTGAGTGATGGTTTGGACGAAGTGCAGATCGGTGACGCTCTCGTCTACACGGTTTCCGTTCGTTCCGAGAGTGACCAGCCCTTCACAACGGACGTGCAGTTCTTCCCCCCTTCCTATGCGGATGTGCTCTCCGTGAGCAACGGAGGCAGTTCGCGCGGCGCATTCGTCCTATGGAGGGATGTGACCATTTCCCCGCACGCGACTCGCTCACTCATCGTCACCATGAACGTCAATCCGAATACCCCCGAAGAGACTCTGCTCGTCGCCGAAGCGAATGCCGAAGGACAGAACGCACAGGACACGACGGTCGTGGTCGGTGAAGAGCCGCTCCCGCTCCCGCTCCTCATCTCCGTCGATGACGGAAAGGTCTTCGCGGAACCAGATGAAGCATTGCACTACTCGATTGTCGTCGATAATGCCGACGGCTGCGACCGGACCTTCGAGCTCCGTGCAGCGCTGCCTCCGCAATTGCGCCTGATCGGTGCGACGGATCAGTACCACTTCGAAGGTCAGATGATCTACTGGGATAACGAGTTCATCGCCGCAGGCGATGTCGTGGAGTTCGTGATCGACGCAGCGATTGATCGTGATGCCCCTCAATTCTCCGTGATTCGCATGAAGGTTTCTTCAGGGCCGTCCATCGGTGTCGATACGACGTCGGTTCTCTACAATACGACCCCACCGTCGGTCGTGGATCTCTCCGTGGATGACGGACAGACGACCACCGTCGCAGGCAAGGAGCTGACCTATGAGATCGTGCTCCGCAATAACCACACCAAGCTCGCTACGGATGTGGATCTCACTGACGCTCTGCCCGTGTACACGGAGTTCGTCTCCGCGACGGAAGGAGGCCAGTGGAACGGCAAGGACGTTCACTGGAAGGGACTCACCATCAGCCCGGAAGGTCGGCGCGTCCTGCATGTAACGGCGCGCGTCCGCAGCGATGCTCCGCTCGGAACGATTCTGAAGAACACGGTGTCCGCTCTCGGTCGCGAGGCAGTGGATGTGACGGAGGTTGCGGAGAGCGCCCTCGTGAACCGCACGGTAGCGACTGACAGCGTGATGCTGCGTAAGATGGCCGACCGCACGGAGGTGCAACCGGGTTCCGTCGTCGGCTTCACGGTGTACCTGAAGAACACCCTCGATCACCAGCTCACGAATGTGCGGATCGAAGATCGCATGAATTCTCCGTACGTTTCCGTCATCTCCGGTCAGACGGGGGAGATGGTCGACGGTGCCCTGGTCTGGACCGTGCCGGCTCTCGATCCGGGTGAAGAGTGGACGGTACAGTACGATGTTCGCGTCGCGCGGGATGTCCCGCACGGTACGGTCATTGCGAATGTGGTGACCGCAACGGGAGAGGGGATGGAGACCGTATCCCTCACGGAGCGCGTACTCACCGCGCGCATCGGCGTCATGTCAGACCTTCCGAAGACGGGGGCTGCCCTCGATACTCTGCTTGCAGGGATCATGGGGCTCTTCGCTTCCGCCCCGACCTTCTGGATGACCCGCCGCAAGCTTCGTTTGCCCTGTTAAGGAAAGATCCGTATACTGTACGGCATCATGACAAGCTCTGAGCAGACGGAACTCCCCGGATATGCCTTCCTCCGATACGTTCTTGAGTCCATCGTTGAGGATCGCGACCAACTGAAGATCGATTCCCGAGTCGATGACTTGGGAATTTTGCTGACGGTCGCCGTGAGCGATCGTGATATGGGAAAGCTCATCGGCAAGAACGGGCAGACGATCAAAGCACTCCGAACGCTCCTGCGGATCATCGGAGGGAATACCGCACAACGCATCAATCTGAAAGTGCTGGAGCCCGCAGAAGCGAACGTGTAATTTCTCTTCTTTCTTTCCCCAACCCTTCCCATGCTCCGCGATCTCCTCGAAAACGCATCCGTTGTTCAAATCGTCGCCACCTTCATCGCTTTTGCGCTCATTATCGCGACGATCCTGTGTCTCTTCTACATCATCATCGGCGGTATCACCTTCATCCTCTCTGCCGGAAATGAAGAGAAGATCAAGAAGGCCGTGAATACCATCCGCTTCTCGGTGATCGGTCTGCTCGTGTGTTTCATCGCCTTCTTCCTGGTGCGCTTCATCACGGTGCTCCTCGACATTCCGTTTGAACTGAACTTCTCCACGATCATCGATCTGGTGAATCAGATCTTCGCAAGTCTGCAGTAAACGCTTAGGAGCCCTAAGGAACTTATCGTAACTCTCCCGTGTTCTACTGTTCCGGTGTGGAGCGGGAGGAAGTACGGCTATCCGCCGGACCCCCTCTCCCTCACCCTCCCCCAATAGGGGAGGGAAACGGCGTCGTCTCTTCCCCGAAATTGCCAGCTTCGTTCCCTCTCCCGACGGGAGAGGGCTAGGGAGAGGGGGTCAGAAATGCCAAGAGTGTATGACCATCATTCGACGACAAGAGAGCAGGAGCCGTCAACGTTTCGCTTCCTCTCGCTCAAAGTCTTTTCGGACTTTCGAAGAAACTGTCCTATTCTGTAGGCAGAGTCTCACAATTTATGCGGCCGGTTGTTCTTTCGGAGCTTCCGGCGCTGGCGCAGCCGCAGCAGGAGTGGCTGCAGGAGCCGGCGCCTCTTCTTCATTCTTCGACTTTTTCTTCGTGTAGGTCTGGATGAATCGATCCATGCCTTTCGCGCCCTGACGCTTGAAGAGACGCGCAAGCGTAGAGCTGACCTGCGCTCCGCGACCGACCCAGAAGCTGACACGCTCCATATCGCACTCGAACACTTTGGGAGTGCGCGTCGGCAGATAATGTCCGAGGATTTCCTGCACTTTCCCCTTCACGGGAGCGCTCTTCTCGGCCAGCACGATCCGAAATGTGCGGTCGTTTCTCTTGCCGGTGCCTTGGAGACGGATGGTGAGCATGACAGGAACAGTCCTTTGTGAATAAGGACGAGAACGGGCGCAGTGTACGGAAGCGTACCGGCAGACGCAAGCGAAATGCAGGCCATTCACCGTCCGTCAGAATGTACGTGCGAGGCGAATGGCTTTGATGTGATCATGTCCGCATTCTTCGCGCAAATACGCGAGCAGCCCCTCGGAAGCCTGTTGCGCTTCCAGGGCAGAAGCGTCGTCGGCCGCCTCGATCGTCAGTACCGCATCGGCATACGACCGGGCTTTCAGCATGGTATGACAACCCGGAAGGGATTCCTTCAGCCAGCGCTTGCTTTGATGGGCAATCAAAGCCGCCTCGGCTTCATGGTAGAGGCCGCGCTTCCTGAGGACCTGGGGGAGAAGACTACGGAGTTGATCCACGTAGGCAGTATACACAGGGACCCCTTCCGCGTCTCACTGGCAGGTGTGCGTGGTCTTATTGCAGCTGAAATTCGAAGGAAGCGAGAGGATCGTCCTGCAATCCGCATTCTTCTGGCACGTATTCTGCATGCACGTCCTCGATTTCCGGTTACAGATCTGCCCGGTGGCGCACTGGAGGTTTCTCTTGCAGTAGCCAGTGGTGCCTTTGACCTTGCAGGTCCTCGCAATCTTGTCGCAGTACATCGTCTGCGTATTACCGCATTCCCCGTTCTTGGTGCATGTGCCGGCTGCATCCGCCGATCCCTGTGGGACGCCGCTGAAGGCAAGCACCGCAAAGATGAAAAGGACAACCGGAAAGGAAACGATTCCGGCGCGCAGGAGGAGATGCTTCATGGAAACAGTGGGGAACGTCGTCTTTCACTGTACGTCCAATACGCTTGAGGAGGCAAGAGGGGATTTACGTTGCCAGCAACAGATCGAGTGTCGTCGATGCGGCTTCATCCCATGACGGGGGAGAAACGAGAGGGGACCGGGCGGGCGGATGTGCGAGAGCATGAGCCAGCTGCTCGCTTGTGGGCTCCACGAGCTTCGCAGATGTCCCGCGCACGGTTTCCGGGACCGCGCCGCGATTGCTCGCGATGACAGGACAACCGCACGCGAGTGCTTCGAGGATCGGGAGACAAAAACCTTCATAGAGCGTTGCGGTCACGAACGCATCCGCTGCTGAGAAGAGCGCGGGGAGATCTTCTTCGGGAACAGCGGGGAGGACGCGCACGTTCTCCGGCAAGCGCAGCCGCGTCACTTCGAGCCCGCTCGTGACGAGAAGGAGTTCGTGACCATGCGGGCCGCGGCGGAAGGCGTCGAGGAGCACGGGGATATTCTTGTGCGGTTTCGCGTTGCCGACATAGAGGAAGAATGGCTTATGTAAGCCGTATTTATGGCGTATTGATTCGACGACAGACGCGGACTTAAGCGTGAAGCGCTTCGAAACGCCTTCGGGGATGACCGTCATCTTCTCGCGGAGATCCTCTCCGTACTGCGACATGATTTCCTGCGCAGTGAAAGCACTGACGGCGATGAGCCGACGGGCATGCCGAACCGTGGAACGCATCAAGAGACGGTAGGCGATGCGCCTGAAGGGGTTTCGCGTATTCGGATAGCGGTGGAGGATGAGATCGTGGATAGTGGCGACGAACGGGACGGGGCAGCGAAGCGGCACGTTGAAGTGCGGGCAGAAGAAGAGATGGACCCCCGACTTCTTGATGAGTTCGGGGAAGAATAGCTGCTCGTACACACTGTAACGACGATAAGGTGCGACGATTCGTTTCGTCGCAGCGGGAACTTCGGAGAGCCACGGCTCCTGAAGCTCTGATACGAAGAGAACGCATGAAGCCGGAGCAAGCGCGGTCATGCGCGTCACCAGTTCGCGCGTGTACCTTCCCAGTCCCGATTGGGTGGAAGCGAACCGACAATCGATTCCCATGAGCGGCATGAGTGGCATTATAGGGGTATGCGCATCCTCGATGCACTCCGAAGCGCGCCCATAGAGTCTCTCGAAGCGGAGATCCTGCTCTGCATCCCCTTGCAGTGCAGCCGTTCGTGGCTTATCGCACACGGAGAAGATGACCTGCCGGCCGACAAACAGGCGGCGTTTCAAGCATTCGTTTCCCGACGCAGGCGAGGGGAACCGGTTGCGTACATCACGGGAGTGCAGGAGTTCTTCGGCCGTCCGTTCTCCGTCAATCCGCATGTGCTGATTCCGCGCCCGTCCACGGAAGGGCTCGTCTCGCTCGCCCTTGAATTTCTCGAGCATCCGAGCGATCAGATTCGCACTATTGATCAAGGAATCGTTGCAGTATCCAAGGTGTGGAAGCAGGACACCCGCGCGAAAGCCGTCGCTGACATCGGAACGGGCAGTGGCTGCATCGCCGTGACGCTCGCATCGGAGTGCGTCCTGAATGCGCATGCTGTCGGCATTGTAGAGACACCACGCCGTGGTGTCTCTACGTGCGAAGTGCATGATGTGCACGTGATAGCAGTCGATCTCAGCGAGGAAGCCTTGAAAGTCGCCCGAGAGAACGCCGAACGCCTCGGGGTCTTCAGCCGCATTCGCTTCGTACAGGGCGATCTCCTGGAACCGCTCAGAGAGTTAACGGAGCCGTTCCTTGTCGTGAGTAATCCCCCCTACATACCGGAAGGACATGCCCTTCCGCGCGATGTCGCAGGCTTCGAACCGGCACAAGCGCTCTTCGCGGGGAAAGACGGTTTGAGCGTCCTCAAGGCCTTAGTGCAACAAGCGCAGGAACACCCTTTCTGCACAGGAGTGGTTTTGGAATGTCAGGAAGATCAGGCATCCGCTCTTCTCGGGTGAGGTTCGGACGTGGTAGTGTGAGCCCGTGCACACCGTTTTCACATCACTCGGAAAGGGATGCGCCGTCATAGGCGCGCAGTGGGGGGACGAAGGGAAGGGGAAGGTCATCGATCTCCTGGCAGAGCATTTCGCTGTCATTGCGCGCGCAAGCGGCGGAGCCAATGCCGGCCATACGATCGTCGTTAAGGGCGTGAAGCGCGTCTTCCACCTCCTGCCCTCCGGATGCCTCCACGAAGGCAAACCGGTCGTTCTCGGTGCGGGAATGGTCATCCATCTGCCCACGCTCCTCGAGGAAATCGCCGCTCTGAAGGAGGCGGGCATCGAGGTCGTCTCGCGAATGACCATCTCCTCCAGCGCGCATATTCTCTTCGATTACTACAAGGAGATCGACGCCGTCCTCGAGGCGCGAAGGAGCAAAGTGAAAGGAGAGGGGATCGGAACGACGAAGCGCGGCATCGGGCCGGCCTATATGGAGAAAGCCGCACGCTCGGGCATCCGCATGGAGCATCTCGCGGACGACCTCCGCGCGGAGCTCACGACAAGGGCGGAGTCCGTGCAGGAGCTCTACGGCGTGACGATCGATGTGGAAGGAGAGCTCTCCCATCTCCGTGAGGCGGCGGATGTCCTGAAGGGATGCATCGGCGATCCGCCCACGAAGATCCGCCAAGCGGCTTCGGTCCTCATCGAAGGAGCACAAGGGACACTCCTCGACATCGACCACGGCACGTATCCGTACGTGACCAGCAGCGCAACGACGGCGGCCGGGGCTCTGCAGGGTCTCGGGCTTCCCCCGAGCATCCTCACTTCCTGCATCGGCGTGGCGAAAGCCTACTGCACCCGCGTCGGTGCGGGCGCCTTCCTCACCGAAGCGGAAGGGGAGACCGCCGAGAGGTTGCGCAAGCGGGGAGGGGAGTACGGAGCAACAACCGGCCGTCCGCGCCGCTGCGGCTGGCTCCACGTGCCCGATCTGCAGCGAGCGGCCCTCTTGAACGGCTTTACGCACTGGAACATCACCAAGCTCGATGTTTTGGACGAAGAGAAGGTGATTCACGTAGGCGTCGGCATCGACGGAGCGGGACGTCCCATCTATCAACAGCTTCCCGGCTGGCGCACGTCCACGCAGGGGATCACGGTCTTCGACAAGCTTCCGAAAGCGGCGCAGGAGTTCATCCGTTTCATCGAAGAGAAGACCTCCATTCCGGCCACATTCATCGGCACAGGGCCGGGGAGGGAGGAGATGATCGTGAGAGAGTAGAGGAGCTATGAATTGGAGGCTCGGAAATCAGTGCATGCTTATTGTCTTTCCTTTGTCGGGGGGCGAAGGGGCATTCCTCGGCGCCCTGCGAGCCGCCGTGGTACGACTTGGGCGAGGCGAACGCCCAGAGGGAGCGCCGCATGTCCGACAAGCGAGCGAAGCGAGTGAGGAGTTTGCGGCGCGACGTGAGACGAGCCATTGTCGTACAGGCGGCGAGCATCAGCGCCGAAACCTTTTTGGGCCACCTTTTTCAGTTATGAAAAAGGTGGTGAAACGGATCGAAAAAAGAAGACCCCCACATAAGAACAGACGAAAAACTACCTCTCCGTCGATTCCCCCCACTTCAGCTTGGCTCTCAAAGTCGAGAAGAAGGTATCCTGGCTTCTTCGCAGGAACCGGACCTTCTGACGATACACACGCGCACTGACGCGATCATGGTGCTTGAGAGGCACGTACACTTGCCCATCCAGCGTGAGGACGACCTCCGTATCCCGGAACTTGTTCTCCCGCGTGAGGACCTCCACTTCCACTGCGGAATCGCCCGGAATGACGATCGGTTTTTGGCTAAAGCTGTGCGGATTGATCGGGGTCAGGATCGTCGCGGAAATGGTGGGATGGACTACCGGCCCCCCTGCGGCAAGCGAATAAGCCGTCGAGCCGGTCGGGGTGGAGATGATGAGACCGTCCGCATGAAAGGTCGTGAGACTCTCGCCATTCACAGACGCCTTGAGATCGACGAGACGCGCGATCGTCCCCTGCGCGATCACGGCTTCGTTGAGCGCATAACCATTGAAGAACGTCTCTTTGCCGCGCAATACTTCCACATGCAGAATGCCGCGTTCCTCGAGTGTGCCGCCACCCGAGAGGAGCTCCGGAAGCAACTGGTCCGCTTCGGTGAGGTTGGTCTCCGCCAGAAATCCGACCGTCCCCCAGTTCACACTCAAGATCGGGATGGAGAGATCTTTCATCTCACGAAAGGCGCGCAGGATCGTCCCGTCCCCTCCGATGACAATGAGGAGATCGATGTTTTCGATGCATTCGAGAGGCTCGACATCCTTCACGTTCGCATAGTCCTCCGCGCGCTTCACATCCAAGCAAATATGCGCACCGAGCTTCCGTAAGATATCCATAATGTGTTTCACGGCCTTGTCTTTCTTATCGAGGCCGGACTTCACCGTAACGCCGATTCGCTTGTAGGCAAGCATAGTTTAAGGATGAACCGCACGAAGGAAGAGATCAACCGTTCTGGCCCAAGAATACCGTGCCGCCTGCTCCCGCCCGTGCCGGCTCAGTTCCGTCCTGAGAGAGGGGTCCGAGAGGAGCTTTTTAAGCCCCTGCGCGATGGACGCCTCACTCTCCGGATCGACGATGAGCGCGGCTTCCCCTGCCACTTCTTTCAGGCTGCCGCGGTCCGAGGTGAGGACGGGGACACCGCTTGCCAAGGCATCGAGTACCTGCATGCCGAACCCCTCTGAGAGAGACGGATGTGCGAGGAATAAACACGACCGCAGGAGTCGTGCATAGTCTTCCTGTGAGGCATAGCCTTTCCACTGCACTCCGTTCGTTGTGCGAGCAGCCTCAATAATTTCACGATCTTGCCAGCCGCGCCCCCCGACGAGGAGGAGGGGATGCCGGGCGCGCATGGATGCGGGGAGGGAGGCGTAGGCACGGATGAGTCGCAACTGATTCTTGCGGGGGCAGAGCGTGCCCGCGCATAAGATGAACGATTCTTCCGGAGGCATCTGTGTCGGCGGAGCGAGTGTCGGCCCCGCTCCGATCACCGTCACGGATGCCGCTTTCACTGTGGGGAATCTCGCGAGGAGATCGCGTTTTGTGGCTTCACTGAGCGCCAAAACATGTGTGGCTTTCGCAAGAACCCTCGGAAGCGTCATGCGTTCGATGAGCAGTGCCTTCCACTCATGCCGATCACCGGCGAATGCGATGAGATCATGGATGACCGGCAGGCTCATGATGTGTTTCGGCAAGAGTGCCGGAACGATGAAACTCGTGGTGCTGACGACATGCGTGATGCTTCGATCATCTCTGATCGCACGAGCGACGGCCCAGTGCCAGAGAGGACCGGGGGGCTTGCGAAGAACTCGCACATGCTCGGTTTGCCAGGATGCAGGGAGCGGCGCATTTGTAAGGAGGACAAGCGGGATCCGCCGGGAAATCAACTCGGTGACGAATCCCTGCGTCCACTGGCCTTTGCCCGTTCTCTGCGATTTCAAGGCCTCACGGACATCAATTGCCACTGTCATATAGGCACAGTCTAGTGATTTCCCATCGTGCGTGCTATGCTCGCAAATGTGTCTTCGACCTTCCTGCGACGGCTCAAGGCGTTGGAAACGGAGGAGCAGATTCTCAATGTCGGCGCATGCGCCGCAATGATCGGCGTCTTCCTTCCCTGGATAGGAGGAGAGATGCTCGGCGGCAATTCTCTCACGTATTCCGGTTTGGGTTTCTACACTTCATTCATCGGGCTCTTCGTTCTCCTTTGCCAGCTTGCGATCCTCCTCATCACCGCCATCCCCCTCACGGGCGGCCCGGTCCTGGTCCGCAAGCAGTACCGTGAATATGTCCGTCTTTTCCTCGGCGTGTTGGCAACGGTTCTCGTGCTTGCCGCACTATCCGTTCTCACCAAGGTGACCTTCGAGTTCTCCCGCATGGAGGTTCGATTTGGCATCTACGTCTCACTCATCGGAAGCCTCGTCGTATTGCTCTATGCGTTTTTGCGCGTGCAGGAGCAACGCCGAAATCAAGTGGAAGAGCTCTTCCATCATCCCTATGATGACGCGCCCGTAGCCGTCAGCAAGGACCAGCAGGAATTACCTCTCAAGCCCCTCCCGCCTCCGCCTCCTCCGCCACTGCCGGAGGAACACAGGCTGTTGCCACGAGAGTGATTGCTTCCCCTTATCGCTTATGGATTTCGGACCACAGGATCTCGTGTATTTCGACCCGAAGACTCAGGCAATCATCGGGCCGGTCGAATGGACGAAAGCCGGCCTCCCCAAGCCCCTCGCGATGAAAGAGGAGGAGGAAGTGGAAGATGCCAAGGGCAAGAGACATCGTCGGAAGCGCACGTATCCCTGGGGAACCGTCCGCTCTCTCGAGCGCGTTCTCGGCAAGAAGAAGGAGAAGGAGCCGGTCAGCGCGCAAGTCCTGGATGAAGCGCTCGACAAAGCGACGAAGGAACCGTTTTGGGATTGATTGGTGGAATATGGAATATGGGGTATGCAGTAAGGGTTACAGATTTCCATATCCCCATAATACGTACCCCGTAATACTCCTATTGTTTCGATAATAAGCGACATACCCTCTCCACCTCCTTCTTCGAGCCGATGATGAGCGGACAACGTTGATCCACCGCTTCGATAGGCAGATCGACGATGTTTTTCTTTCCATCTGACGCCGCCCCGCCGGCCTGCTCGGCAAGGTACGCGAAAGGGCCGCATTCGAAGACATGGCGGAGCTTACCGCGGGGATACTTGCTGCCGCCGACATTGGTGAAGATGCCCTGTCCCTTCGAGAGGATGTGATGAACATCTGCGACGAGACACCCCGAATAGCGGAGCGTCAGCTGCTCTTTCAGCCATCGATCAAGCACCTGCTTGTAACCGGGATTGTCATCGAGAGCACGCAGGTTGCCGGGGCTGTAATTTTTCGCAGTGTCCGCAATGCCGAGATTCTCCCGTAGAAGGATGAACTCTCCGACGTCATTGAGGAGGAACTCATGGACACCCTTACCCGTCGAATAGATGAGGAGCGTCCGGGGACCGTAGAGCACATAGAGTGCGGCAACCTGCTCGGACGGCTTGCGTCCGATGATCTCTTTTCCTTCGTAAATCCCGAAGATGGAACCGATGGCAAAATTGGCATCCACCAGCGACGAACCGTCCAGCGGATCGTAGACAACGGAGTAGGGGGCTTTCGGGTCGAGCTCAATCACGCTGTCATGCTCTTCGCAGGCAAATGCAGCGACGAGGCGGCTCTCCTGCAGATGCTCCTGAATGAGCTGATCGGAGAGGACGTCGAGCTTCTCCTGCTGCTCGCCGAACATATTCATCGTTCCGGAGAGTCCGGCTTCCGTCGTCTGAATGGCATAGCTGATGTATTTGGCGGCACGCGAGATGTCGAGGATGAGATGACGCAGGTTATCCGGCGCCTGTGAAACGTGATAGAGATGTGAGTTGAGGCTGCGGCGCTGAGCCGGGGCTGAAGGGGAGGGATTCATGGTAAGAGTTTACCGCAGAAGCTTGCCAATCTGAAGGGCCATCTCCGTCACACGCATGGAATAGCCCCATTCGTTGTCGTACCAAGCCAGGATCTGCACCAGGGAACCTTCGATGACCATCGTGGAATCCAAGTCCACCGTGCTCGAGTGCGGATCGGAGACATAGTCCGAGGAGACGAGAAAGCCCTCTTCCACCGCCAGAATGCCTTTGAGAGTGCTCTCCGCTGCTTCCGCGAGCGCCCGGTTGACCTCCTGCGCAGTGGCTTGTCCTTTGAGTTCCAAAGCGAGGTAGGAAGCGGACACATCGGGCACGGGGATCCTCAGCGCCATGCCATCAAGTTTTCCCTGAAGGTGCGGGAAGACCTTGCCGACCGCTTTGGCGGCCCCCGTGGTGGAGGGAATGATATTGAGCGCCGCGGCGCGCGCGATGCGAAGCTTCGAGCTGTCGGTGGAATTATCCAGAAGATTCTGCGAACTCGTATAGGAATGTGTGGTGCACAGAAGCCCGCGCCGGATGCCCTTCCACCCATCCAAAACTTTGACGATGGGGGCGATGCAGTTGGTCGTGCAGGAAGCCGCACTCACAATGGGAAGCGCACCCTGGAGAAGATCATCATTCACGCCCCGGACGATCATGGTCGTATCATCCTTGGGAGGCGCAGTAATGAGGACGGCCTTGGCCCCCGCGACAAGGTGTGCCTGCGCCTTCTCCTTCGTGCGGAACTTGCCCGTGGCCTCCACAACGAGGTCGACCTTGAGCTCCTTCCACGGACACTTGGCGGGATCTTTCTCCTTTACGACACGAACGAGGTTGCCATCGATACGCAGATCTTCACCCTCCACCTCCACGGAGTGGCCGAAGCGGCCGTGGAGCGTATCGTACTTGAGGAGATAGCGGCGCATCGCGGCATCGCTGGACGCGTTCACGGCAACCACACAGGCCTCCTGAGGAAACCGTTCGATTAACTGCCGATGCACGACTCTTCCGATACGTCCGTATCCGTTAATGGCTACGCGCAACATGTATTAATGATACACATGCCAAATCAGACTGCAATGGTTGGTGGAAACGAGGGCGAAGTCATTTCTTTCCTGCTGCTTGCGATGCTGCTTGCGATCTTGCAAATTCATCCATCTCCAGTAGAGCTTTGAAGAGACTATAAGCATTAGCCTCATCATCGCTTATTTCTCTCTCAATCGAAAGATTTCCGCTCTCTGGAGCATTTTTACGAGAATCACCTTCATTTCTTAGACGTGGATCATTTTCATTCATACCTAAATGATCCACTCGCTGCATACACGTGTCAAATCATTCATTCTGAACCATCTTTCTCTCATCCGAACACTCCCAAAATAATTCCGAGGAAAGCGAAGAATGCACCGATGATCCAGAAGCGCATCGTCACCTTGCTCTCCCCCCACTCGAGCGCCTCGAAATGATGGTGGATAGGCGCAGCGAGGAAGACTTTCTTCCCTCCGCGGAGCTTCTTGCTCGTGAGCTGGATGATGACCGACAGCATCTCAATGACAAAGATGAAGCCGATGAACGGCAACAGGAGTACCTCATCGGTCATGAGCGCGATGACACCGAGCGCACCGCCGAGGGCGAGCGATCCCGTATCGCCCATGAAGAAGAGGGCGGGGGGGACGTTATGCCACAGGAACGCGGCGATTGCGCCGGCGCATACCGCGCAGAAGGCCGCGAGCACCGAGAGGTTTTCGATGTAAGCGAGGACGCCGAACGAGAGGAAGGCGATGAGGAGCAGTCCGCTCGCAAGGCCATCGAGACCATCCGTGAAATTCACGGCATTCGCCGTCGCGATGATGATGAAGATGAAGATCGGAATGTACCACCAGCCGACCGCGAACGAGCCGTAGAACGGTACATGGATCTCGTTGTACCCAAGCTTCCAGTAGAACCACAGCGCGCAACCGCCGCTGACAAGCAGGAGGAAGAAGAGCTTCGGCAGCCATCCCAATCCGCGCTTGCCGATGCCGGCGATATTCAAGTAATCATCCACAGCTCCGAGAATGCCGAGCGCGAGGAGAACGAAGAGCGGCAGATAGACTTGGCCGCGTTGGAGCAGCGAATGCTCCACCACACCGAAGTAGGAGAAGAGACGCGAGAGAAAGACCGTAAGGAAGATCGATCCCCAGATGAGGATACCGCCCATGGTCGGGGTGCCGCCCTTCTCACTGTGATACTTGCGGAAGACCGTCGGATCGCGCCCATCAATCGTCTCGAGTCGCAGTTGTTTGCCCAAGCGATTGCGTCTCAGAAAATTTACGAAGTACGGGGTGAGCAGGAGCCCGACAGCAAACGCGAATGCCGCATAACCGAGCATGGCGGCGACGGAGAGATCCGGACGAACGGGTGTGAAGAGGATGGGCATGAGAGAAAGGATAACGCAAGAACGACCGGGAGGAAATACGGACGGGATGGCAAGGATAAGCTGAAATACGTACGGCTACGGGGCGGAGTGTACCCGATCCACGTCATAGAACCGCATCTGTTCTTTCTTGAAGAGAAGCTCCACGCGCCCTACGGGTCCATTGCGGTGTTTGCGGATGTAGATGTCCGTCATTCCGGGGCGATCGGAGTCCTCTTCGTAGTAATCTTCGCGATACATCATGAGCACGACGTCCGCATCCTGCTCGATGGAACCGGACTCACGCAGATCGGAGAGCTGAGGGATGTTCCCCGGACGGCTCTCCACCGCGCGCGACAGCTGCGAGAGCGCCACGATGGGGATATGGAGCTCGCGCGCCAGCTGTTTGATGGAACGCGAGATCTCGGAGATCTCCTGTACGCGGTTCCCTGCGTAGCTCGCGTTCTCCGTGCTCATGAGCTGGAGATAGTCGATGATCAGCAAATCAAGACCGTGCTCCATCTGGAGGCGACGCGCCTTCGCCCTGAGCTCCGGAATCGAGGAAACGACGGAATCGTCGATGAAGATATTTGCCTTATTGAGCTCGTCCATGATCGGGCCCATATTCTGGAAGTCGCTGTCATCCAATTTTCCACGCTGAAGTTTCCAGGAATCGACGCCGAGCATAGAGGCAAATAGGCGGTCAACGAGCTGCTCTTTACTCATTTCGAGAGAGAAGATGCCGACGACTTTTCCGCTACGGATAGCGGCGTTCTGGGCTATATTGAGTGCGAGGGAGGATTTGCCCATGCTCGGGCGGGCGGCGATGATGATGACATCGCTCGGCTGGAGGCCCGAGAGCTTCGTATCCAGCGCATTGAATCCCGTCGGAACACCCTTCACGGCATCCTCTTCTTTGGACTCGTGCAATTCAGCGAACCGTTCATAGCGCATCTCAAGGATATCCCGGATATGCATGAACTTCTCCTTGAGGTAGGTGTTCGTGATCTGGAAGACCATTTTCTCCACCTCTTCGAGGAGCTCCGGCACGTGACGTCCCTCCTCATAGCCGAGCGCGGAGATCTTCTGCCCGGCAGCGATGATGCGGCGGTGGACCGCTTTCGTCTTCACGATCTGCCCGTACTGGTAGATGTGCGAAGCCGTCGGCACGTCGGAAGCCAGTTGCGCGAGGAAAGCGCTCCCGCCGATCTCCTGAATCTTCTTGTTGTCCGTGAGCTTGCTGCTCACCGTTACGAAATCGATGGGCTCATGCTGCTGGTAGAGCGCGAAGATCGCCTCGAAGATCTGCCGTAGAGTCGGGTCGTAGAAATCCTCCGGCCGCAGAAAATCGCAGACGCGTATGATCGCATCCGGATCGATGAGGAGCGCGCCGATGACCGTACGTTCCGCTTCAACGGAGTGCGGCTGGGCTTCGACGTGCGTAAGAGTAGTGGTGGGGGGCATGGGAGGGGAATTGTACAGGCAGCATTCCTCTCGGCAACCTATCTCGCTTGAATGCGGTGTCGACTGATGCGCGCTACGCGGGGGAAATGTGGAGAAACTGTGGATGGGAAGAAGAAGATGTCATGGTGAGCGAAGACGAACCACGAACCATGACACCTGTGTCGTCCCTCGACTCCGCTCGGGATGACACTAGGAGGAAATTATATCTTCGCCGCTTCACGGATTTCCTTACTTAAGCTCTCCATCAGCTTCGGATTCTGCGCGAGGTAGAGCCGTGCCTGCTCGCGACCCTGGCCGAGGGTTTCATCATTGCGGCGGAAGTAGGCGCCGGACTTCTCCACGATGCCGTACTTCACGGCGAGATCGAGCACGTCGCCTTCGCGGCTGATGCCCTGGGCATAGAGGATGTCGAACTCCGCCTGCCGGAAGGGGGGAGCGATCTTGTTCTTCACGACCTTCACGCGCGTGCGGTTGCCGACAATCTCCTGATTCGCCGCGCCTTCCCCGGTCGCCCCCTTCTCGAGGATCTTGTCGATGCGCCGGACATCCAGGCGAATGGACGCGTAGAACTTGAGCGCATTGCCGCCGGTGGTGGTCTCGGGGTTGCCGAACATGACGCCGATCTTCATGCGAATCTGATTGATGAAGACCACCGAGCAGCTCGTCTTGCTCACGATGGAGGTGAGCTTGCGCAGAGCCTGACTCATGAGGCGGGCCTGCAGGCCCATGTGGCTATCGCCCATCATGCCCTCGATCTCGGCTCGCGGCGTGAGGGCTGCGACGGAATCGATGACGACGATGTCGATGGCGCCGGACCGCACGAGCGTTTCCGTGATCTCGAGCGCCTGCTCGCCGTCATCCGGCTGGGAAATCAGGAGATTGTCGACATTGACGCCGATCTTGCGTGCGTACTGGACATCGAGCGCATGCTCGGCATCGATGAAAGCCGCCCGCCCGCCGATCTTCTGCGACTCCGCGATCGCATGGAGCGCGAGGGTCGTCTTGCCGGAGGACTCGGGCCCGAAGATCTCGATGATACGCCCTTTCGGGATACCGCCGCCGAGCGCGAGATCGAGGGAGAGGGAACCGGAGGAGAACCGTTCGATATTCACCGCCTGCTGGGCGGGATCCATGAGCATGATGGCACCCTTGCCATACTGCTTCTCGATCTGCGCGAGTGCAGCGACGATGGCATCGTCCTTCGGATCTTTGGCCGACTTCGCAGCTTTTGGTTCGGCCTTCAAGTCGGTCTTCATAGCGTGCTTCGGGGGAGCGGATACGGGCGTCATGGTAGGGGAGAGGAGGAGGAAGTAAAGGTGTAAATACGTACACCATAGTATTTGATTTGTTGATTCGATCAAATATATTCGGTTGCTGAGTCAATCAGATCATGGTGGTGTAGTATCGTACACCTAAGGAACCTCTGATTAACCAAGCCAACTTGTCATCCCGAGCGGAGACGAGGGATACAAGTTGGCTTGTGTCTATGGGTCGTCTCCGCTCACCATGACACAAGCCAACATTATTCAGAGGTTCCCTAAGAGAAGTTCTGAGGGGATGACTATCCCTTGAAACCCAGATGATGGTTCGTGCCTGCACGCCGAAGTGCCCGCGTTTCGGCACGCAGGCGTGGCTCGCGGCGCGGCGTCCTTCGTCAGGCTCAGGACAAGTAGGTGAGGAGCCCCGCAGGCGCGGGGCCACGAATCCATACACGCCGCTCGCATCTCACCATGACACCTGGGCTTCCTGGCCCCGAAGGGATAGTCACCTTCCAAAATCAGACATGCATCGCCACTTCGAGCTTCTTCACACGCTTGGGCAGGGTCTCGATCTCGATTGCATCCAACCGCTTGTCGATGGCATCAATCTGGTCTGTAAGATTGACTTCCATACGATCCACACGCGTTTCCAAACGAATCATCCGCGTTTCCAGACCATCCATTTTCGTTTCCAAACGACCCACGCGCTTGTCCAGAGCGCCAATAGCCTCCATGAGCACGCGCTGCATATGCTGCATGTGCTCCAGAACGGTGCCGAGCGTGATGGCGCGCTTCTTGGGCATGGGGAAGAGGCCTATCGTAGGACGTCCGATGGCCAGTGACAAGAGCAGGGGGAGGATCGCCGTTTCTTTCACTTTCTCTTCAGCTTCCTGCGCTTCCACATCAGCACCCCCAGTACGGCGTTGCCGCTCACGAGTGCGGCGATGATCGCCCATGCCAGAGGCGTTAAGCGGAGTGGCGCAGAACCATGAGACGGCTCGATCATGACCACCTGCACCACCGGCAGGACGACATCCACGCGCTGGCGTTCCGCAATCGTGAGACCGGAGGGCGGCTCCAGCACGATCGAGCGACGCTCGATGACATCTTCTGCGACTTCGATCGCCAGCTGATGCGTGCCCGTCTCCACGTCGTGGAACGTCGCGATCCCGTCGGAGTTTGTGAGGGCGACCTTCGGGACGGAGAAGAGCGTCACGGGCGTATGGGCAGAGGGCTCACCGAGGGCGTCGAAGATGCTCAAGTGCAGGGAGGCAATGAGCAGCTGCCCGTTTTGCTTATAGAGCGCCGTGCGGTACTTCTGCGGCGCGGAAGGATGCTGCGCGATTTCGGGGGCACGGAGCCGGGATTCGCCTGTGGTGAGCGGAGTCGAACCACGAATCCCGGCTACGGAATCTTCGGCGATTTCCTCCGTAGAGACACCACGGCGTGGTGTCTCTACCCTGTCGGTCGTACCCACCTTCCACGCGATCAATCCAACAGTATCCTTGCCTGACTCCACGAGAGAAGTGATTCCATCCGTTACCGCGACGTAACTGAAGACCACGCTGTGCACGCCGACGGCAACCCCGCGGTGCGCCGCCGTCATCGTGAGCTGAACGCTGTTACGGCCAGCCACAGCCACATTCTTCCCTGCCAGAGCAATGGAGTTTCCCATCGTGGCAATCGCGGAGCCGACGCGCGAGGCGCTCTGCTTCAATGCGGATGCACTTCCTTTGGCAAGAATACTGATGAATGCAACCGATGAAAAACGCTCTTCGAGACGGCCCGGCGTGTCATGCTGAGGAGGAGCTTCGCTTTGCGAAGCGACGTCTCGAAGCACAGGCACGCCGGGCCTCCTCAGAGTGACACGTTTTTCATCGGTTTCTGATTCCCATGTACGATTCATCACCAATTGGTATGCGGAAGTGAAGGAAGATGCCACCTGCACGGTGGTCGATCGCACGTCCGTTCCTATCTGCCAGATGAATGCCAGTACACTCCGCGCATCATCTCTGGCGGCATTCCAACCGGTACGCACCGTGCCTGCAGACGTCTCCAGGAGCGCATACGCAGCCCGTCCCGCGATGCCGCCCCGCGCACGTACACTATCCGCGAGAGCGCCGACGGAATCGACGGCAATCGTACCAAGCTTCGCGACTTCGTAGGCTGCGAGTGTGCCAGCATCACGAACAGTCGCGGCGATGGAGTCGTATGTCGAACGCACCGCATCCTTCGACAGGCTCAGGATGACGTGCGTTTGGCTCAGGATGACGCGCGAAGGATTCACGATGATGCGCTGGCCGATGGCTGCAATGCCGCTCACCGCGAGGCGCTGCGATTCCGCCATTTGTTCGATGAGGGCATCCCCGAGAACGCCCGTCTGCCACGCGGTCAGCCGTCCGGCGTCACCGACTTCTTGCGCGAAGGATCCCGCAGCCATCCGCATGGTGTTTACGCCGTCCGCCACCGTCGTCTTCACCCCCTCCGCGAGAGTGTCCATCGCATGGAGGACGGCCTGCGTCGCGACTTCGATGCGGCGCTCACGCTCGATCATCTGCACCTCCTTCGGCGTGTCCTCCGTAGAGACACCACGCCGTGGTGTCTCTACCCCGCGGGTCCCGGCTATGGGAACGGGGGGAATTCCCGCTGTGGAAGATGCGTTCACCTCGGTCCCTTCGGTCCCCTCGGTACCGTCGATACCTTCTTCCAAACTCTTCCTCCCGCTGAACGCCGCATTCAATCCTTCCTCATCCCGTGGCGTGTCCCCCGTAGAGACACCACGGCGTGGTGTCTCTACAATCGTCGTTTCGGTTTCCGCCGGCGCCAGCTCGATTCCCACGATGATGGGCGAGACATTTCCCGTATCCGCCGCAGCCAGGGACGGCGACTGCTGCTGGGTCGGAGCTCCGCCTCCCGTCCCACCATCCGTCAGATGCCTCCATCCCGACCCGCGCGCGCTGGCGGACGACTGTCCGAAGAGCGCGAAGGTGGAGAACGCCGTCGTCGTGCAACTCACTGTCCTCGTCGCCGCATTCACCGTGCAGGCACTCAGCTCATGCCACTGCGATCCGTCGTAGCGCTGGATGGCCAATGTCTCCTCATCGAGTCCTTCGATCTCGGCCGCCGCGTACTGGATGGAGATCGTGAGAGGCTTACTGAACGACGAGACGGAGACCGTCGATCCGCTCAAGGCCTTGAGCTCATAGGTCTGCCCCACGACACTTCTGCCATCCGGCGCCGCGACCGTCGCGAAGACCGTCGCAGGCGGGATCTGGTTGATCTGGTAGGTGATCTCCGGCTGCGCTGTGCTCCCCGCGGGGACCGTGAGCGTGATGCCCGTCCCCGTGCCTTCGAGGGCCACGCTCCCCGCGGCGGAGGAGGGGATCACCGCCCCCGACTGCGCCGTGATTCCCGCGCTCGCCGGACATCCCGTCGTCTGGAACGTCTGATCCGCGCTTGCCCCCTGCACCTCCCAAGTATCTTTGCTGAGGGCGCGGTAGTGGTACGTTGCGCAGGAGATGAGACTCGAAAGCGCTCTGGAGTGGCTCGTCACGCGGGGGGACGTATCCGTCTCCGTTGTCAGCGCACCGTAGCTCGCCATCGGTCCGTACTCCACACGGCTCGATCCGGCGGGATCGCTCGTCCACGTCACCGTTGCGCTCGTGGTCAGAGCAGAGGCGGAAACCGACGAGATCGCCGGAGTCGTCCCCGTTCCCCAGTTGGTATTATTGCCGCTTGTCTGGCATCCGGTCGCGCAAGCCAGGAGAGTGGCGTTGGTGTTATTGGAATCCTGAACATCGAGGTAGCTCACGGTGCGCGTTCCCTGCGGGTTGACATTGAACTGTTGACCATTGACTGTTGACCGCAGACTCAGGAGGTTTGATGCCGCGCCATTCAACGTCAATGTCCCTTCGACGGTCTGGGTCGTTCCTGCAGCCAGAGTCAGCGTATCCGCGCTCGCGACCGTCTTCGTCAGATTCCAGAAGCTCGTCGAACCGCTCATGGTTTGGTTCGTGCCATTGAGGGTGACGGTGCCCGATCTTGCCGTGAAGCCTCCGCCTGCATTCTTCGTCCAGTTCCCTGCAACAGTCACTCCGTAGTTCGAAGCTGAGGCATCCAGTGTCCCAGCCGTGATCGTCACCCCGGAAGCCGTGAGGGCGGCGGGGAGCGTGAAGGTTCCGCCAGTCCCCTCGATCAAAAGATTGTTGTAGGTCCAGTTCTTGATGGCGCGGGAGCCGGAGGTGGCGTTGTAGGTGACGGTACTCGCAGCCCCGAGCGTTGGTGTCGAAACAGTTGCCTGATCGCCCGTGAGCTTCAGCGTGCCGTAGTTCGTGAAGGTATCGACGTCACCCGTGAGGCTCAAGGTGGAGCCGCTCAAGTTGAACGTTGCACCCGTGGCGTTGACGAGGGCGCCGTAATCAGAATCGAAGGTCAGCGCGGAGCCGCCCTGCGTGATCGTCCCGTTATTCACGAGGTTGCACGCCCAGCCGTTCACGGTCCACGTGCCGGATGCGACGACGATGGTGCCGTTATTCACGATGCCGGTCGTCGTCTGCGCGCCGCCGTTCGCTCTGCACGTGCTCGTGGGGTTCGCTCCCAAATTGACGGAGCAGCCGGAAGCGACGGTCACGGTGTTCGTCCACCATGCGGCGTTCTTGCTGATGACGATGGTGCCGCCGAGATTCCCGCTGCAGGTGATCGTCGACGGGCTCTCCCAGGAAGTCGCATTGCCGTCGAACGTGACAGTCTTTCCCGTGAGGTCGAAGGTGCCGTTCTGCGTCAAACTCTGTTCGAGGGTCATCGCCGTGCCCGCGTAGGTGATCGTGCCGTTGTTGGTGAGACTTGCCTTATTCAGATCCCAGCCGTTCCCGGAGTGCGTGATGGTGCCGTTGTTCGTGATGGTCGAGTTGATGCCGTAATCGGGGCTGGTGTTCACATACCACGTCCCGCTCGCGACCGTTAAGGTCGAGCCCGCATTCACTGTGATGCTGCCCGTGGAGGTGGGGCTGGCCCCGAGCGCGAGTGAGCCGGAGACCGTGAGGGTGCCGTTGGATTTGTTGATGGTGAAGGCGCCCGTCGGCTGCACGCCGCCACTCTCGAGCTCGAATGTTTGGGCGGAGGAGCCGGAGAGTGTGAGAGCGGTCGTTCCGGGGCTGTAACTGCCAAATGTTGAGGCAATCATGACATTGCCCCTCGTATCAATAGTACCACTGTTGATGAGCCCCGCCGTTAGCGTGAGCGTGCCTTGCACCACGAGCGTGTCGTCAGCGGCAATGGTGAAGGTTGCATATTGGTTTCCGTTCACCTCCATGTTGTAGAAGGTTTGTCTAGAATTTACGTCGATGAATGTGGCGTACCCCCTGAATTTCACCGTGCCGTTGTTATGGTTGAATGTGCCGCCGCTCACGGTGAACAGCGAATCTCCACCATATTGTGAGTGATTGATTTCCAGGATACCACTCGGTGCAGTGAACGTTCCAGCCTGGATGACGAGGCTCTTCTCGATGCTGCTGTTCGCGCCTGCAAAACTGATTGTCGTGTTCGCGTTGTTGAGCGTGATACTGGGAAGCGTCGCCCCGTCGGGGACCATAAAACTCTGATCACCGGTACCATCGATGAGAAGGATCGTGGGACCGCCGGCATCAGAGTTACCAAAGGAATAGCCAAATGTGGAGGCAACTGAAACTGCACCTTTGGCACCAATGGTGCCGCCGACCATGAATCCATCAGTCAGCGTGAGAGTACCGTTCACGACGAGCATGTCACCGTTGGCGATGACGAAAGTTGTAGATGTGTTTCCATTTACCTCCATATTGTAGAAGTTGAGGGAAGAGGGCACATTGATTTGCGTGTTGAATCCGCTCCACAATACCGTTCCGTTGCCGTGGCTGAAGGTTGCCCCGCTCCCGACGATGAAGGTGGAGGAATTCCCGCTGTACGCACCTTGGTTTATGGTCATGGTGCCGCTCGTTGCTGTGTAGGTGCCGCCCGTGAGAGACAAGTCAGTCCAGATCCTGCTGTCCGCGCTCCCCCCATTGAACGTCCCATTGCTCTGCGTAAACGACCCGTAGACCGTGAGCGCATTACTTCCCATATTCACCGTCCCATACGTCTTCATCGCGCTCGTTGTGCCCGAAGTTCCCACGGAAATCGTTCCCCCCGGCGTCAGCGTCGCACCCGTGGCCACAAGCAATGTCTTCCCATTGACCGTCGTCAGATTCCCGCCCGCCACCGCGTAGATCCCGCTGATATCCGTCTCCCCGCTCACGGCCGCCGTGGCCAGGTTCGCATTGGTGAGCGCGGAACCGCTGTCGTTACGCACGATGAGGTAATCCTGGTAGAGGTCGATGCCCGTCATGCTGCCGCCGCTTGCAGTCGTCACCGTCACGGCGTCCTGCGTCTCATCTTCGAGGTAGAAGGTGAGCACGTCGCCCTGCACGAAGGAGGCACCGCTCATCGTGAAGGCGCCCACCGCGTTCGACTCCGCGGTGATCACCTGGTCGACGCCGTTCACGGCAAGGCGGACGGTTTTGCCCGAGAGGACGGTCGCCCCCGTGTCGCTATAGACCGTTCCCGTGATCTGCGCGGACTGGTCTTCGCCAATTGTGATTTCGTTCGTTTCACTCGCCATGTTCTGGTACTCGAACTTGATCCACGCGGCGGAACGGGGAGTAGCAGAGATGCGAGATTCATCCAGAGGGAGTTGAACATAGTATCCATCATAATTCCCATACCATCTGCCCAAGACGGCGTTGATGTTTGCACTCGCAATGGTATCGATTTGCGTAGAAGTTTGTAGCACACCATCCAAATAGATATTTTTTACATTTGCGTTGCTAACGCCTACTAAGTGATGCCATGTTCCTGCGGATGGATTTGCATTGACCGTGACACCGGTGTAATGGTTGCTGGGAGTAGAGCCGTACCATCCGAAGGCGAGCGTTCCATTCCAGCTAGCGAGTTGGTAACCTGCATCGCTTGTTGCAGGGATTCTGCCGAAAATGCCCGCATTGCTACCGGGAACTCCAGATGACGTATTCACCCAAGATTCAATGGTGAAGTTGTCTGTAAAGTCCAGTGATGAATTTGATCCTAAATCAATGTACTGAGTTCCGGAAAAACCCCCCGCCCCACCCACCTGCCCCGCAGCATTCGTCGCCCCGGCCACCCCTCCGTTATTCGCATTCGTCGTGGAATCCGCAGCCGAGAGCGCGCCGCTGCTTGTCTGCCCCAAGTGCCACACGCCTTTATAGCTTGAATCCCACACATTGGTCTTGTCCTCCCCGTCCGCGGCATCGGCTTTGCCGTAGTACATATAAAGGAGGGTATCTGCGGTGGAACTGACGCGCGGCACCTTCACCCAGAAGTCGCCTGCGCCGGAGCCTGTGCGTATGTGGAAGTTCTCGCGCTCGTAGGGGAGGATGACGCCCGTCGAGGTGGTGAACCGGATGTCGTAGCCGTCACTTCTCGCACTCGTTCCCAAATCCGCATCCGCCCGGATCTTCACGTAGAGCGGGAAGTCCGTGAGTGTAGAGTCCACGTTCGTTTTGCTGATCGTGATGGGCTTTCTCAATGTCCAGCCATCGAGCGTATTCGTCTTCGTTTCCCACGTAATGGCATTATCCGCGTCCGCCATGTTGTGGTATTCGAACTTGATCCAGTCGGCGGAGCGGGGGGTGGCAGAGATGCGGAGTTCGTCGAGGGTGCCATCAAAAGGACTCACGGCATCATCTTCTCCGTCACCAATCCAAAGGGGTCGACTATTATCGTTGATTGCAGTAGGTGGATCTTGGTTTGCGTACGACGTAATAAGAGATTGCTCAGATCCATTTCTAAATACTTTCATAAAAGTACTGGGGCTGAAGACAGCGGTTACATATGCCCACTGTCCAACAGCAAAAGTCCCATCCGTCCCCTTGACCGCACCCGTAAAAGGAGTGGCAGCGGAACTCACAGTAAACACTGCACCCGTCGGAACAACGTTCGGTGATCCGGTATAAGGTCCGGTATCCAATGCATATCCTCTGTCATTGTTTGTAGCAGAATATTTTTCGAAGATTCCCTGTCGTTGCGAGAGTGCATCCGGCTTCACCCAAGCTGACATTGTCAATTGCCCTGTAATACTTAAGGATGTGGTATCGGGTACTGAGATGTAATTGCTTGACCCATTAAAGCTCCCCGCCCCATTCACCTGCCCCGCCGCATTCGTCGCCCCAGCTACTCCTCCATTATTCGCATTGCTCGTGGAATCCCCAGCACTCAAAGCACCCGTCGACGTCTGTCCCAAATGCCACACCCCCTTATAACTACTATCCCACACATTCGTCGGATCGTTGCCATCCGTCGCATCCCGCTTGCCGTAGTACAGGTAGAGATCGGTATCCGCGCTCGTACTCACCGTCGGCACTTTGACCCAGAAATCACCGGAGCCGGAGCCGGATCTCACGTGATACTGCTCGCGCTCGTAGGGGAGCAGCACACCCGTTGAAGTGGTGAAGCGAATGTCATAGCCGGTGCTCAATGCATCCCTTCCTAAGTCAGAGTCCGCGCGGACTTTCACGTAGAGCGGGAAGTCGCTTAAGTTACTATCAACGTTTGTTTTGCTCACGGTGAACTTCTTTTTATACGGCCAGCCGGAGATCACCTGTTCCGCCGCCTGCGTCCCCGTCCCTTCCCACGTCAGCTCCTGCCCGATGCTATTCATGTTGTTATATTCAAACTTAATCCACGCGGCGGAGCGGGCGACGGAGGAGATGCGGACGTCGTCGAGACGACCAGTCCACTGATAAGCTTTGTCTTGGTTTCCCGGATAATCGTACCAATCATAGCCCAAATGTGCGTTAAGGTTGTTATTGACAGCCGCTCCAGCTTCCGCATTATCTTCGCCACTAAGATAACTACCATTGATATAGTATTTGATTGTGGACCCATCCCATGTTGCTGTTATGTAGGACCACGTACTAGTAGTCACCTGACTCTGTGAGTGATGTGCAATACCGGCAACCCACAACTGAATTTGCCCGGTCTCCTCAAATAATCCGAACCAATATGCCTCATTATAATCTTTTGCGACAATAGTATGATAACTGTGGTCATTAAATTGTGCTGGGTTTATCCAAGCAGACCACGTTCCACTTCCAATATCGATATCACCTAACTCCACGTTATCATCGGTCCCGTCGAACCCTCCTCCACCATCAATCTTCCCCCCGCTCGCCGTCGCCCCGCTCACGCCTCCATTGTTTGCATTGCTCGTGGAATCCGCCGCGCTCAATGCACCCGTGGAAGTCTGGTTCATGTGCCACACGCCTTTAAAGTTTGTGTCCCAAACAGACGACGCAGAACTTCCATCCCCCGCATCTTTCCTTCCATAGTAAATATAGAACTCGGTATCCGTATCCGCATCGATCCTCGGAATCTTCACCCAGAACACGCCCGAGCCGGAGCCGCTTGAGACGTGGTATTCCTCCCGTTCGTAACTGAGGAGCGCGCCAGTGGTCGAAGCGAAGCGGATGTCGTAGCCGTCACTTCTCGCCAATGCCCCGATATCCGCATCCGCGGTGATTTTGACCGAGAGCGGGAAATCCGTCAGATTCTCATCCACGTTGGCATTGCTGATCGTGATCTTGCGTTTCTTCGCCCAGAGGGTGAGGGAGAGGTCGGCGGCGTCAGAGGCGATCTGCCAGGTTCTTGCTTCACGCAACTCTGCCTCACCCCCCACCCCCCTCTCCGTCCCGCCCGCTTGCCAATCCGGAGAGGGGGAGAGCGCTAACGGCCCCAGAAGGAAGAACTGGGGACTGACATCCGGTGCGTCGTAGGTGTAATTGAACACCGCTGTTTCACCGGCGGACCAAGAACCTTTCCATTCAATGAGCTGTTCAGCAGTAGTGTCACCCTGAGCACTGTCGAAGGGCGACACTCCCTGTGCCGTGGTTCGACAGAGCTCACCATGACACAGGGCTCCGTTCGATGAAATCTCCGAGATCTCAAACCCCTCCGGCACCGTCTCCGTGATCGTCCCCGCGAAGTCTTCGTTGAACTTCACCGTGACCTCCATCGGTGATGGCGCGAAGGGCCAGAGACGGGTGGCTGCTTTGCGGGTGATAATGATTGGCCAGGACGCCGCACCCACGGAGGGGGGCTGCCGGTTTCCCATAATTTGATCCCCAGCAGCAGCCGTCCCCGGCTGCGGCGGTTGTCCCTTGATCTCTAACTGCTGGCTCATCTCTCTGGCCCCATTCCCCGTCTCCGCCGCCAGCTTCAGTTCGTACGTTCCCGCTTCCGCCGCAGTGAAGAATGCTTCGTAGTCAGGCGTAATCAATCCTGCTTTCTTTGCCCCACAAGTGCCCGTTACCGCGATGGATTGATCGTCCGTGGAGAGCGCGAAGGAATCGCCGCCGGGTGCGGTGACGACGAGCTTCAACGCCGCGTCACAGATAATCTCCCCCCGATCGTCGAGGACGCCGAAGGCGAGCTGCACTCTGTCGCCGGTCTCATAGCGATCCTGATTGGCATTCATCGCGAGCACGCCCCAGGCGAAATCCTGTGTCAGAACTCTCTCCTCCTGCGTGAGGGGATTGGTCACCGTCATCGAGAGCGTATAGAGCCCGGGGCGGAATTGACGATCGGGTTCGAGCACGAGCACCACGGAACCGGGGACGAAGTGATACGCGGGAGAGAACGTGCGGCCGTCGGCATCCGTGAGGGTGAGGGAAAGGATAGGACTTCGGATTTCGGACTTCGAGACACGCTCCCGTCCGATGTCCGAATCCCGAACCGCCTCCGCCACCTCCTGTTTCATTGCCGCATCCCTCGCAATGGTCTCCACGAGGATCTCCGCGGCAGGATCGGCAAGGGCGGAAGGTCCGACGGATCCCGACACTCCCGTCAGGGATTGCTCGACGGCATGTTCGATGATGTCCGAGCGCTCGGCATCGGTCACGATGGTCTTGAGTATCTCCCGCACCCGCTCGGAAGCGCCGAGCATCTCAGCGGTCTTCTGACGCGCGCCTCCGTCCTCCCTGAGAACCGCGGTGACCGCCTCCTGCGCACCCTCCTGCACGCGGCTGGTGCGGCGCGCTCCAGACTCTTCCATGGCAGCCAGCACCGTATTCAGGGCGGCGGTGTCCTGCGTGACAGCGCCCGCGATCTCATCGGCTGCCGCCCCGATGGCCTGCTCGAGGACTTCCCGCTCGACGACCGTCTTCGGCGTGATGACCTCGACGATCCTCGCGAGGGCCTTCTCCTCCCTCAAATGTCCGTTACCGTCGATGATCTCCGACCCCGTGCCGGAAACGGCGGTCTGGAGGAGCGTGAAGGAAGGGAGCATGTTGGCATCGAAGCTGTCCCCGTTCCGAGGCGTAAGAGTGAGCGTGTCATCCGTCGGCTGATACGGGAGAGAGGGCTGGATGGCGAGAGAGAGCTGCTGCCAGCCCCGCGGCTCTACGAAAGCGAAGGAGCGACCATCCCCATCGCCGGTGCGCACGATGCGCGGAGGCCGGGCGTCGCCGAGGGCGAGGAGGCCGCGGAGGGCGATCGCGCGCATCTCTCGCAGGGGGGAGAGGATGAAGTCGCCGATGGCGTCCATGGCGGAGGCCATCCAATGGATGAAAGATTGCAGCGATCCGGTTTCGGTGGCGGGAGCGTCGGCACTCGGCGCATCAGGCGTTCCCGTAGAGACATCCCGTTGGGGTGTCTCTCCCCGGGAGGATGAGGATAGTTCCTCGGAAGACGCGGCGGACGAAGCGGAGGACAGGGAAGAGCCGGAGAAAGCGCCATCCGTCGTAGAGACACCCCGTTGGTGTGTCTCCCTCGAACCGGTGTCGGGGGCCTCGAAGGTGGAACCGGAGCCGGACGCGGGAGGCACGACTCCTCCGGAAGCGGACGCATCGATCACCGGTATCTCTTCGGACCCGGATAGGAGGGATCCTGATGACGGGTTCACGGTGATGCCGCTTCCGATTTCTTGAATGGCCGGAAGGAGTGCGCCCGTCTTCGTGTCCATGGGGGAAGGTACCACGACGTTCTCGATGCGCGTTCCCTGCGCCTCGAGAGGACCGAAAACGGAGAAACGCGGGACATCCGCAGGGGATCGGTAGGTGTAGCGGAGGGTGACGGGGACACCCGCATCCCACTGGCGGTCCCACGTGATGGTCATCGTCCCGTCCTGAAGATTCGATTGCACTGCATGCGGTTCAGAGAAGAGGATTTCGTAATCGGCAGGAATGCGCTCCGTGATGTTCCCGATGAACGAGACGGCCGGCGTCACCGTGATCGTCATGTCCTCGGTCGCCCCGGGCCACGTGCGGGTCACGGAGGAACGCAGGATGTCGAGGGGGTGATCAGGGGCGACCTCGATGAGGCTCTGGATGTTCCGGGCAGAGTCCTCCGGCGTGATGGCGAGCCTCGCGATCCCCGTGCCTCCGAAGGGGATGGTGGATGCGAAATCGGGCGCCGTGATGAACTTCCGGGCGGCGCAGCTCGTCTGCCTCTGGACGGTCTCCGACGCGGTATCGAACGTCCTGAGCGCGCCGTCCGCTGCGCGAACGGCAATCGTGAGATCACCACCACAGAGCGGTTCGCCCGCATCACCGGCCAAGCTCACGGCGACGGTCGCAGCCTGACCGGACGACAAGGTCGAGCGGTCCACGTTCCACGCCATGAAGCCCAGTGGCACGGAGGCATCGAGGAGGGGAATCGCCTCGCCGTTCCCGCCACCGATCTCGCGGAAGAATTTCTGCAGAAGGCGCGTCTCGCCGCGCGTGGCATGCAACGTGACAACGACGCGGTACATGCCCGGAACGAAGGTTTGGGGCGCGGAGAGCGTGACGATGTAACCGCCACTGCCACGATCGGTCGCAACCGACGTGGCGCTGCCCGCCGCGAGATCCCATGCCATAGGGATCTCGGTACCATTGCGATCAGCGACACGGACAGCGAGACGGGCCTTCAATTCCCCTATGCTTCGAATCTCGCGCTGAGCGGGAATGTGCAGCGACGCACGGATATTCCCGTCAAGAGAGGAAAGGATCGAAGCAGGAATCACTTCGGGAATGGTCAGCGCGTCCCCCGACGCGGTGAGAGCGCCCGTTTCTGACGCAGGCGACGGAGAGACCGATGTACCGGATTGCGTCGGAATGATCGCTCCCGATGCGTCCGACGGGACGGTGACCCCCGAGGCACTGACGATCACTCCCGTCGCGCTCTCCGAGCCGTCCATACCCTGTTCATCCATACGCACCTGCGCGCCGGACTGAGCCGACGGGAGAACACCCCCCGAAGCATTGATGATGCTCCCCGTCCCGTGAACGACAGTGGATCCGGTCCGAGTGGAGGGTTCGATGGTTGTGCCGGATTCCGTTTGCACGAGGATGTCACCGAAACTCGATGAAGACGAACGAGTGGACCCCGTCTCCGTCTCAAGGGAGTCGACAGGGCTCCTCTCCCTCCGACGCCGTCCAGGAGAGACGAGCAGCGCGGCACTGCCACTCGCTCCATCTGTCATCGCCCCCGATCCATTCGCGTTCTCTCCATCGCCCAATCCCACAACGGCTCCCGACCCCGATCCTACGGTTTCGCCGCTTCCACCGTCGCTCACGAGCGACGTGGCGTCGGCCGCGCGGGCGACGGAAACGCGCGGCATTCCCTCCAGGAACGGCGCCATCGCCCGGAGCAGGCCCGCCGCCACGATGACCGCGCAGAGGACCCCGATACGTCCGAGGGATGCGCTCCGGAATGGATGTGGATGTTTTGGCATGAAAATTCCTCTAATGATAGCGGAAAAACGCCCTGCTTTCACGCACGGGAAATAGACAGGATAGAAAAAAATGTTCTTATTTCATCATGCGATTCCGATGAACATTGCTCTATGCGAGAGGAATCCTGGAAAGATGACTTCTGCCCTCCTTTCACCCTTCGTCTCGCTTCACTCGCTCAGGGTCTGCGCAAGCGTGGGAGATCACCCCCGCCGCTCTGCTTGGCCGCCCTGCATTTGCCGATGTTCTCAGTGACATTGGTAATGTCGCAGAAGTATCCCTCCGGACACAGGACGCCGGCAGTTCCGCCGCAGGGGATAGAGATACTGGACCCCGATTGCGTCGTAGAGGAAGAGAACGACGAGGCGGAGGAAGAGAGCCCGTCAACCGCCACGGTCTTGAGCGCCGCAAGCCATTCGGCTTTCCTCTGTTCCTCATCCGGCATCCCGCGCGCGGAGAAACGGAAACGAAGTACTTGCGTGCCGCGGAGGAAGGAAACCACCTCTTGACCGGTCGATTCGTCGATTCCGCGAATGGCGGGAAGAGACCCGGCGACGATGGCAAACCCCTTGGGAGGAATCGGCCCCGCTATGGACTCCGTCACGACGAGCAGGGGGGTAGACGACCCCGAAGCCGTGAAGACGGTACCGGTCGCGGTTGTAAGCATTTGCCAGGTGAGTGGCACTTCCAGGGAAGCGCGAAGGCCGGAGAGAGACGCCCTGTAGGTCGACTGTGCGACTCCTTCCACTTTGGCTACGACGAGGACGGGGAGATCGCTCGGATCCGTGTTCCACTCGTAGACTCCTATCAACGTCACCTCCTGTGCATCATAGGCACTCAGATTCACGGTCTTACTTTCCACATAGGTGATATCCACCCCACCCTGGCGCAAGATGTGCGACCCGCGGCGCACGACGGCGAGGGGGGCGGGGATGAGGAACCCCGTGACGGTCTGTTCTCCTGCAGGCAATTCCGGCGGCGGTTTCCCGCAGGCGGAGAGCGTGAAGAGAGATGCGAAACAAAGGAGGCCGGCGAGGAAGGGGGGGCGCATGGGGGGAGATCGTAGCAGGGGATATGCAAGAAGGGAACCCGCGCTCCCTCACCCCCAGCCCCTCTCCCTTCCGACCCGACGCCCGCGGGGAGAGGGGAAAGCGTGATGCTCTGTGATTGTACGCCCCCATCTCCGGGTCGGCGTGATGTCGGGAGGGACGGAGAGGGGGAAGGGGGTGAGGCAAAGAAAACAAGCTTAAAGCATAGAGCTTACAGCTTATGTCTTACGTCTTCTCACGGGCAGCAATAACGAAACCCGCTACGCGACAAACAAAACTACTTCTTCGACGGATCGAAGGCGTACACGGCGCGACCCACGCGCTTGAAGTAGGGCATCTTCTGCAAGTTGAGAGAAATCGTACCCACCTTCACGGTGCGCTGCTTGGCGACCTCGGCGATGATCTCTTTCTTCGACAGTGCACCCTTCTCCTTGAGAATCCGCTCGATGACATCCGACACGGTCCCCGGTTCGTAGCCCCACTCACGGAGCGCATACAGACCGCGCCCGACGAGGACGAACTGCGGATAGCGGATGAGTTCGTTGTGCACCGCCTGCACCGTGACATTTTTCTTGTCAAAACCCGCTTCCCGGATGCGGTTTGCGATCTCCATGAAGTGCAGCGGCTCGCCGGACTTCTTGAGAATAATCTCTACCTTGTCGCGGATGGAGCGCGGGCGGACGAAACGCCACTCGGTGAGCCCCCATCCCTCCGGGATCTCCCGGAACCGCTCGTCGATGGTGAGAGAGCTCCCGATGAGCTCTGCGCTCGGCATGCGACCATCGAACAGATTGAGTGCCTGAATGGCGGAAATGACCTCGTCAGCCTTCATGCAGGACTTGCGCTTCTTCAGGATCTTCGAAATGCCGTTCACGATCTTGTTCACATCGTCCATGGCGAGAGACTCGAGTCTCCAGAACGGCACGAATGTATTGCCGTGCGCGCCGAGCGCCATCTCGGAATCAATGGAGAACGAGAGGCGCAGGATCGCCCCGTCCACTTCCTTGCCACCCTGAATGCGCATGAGAACCTTCGAGACGAGTGTGTCCTCCCGCATGACCCCTCCGCTCAACGTCAGCAGGGACTTCGCCAGCTGATTCACCTCGTCGAAGCGCGTCGTGCGCACCGTGCGCCGAAGCTTTCCGAGCGCGATCGATTCGATCTGCCGGATGCGCTCGCGCGTCACATTGAAATGCTTGCCGATCTTCTCGAGCGTTTGCTTCTGATTGCCCAGAAGAGCGAAACGCTTCTGAATCACGCTTGCCTCTTTCTCCGTCAAAACGAGGAAGAGATTCGTGAGCAGCTCCTCGAGATTGAGGTTGGTAATCTGTGCTCCAGCTTTGTGCTGCGGAGAAGTGGCGGTATCGGGCATGATAGTGGGGAAAAAGAAACAACCCTCTTTCTACCAAATATTTGACAGATGCGAAAGATCATCTAACAGAACCAGTAGACGGAGAGAATGAGTTGTGGCTTTCTCTCCATAGGTAGAACTGAGTTGTCCAAAGAGCAAAAGGATAACAATTTACAGACTTTTAGAACTTTGTCAACTATTTCCCAATGCCCTTCCGCTGTAGGAAAACCCCGAGAAGAGCGCAAGCGGCGGCACTGTCCGGATCCGAAGCGATTTTGCCACTTCTTGGCGTCGTGTAGCGCTCATCGAGCACTTCGATGTGTAATCCGGCTTGTGTAAGCGCTTCCTGGACCTTCCGAACGATCTTCACTTGCGCCCCCTCCTTCCCCGAAGGCAGAAGCGGCCATCCGAGGAGGATGGTATCAATGGAGCGCTCTTGGCAGAGAACAAGTACACGATCACACAACTGTTTGAGCGACGTATGGGCAATCGTTTCCAGCGGCAGGGGGATCCCCGTTGCGACGTCCGCAAATGCCGCGCCCGTACGACGCGTGCCGATGTCCAGAGCGAGAACGTGTTGCATACTACTTCTTCGCACCCGCTCTCAAGAGCTTACTCACCGCACTCTTCTTATGTGCGGCATTCTTCGGATGGATGAGATGCTTCTTCGCTGCGGTGTCGATCGCCTTGAAGACGAGCGGAAGGATCTTCTCCATCTCGCTCTTCTTCCCCTCGTGCGCGAGAGCTTGAATTTTGGAGATCATGGTCTTCATGTGCGTCGAGAACGGGCGGCGGCGGATGCGTCGCTTCTCGTCTTGTCGGGCACGCTTGATGGCGGACTTCGTAATAGGCATAGAGCGGCGAAAGGGTAGGGGAAGGGGAAGAGGGCGTCAAGGAAGAGGGTTAGGGGTTAGGGTTAGGATTAGGGAAACTGCTCTGGTTGTTCGATGGCGACTCCCCCTAACCCTAGCCCTAATCCTAGCCCCAAATGATTGACCCTAAGCCAAAAATCTCTAGAATCCCCCCATCCTATGTGCGGGATCTTCGGATACGTCGGGAAGAGAGTCGATGCCGGCAGCCTCGCCATCGACGGTTTGAAGAGCCTCGAGTACCGCGGGTACGACTCGTGGGGCGTGGCGTACAAGACGGGCGGCACACTCACGATGAAGAAAGAGACGGGCAAGATCTCCGGGGTCAATCCGGCCGATTTCTCTGCGGCATGCTCCATCGCCATCGGACACACCCGCTGGGCGACGCACGGCGGCGTGACGAAGGAGAACGCCCATCCGCATCTCAATGAAGCATCGACGATCGCCGTCGTCCACAACGGCATCATCGAAAATTACGAAGAATTGAAGGAGGAACTGAAGAAGAAAGGACACGCCTTCCGCTCCGACACGGATACGGAGGTGCTGCCGCACTTGATCGAGGAGGAGCTCAAACACACGAAAGACTTCACCACGGCAGTCCGCACCGTTTGCCTCAGACTGAAGGGCCGCTACGCCTTCCTCGCGCTCCACACGGAATCAAGGACACTCGTCGCCGCCCGCTCTGGCTCGCCGCTCATCATCGGCGTGGACACGGACGGGTACTTCATCGCGTCGGACATCCCCGCCTTCCTCGCGCACACGCGCACGGTGCAGTACCTCGATGACGGAGAGATGATCGCAACCGACGGCAAGACCGTCCTCTTTCTGGACATCGAAACGGGCCATGAAGTCCAGAAGCGTGAGATCGAGATCACCTGGTCGATGAAGCAAGCGCAGAAGGGGACGTACCGCCACTTCATGCTCAAGGAAATCATGGACCAGAAGGACTCCATCGCCCGCGCGATCAATCAAGACGAGGAGGAAATCCGCACGATCGCCCAAGCGATCAAGCACGCGCAGGGCACGTTCCTCGTCGGGTGCGGCACGGCGGGCAAGGCATGCGTCGCCGCAGAGTACTTCTTTTCGGTGATCGCGGGGCATCACGTGAACTACGCGCCTGCAAGCGAATTCAAGCTCTTCCATCACTTCCTCAAGCCCGAGAGCCTCCTGATCGTCGTCACCCAGAGCGGCGAGACGGCGGACGTGCTCGAGGCGATGAAGATCGCCAAAGCCAAAGGATCGAAAGTTCTCTCGATCGTGAACGTGCAGGGATCCACGGTAGCGCGCGAATCCGACTACACGCTCCTCATCAACGCAGGACCGGAACGAGCCGTTGCTTCCACGAAAGCATTGACCGGCCAGATGGCCGTTTTGCTTCTGATCGCCTACGCGCTCGCGGACAAGCTGCGGGAAGGCAAGCTGCTCCTCCTCGAAACGGGTGAGATGATCAACGACATGTTGAACCCCCGCTACGTCGAGCGTCTCGAAGCACTGGCAGACGGAATCAAGCGTCATGAGAATCTCTACATCATCGGGAAGAGCTGGAACTATCCCATGGCGCTCGAGAGCGCGATCAAGATCCAGGAAGTGAGCTACATCCATGCCGAAGGGTTCGCCGGCGGCGAACTCAAGCACGGGCCCATCGCCTTGATCGAGAAAGGGACGCCTTGCATCGTCCTCGTCGGCAAGGATGAGGTGACGGCGGACATCCTGAGCAACGCCATGGAGCTCAAGGCCCGCGGCGCGTTCATCATCGGCGTGTCACCGGAGCGCAGGGATGTCTTCGACGAGTGGATCAAAGTGCCCGAAGCCTCGACGGCGCAGGCCATCGTGAACATCATCCCGATCCAGATCCTCGCGTACTTCCTCGCGGTGAAGCGAGGGAAAGATCCGGACATGCCGCGCAATCTTGCGAAGAGCGTGACGGTGAAGTGATAGATAAAAATAAGCGGACACAAAACAATGCGCGAAGGCGGGCTCTGCCCGCCTGGAGCGCCTCCTCCGAGGGAAAAGAGAGCCCATGAGAGAAAAACCGTAGGTTTGTCTCTCATGAACTACAGGTCATCCGGCGGAATCCCGTAGTACTTGAAGAGGAATGCGGCGATCTCCTTGAAGACCGGCGCGGCGGCCTGCGCGCCGTGAATGATGCCTTTCGCCTTCGGCCGGTCGAGCTTCACCAGGAGGAGGAACTTCGGATGGTCGGGCGGGGCGTAGCCGGCATACGTGGCGAAGGTGGAACCCGTGCCCGTTTCGTACTTGCCTCCCGGACCGGCGATCTGGCTTGTCCCCGTCTTCCCGGCAATGCGGTAGCCGGGCACCTTGCCGGCCTTCGCGTAGCCTTCGCGGCCGGAACTCACGAGCATCGCCGTGATCGTTTGGGAGGCGTCGGGAGTGATGACCTGATCGATGACCTTCGGCTGGGTCTTCTCCACCGTCCCGTCGTTATGCACGATCGCGTCGATGATCGTGGGACGCATGAGCTTGCCGCCGTTCGCGAGCGCGCACCATCCCGTAATCACCTGGAGCGGCGTCGACGAGAGACCCTGGCCGTACGCGGACGTTGCGAGCAGCGCGTTGCTCCAGTTGCGCCAGGGAAGCACTTCTCCCGGCTGCTCATCCTCCAGTTCGATGCCCGTCACACGCCCGAATCCGAAGCGTTCGATCATCGTATAGAAGAGCTTGCGCCCGAGCTTGGCGGAGACGGTCGTCATGCAGGTGTTGATGGAGAACTCGAGACAGTTCGTCATCGTCACGTGGCCGAAGTACGTGTTGAGAGCGTTCTTGATCGTGTACTCATCCACCTTCACAGGTGCCAAGTCTTCGTACGTGTCCGTGGGCGTCACCTCACCCTGATCGAGGGCAATGGCCATCGTGATCGGTTTGAAGACCGACCCCGGCTCGTAGATGGACTGCACGGCCCGGTTCAAGTACGCACCGACACCGATGGAGTTCCGGTACTTCAGCCACACATCGAGAGTGTCGGTCGGAAAGATCTCCATGCGGTTATTCTCTCCAAGATAGATGTAGTAGCGCACGACATCCTTAAGATCGTACAGCTGCTCGATTTCCGTAAGTTGCTTGCTCTTCTCGGTACTGAGATTCGCCCGTCCTTCGGGCGTGAAAATATCGCCGATGTACCCGCGGAGCACGAAAGCGTTCGTCTGCGGATGAATGATATCCACGACGATTTCTTTGCGTTTGCCCTCATCGAGGTAGATCGGCTCTTTCTCATACACCATTCCGTAATCATTCGCGTTGAAGAGGGGAGCGTTCGCCATGGCCAATATGCGCCCGGTGAATGGATCCATCACGATGGCTTGGGCACTCTCGGCATCGACCTTCTTCACCCACTCGGAGAGCGCGCGCTCGACTTCCTGCTGGATGAAACGATCGATGGTGAGGATAACGGTATCGCCATCCTGCGGATCGACGATCGTCTGTTCGGATGTGAGGATCTGTCCTCCCTGCGGATCACTCACGGTGGAGATGAGTCCCTCCTGACCCCTCAGCTGCGGATTGAACGTACGCTCGACACCATACTGCGCTTCCTGCAGCGCATTGAGGAAACCCACGACGTGCGATCCCACCATTCCGTCCGGGTAGTACCGCCAGTGCTCGGCGAGCAGGGCAATCGAACGCAGGGGATCCGCGATGCGGTCCGCCGCCTCCCGTGTCGGCGCGTTCTGCTTGCGCTCGCGCGTGTCCTTGAGCGACTGGAGCTTGAGCTCCCGGATCACCGACGAGAGCTTCGGCGGGAGCGCGCGCATGACCGGCACGTATCTCAGCGGCCTGCTGCGCAGCAGATTTTTGAGCGCCGCCTGATCCATGCCGACGATATCCGAGAGTTTGCGAACGATGCTGCCCAGCTGTAACTGATTCACCACTTCCGGATTCGCCGAGATGAGACGACTGCTCACGGATATATCCACACCGGGGATGGCAAGATCTCTCACCGCCTGGATTTGCGCTTTCGTCGCGCTGTACACGAGCGGCACGAACGTCACGCGCTTCTCCTCGATGCGACTCTCGATCGCGCGAGCGAAGAGTCGGCGCACCTCGCCGAGATCCGGCAACTGCGCGGGATCAACCGGAGCCTGCATCACCTTGAGACGTTCCGGCTCGAGCAGCACGCCGGTGAATGCCCTCACCACGCGCGCAAGCGGATCGAACGCCGCGGTGTAGTAGGGAACGAGTTCTCGAGGGCATGCGGGATCGCCCTTCGAGCAGAGCGCGTGGAATTGCTCCGTCACGAGCGCGGTCGAGAGCAGGTCCGCGATCTTCGCCGGATCGTCCGTGACGACCGGATCGACGTACACCATGTCGAGCGTCGTATTCGTGGCGAGAATGCTCGTTTCACCGGTCTTGGAATTGCGAGAGAGAATCTCCCCGCGCTTCGCGGGCAGGACGACGCCGCCGTAGTGCTGCGCCTGCGCGAGCTCGTGGTACTCGGTTCCGCGGATGACCTGAAGCTCGATCAAGCGGGCGACGATCACGAGCAGTATGAGGAAAATGAACCCGTGCACGAGAAACATGCGCTGGTGAAGAGAGCGCTTCCGTTGCGTTTCGGAAGGGGCGGAAGGGATCCGGAGAGCCACGGCGGGAGCTTAGCACAGGTATCGCCGAAGTGCGCTTGCCGAACGGAGGACTCTTCGGACGTACCTCTTAAGGTGCGTATTCCCTCGAATCGGCTCAACAGCATCACATTCCATCCATCCCGAAAATATGGTATAATTCTTCGATATGGCTGAGCCAACACAAAGCTCCTGGGAGGCGCTGGACGGGAAATCCCTCCTGCTCAAACTGCAGGAGTACGCGATGTCGAGCGGCATCTCGGACATTCACTTCTCACCGGAGAAGACGTTCGTACGCACGGAGGTACGTCTCCACGGCGTTTTGCGGCTCATCGCGCACATTTCCGCGACCGCCTACGACCAGCTCGTGCGCCACGTGAAATTCCTCTCCAAGCTCAAGCTCAACATCACGAACATCCCGCAGGACGGACAGTACACGTTCGAGGCTCCGGGCCGGGTCGTGAACGTCCGTGTCGCGAGCATGCCCACGCGCTTCGGCGAGAAGTTCACGCTTCGCCTCCTCGACCCGAAGAAAGGGATCGTGCCCCTGGAGAAGCTCGGCTTGCCGACGGAGATCCATACGAAACTTGCGCAGCTCGTGCAGCTCCCGAACGGACTCATCCTCGTCACGGGACCCACGGGGTCGGGAAAGACGACGACGCTGTATTCGCTCATCCAGACCCTCGTCGGCACGGAGCGCAACATCATCACCCTGGAGAACCCGATTGAGTACGAGCTGGCCGGGATCGTCCAGAGCCAGGTCGACTTCGACCATGACTACACCTTCGCAAGCGGCCTGCGGTCCATTCTCCGCCACGACCCGGATGTCGTGCTCGTCGGCGAGATCCGCGACCTCGAGACCGCACAGACGGCGGTGGATGCCGCACTCACGGGCCACCTCGTGCTCTCGACCCTGCACACGAACTCCGCCATCGAAGCTATCCCGCGCCTCCTGTCCATGGGCGTCAGCCCGTACACGTTCGCCCCCTCGCTGAGAGCGATCCTCGCTCAGCGTCTCGTGCGGACATTCACGCCCGAGTGCAGCAAGGAAGGCGCGAAATGCGACCCGCTCGCCCACGATACGTACGGGGGACAGACCGCCATCCCCGAGCTGCTCATCGTCACTCCGAAGATCCGCGAGATGATCCTGACGAACGAAACCTCAGCAGCCATTGAAACCCAGGCAAAAGCGGAGGGGTACTGGAGCATGCGCATGTGGGGGGAGAAGTACATCACCGACCGCATCACGTCTCCATCGGAGGTGGTGAGGGTAAGCGTGTGAGAAGAGGGTTAAGGTTAAGGTTAGGGTTAGGGGATGTCGCTATTGAACGATCGGAACAGTTTCCCTATTCCTAACCCTAACCCTAATCCTAATCCTCTTGCTAAGAACACCTTCTCTTCCTTACGATGCTCTCTTACAGTATCATCCACCCCCTTGCTGCGACGCCGTCACTACACCGGCCAGTACCCGCTCGCGACCGCCCCGGGCTCGCTCTCTCTGCTGCGCTCGATCATCGCTCTGGTCCTCATCGCTCTGGTCCTCTTCTATGTGGGGAAGAAAGTGATGCAATTTTTCAACGTGGGCAACGCTGTCCGCCAAAATGCGGCGGTTCTCCTGACGGAGGGACCCGGAACCGTGAACGTTTCCATTGACGGAGGAGAAATGAAGCGCGCGGAGAATCGCCTGAAGCTCTACCCCAACGATCAAGTGACCACGAGCGGAAATGCGCGAGCGGCTCTGGCACTCTTCGACGGGACCATCGTGCGACTCGATAACGCGACCATTTTGCAGGTGGTCGAGAGCGAGCACGGCGTGAAGCAATCGCGCATCGTCCTCGCCTTGAACGGCGGATCCGTCTGGATCTCAACGCCGACCGTGGACGACTATTCGGGCAGCATCTTGCGCGAAATACGCACGGAGCAGATGAATCTCGCCTTGCCTCCCCGGACGGAAATCGCCGTGACACCCTCGGCCTTCACGACCTTCGCCGCCGACGGCCAGGGCATCTCCGTGCTCGTCGCCGGCAATCGCACGCCTGTGATCATCGGCGAAGGGCAACAGTTCACAATTCCTGCGGGCGCTCCGCTCGCCGGCAACCTCTACCGTTTCCGCTCACCATTGGACCCCCTCATGGTTCTCTCCCCGTTCGTTTCGGAGAGCCGATCAATGCGTTACTCGATCAGTGCAAGCGTGAGCGGCAGCGGAACAGTCGCGCCGCCGGCAGTGGAGAGCCAGGACGTCCTCACCGTGAGTGAGCCCGCACAGGGCATTACGCTGGATACGGCAACCGTAAAGGTGGTCGGCACCGTGCGCAAACCCGCCGAGAAGGTGCGGATCAACGGCTACCTCGTGGAGACGACGAACGGCCGATTCGAGCGGGAAATCTCGCTCCCCGACGAAGATGAGGTGACGGTGCTCGTCGAGGCGCTCAACGCCGACGGCACGGTGAATGAGAAGATACAACGCACCCTGAAGCGCGACCGCAAACCACCGGAGGCCCCGACGATCCTCACCCCGGCAAAGGCGGGAGAGACGTATGCAACGATGCGCGACCCCATCGAGATCAGCGGCGAGGCACCCGACGGAACGGTGGGCATTGTCGTAAACGACTACCGTCTGCAGCTCTTCACTCCGGGCGAGCGAACGTGGAGCTATCTCGCCTCCACCAAACTCGCCAACATGCAGCAGGGATCGAACACGTACTCCGTCGTTGCCATCAATAAGGGCGGCTACTTGAGCCCCCCCGCCGTGATCACAATCCTCTTCAATCAGGGGCAGGAAGGTCTGGTGAAGCTTGCCGGTACGGGCGCTGCAGCCTCCTCCACCGCACCGACGGAAGATGTTGCAACTCTCCCCGACAACGCACCGCTCAATCCGGGGAGCCTCGCCGTCACCGGTCCGGCCGCCGGCACGCAATTTACCTCGACCGGCAGCTCCTTCCTCCTGGAAGGAACGACCTCTTCCGCAACCGCAAGCATCTGGGTGAACGATTACCGCCTGAAGCTCTACCTGCCCGGCAAGATCACGTGGAACTACATCGCAGACGTGCAGTACGGAACCTTAAGCCGCGGGCGGAATCTCTACCGCATCGTCGCACGCGACAAGAACAACATGATCTTGGATACGGTGACGTACACGGTGCGATATTAGGGTTAGGCGTTAGGTTGAGGGCTAGGGGTATCGCTTGGATCATCAGAACAATTTCTCTAACCCTAATCCTAACCCTCTCATCGCTTTTTCAAACCCCTCCGGCACCGGTGCCACGACCGTCTGTGAAGATGAATGTCCAGGCGACGTGAACGTCAGCTTCCACGCATGCAGACACATTCCGGCTATCCCGTAGTGCACCTCCGTCTTTTCGCTCGCTGAAGATGCATACGTCGGATCGCCGAGGATGGGATGACCGACGGAACGCAGATGCACGCGCACCTGATGCGTGCGGCCGGTGTGAATCTCGCAGAGCAGGAGCGCGCAGTCCTTTCCGGCCGAAAGTGTCCGGTACGTCGTCTTCGCCTCGCGGCTGACGGATGTCTTGAGGACGGACATCTTCGTGCGATCCGTGAGATTGCGGCCGACCGGCGCGTCGATGACGGCCGCGGCGGGGGAGGGGACGCCCGCGACGATCGCGAGGTAGAACTTCCGAACCGTGCGATCGGAGAACTCCTTCTGGAGCGCAGCGTGCGCCTGCGGGGATTTCGCGATGAGCAGGCACCCCGTCGTCTCGCGATCGAGGCGGTGCACGAGGACAGAGGAAGCGCCGAAGGGGATCTTCCGCTCGGCGAAGAGATGAGCGATGCCGTGGAGGATCGTCGGCTCGTCTCTCGCAACACCGGGTGCGGGATGGACGGCGACGCCGGCGGGCTTCGCGATGACGAGACAGTCGTCATCCTCGTAGAGGATAGGCAACTTCAAATCGACGGGCGTGATGTGACTCTCGGAGACCGGTTCCTCCGAGAGAGACACTTCGATCCGGTCTCCCGGCTGCACGATCTGCGCGGGCTTGCGGACGATCCGGCCGTTCAAGAGCACGCAGCCCGTCCGGACGAGCGCACCCGCCTTCACGCGGCTCAAGCCCTCGCACGCTTGTGCGAGGAAGGTGTCGAGCCGGCCGCGTGCCGAAACAACGATTGTCTCCATGGTCAGCAGTGTACTGGACTGCTATCCTTGGCTCCATGGACAAATCCGATGAACTCCTCACCCGCGCCGTCGAGACGGTGGTCCCCCGCGACCTCGCGGAGAAGAAATTGAAGTCCGGCAAACCCATCCGCATCTACCTCGGCATCGACCCGACGGGCGCCAAGCTCCACATCGGTCACTCGGTACCTTTGAAGAAGCTGCGCGCCTTCCAGGATGCCGGGCACGACGTGATCTTTCTCATCGGGAGCTTCACGGCGATGGTGGGAGATCCGACGGGCAGGGATGCGATGCGCGTTCCTCTTACGAAAGAGCAGGTGGAAGAGAATCTCCAAACATACAAGAGGCAAGCAGCGAAGATTCTGGACTTCGACAAATTGAAGATCGTGTATAACCACGAATGGCTGGCGAAAATGAGCTTCGCGGACATCATGAAACTCGCAAGTCACTTTACCGTCCAACAAATGCTGGAACGGGATATGTTCCGACAGCGAATGACCCGCACTGTGCTGTGCAAGAAGTGTCAAACGCCCATTCCGGTCTTCAAATCATCCGATGTCTCCATGGACCAAATCAAAGGCGACCGGTGGCCGTTCCCGGTCACATGCGGAAATTGCGGCTTTGAGTTCACTCCGCTGAAGTCGGAGATCCTCGAAGAAGAGCCCATCAGCCCCAATGAATTTCTCTATCCGCTCATGCAAGGTTATGACTCCGTCATGCTCGACGTGGATTGCGAGCTTGGAGGAAATGATCAACTCTTCAATATGCTCTGCGGTCGCAAACTCCAAAAAATATTCGGCAAGCGCGAGAAGTTCGTCCTGACGACACGGCTCATCGAAGGGACCGACGGCCGGAAGATGAGCAAGACCTATGAAAACTGCATCTACCTTGAGGACGAGCCGAACGATATGTACGGGAAAGTGATGAGCGTGAAAGATGATCTCATGACCACCTACTTCGAATGCTGCACGGATGTCCCGATGGAGGAGGTGAAGAGCATCTTGAAAGGCAAGCCTCGAGACGCCAAAGCCCGCCTCGCATCCGAAATTGTCACGCTCTACCACGGAGCGAAGGCCGCCAAGGCTGCGGCGGAAGCCTTCGACCGCGTCTTCAAGAATAAGGAACTGCCTATAGATATGCCGGAGGTGAACGTGAAGCTAAAAGATTCACCGATAGATATTCTCGTTAGGGAAGGCCTCGTGCCATCGAAATCTGAAGCCAGAAGACTATTAGCCCAAGGAGCAATTACCATTGATGGACACAAAATTGTTGAACTCGAATCGACCTTCGGCGAAGGATTCGCCGCTCACGTATGGGGAGAAGAAGCCATCTTCAAAGTTGGTAAACGGAAGTTTCTCCGTGTCAAAATACCAACCATCTAGGAGATGGAAGGCGAGATGTCATGGTGAGCCCGACGAATCATGGCATCGAATCAAAGCTAGGAAGTCCAGGTGTCATGGTGAGGTGCGAGCGGCGTGCATGGATTCGTGGCTTTTTGCTGCGGCAAAAAGCACCTCACCATGACACGCCGCGAGCCACGAACCATCACCTGGGCTTCAAGGGATAGTTGCCTTATTTAATCCGAAGCCGGGAGGGTGATCGAGCAGGGGGAGTAAAATTGAACAACAAAGTTGTTCAGAGTTATGCTTCATTTCTCCATCACCACCCGCGGATCATCGGAGAAGATCGTGAACGCGTAGATGCACGGACAGAGCGGTTCGCCATCCTCGACCGCGTCATACTGCATGATGTGTGACAGCACCAACGCATGCCCCGCTTCATCTCCGAAAGCGATCAGGGAGCGGTCATCCTTCTCCTCGGATGCGATGAGGGTATAGCCCATGTCGTCGATCGTCTTCGACTCGAGGTAGAACCGCCAGAAATCCTCATCGGGATACTCGCTGTCCGCATACACGAAAGGAAAATTCTCATCGTCTTGCGCCAACGAAGTGATTTCGAAACCCGGAACATTCTTCACCGTTCCGGAAGCACTGAAGGTGCGCACTGCTTCGCGCGGAATGGACCATGTGAGAGCGGGATAGAGAGGAAGCGTGAGACTGGCATTGGGACCAGCCGCATCGGGAGAAACCCCTCGGCTGCAACCCGTAAGCATGAATATGAGGGTTAGGGTTAGGGTTAGGATGAGGGGGCGTCGCTCTCGGACAATCAGAACGATTTCCCTAACCCTAATCTTAGCCCCAGTCTCCATCACTGCGTCCGGAGAACCGCATCGATCACCTGCAGTGTGAATTGTGCACGCATGAGATCGGTCGGCAGTGCCGCCACCGCATCCGCCTGCTCCGCAAGCGCCGACCGGACATCCGATATGACAGAAGAAGCATCATCCGATGCGACGAAGAGCCAGAAGGGGGCGGAAGAAGAAATATCTGTGCCCTGCACGTGAATCGTGAGGACATAGTCTTTCGCAATCATCCAGAGAATGCGGGCGGAGCGGGCCGCGGATACGGAGAGGATGCCGTCCTGAAAGGACACATCGGTGATCGACGTGTTCTGCGATTTCAGCTGCGCGACATAGGCCTGCAGAATCTCATCATCTTGTGCGTCATTCGCGGATAATGCCTGTGATGCCGCGGAAGATCCGGCAGACGCTGACGGTTGATCAGCGCAGTCGACAAGCTTCGAGACACACGTGCCGTTCAGGCAGCGAACGGGACTGCTGTTCGGACACGCGGGAATCGCTGCCGTCGCACTGGAACGCTGCATGGGGACGATCGCCGGCGCCAGAGAGGAGGCACTCTGCCCGCCACTCGCACAATCCGGATCCGGCTGGAAGCAATCGTCATCGCACACCCCGTCATTGTACGAGCGGTACAGGACGCAAGGGTCATCTTCCTCCGCCTCCGCGCCCGTGCAATCCGGATCAACGTTCGGGCAATCTTCATCACACATCCCGTCTCCGTACCAACCGTTCGCCTCGCACTCGTCGGCGGCGGTATCCCCTTGGAAATTGCCCATTTTTTCGCAATCGGGATCCGGCTTGGGGCATCCTTCATCACACGTCTCATCACCGTACCATCCGTTCGCCTCGCACTCGTCTTCGTCGGAGCTCTGCGCGACCGCAAGCTGAGGGAGGTCGACTATGACCGTGGAACTGGTAAAGACGGAAGAGGACGCGAGGAGCGTCCCTGCGAACAGAAGAGGGGAGAGGAGCATGGTGGAGAGTATAGCGCAGGGGAGGATGGCTCCACCAACGAAGACTAGGGTTAGGATTAGGGTCAGGGATATTGCTACAGGACAATCAAAACGGTTTCCCTAATCCTAACCCTAACTCCTAACCCTATCATCATCACCACCCGAACCCGAAGATGTACGGCAGATGTGCCGCGATGCCCACGATCACCATCGAGGTGAGGAGAGCGATGCCGACGGAACGGGTGTCATGGGACATAGGACACTTCAAACGCTATGCGGAAGACAGTGTTACGAAAATGACAGGATATTTTGATGTTTGTATGTAAACAGTGTCTCTGACCCCCTCTCCCTCACCCTCCCCCAATGGGGGAGGGAAACCGCATACCTCGAATGATGCCGTCATTCCCTCTCCCGACGGGAGAGGGCCAGGGAGAGGGGGTCGGGTTGTCTGGTATGTATCCAGTACGCTTTGAAATACTTCACACAAACCACAGATAAACGAAAGGATACTACGCCAGCCGCTTCACCGCGCCCGAGACTGCATCTACGACACCGCGATCGAAGGGGGAGGGGATGATCTTCAGCGCAGTCGGATGCTTCACGAGTGCGGCGAGTGCCTCGGCCGCCGCGATCTTCATCTCGTCGGTGATGCGCCGCGCATGAGCATCGAGCGCCCCGCGGAAGACGCCGGGGAACGCGAGCGAGTTGTTCAGCTGGTTGGGAAGATCGCTCCTGCCCGTCGCGACGATCGTCGCACCCGCCTTGTGCGCTTCCTCCGGAGCGATCTCCGGCACGGGGTTGGCCATCGCGAAGATGATGGGGTCGCGGGCCATCACCTTGATCATTTCGGGCTTGAGCGCACCGGGCTTGGAGACGCCGATGAAGACGTCCGCACCCTTGCACGCGTCGTAGAGCGTGCAGCAGATATTGCGTTTGTTCGTAAATTTGCTGAGCTCGCGCTTCAGCGAATTGAGATCATCCCGGTGTTCGCTCACGATGCCTTTGGAGTCCACGAGGACGATGTCCCCGATGCCGAAGCGAACGAGCAGTTTCGCAATCGCCGAACCGGCAGCTCCTACGCCCGAGAGCGCGATCTTCACGTCCGCCGCCCGCTTTCCTACGACCTTAAGCGCGTTGATCAGCCCCGCAAGAACGACGATCGCCGTGCCGTGCTGATCATCATGCATCACCGGAATATCGAGCGATTCGACGAGCCGCCGCTCGATCTCGATGCACCGCGGCGCCGAGATGTCCTCGAGATTGATGCCGCCGAAAATCGGAGCGATGAGCTGGACCGTCCGGACGATTTCGTCCGGATCCTGCGAGTCGATGGCAATCGGAAAAGCGTCGATGCCGGCGAACCTCTTGAAGAGCGCGCATTTGCCCTCCATGACGGGGAGCGACGCCTTCGCCCCGATATTGCCGAGGCCGAGCACCGCCGAGCCGTCCGTCACCACGGCGACGCAGTTACCCTTGATGGTGTAGCGATAGACGTCCTCCGCGTGCTTTTGGATCTCGAGACACGGTGCCGCCACGCCCGGCGTGTAGGCGATGGAGAGGTCCGTCGCATTCTTGATCGGCAGCTTGCCTTCCACCGACAGTTTGCCTTTTGCCTTCAGATGAGCCCGAAGTGATGCTGCTGAAAAATCCATATGGTTATCGGCAGTATAGCGATCTTCGGAACACTGTCACCTCGAGCGGGAAGACGATGTACCCAGAGCTTCGATTTGTCTCAACGCGGAGAGCGCCATCCTGTTCGTCGGATCATAACGCAATACCTCTTCGAACTGCTGGACGGATTCTTCTCGATCCTGCCGCTCATAGAGGAGGATCGCAAGATTCAAGCGCGCGGCGACGAAGTTCGGCGCAAGAGCGACGGCCTTGCGGTACGCGGCGATCGCCTCGCGATTACGGTTCACCTTGTTGAGCGCCACGCCGAAGTTATAAAACGCCTGAGGGTAGAAGGGGTTCATCTCGATGGCGCGCTCATACTCGCGGATACCGTCCTCGATCCTGCCCATACCCACGTACAGCGCGCCGAGATTGATGAGGGCGGTCGAGAATTCCGGCGCGATCTGGAGAGCGGCGCGGTACTCCGCTTCCGCCGTCTGGTAGAGACCCGCCTGCCCCGCGAGGATGCCCATGCCGAGGTGCGCGTACTCGTTACCGGGGTTGAGCGCGAGGGCTCGCTTGTAGGCATCGGTCGCCTTCTGCGTTGCGCCGGATTCACGGTAGACAGATCCGAGGTTGCTCAGAATCTTCGACCGCGCGGTATCCACACTGCCCGGTATGCGATGAAAGCTGTAGCGTTCGCTCGCAGAGAGGGCTTTCTCGTAGGACTCCACGGCCTGCTGCGTTTCCCCCTGCTGGCGGTACACATTGCCGAGGTTATTGAGAGCCACGTATGCGTCCGGATAGAGCGAGAGCGTATGAGTGAAGAGCGACGTAGAGTCATGCCAGACGAGAGATTGCTTCACCGCCAAACCCGAGAAGAGGATGGACACGGTCACCGCACCGATCGTGGACCATTTGGCCCACGTCTCAGAATGCTCACTCGCGCGCGCGAGGAGCATCGCAACCATCAGGAGAATACCGATCGAAGGAACGTACGCGTAGCGGTCGGAAGCGAAGTAGAAGAAATCCCCCTTTGCGAAATTGAGCAGGGTGGGGGAGACCGTCATGAAGAAGAAGGCGAGACCGAAGGATACCTCCGGCCGCTTCCTCCACGCGATCAACATCGCAGTGACAAGGAGGATGCAGATGACAAAGGGGATGAGGATGTCCATCCGCGCAAGCGAAGGCGATCCCTCGAATGGATAGAGGACGGAGAGACGCGCGGGAACGAATATTTTCTCCAGGTAAAAGACGGCGCTCACCGGTGCCATGAGGACTTTTTCCATGGGGGTCGAGGAGCCCAGGACACCGGCCTTGCCGATCCAGGCGATGACGCCGAAAGCGGCGGAGAGTGCGATGTACGGAAGTTTCTCAACAATCATCCATACACTCCATTTGCGGCCTTGAAAGACGTCGATCAGGAGGAGGAGAACGGGGAGGGTGAGCACCGACACCTTCGCGAGCAGCGCAAAGAGGAAGGCGACGAGGCTCCCGTAATAACTCCCGCGCTTCCCGCGAGCACGGTACGAGAGGTACGCGATGACAGAGAGCAGGAAGAAGAAGGTCGAGAGCACGTCCTTGCGCGCGCTCGCCCAAACGACCGTCTCGGTATGGAGCGGATGGACGGCGAAGAGGATCCCGCAAACGATTGCGACCCACTTGCGCCGCGAGAGGAGGAGACAGAGCCATGCAACGAGGAGCGCGTTGCCCGTGTGCCACAGGAAGTTCTGCAAGTGGTAGATCCCGGGATGGATGCCTCCGATGAGGTAGTCGATCTGGTAGCTGAAGAAGGTGAGCGGGATGTAGAGCTCCGGATCGTAGGAGGTGAAAATCTTCTTCAAAGTGGCGAAGTTGATCGCCCGGATGAAGGGGTTCTCGTAGATGAGCATTCCGTCATCCCAGCGGACGAAATGCCCGCTGAATGACGCGGCGTACACGATGAGCGTGAGTGCGAAAAATCCGCCGACGACCCAGAGGAGGGCGAAACGGGAGGGGAGTCTCGGAAACCCCACGGTCATGGAATGTTCGCGATCGTTCATCAGTCGGTACTGTACGGCTATTTGCGTCCGCACTCAAAGATCGATACGCATTTGCATCCGCGGACAGGAGGCCGCATCCTCACCACCTCATGCGAATGAATTTCTTCGTTCGTCAAATCGCCGATAACTGCGATCCAGAGAGAAAAAGTCGATGCTTTACCGCATCATTCCGCAAGCTACAATGAAGATAATTTTCCCCCTCATCCCTATGCCCAAAGCGAAGAAGTCCAAGAAAGCCCGCAAGCCCGCAAAGAAGATCGTCAAGAAGGCGAAGAAGGTGATGAAGAAGAAGGTGACGAAGGCCGCGAAGAAGCCGGCCAAGAAGGTCACCAGGAAAATTGTGGCGAAGAAAGCGGTAAAGAAGGGGACGAAAGTCGGGAAAGTAACGCACTTCTATGATCGCATCTCCGTCGCAGTCGTGGAGCTCACGAAGCCACTCCATGTGGGAGATGCCATCCGCCTCTCGCACGGCGAGAAGGCGTTCACGCAGCGCGTGACGTCGCTCCAGATCGATCACACGCCCGTACCGTCGGCGAGCAAAGGCCAGGAAGTCGGGATGAAGGTGGATAAGGAGGCGAAGGAGGGGACGCTGGTGGAAGTACTCTAGGCAGGAAGAACAATGCCATGGGACGTACCGACGACCCCATGGCATTTTGTTTGCCTGAGCGGAGCCGTACCGTCTTGACGCAGGAGGGGAAGGGACTAGTGTAGAGCTGCTTCCCTACTTCCCCTTGTCAATAGCTTCACAGGAAGGAACAGCGACTCTCGTCATCCCGGGGTTGATGGATGAAGCGCCGGAAGGGTGCAGAATGGAGTACGACAGCGTAAGCGGTCTCACCATACTCACGTGCCAATGCGAGGAAGAGACTCGCGTTCGGAAAGCATTGGATAAGGAAAATGTGCCGGTTTTGTCGGAAGAGGAGGAATGAAACGCATGAGGGGATGTGCTGCACTCACGTCCGCCGCACCAAGGGAACGATCAGTTTGATGTACAGGAGGAAGAACAGGAAAAAGAGCACCCCTCCAACGGAGCTATGGAAGAGGGAGAGCGCGAAGTCCGGGAACTTCACGCCGATGAGCATGATGGAAGTGATGCGCACGATGTTCAGGGACCACAGCAGCACGATGCCGCCGAGAGCCGCGATCAAGGCGTGAGAGCCCTTCAGCGCGTCCCGCCTCAACAGGCGGAAACAAACGAAACCGAAGAGACAGAGGAAGAGCACAATGGAGGAGAGATCGGTACATGCCGGACCGAGGACGACGGAGAACCCCGAGAGGCTCAGCCGGGACTGTTCCGGAACGATGGTCGTCTGTGCCGACAGAAGGGAGAGGAGGGAATAGATCACCCGCGTGACCACGGGCGTCGTGAACAGGTGGTAGGCGATTTCAATCACATGGGAGTAAATGAAAATCACGAGAATGGCCCCGCCGAAAAGCAACGGCTCCGCAAAGCGGCGGAAAAACATCATCGGGAAAACGAGAAAGAGCGCCGGCACGAGCGGCAGCAACAAACACAGGAAGAACGTGAACGCCAGGAACGCGTCTCCTCCGTACGGGAAGCGGCTCATGAATTGGCTCATCACATGGTAGCGCGCCATGGGAGGATGCGTGATCCAGTGAGCGAAGACCGACACGGCTGCCAACGCGAGAAATGCAAACATGATCTGCGTCACGGACGGGCGCCAGGCCCAGCGCGGAATGCTCTTCAAGTCGCTGCGGTAGATGAAGAGGAAGAGCGCGAGGAGGAGGAGGATGAGCAGCAGCGGAAAAGCGTTGATCCCTGTCGGACCGACGTACGGGTGCTGCTTGTCGAATACGAGAAGCGAGGAGGGGACGGCGAAGAAGATCGCGAGGGCTATGGCGTACGCGATGGCGAAGCGGCGCAGAACCAGCATCCACAGACGATCGGGGGAGCCGACGGGGGATTGACGGGCATTCATGTATAGGGAGCGAAAAGATTCATCCCCGTCAGGATGCCGCTGCGCCGGAGAACGACCGCGCAGGCGATGAGCGTAAGGGGCAGGCTCCACCAGGAGAAGAAGGGGACGTCCTCGGCTGCGGTATAGGTGACGGTGATTTGGATGTGGTCCACATACGCAGTGGCAAGTGCCCCCGATGTATTATTGACGAGTTTGAGTACGACACCGAAGGATGAGAGATTGATATCGGAGGGGACCAATGTGAGCCCCCACGTATCAGAGATGCCACCGTACGAAACGGTCTCCTCTGTTGGGTAATCATTCAACCAATCATCAGATACAATTGCGTAATTGGACCCTTGGATGCTTCCCCCAACGACAAGCTGTACCACGGTATCAAGGACCCAGTTATTGGATGTTCTCTCCACTTGAACGGTGACGCCGTTGATCGTGCTGGCGGCAGGAATCGTAAAACCAAAATTAGTCGCCTTGAGATAGTTGGAGGACTCAAAGGTCTCTTCAATCACATTCGCATTGACTGTCACCGTTGCAAACGCATTGTCGCTTGCGGTCGCATTCGACGGATCGCTCCATGCATTGTCTCCACTACTAGCATCGTTGACAACCGTCCCCGGACCGTTCGGTCCCTCGGAAGAGGCGAAGACGTCCGGAAGCAGATTGCGGATCGGCGCCATCACGGAACACAGCAGTGACATGCAAGTCGGAGAAGAATCCCGATCCAACCCCGACACCTGCGAAAATTTCCCCGGCGCGATCTCAAACGTCACCGTCCTCTCCGTACGCTTGTGCACGACTTCCCGTGCCATTGACGGGAGGTTGAATGCCGCAGGGGAGAAGCGGGGAGTGGCGGCATCGAGGAACCATGCGAAAGCCGCAGGCAAGACGAGGCCCGCACAAACGGCAATCGCGAGCGAAACGATGAGAGAGGAAACACGTTGCATGATGCGCCCTGTCATCGTAACACCTCTTCATGTCTCTATTGAAGGAGATGCCACACTCGAGGGTAATGACAAGACAGGCATCTATTGTATAGACAACCTTCTGAGTGGTATTACACTCTCCCCGTTCGGACACGAGTTTCCCTGACCGGTCCTTCTCAACACAGGAGGTGAGATAGAATCATGACGAACGAAGGACTAACCATCGAAGAAGTGACGCGTATCTTGCTACAGCGCGTCAGAAATTGGATGCCTGTACGCACTATCCCGGATATCCGGGGAATCCCGGCTCTCCCGGCCACTGGGTTGGTCTTGCCGATGAGGGAAGACTTCAACCCCTGTTCGTGCTCCTGCCAACGGGACACGATCATCTACCTCCCCGTCGTTTTGGTCGTCCCCCGCATCCACATCTACGAAGCGGAGGCACCGGGTGGCTACTACGTGCCGGGAGCTGACTTCGATTCGTACTTCCTCGGGCCCGTCATGGTCCTCCATGAGGGGCACCCCGAAGTCGATCGGAAGCGCTGGCGACCGATGACCGTCGTAGAAACCACAGAAGGTCTCTGTGAGTACCCCTGGGTCGGAAGCCTGCGTTCCGTCTACGAGAACCATTGGCACGTCCAGGTTTATCACCGAGACGGCCATGTCGTGATGGACCTGGGCGGCACCCCTCAGGGCCATCACGAGGCTTGGGTACCAGTTAAACAAAGGGACACTCCGCCAACGTATCTCTTCTGGCGGAACAATTAACGTTTCGAACGTATAGGAGCAAGACCGTCAGGAACCGCCCGAACACATCGAAAGCGCTGAGCACTCAAGGATCGTTCTTGAACGCTCAGCGCTTTGACATAGACGACGTCCCTTGTGCGGTGTCCAGAGGAGTATAATGACATGTCATGAACCCTCTCCGCCCCCACACCACCGGCCTCGCTCTCGGCGGCTTCTTCGCCGTCTTCCATTTCCTCTGGGCAGTGCTCGTCGCATCCGGCTGGGCTCAGCCCGCCATGGATCTCGTCTTCCGGCTGCACATGCTCGAGCCGGTCCTGCGGATCGCCCCGTTCTCCATCGCGCTGGCAGTCGGGCTCATCGTCCTGACGTTCGTCGTCGGGTACGTCCTCGGCTGGATCTTCGCGACGGTGTGGAACATGGCGCAGCGATGAAGCGCCAACCTCAACATATGGAAACAGGAGCGGCACTCTGTGCCGCTCCTGCGTCCCCTCCGTCGTATCCGGAGCCTGTTGTTACCCGCCGACAGCCGGGGGCTTCGGGAGCACGGCGCAGGCATCCTGCGGCGCATCATAGACATGGAGCACGTACCACAGGACGCGGTACTTGCCCAAATCAATGAAGCGGATAACGGAGAACGTCCCCGGCGACTTCACGGGCGGGAAGAGATCCTCCCAATTACCCTTCCAGGCGCCCAGAACGTTCTGGAGCGTCACATCACCGGGGAAGGGAACCGGAACGGACTGCGTCCCCCGCGGCTTGACGATCCTCAGCTCTCCAAAGAGTCCCATCGGGGTCTCCGTGAGCACGAAGCTGTGGGGCATTCCGGCCCACGTCAGGGTTTCACTCGCCATGAGTCGATACCTCCGGAAAGAGTGTGGTAGGGAGGGGACCTGGCCCCTCCCGTGTCAGGAACATGAGGAACCAGATGACTCCCTACAGAGCATTGGTATGAAGGAGCAGGGGAGTGGCACATGCTACGTGAGACAGCGCAATTATCAATGCACACGTCATAGAAAAACCGCGGGAAGGAAGGAGTATCCTCACCCCCTCCCTCCCGCGCGGACGGACGTTGAGGTGGCCTTACCTCAACGGAAGGGATTGTACGCCTTTCAGCGATTTTTTTGCTTTGTATCGCCGGTTTTGTCTGCGGCTTCCCCTTGAATGTGCGGCAGGATGAAGGGGGAGAAAAGGTTCGTCATTTTCCATGAAACTTCCGATGCACCTCTTTGAGCTGCGGGTTTGTGACGTGCGTGTAAATCTGCGTGGTCGAAAGATCCTTGTGCCCCAGCATCTCCTGCACGGACCTCAGATCCGCCCCATTGCGCAGCAAATCCGTCGCAAACGAGTGGCGAAGGGTATGCGGCGAAGGGTTGCTCATGATGCCGGCAAGCAACGCGTACTTCTTCACGATGTTGTAGATGGAGATGCGGGACAAACGGAACTCTTCGCCGGGCGGCATCGTGTTTCGCGCCTGAGCGTGGTTGCGGATGAAGAGAGGGGAGAGGTGATCGAGACGGGCAGAGAGGTAGGACTTGAGAGCATCGGCCGCGCGGTCGGAGACGAAGACCACCCGGATCTTGCCTCGCTTGCCGCGCACGGAGATCTCCCGAGTGACGAAATTGAGATCCTTGCAATTGAGACCCCGAAGTTCCGCGAGACGCAGGCCCGTGGAGAAGAAGAGCTCGAGGATGGCCTTGTCGCGCTTACCCTCCTTCGTCTCCGTGTCGGGCGCTGAGAGCAGCTGTTCCAGTTCCTCGCGGAAGAGCACCTTCACCTTGCGCTGCTCCTCCTTGAAGCGCTGAACGCGGTCCGGCGGGAAAGCATCCAGATCCTCCTCCTGAATGAGATAACGCAAGAAAGCACGCAGTATCGTCAAGTGGTGATTCTTCGTGCGGATCATGAGCTCGTGACCCGCGCGCGTCCGGAAAGAGTGCAGCGCGGACTTGTACACGCGAATCGATTGCTTCGAGAAGAGCAGGGGATCTGCGACTCCGGAGAGTTCCGTGAGAAGCTTAAGGGACTGCCGGTACGTCTCGATCGTCAGAGGAGACTTGTTCTGCTCGGCCTTCAGGAAGGTTAAGTAGCGGTCGATGGCCTGCGTGAGTGCTGTCGATGTTGCCTTGGATGCGGACATAGAGGGCGGGGGATGGGTTTTCCACAGTCTTTCCTAGTTAACATAATGCATTTTATGTTAACTTTCAATTGACATAATCCCTGAGCACACGAGTTGTTCCCCATTGGCGAAGAACCGCAAGTCCCCCGCTGTACGGCTCAACATACGCATAGTAGATCAATGCAAGTGCCTCTCTCAGCACGCTCAGTGTCTGGAACGACAGAGGGGGCTTCTCAGAGGCCGGATAGGTATGGAAGGGCATCCCCCACCCCTGACGCCTCGCAAAGGAAGCGATCCGAGCGAGGTGGTAGCCGTCGGAGACCGCAATGACGGACTGACAGGCCTCCGCGAGCGGCCGCGTGTTTCGGAGATTCTCCCAGGTATTTTCGGATTGATCTTCCGTTTTGATGTGTTCGGGCGCGACACCGCTCAGCATCGCGACTTTGCGCATGACGGCCGCTTCGGAGTCCTGGAAGGTCCGACCCTTGCCTCCTGTGAGAATAATGGTCTGGACATCTCCACTGCGGTACAGCTGTGCCGCGGTCTGCGTGCGCCTGAGAATCCCCGGACCGGGATCGTCCTGAGAGTGAACGGCTGCCCCGAACACGACCGCACAGTCGGCCGGGAAATCCGCCACCGCAGCCGTACCCCTCGATTGGATGGCAACGTACAAACAGAGTAAGGCAACGATATCCGCAACCATCAGCACGATGGCGAGGACAGTCAGGCCGGCGATGCGCAGGTGGATGCGGTCGGGAATCATGGGGATCGCTCATCCATCGATGAGATTTGGATATGGGAAGGAATGACAGGTAAGGTCGGGTTCCACGGCGGCCAAACGGAGATCTCGACATTATCGACTTCGGGAAGGTTCTTGATGATGCGCAGCGCATCCTCCCGCGGAATGCCCGCCACCTGCTCGCGCACCTGCTTGCCGAACTTCGCCCCCGTGGGCGAGAGCGGTTCGAGGATGAAGCGCTCGCGCGCGGTGAGATCCACCGTGAGTTTGATCCACTTCAGATCGTCCGCATAGTCGATGACGTGATGCACGAGCTGTTCGAGTTTGATGGATTCGACGATGAGGTGCTTCCCTTCTTCCACATGCTCTTTGAGCTGCGCAACCAGCATGTTGAGGGCCGCCTGCTTGTCGTATGCGAAGACGGTGTACTTCACCGATCCTTCCACCGGAACGGAGGTGACCTTCTCGCCGACGAACTGCGTGGGCAGGATGAATCCGGAGTACGTCGCAAGCGTGAATTCGTCATAGTAGAGGCGCTCGAGCATGCGATCGGCATGGGTGGAATTGAAGAGCGTGCGATTCTCGTCCACAAGCTGGTTGGCCATCGCGAGGAGTTCCTGATTGAGTTGTTTGCGTGCGATCTCAAGGTCCTCCTTGCTCAGGACATTCTCATACGCAGTCATTCCTCCCTGTCCCTCTTTGCGATTCTCCCCGTACACAAGCGCACGCTCCTCCTTCGCAAGTCCCGGAAAGTCCCACTTGAGTCCCGCCGGCACGTTGCCGCGCTTGCCGATGATTTCGTTGTAGAGATCCGTTTCGTTCGCGCGGGCCTTCACCGTCACTTCCTTGCCCGCATCCACGATGACCGGCTCTTCCAGCTTGAAGATCATGCCCGCCTGATTGGTGAGGCGCGTGCCTTTCTTCAAGCTGTAGCGTTCCTTCGACTTGTTCACGACCGTCATCGCGATCTCCGCGTTCGTGCCGATGAAACGCTTGGAAATCTGATCGAAAGTGATGGCGCGCCGCACGCTCACGGAGAGCGGGATGAGCTCGAGCGTGCGCACGCGCGATGGAATCTCCGCAACCGTGGCACCCGTCTGCACGAGGAAGATATTCACCGTTTGACTCACCGTATCCCCGCGCGGCCAGACGCGGATCTCCGCGGACGGCAACAGCCGGAAGAGGACGAAGAGAAGGAGGAGCGCACTCACGATAATCAGGACCCAGATGCGAATCTTCGGAAGGGACAAGAGTCCCATTGCCTGCAAGCGTGACCGCAGCTGCTGACGCCAGAGATGCGGTGACAGGAGCCGGAGCGCTTCGAGCGCACTCGGATGCCCCTCGAGCAGATCGCGGACGTCCGCGAGACGATCGATCACCCGGATCCCGCGCGACCGCGCGGCGATGACGAGCGGCACGTTGCGCGTGGCGATCTGGACACGGTCAGAGATCTTGGCGCAGAGCGTGAAGAATACTTGCATCCCCTCCTCGTCCGCAGTCGAAGGCGTCTCGTCCCCTCCCGAGAGAATGACGAGGAGATCCCCCATCGTCTGCTCCACCCGCCGGGTGAGTGCGCCCCATGACTCCCCTTCTTCCGGAATGAGTACGGTCAGCATGTCGTCAGAGTGCGAAGGAATGAAGAATGGAAAGACGCAGGCGCACGCATCGGCACCGGATTTCGCGCTACGTTCCGGAGGGGACGGGAACCGCTACTTCCGGAGCGCTCGGAGGGCCGGCAGCTCTTTGCCCGCAAGGAATTCGAGCATCGCCCCGCCTCCGGTACTCACGAAGGTATACGGTTTCATGGAATAGCCATAGCGACTGTGGAAGTCGATGGTATCCCCTCCTCCGATGATCGAGACAGCTCCCTTCTTCGAGGCAGCCGCAACCGCTTCCGCCACGCGCTTCGTCCCGTGTGAAAAGCGGTTGTATTCGTAGAGACCCATCGGCCCGTTCCAGATGATGGTCTTGGCCTTGGCAATGAGCTCGCAGTAGCGTTTCACCGTAACGATGCCCACGTCGAAGATGGCCATGTCCCCGAGAACGTCCTCCACGGGAAGATTGAGCTTCTGCGCGTTCTCCGAAGGTTCCGTCGCCACAACGGCATCGCGGGGAACGACGACATCGGCACGACCGGACTTCTCGCTCTCAAGCATGATCTCCTGTGCCTTCTCGACGAACTCCGCCTCATAGCGCGACTTGCCGACATTGAAACCGCGTGCGGCGATGAATGTGTTGGCGATGCACCCGCCGACGAGCACGCTGTCCCCTTTCTTCAGGAAGTTTTCGATCACCGGCACCTTGGTCTCCATCTTCGCGCCGCTGATGATGAGCATGATCGGATGCTTGGGCTTCTCGAGTACCGGAGAGAGATGCTTCACTTCCTCCGCGAGATTGAGACCCATGTACGACGGCAGATGCTTGGGCACGCCGGTCATGCTCGCATGATCGCGATGGCAATTCGTGAAAGCATCATTCACGTAGAGATCGCCGAGCTTCGCGAGAGCCTTGGCGAACTGCGAGTCATTCTTCTTCTCGCGATCGTCGTAACGCAGATTCTCGAGAAGCAACACTTGTCCGGGCTTGAGTGCCTTGGCCATCTTCTCCGTCACAGGCCCCGTCGCATCGTCTGCAAATTTCACTTCCGCCTTGAGGAGTTTCTTGAGCACGGGAACGAGCGGCTTCTGGCTCATCTCCGGCACTCTCTGGCCTTTGGGCCGACCCTGGTGCGCCATGACGACGAGCGAAGCACCCGCTTTGAGGATGAACTTCATCGTGGGTACGACGGCCTCGATGCGCGAGGGATCCTTGACCTTGCCCTTCTCGATGGGCACGTCGAAACCGGCGCGCAGAAGGACACGCTTCCCTTTCAGTTTGGCAGTGGAGAGGAGGGGGTACTTCTTCATGGCCCGATTGTAGCCAAGTCCGCCCGCATCGGCGAGAGGAGAGAAGTTGACGTAAGGGAGGTGAATAGTCAGATCGCTCGGACGTTGTTGCATGGTTATCGTTTTTTCTCTGTCGGGGGGCTAGGGCACCTTGTTTGGTTCCCTTGGCCCCCCTCTGCCCCCTTTACCCTCCTAACTCCAAACTGGGAGGGAAACCTACGGTTTCCCTCCCTCCCATCCCACCCTTCCCTTTAATCAACATGGTTGGATGGCGCGCCACGGGGGGTGAAGG